>Ga0194122_10004916_pt1 | contig 12703 bp, 21 predicted proteins | sample TA2MahCa10mmetaG_FD_155487 | JGI IMG/M metagenome (GOLD analysis project Ga0194122, IMG submission 155487) | Freshwater microbial communities from Lake Tanganyika, Tanzania - TA2015021 Mahale Deep Cast 10m | ecosystem: Environmental > Aquatic > Freshwater > Lake | place: Tanzania: Lake...
TAAGATGATTGACGAGCATGTACGCCCCCCTCTCATCAAAGGGGAACCCAAATTCCTCTTGTAAGGACATGATTCTGGCAAATTGATGCTCCAACTCATGGCAACGCGGATCTAAATTTTGGGTAAGAAAATACTTGTAAAGTTCTAATGTGACTAATGTGTCGCCCTCGCAGTAGGTTTGCATAGAAGGCGACCAAGCATCCCAGACATTATCGACATCAGGGTCTTTTTTCTTGTTCTCTTGAAATTTGATCTTAGAGACGCCCAGGCGTTCACCCCAAGCCGCCAGACTATGTCTCCCACGATACTTTTTGTCGATATGCGAAAACTTTTGGTCATCGATCGGCTCGAGCTCTGGTGACAGGACGCGACTCAATATAAGCGTATCGACAACGTCGCAGCTGGGCTTGAGCTGAAATTTCGGGTAAACCTGACGTAAGGCTCTTAGATCGAAATTTATCAGGTTATGACCGACCACACGATCCGCTTTCTCTAACAAAACCAAGGCTGCTTTTATGGGCTGGTAACCTTCTTGATCCGCACAGCTGTGGACTTGACCAGACTCGATGTCACGCAAGACAATGCAATGCACCCGGTCGAGTTCGTGCATGAGGCCATTCGTCTCAATATCACAAATGAGACTTAACATGTGTCGATCAGTAAAACTTTTTATACAGCCTGGCTATATTAATGATCTCGAGAGGACCAATCAACCCAGCATTCTTAAGCCTTTCATAAATATTCTTGGCTTCAGTCAGATCCGTCAGGCAGATGGACTGATTTAGGTCTTTCGTGGTCTCAACATCAATAAGCCTTACTCCTTTGTGATCCTCTGTGAGGCACAGGACTTTGGCGAAATCGTGAGAAACTAAAACATGTCCAGTCTGCATGGCTCTTCATTCAGTTTATGAATTTTGTAATACTGTGCGAATCACAGATTGCGGAGGGTATCGTGGTTAGGCACTGCCCGCATTAAGAAAATATCAAGGGCAATATGCAGCAACAGCGGCACCATGACCATCGATTTTTGTGGGAGGCCCCCAAATAAAGCCGCTAATTTGTCGCTAAGATCTGTGCGGTGAAGCTCGTCGAACTCAATGCTCAGCATCTGGGCAACGCTTAGAATGAAATCTTCAGGGCTTTCATCTTGGTGTTTTAATTGCTCCAGTATTTCCCACAGTTGCGGGTCCCCTTGGATCAAACTTAGGAGTTCTTCCACGATGACGTATCGAATACGCCGGCAGTTTATCTCCTCTACATTTACTGTCGATAGCCAATTATGCAAGGTTTTTCTTGAGCCAATCCGAGAATATGCCCCAGGCTTTTACTTGTGGAATACAGGCTTCGCAATAGGCAGCTCAAAACGCCAACTCAACGATTGGTATTGGCGCCGTGCCAATAGACGACGCCGATCAATTGACCACAAATTTTTCGGTAAGGCAGGCATCAAGGCTATACGTCTAGGGTTTGAAGAAGTGCTGCGCCTTCGTTGGAACATCCCACCCGGCGATGCGCTGGTCATTGACTCAACATCCGGTGACCCTGACCGGCAGTTCCATGCTTTTAGCCGCTGGTGCAGATACCACCCTGAATGGTGTGTAGACACGATCCGCAAAGAATTTTTCTGGTATCGACCCCCTTACGTTGATGATCCTATCCGTGAAATTTTCGAGATTATTGGGATAACGCCGCCTGATCCTCTTGCAAACACGATGCCTGATCGTTACTACGACTGTTTTCTTGTGCGTCCAAAAGACCCAAATATTCATCTACCCAGTCAGCGAATAACTGATCTATTAGACCTGGTTCAATCCAACCCGAAAGACGTTTAATGCCCTCAGCTACATCAAAACGGGACTCAATAGTATTGCGCTCTAACATGTCGAGGAGCACAGCCTGAAGCCACTTATTAGGTTCTTTTTCAGGATGTATGTAGTTCAATCCAACTCAATTACTATGCGACGGAGTCGACCTTTTTGATCGCGCTGCGTGTAGACAGCGAACTCTCCGTCACCGATTTCGGTGTCAACAGACGTGTAAAGGTCCCAGGCTGGCAGTAGGACAGAGCCCTCAGTGGCCTCGAGATGGCTTGGATCAACAACAGCGATTTGACCGGAATCACTTGATACAGATCCTATAAATTTTGGTCTTGTTAAGGTTACCACGAGTTAAAAATTTTGCACGCATAGAGTCTATTATAAGGTGGGCCAAAGAAGAGCGATGTCAGGCCCTGCTCACGAGGGAGGGGTAGTTTTTATCGCTTCCTACCTCTGGTAACCGACCGGCTTTTCCCGTGGCCAAGGAGAAGCCGCGCCCTCAAATCTTAATAAAAAATTAATAATTATTGTAACTGTATAAACAGATACAATAATTATCTCTTCATTATTATTACGTGTATGTGGGTATACCCATGACCAAGCTTTCTTATCGCAACTGCCCCTACTTCAAAGAAGTCGAAAATGAAAATTTTCGTCAATGGTGGAATTTGGCGCACGGTGCAACTGTCCGGCTCAAGTATCGCGGAATCTCTTACCGCCCAATTCGAGTGGGTGGACTTGTTAATTGATTAGTTGCTCTCGGATACGTCCGCAATTAAGTCTGCCTGGCGCAGTAAATTGTGGACATCTTTATATCTCATTTCTTCCTGGAAATAAATCGAGAACAGATAACGCTCTTGATCTAAGTTACAAACGCAGTGCTTGATTTGATTATTGAAAAGGTAGAAACGTTTAGGTTTATATTGAAGCTCACAGACTTGTTTATTTAGATCATCATTTTGCACGCCAAAAAGCGTGTGACTGTGGTTATTTGTGCTTATCAATAAGTTGATGCAGCTCAATCGATATTCATCAACGTGCCAATCATAAAAGTTAAAAGCAGGAACCCTCAGCAATCCCATCCTGGCGATGGGGCTGTAGATATTGACAAGACTAAGTAAAGGCTCCTCTTGAAGGAGGGTGTCTTTATCTAATTCGACTGCTTTAAATCCGAAATGATCAGTCCAGCGATTTTCATGTTTGATAATCCAATCGCTGTAATGGAGGAGATAATCAGCCTCACCTTTGAGTTCGGCGTAACAATCGGATGGTTTTATCATCCATTGATTATAAAACCCACTCCGAAAGCTCGCCACCCAAAGCTTCAGCAACAATCGGCAAATGGTCACAGAAGATGGACTTGATTTGTTTGGCGATATTCACATGTTCAAGCTGTGTGCCGTTCTTTTCCCGAAGTGCAATGTAAGTGATCCAGCTACGGATATTACCGTTGGCGTAGATCCTGGTGGGTGAGGCCATTGGCAAGATCTCACGAGCACATTCTTTTGCCACACCCATGCTCACCATCTCTTGATACAAGTGCTGAGCCTCTTCAAATTGACTGGCGATACGGCGATAAAACCCCTTCATTTGATCAGGATCCAAATCATCGATTGAATTTTGCCGATTCTTTTGATCTTGCCTCCGTAAATGCGGCATAATTGGGCTACCGAGTTTAGTGTTATCGGCATACCGCTGTGAAAATTCCTGGACGGCTATCGTTCGGTGCCGTATGAATTGGGCGGAAATAGAGCGGGTTGTGTTGATTTCAACACACATATTTGCCATTTCAAAGATAGAGAAGTGGCGCTGCTCCAAGCAATATTTCAACAGTCTCGGGGCTGTCTCAAGATTGCTCTGATTCTGTGGTGACGAGACCCTGGCACAATACGTGATTGTGCTCTCAGCTTCCGGCGTGATCCAGATCAGTTTGACGCTCGTCATTTGTGGTGTCGTCTTCAGGCGGCAGCATACAGGAGACGCACGACAAAATTTCGCGAATGTCTTCTTCTTTTAAGAACTCCAGCGTCATCACCAGGCTGCCGCTGCAGACCGTTAAGGCATACTGATTAGCGGCGTTATCAAAATAGCCGCAAACTTGGATTCGATCTTGATTCACGGAAGATGTGTCCATTGCTTGTAGTTAACGATTTTGGAAATGTAAGAAGAGCTTACACCATATTTAAGCTTTAATTCTTGGAGTGTCCAGCCGTTTTTATGTAATTGACGCATCTCCAATATATTTTCTTCGGTAAAAATTGAATTGCCATGAGAACTGCCCCGAGCAATCCGACCTGGACGATTGTAACCTTTGGGTGGCCCTGGTTTAAGTTGCTCAAATCGCTCGATTGTACGGAATTTTGTTCCGCAATCGTGGCAGATACAGTGGCGTTTGGTGAAGTCTGCATGCTTGACGGTGCAGGTGACACGGGTGTTATTGCTGGAGCAGCTCCGACAAAGCATCAGACTCAGGCCGGGGTTCAAGTATACACGTCATTTTTAGCTAATCGATCTGACCACGAAACCATTTGCGTCGATTTGAAAACCATTCGGCAAGGGTAAGCGGCTCCTGCGGGCCCATCAGATGGTCACTAGGATCGGGCTCTCCCAAGTCCATGCTGTTGCAGAAACCGGTCATTGTCTCCTGTCCATGCTCCCCTTGTATCGCCGTGCGACGAGCCTTTCTAAGCTGACCGTCGACTGTAGGGTTTCTCGCAGCTAGCTTTTGAATCCAAGACATGTCATTGAGTTCAACTGGGGCGCCCTGTGCAATTCGCTCACAAATAAACTCGACACGCAACCTGGTATTCGTAGATAACATTTATGTGTAGCAATCCCTACAAGTATATTCAATTATTACTTTCTGTCTTCCCTTCATTGGGTGTTTTCCAAAAATATTCATCGGACTCACCTAACCGTCCCCATTTTGGCGCAGACTCTACGTCAAAATATCGAGTCGATACCTTAAAGTCTGGTGTTTTGAGATGATGGTAAGTCAATGACGGGTCTGTCATACGGCAACGGTTATTGGGGTATGCACCAATTTGTCCATTTTTTAAGGCCACGATGTTGTGGGATTTGTGTTCGTCTGGAAATTCAGAGAAGTAAAAGTCAGGCTCATTTCGATGCGGGTGGTAATTATCAATGGTGAATAGATAATTACCCCTCATCGTGCCAGCTGTACGTGTCATCACCTGAAATTCCATGTTGAAAATAAGATTTTTTTCAATGATCGTAAGCCCGTGGTCAAAGCCATTCCAAAATTGCAGATCGTGGAGCTCTAGATCAGGTGTTGGTGGTTGGGGTTTGGTCGGATGATCGGGGCTCCAGGATAAGAATGCGCTGATTGGTAATTTGTCATACAGGGCCCCATACTCGGTGAGGTACGTCTCAAAATAAAGAGCCCTACCGGTTAACGACTTACACGTAACCCAATATCCAGGTGTGTATTCGCCATGACCATCATGTAAGTCACGTAAGTATTCCCGACGCACCCAGACTTTGACGGGTGGGACATTGGCTACTAGTGTGGTCATGGGAAGCTATTCTTGTTCTGGGATAATGTTAAGTCTATGAATAGCGGTTGCGCCGACTATTCGTAATGCCATTTTGTTCCAGGCACGGGCAGCCTCTATTTCTGATATAAAAACACCTGCTCTGTACCTTTTACCGTCATAAGATAAAACCGCCTGCCATTTCATTTCATCCTTCGAAAAAATTGAAACGCCACGGTATTTGCTGGCGCCGCGCATGGACTGGGGCCTAGCAGTAAGTCGCAGCCACCGCTCTTCTGCTGAGATTTTTCGGGTGTCTTTGTACCCACCCGTGTAAAGACTTTTTTGATTTTCACTCATTTGACTTTTTTCATTAACATGTTTTTAATCTTTTTATAGCTGTCGGCCTGCTGCCGAAAACTTTTTTCTTCCTCAGTTGCAATCATGATCAAATCCTCAATCAATTCATCGATGGAATTGTCGTCGATGTATTCGCAAATTGCTCCCCGCAAATTACGAATTTGAATGTCTCGGTAGTCCATGTCAACTGCCAATTGATTGTCCATAGTTTTTCATCTCATTGTGAAAATCCCTTTCATGGCAGATTCTCATCTGTGCATGATTAGATGGGGTGTTTTTACCATCCCATAAAATTTTCAGGAATTTTGTGTGATTGAGTTTGTCGTCCTTGGTGGTGGACGTTTTGACAAATACATCGACTACAACACCGAAGCGTTGGTATCTGTATTTGGCGATTTTTTCGATAGAGTCACTCCTCAGGTTTGGGATGATTGTTGATTTCGGGCGTTCCGCCACGCGATCACCAATCTTAAATATCTGAGCCGGTTTCATCATCGATCAGCTCCTGGAGACGTTCGGAGAGAATTCTGTTGAGTTGTTCTGGCTCCAACAATCGAAGAAAGTTGTACTCGGGATGAATTGCATCATCCCATTCCAGATCAAAGGTATTAGACTCTTTATCAAAACTGATAAAGAGTCCGTCGTCGCTGTCTTGTTTCACAGTAAAAGTGTTTTTCTCAGGCTAACTTACATAAGTCAGAAAAGCCAGTAGATTTTCACACTTCTCATGTCGCAATTAGATGCTTCCAAGACAGTCTTTTGAGGATTTTGTAAGCCGTGGTGTAATGGATCTTGTAAGTTTTGGCGAGATCCAGGTACATCTCGTAGGTGCTTTTGAAGCTCTTCCTGTAGCTGGCGTCTCTAGCCAACTCACGCATCTCAAGCACGTCTTGATCTGTTAATTTTGCGCGGAAGTGGGCTTCACCACGTTTGTAAACTCGTCGTGTTGAGCTACGGACAACCTTCATTGGCATCGTTTCCTTTTTAGGAAAGTCGATCAGATTGTCTGCCGACGACAAGGGGATGGTGATCATGATCTGATCCCCGCCGCGTGTGGCAGATACCGTCAGCTGCCGACCCTCGATCTTGCACGTAGGCTTGTCATCTGGGGTGAGGTTCAAGACTTGAATGGCTTGGAACTGAAAGGGGTTCACGTTGGGTTGTGCGAATGTGTGCACCAAGCAAGGCCGGTGCTTGACCAGATTACTTACTTATATGTACATTGCAACTGGTCAAGCCACTTGACCGGTGGGTACATGGTTGGGATTTGCTGACCATGCGTGTGTGATCTGAGGAGTCGGGGAGTGGTGTCCTCGGCTCTTCTTTTTATTTGAAGAATTCTCCAGGTTTTCTTTAGGATTCAAAACATAATTAAATTTTTATTTACGGTTTTCATTGCTTCTAAAGCTTCTTTTCTGCCGGCAACGTTTGCAAATCTATTTAAACCTCTTTGAATTCTTTCTGCTTGGGTTAATTGTTCGGAAACACTTAAATCATTTAAGTAAGGATCGATTACATTGGTCCGTAAGTCTTGGATAGCCGCTCTATTCAAACCTGGAAAACGAGCTAATGCAGCTTGTTTGGCGATTTCAGGACTAATGTTATGTTGACTTGTCAACGCATTTACCTCTTGGTTAACCAAATCAAAGTCACTTTGGGGAGACGATATTGTCGACGCTAATTTATTCCAATTTTGCTCTGGGACATTTAATTTTTTATGATATTGGCGCGTTTGTTGCAATGTTGCCCTAGCTTCGTCTGCAGCAGTGAGGACATTGGGCAAGCTTTTATCTACAACACCGACATATGACTCGGGAATCGCATGCTGAAAGGCATCGTGGTACAGCATTTGCTGATATGTTTTTGGATCTATGTCCGAATACTGATACGAAGGCAAATTATATTTATTTGCGAAATTCACAGCGGCATCATAGGCAGACATGGTTACCGGTGGAGCCGAAAGCTGTTGATTTAATGATTGCATGTGTTGAACAAACGGCTCAACATTACCGACTGCGGCCTGCGCCTCGATGTTTTTACCTTTGCTTTTAATTTCTTGTAAATATTTATTTAAGAATTCCCGCGCTTCAGACCCTGCGCCGTGCCGCTCTACATATGGTTTTTGATACCAAATATTGGGGCTTTCTGGGTCTGGTACTGCTAAAAAATTTTCCATTTTTGTTATTCTTTAATGCTATTTTACTTTATGGTTTTACTCTCATATATAGGGCTTCGCTGGTGGTGGACCGTTTTTCATCTTATCTACTTTTTTAAGCCCTTATGATTTAAAATAATTCTAAGATCTTATTGAACATGCCCGACTCCTCCTTTTTTGAGCCAATTGAAATGGGCGGTTTCCCGGTTCCGAGCAAACCAATTCCACACCACCCGTTTCTTTCAGGAAGTTGGCCCGCAGAAAGCCCATGGGGGCGCCATTAACGTAATACGGGTACGTTCCGTTTTCTTTGATCTCGTTTGAAATTAGTGGCCCCAAAATTAACGCCACAAGCGGCTTGATTTTGAACAGCAACTTGAAGAGCAGACGTATTGGTATTGGCACCAGTCAATGCTGTCGGTGCAAAGAATAAGGTATCCTTAAAAATTGGGCTAATAGTCATTTTTTGTACTCCAAATTAGATTTAAGAAGCCATTGGAACTTCTTATGCGCTCTACCACGTTCAACTGCTAAATCTAAAGTAAGTTGATCTCCCACTGCCTCCGCCATTGAGGCTAAATTAGTAAATTTATCTGCAGTTAAGTTCTGATTGGTTGCTAATTGCCGAATAATTGCTTCTTGATCAAAGCAATTTTCAAGAGGAATTGCTGGAAGCGTTGAATAAACTAAATCTTCAACAGTCTTGGGAGTTCCGATGTTTAAAGAACGAATATGCTCTGCAATGGTATCAATGCCGCCTTGAAGTTCTTCGTAAATTTCTTGAGTTAGTTTGTGGATGGAATAAAATTTACCTCCCATCAGCCCCCAGTGGACTAAAAAAGTTTGGTTGTAAACGTAAACGGAATCACGTAGGCACTGTACCAAACAAGAGTAGCAGGCGGTTGTTTTTTCAGGTTGAATTTTAGGCATTTAAATCACCATTTAATTTTATCGGCCCAGTAAGCCGCAGATCCTTTACCCTTGGCAATATTTTTTGCATGTCTGGCCTTAAAGCTAGCACGCTTTTTCTTCATTCGATCCGACTCACCTTCTTTAGGTTTACCAGCAGTTTCTGCACCCTGTTCTCCAAACCGAATTATTTTTTCGCCTCCAGGAACATCTTTACCACAGGCCTTAACAACATGGGATTTTGTTGGATGGCTGGGGGTACGAACCGGCTTATTACATTTAAGTCTTTCTGTAGCTAGCCGTTTAGCTTTTGCGTGATCAGCCATGATCAAACAATGATTTCACCACGCATTGCCTTTTCTCTGATCGACATGCCCTCTTCTCCGGACATGGCACGTTTACCTGTTCCGGGCTGCCGTTCACGTTGCAGCTGCTGGATAGCCTTATCAACACCCTCAGAGTAAGCAGTTAAGAACTGGTGAGGATCAACTTGCGATCCACCCGATGTATCCTTCATTGGTAATGTACGGAGTAGCTGGATCCGTAGACGAAAGTTTTATAGAGCAAGTTTTTTGCTCCGTCCATTGTGTTAGTTTAGCAAGCCTTTCCTCGCAATAGTTTGGATGGTCTGGTGTAAACCAAGTTTGCAACAGTTGGCTAGCTTTTGATCGGTTGCAATTGTTACAAGAACAAGCAAGATTAGACCACACACTTTGACCACCCTTATGCTTGGGAAGAATGTGATCAATAGTGGCGGTACCTTCATCTAATTGACGATCACAGTAAGCACATTTCCAGTGCCAGGCTTCAAAAATGTGTCGTCTAAATTGTTTTCGCGCAAGTTTAGGAGTTAAAGCAACGAGATTGTGCAGTAAGTCTTCTGCGCAGTGGAACATGGTTTGTCATGAACCTTTAAGAAAAATGTATGGCGCACACATCTTCCTTTTTTGAGTTATGATTCGTCCATCGCGCCCCAGTAGCCCAATTGGCAGCAGGCATCTGGCTTAAACCCGGTAAAGGTGTCAGTTCGAATCTGACCTGGGGCACTAAATTACAAACTCTTCTTCCTCTGCAGGGTCGTACTCAGCGTCTTCCAGAAGCCGCAGGAGGAAGTGATGAAGCCGATCTGTAACCCAGCGGAGGTCTTCATCGCTAACGTCGCACACAATGGCATTCAGACGCAACTCACGAGGGGGTTCTCGGACATAATCAGCAATTAATTCAAGAGCTTTATATCTGCCGCGATTCATCTCTTTTAACATCTCATCCAAGTGCAACATCTAAATTACTCTGATCATTGTTTGTTTCCATTTGCTTTTTGATAATATCAATAATCTCAAGCGCTCCCTGAACTTTAAGATAACCTTCTTTTGTGGTAATCAGAGCAGATTCTGCAGATCGAATATCGTTTGCAAGCGAAGTCAATTGAGACTTCAACCCTTTTTCCAGATCTTCTAAAATACTGGTCATTTTTTTGCTAATGGAGTGATTAAACCTGCCAGGAACTCAATAATCCTGTACAGGCGGTTGATCGAAGTATAGCTTGTTTTCTCAGAAAATGCATCCTTAGGAGTCCGAGTTACGTTAATGATAAGGATTGCTAACAAGTGTAGGTTCATCAGGATTTCGACGACCCCCCCAAACGTTTTAGAAAAATTATGGATGTGTTCCATGGTTACATTTTTTTAAAGTTTAGCCAGCACCACCCATTGGCTCCCCCACCAACAAAAAATCGGGGGTTGAAGTGTTTAAATGCATAATGGACATTTTTGCCAGCAACAGATCCTTTATCCAGCCAACCCCCATTGACGAGATCAAGTTTTCCGTAGGGATCTTGGACTAGCCAAAAGTCCTTACCATACCCAGTAATAACCACGAAGTGACCGCCACCAGTAGGAGAAGAAAAAACTCCATGGTGAAGAATGCCAGCAGCAACTGGGTTTCCCTTGTCAATTTCCTTTTTAACATCGTGCATGTCCGCTGATAGCGTAAATTTAACGGAAACTTGTAGTTCTGCCAAGGCTTTTTGGTGGGGTTCCCGGCGGGTTGTATCTCCGTATTTATTAACAATTTTTAAGTAATCAACGTCATCATTGATGCCGGGTACGTCTAAATACCTAAGGCACATGGCCAGCGAACTGGTTTGACATTGGCGCCACCCTTCTGGACCGTTGTCCTGCTGGTAGTAGTAAGGAAAATTGCGGAGATAACGCAAATCATTGGTAGTTGCATACGGCTTTATCTCAACCCCTGGCTCGACCCCACTCCAATGGTCGTCATAAACCCACCACCTACCAAGGCCAAACCCAAGCTCAAGATAGGTATGTTTATTTTTTCTTTCTAAAATCGTACAATTCTTAATTGTTCTACCGTTGACGACTTCAGCTTTTTCTTTATTTGATAAAGAACTAGAAGGTACAGGTCGTTTTTTTAGGAAAGTTTGCTGCTTTGATGTAATTGAAACGGGACCGGCGGTAGAAACAGGTATAGGAGTACAAAATAATTCAACTTCAGAAGAACGCCGACGAGACAAGCCAGCCAAAACCCTTCCACCGTCTCCTTTATTCCAGCGAGGCAATTCTTCTTTTGCTACATCGCAGGGATTTTCTCCAGTATTTAATCGACGCAATAGTGTCGACTCTTTAAATGCATTTGCTCCCACATTAAATGCAAAAGAGACTAGTGCATCAAACTGAAATTGATTTAATTTAACCTTTACTGCTTTCGTTACAGCATCTTCAAATCTGACAAGATCTTGCTTTAGTAAATTTTCTGCCTGCTGCTGGTTAATTCGCTTTTTTGGGGTGACATCGGGTCCTGTGTGACCATATCCAATTGTCGGGATTCCAACAGCATCTAAATATGTAATAAAACGCAATCCTTCAAACGATTTAATTAAATCTACACCAGCTTGGGATGTTTTCATGACACAGCAATCTCACTGTGTTCATTGTATGCAGGGTTATCCGCGTACCTGCATGAGGCACAGGTACGCAGGACACACTAGAGTCAAAGACTAATCAACGTCGCGGAGCAATTCCGCAAGCCGCTCCAGTTGATCTTCGTCTGCTGGGACGACCAGCGAAGGATCGTCTTCGATGCAGCAATCAATGAAGGAGAGGAATTGTGTTTCGGTGTCAGGCATAGAAGTGAAGGGGACTTCTTTAGTTGGCTTCGAGTGCAGCAACACGAGCCTTCAGCGATTCGATTTCACCGATGGCTTCCTGCAGCGCAGACGTGAGCACCGCAATGAGGTTGCCCTCAGCGATACCAAGAAACTCTTCCTCAGGTGCCAGCTCATTGCCATCCTTGTCGGTAATAGCAGGGCGGACGTTCTGTTTGATGACGCTGGTCAGCCAGGGCTTCTCAGCCAGAACCTCTTGCACCTCCTGAGCGATAAAACCAACTTGGGTGCCATCGGGGAAGTTATGACCTTCACGCACCAGCACTTCGTTGCCGTCTTCGTCTGTGCGGGTGATGTCCTGCTGCGGCTTCCAATCGAAGGACACTGGGCGGAGCGCCTTGACTAGATCCAAGCAGCCATCAAGCGTGGCAACGTTTTCCTTGTAGCGCCCATCAGAAGTGGCGATGGTGGCGCTAGTGGCAAAGATTTGGCTGTTGACTTGAAGTTTATAAGCACCGTTGTCCGTAGTGTATCCAACAAGAAGTTCTCCAGCATCGTTGATCCGCATTGCCTCTTGTAGACCTGCTGCACTGGTAGCTGGTTGACCACCACCACCATTCCAGACGGCAAAACGCAATCCAGAGGCATAGGTTGCAGGATCAACTCTGTATCCCCCAATTCCTCCAGTCAGAGTAAAATTGTCTGTGTCTCCAAAAGTAAGCCACCCAGAACGCCCCGCTTCTACACTGGCCGATCCAGTGCCTCCCGTACGGACTAGGCACAAAATGTCTGTGCGGTTGGTGTTTGCTCCTCCGTTTACTGCAACTTGGAGATTTGCACCTGA
>Ga0194122_10004918_pt1 | contig 12695 bp, 10 predicted proteins | sample TA2MahCa10mmetaG_FD_155487 | JGI IMG/M metagenome (GOLD analysis project Ga0194122, IMG submission 155487) | Freshwater microbial communities from Lake Tanganyika, Tanzania - TA2015021 Mahale Deep Cast 10m | ecosystem: Environmental > Aquatic > Freshwater > Lake | place: Tanzania: Lake...
TGGAGTGTCTTCCGTGCGCAATCTCGTCTCCCGCCTGACCACGGCGTTCGTCGCGTTCGCCTTGGTTCTCGCCCTGCCCATCGGCGTCGCGTCCGATAAGCCTGCCTCGTCCAAGAAGGCCGAGTCAACGCGGCTCGCACCGCCCACAAAGATCACCTCCGTTGAAGGCATCACCGAGTACCGTCTCGCCAATGGCTTGAAGGTCCTGCTGTTTCCCGACCCGTCCAAGTCCACCATCACCGTCAACATTACCTACCTCGTCGGTTCACGCCACGAAGGGTATGGCGAAAGCGGCATGGCGCATCTGCTTGAGCACATGGTGTTCAAAGGGACGCCACGCTTTCCGAATATCCCGCAGGAGCTGACCTCGCGCGGTGCGCGTCCGAACGGCACCACGTGGTACGACCGCACCAACTACTTCGAAACTTTCGCCGCAACGGACGACAACCTGCGCTGGGCGCTCGATCTCGAGAGCGATCGCATGATCAATTCGTTCATCAAGGAAGAAGATCTGCGCAGCGAATTTTCGGTCGTGCGCAATGAGTTCGAATCCGGTGAAAACGATCCGAGTGGCGTGCTGCTCGAGCGTGTGATGTCGACGGCCTACCTCTGGCACAACTACGGCAAATCGACGATTGGCTCGAAAGAGGACATCGAGCGCGTTCCCATCGAGAACCTTCGTGCGTTCTACAAAAAGTTCTACCAGCCTGATAACGCCGTGCTGGTCGTCGCCGGCAAAATCGACGAAGCCAAGACCATCGGCTGGGTTAATGAATTCTTCAGCAAGATCCCGCGCCCGAACCGCATCCTGCAACCGACCTACACGGTCGAACCAATACAGGACGGCGAGCGGCACGTGGTGCTCCGTCGTGTCGGTGACGTGCAAGTCACGGCGGCGGGCTATCACATCCCGCCCGGCGGTCACCCGGACTCGGTCGCCGTTCAGGTTCTCGCAGACGTTTTGACGAACGAACCTTCCGGGCGTCTCTACAAGGCGCTTGTCGAAACCGGCAAGGCCAGCAACGTCGGTGGCTTAGCCTTCAGCTTCAAAGATCCCAGCTACATGTACTTGGCAGCGGAGGTGTTGAAGGACAAGCCAGTCGCTGATGCCACGCAGACCATGCTCGCCGTGCTCGATGGCCTGAAGTCTCAGCCCATCACTGACGAGGAAGTCGCACGCGCGCGTAACAAGTTCCTACGCTTCTTCGAGCAGACCTATAACAACAGCGACCGCGTGGGTCTCGGTCTCTCCGAGTACATCGCCAAAGGTGACTGGCGGCTTTGGTTCCTCTCGCGTGATCAGATGGAAAAAGTCACGGCGGCCGATGTCAACCGCGTCGCGGCGTCTTATCTCAAGGCGGCCAATCGCACGACCGGCTTGTTCGTCCCCGAGGCGAATCCGGATCGGGCTGCGATCCCGCAGGCACCGGATCCGGCGGTGATTCTCAAAGATTACCAAGGCAAACAGGCGCTCAAGCAGGCTGAGGTATTCGACCCCTCGCCGGCCAACATCGTCTCGCGCACCCGTACCGAGACTTTCCCGGGCGGTGCGGAATACAGCTTCCTCAGCAAGTCGACGCGTGGCAGCTCAGTCAGCGTCTCGATGACCTTGCGAGTGGGTAGCCTCGCCTCGCTTGAAGGCAAGGCCACCACTGCGGAACTGACGGCAGCCATGTTGCGGCGCGGCACGAAGAACCGCACGCTGCAGCAGATCAACGACGAGCTCGACAAGCTGAAATCATCGGTGAATATATCAGGGGGTAGCGGACAGACCGTGTCGGTGAATATCACCTCGACACGAGAAAATCTGTTGCCAACACTCGAGATCGTGGGGGACATCCTGCGTAATCCAGTGTTCCCGGAGGCTGAACTCGCAAAGCTTCGCGACGAAGTGCTGGCGGCGATCGAGCAGCAACGTAGCGAGCCGCAGGCAATCGCGGCACAGGAGATCAATCGCATCACCTCGCCCTTCCCGGCCAAAGATTTCCGACGCACGCTCAGCTTCGACGAGCAGGCGGCGGCGGTCCGAGCCGTGACAGCAGCGGATCTGCGCAAGTTCCACACGGACTTCTACGGTGCGGGACGCGCGACAGCCGCCGTAGTCGGCGACTTCGACGAAAGCATGGTGCGTTCTGCGCTCGGCGCCATCCTCGCCAGGTGGACGTCGAAGATGCCGTACGAGCGTGCGGTCTCGCCGTTCTTCGACGTGCCCTCTGTGATCCGCAAGATCAACACGCCAGACAAGGCGAACGCGGTGATGATCGCGGGCGTCAACCTCGAGCTGCGTGACGATCATCCGGATTACCCGGCACTCGTCATGGCCAACTACATGCTGGGCGGAGGTTTCCTGAACTCTCGTCTGGCCGTGCGCATCCGTCAGAAGGAAGGCATCAGCTACGGCGTGTCGTCCTTCCTCACCGCTGATCCGCTCGACAAGGATGGCAACTTCGGTACCTTTGCGATCTACAACCCGGAAAATTCGGCGCGCCTCATCGCCGCATATCGGGAAGAACTCGCGAAGATCCTGGCCGAAGGCTTCGCCGAGGCGGAACTCAAAGACGCCAAGAACGGCTGGCTGCAAAGCCGCAACGTCAGTCGCTCGCAGGATCGCGAGCTCGTCGGGCGTCTGTCGAGCTATCTGTTCCTCGACCGCACCCTCGAGTGGGACGCCGACTTCGAGCGACGCGTCTCGGCGCTCACGGTGGCCGACGTCAACGCGGCGGTGAAACGCTGGATCAAGCCCGAGGTGCTCAGCATCGTCGAGGCAGGTGACTTCGAGAAGACGGCGGCCAAGTAATCGTGGCCTGACCGTCATCAGATCAGTCGCCGGCCCGCTTAAAACCCGGGTCGGCGACTCCCTGGTCGGTACCCTCAGTACTTCTACGTCTTGGCAGTCCGCGGAAAAAGCCGTATTTTCCCGCCCCTTCGTTTGAACCTTACGGATATCGACCGATGCCGATGACCCCCGCCGCCACCGAGGCCGCACGCGAGCAGATGATTCATCAGCAGCTGCGGGCTTGGGAGGTACTCGACCCAAACGTTCTCGACATCTTCGCGCGCGTACCGCGCGAGAAGTTCGTACCGACCGCGTATACCGAACTCGCTTTCGCCGACATCGAAATCCCGCTCGGGGGTGGCGATCGCATGCTTGCGCCGAAAGTCGCCGGTCGCATCGTCCAGGCCGTCGCGCCTCAACCGACCGACCGCGTGTTACTCGTCGGCGTAGGTAGCGGCTTTCTCGCCGCCTGTCTTGCTGCACGGGCCTGCAGCGTTCGGGGTCTCGAATTGCGTGAGGACCTCGCGGCGACAGCCACAACCCACCTCAATACCGCAGGTGTCCGTAATGTCACCGTCGAGTGCCGTAATGCCTTCGAACCCGAAGCCTTGGGCAGCGGCGCCTACGACATCATCGTGCTCGCGGGCTCACTGCCCGTCTCCGATGAGCGGTTTGCCAGGCAGCTCGCCATCGGCGGCAGACTGTTCGTCGTGATCGGTTCGGGTCTCGTGATGGAAGCAAAACTCATCGAGCGCACCGGCGTCGAGGCCTTCCGGTCCACCACGCTCTTCGAAACCGCATTGAAGCCGCTGGTTGGCGCCCATCAACCCGAACGCTTCAGTTTCTGATCGACCGCACGCAGGATGCGCCCATGATCAAGGAAATGACCGTTGAAGAGCTGAAGGCCAGCGTCGATGCCGGCGAGCAACCGGTGGTCATCGACGTACGCGAAGGCTGGGAACTCGACATCTCGAGCTTGCCGTTCGCGCGCCATATTCCGATGGGTCAAATCATCGACCGCCTCGAAGAACTCGACCCGAAGATCCCGTTGATCATCATGTGCCGCTCGGGCGGACGCAGCATGCAGGTCGCCCGGGCGCTCGAGTCGCGAGGCTTTGGTTCGGTAGCCAACTTGACGGGCGGAATTCTGGCGTGGGGGGAACGCATCGACCCCTCGTTACGTCCATACTGACGCCTCGCCCGGGTTGTCGGGATTCATGATGATCTGTTATAGTGATATATAACACCAATTGAGGTTTGAATGATGTCGCGCCTATTCGTACTCGCCCTCGGCATGCTCCTCGCGGCCACCGCAGCGCCCGCCGAAGACCTCAAGGCCGTGTATGAGCGTGCCCTCACCAACGATCCTCAGATCCGCGAGGCTGAGGCCCTGCGCCGCGCAGCGCGCGAATCCAGGCCCCAGGCGTGGGCCGCGATCCTTCCGCAGATCTCCGGCTCAGCGAGCAAAACCAAGTCCGACACCACGAGCACGGGCCAGTTTCCGCAAGAACAACGCCTCCCCAATGGGCAGACCGTGGTCCTAAATTTCCTTTCCGCGAGCGTGGCCGAACCCGAAACCGACCGCTGGAGCCTCGATCTGCGACAAAGCCTGATCTCTTGGGATAACTGGGTCGCGATCCGCCGCGCGAGTCGGCAGGTTGCGCAGGCCGAAGCCGATTTCCAAGCGGCCGAGCAGCAACTCATCCTTCGCGTCTCCGAGGCGTACTTCAACGTACTCGCGGCGCAAGACGCCGTCGACGCGCAGTCCTCGTCTTTCGAGGCCATCTCGCGTCAACTCGAACAGGCGGAAAAACGTTTCGAGGTGGGCCTGATCGCCATTACCGATGTGCAAGAAGCCAAAGCGGCTCGCGACAGTTCAGCGGCTGCCGTCATTGCGGCCAAGCGCCAGCTCGCCTCAGCCGAAGAGCTCCTGCGCGAAATCACCGCCGAGAAATACACGACGCTCGCCAAGCCAGGCGATGCGATGCCGCTCAAGTCACCCGAGCCGGCCGACGAAGCGCAATGGGTTGAGCGATCGATGGAGCAGAACCTCGCCCTCGTCTCGAGTCGACTCGCCGCCGACATCGCCCGAGACAACGTTCGCGCAGCCTTCGGCGGCCACTTGCCGGAACTCGATCTCGTGGCGAGCAAGAGCAAAGTCGAAACGACCAGTGAGATCAACTTCGTCAGCGGCAATGTGGGCACCCGTCTCTCCGACACCGAGGACGAGAGCTACTCACTGCAGGTCACCATGCCGATCTTCAGCGGCGGTGCCGCACAGTCGCGGGTTCGCCAGAGCGAGTTCCAATGGCGCGCTGCGCGCGAGCGTCTGACCCGCGTCTCACGACAGACGGAACGTCAGGCGCGCGACGCCTACCTCGGTGTGATCAGTGAAATCTCCCGCGTGAATGCACTGCGGCAAGCGCTCGAGTCGAGTCAAACGGCACTCAAGGCCACCGAAGCGGGTTACGAAGTCGGCACGCGCACGGCCGTCGATGTTCTCGAAGGACGTCGAAGCCTCGCAGTTGCGCAAACGAACTACTCGCGCAGCCGCTACGACTATATTTTGAACGTGATGCGTCTGCGTCTCGCCTCGGGAACGCTCGATCGCGCCACGCTCGAGGATGTCAACGGCTGGCTGTCGACGACTGCGGCTGCAGTTCAACCATAATCGGCTCGAGGCGCGCGAGCAGTCGCTCGAGCGTGCCTCGATTTTCCTCGACGAACGCCCGACCCCGCTCGCCACGTTGGGCTCGCTCCTCAACATTCGTGGCGAGGCGCTTCACTTCCATCACTAAACGCTCTGCATCCGAGACGATCACGAGCGCTCCGGCAGCCTGAAGCGCGCGGGCAATGTCGGGCGCGTTATCGCCGTGCGGACCTGTGAGCGTCGCCACCGCGAGTGCTGCCGGCTCGATCAAGTTATGTCCTCCGACCTCACTGACGAGGCTGCCACCCACGAACGCCAGATCGGCCGCGGCGTACGCGCTCATCAAATCACCGAGCGTATCGAGTAGCAAGACGTCGGGCGGGGAGCTCTGGGTGCTTGAGGTCAATGACGATCGCCTCGCGAACGCAACGCCCGCCGACTGCAGACGAGCCGCCACAGACTCGAAACGGGCGGGATGGCGTGGCGCGAGCACGAGCGCCACATCGACGCCGTCGGCTCGTAAACGACGCTGAGTCTCGAGTAACGCCGTCTCCTCGGGCTCGTAGGTACTGCCGCCGACGAGTAGCATCCGATGCTGCCAGCCGCAACGCGCCCGAAGCGCAGCGCCCTGCTCCGAGAGCTGCGGCGACACTAAAAGATCGAACTTTAGGTTACCCACAACCTGTACCCGCGACGGCGGAATCCCAAGCTGTCGAAAACGGTCAGTGTCGATTTGGGACTGCGCCGCGACGAAAACGCTGTGCTCGAAGACCTCGCGGAACAACGGGGCGAGAAAGCGCCATCGGCCGACGGTACGCACCGATACGGTTGCACTCGCGAGGACGATGGGAATCGCTCGCGCCGCGCACTCGCCGAATACATTCGGCCACCACTCTTTTTCGATGATGATCGCGACACGTGGCTGAACACGATCGAGAAAACGCCTCACACAGCCCAACGAATCGAACGGTAAGAAACGCACATCCACGGCATCGCCGAACATCTCTCGGGCGCGCGCCGCGCCCGTCCCGGTGGTCGTCGTCAGCGTGAGCGGCGCCGCAGGGTAACGGTCTCGCAAGGCGCGTACGAGCGCGGCGGCGGCTTGAACCTCACCGACCGAGACTGCGTGAATCCAGATCGTTTTCGTAGGCTGACGAGCTCCGAAACCCAAGCGCTGCGAGAGTCCCTGTAACTCGCCTGGATTGCCGCGCAGGCCGCGCACAATGAAAAACGCGAAGGCGAATGGCAGTACGATCATTACCAGCACACGATAAACAGAATGCATCATGACGATCCGCTTCTCGATGCGCCCTCGCGATAACCCTGCAGCACGGTCGTCCAGAGTTCTTCGTCAAGTCGAGCGTTCAAAGAATCGAGAACCTTGAGTATCGAGCGACGTAAACGAACGAGATTGGCATCGCACCACAAGCCCGGGTCGCGAAAACTCGCTCGGTCGAAGTCGATGAGAGACCACCGACCGGCCCCGTCGACGAGCAGGTTATGGGCGTTGAGATCCGCATGATGCAATCCAACCCGATGAAAACGGGCGATGGTCGCGCCCACGCCGAACCAGTCGATCGAACCGGGCGATCGTGCGAGACACTCGGCGAGCGTGCTGACGCCGATGAGGCGGCGGGTGATGAGATCACCCCGACACCACAGGCCGAGCGACTCATGCAGCGCCGCCACCACTGGGGCGACAGGTAGACCGAGACGCTGCAATCGTTGGGTCACGCGAAACTCTCGGAACGGACGGGAACGCGACTCACCGAACTGGAGGTAGCGATCATTGAGCACCGCGGCAACGAGGCCGCCGCGTCGATAATGGCGCAACGCATAGGCGCCCCCCTCGGCCTCGAAGAACAGGGTGCTCCCGCGCCCCGATGCCTCGCCGCGCAGTGCACCGGTTTGCCTCCAGTGCTCGGGCTCGAACCAGCGTGGATCAAAATTGCCGACGAGGGAGGGGTCATATAGCATCACGCAGCGGCCGACTTGGATCCTGCCCTCCAGCGGTTCGTGTGCGCGACCTTCGTTCATTCCGCCCTCACCGCCTAAAGCCATGCTGCCGCTCATCACGCCGCCCGAATCCGTTTGCCTCTTGAGGCTCTCGGCCATCGGCGATACCTGCCATGTCGTGCCCCTGCTGCGCACGTTGCAGCGCGCCTGGCCCGACACACGCTTTACCTGGATCATCGGACGCGCCGAAGCGCGACTCATGACCCTCCTACCCGAGGTCGAGTTTATCACCGTGGACAAACGCGCCGGTTTGATGAGCCTCAAAGCCCTCAGCGCGACGCTTCGAGGTCGGCAGTTTGATCTGCTGATGCATCTTCAGCTCTCGTTCAGAGCGAGTGTCGTCGCAGCGCTCGTCCCGGCGCGCATCAAGCTCGGGTTCGACCGGGCCCGAGCTCGCGAGCTGCAGTGGCTCGTCACCGACTCGCGTATTGCGCCACGCCAACGCGAACACGTGCTCGACAGTTTCATGGGCTTCGCCGACGCCGCAGGTGTCGGACCTCCGGTGTTCGACTGGAATCTTCCTCTTCCCGGCGATGCCATCGAGTATGCGCAGCGGCTGATCCCCGATGGCGCACCGCGCACATTGGTGATCAGTGCGTGCTCAAGCCACGTACGCAGGAACTGGCTCGCCGAGCGCTATGCCGCGGTCGCTCGCCACGCCATCGACACCCATGGCATGCAAGTCATTCTCGCTGGGGGTCCCAGCGACACCGAAAAGTCGATGGCGCGCGCCATCGCTGCGGAGTGCCCCGGTGTCATTGATCAAGTAGGCAAAGACACCTTGCCACAACTGCTCGCCCTGCTCGGGCGAGCGACGGCACTGCTCGCACCCGATACAGGCCCGGCCCACATGGCCACTATGGTCGGAACACCTGTCATCGGGCTCTATGCCGCCACCAATCCAGCTCGCAGCGGGCCCTATCTCTCGAGGCAGTGGTGCATCGACGCCTTCCCGAGGGCCGCTCAAAAGTTCAGACGCAGTACGCCCGATGCCCTGCCTTGGGCCACCAAAATTGAAGAGCCCGGCGTCATGGAGCTGATCGAAGTGCCCGAGGTCTGCAAGCACCTCGACGCCCTGCTAGCATCTCGACCATGAAAGACATCCTCGTGCCCATCTCGCCGGGCGAACTGCTCGACAAAATCACCATCCTGCGCATCAAGGCTGCGCGCATGACCGACGCGACCAAGGTTCGCAACGTGCGCCTCGAGCTCGACCTGCTCGAAAAAACCTGGCGCGACAGTGGTTCTGCCATTCCGGAAGTTGCGGCGGACGAAGCGGCCCTGCAGCAGGTGAACGAAGCGCTCTGGGACATCGAGGACAAAATTCGCGACAAAGAACTCGCTCAGGCTTTCGACGCGGAGTTCATTGAGCTCGCGCGTGCGGTGTACGTGACCAACGACGAGCGTGCAGCCGTCAAGAAGCGCATCAATGTGGCGCTCGGCTCGCGTATCGTCGAAGAGAAGTCTTACAAGCCCTACCGTCCGGCTTGATCAGCGCTCAACGCTGCAGGGTGTACTCGGCCCCGCAATAGGGACACTTGGCCCAACCCGTTTTTTCGATGGGCAAATAGACTCGCGGATGCGAGTTCCAAAGTTGCATCTGCGGCATCGGACACGAGAGCGGCAGATCGTCGGACGTGACGTCGTACGTGTCCTGCGCGTTCGGTTGGATGAGAGGCGTCTTCGACATGGCCTGATTATACCGGCGATGCCGTTCCGGCAAAGGTGTCTTCCCAGATGCGGGCGACCGCGGCGCGCTCGGCCACGAACTCGCTGGCATCAATGATCCCACGCTCCTCACGCAGCGAGCGATGGTGATTGCGCATGCGATATGCGCGATAGGCTCCGGTCAAAACATCGACCGTTTCCTGCGGTACGAGATCTCCCGAGGCCAAGGTCTCAAGCTGACGAATCGTGTCGCTGAACATCAGTACCGCCGGATGCCTCGCCCCCTCGCGTAGCGCCCAGTACTGAGCCAGAAACTCGATATCGGCAATACCGCCGCGATCCTGTTTGAGGTCGAACTCTCCGCCCCTAGACTTGGCGAGTTCGCGACGCATGCGCTCACGCATCGACCCGACTTCCTCGCGTAACGTATCGCGCCGAACGAATTCTCCGAGGATTCGTACACGCTCCTGCTCGAATCGCCCACGAAGGCGCGGTGAACCCGCTACCGCCCGTGCGTGCAGAAGCGCCTGGTGCTCCCAAGTCCAGGCCGAGGAATGCTGATAATCGACGAAGGCGTCGATTTGCGTGATCAGCATACCGCCCTTCCCGCCCGGGCGCAGTCGGACGTCGACGTCGTACAGGCGGCCCGCCGCCGAGTGCACTGTGAGGATATGGACGATGCGCTGCGCGAGTCGCACAAAGAAAAGCTGATTCTCGATCGGGCGATCGCCGGCGGTTTCCTGTACTGCACCGATCGAGTCATGGAGAAATACGAGATCGAGGTCGGAGCCATAACCGAGCTCGATCCCGCCAAGCTTGCCGTAACCCACGGCACAGACCTCGACTTCGCGAGGCACGGCCTCGTCGGTGGCGCGACAAGTCGGCACACCATACTGACCCGTCATCTGTGACCAAGCTTGCTGCATCGCTTTTTCGAGGATGAGCTCGGCGATGTCGGTCAGACGATCCGACACACGCATCAGCGGCAAACTACCCGAGAGATCCGCGATCGCGACGCGAAACATCGCCGCTCGCTTGAATTGTGCGAGTGCCTCGACGAGTCGCTCCGGATCATCCGCATCCACCCGAGCGAGACGATCATCGAGATCCGCGAGCAATTCTTCACGCGCCGGCGGTACCGTCAGGGCTCGCTCATCGAGCAGCTCATCGAGCAGGAGCGGATGCGCCGCAAGCTGCTGGACCAAAAAATCACCGCCTCGACAGACTCGAACGAAGCGCTGTCGGGCGGCCGGGTTTTCGTTGAGTAGCGCAAAATAGGCCGAACGCCCGCCGATCGCCTCCAGCACCCGCAGTAGTCGACGACCCATGACGAGGTGGTCGTCATCGGGTTCAAGCGAGCCCATTAACTGCGGCACCAACAGCTCGAGACGACGCAGCCCGGTCGCATCGAGCCGTCTCACCTGCGAGCTTCCGCGAAAATCGATCAACAGTTGCGCCAGCTCAGCCGGGTGCGCCATCCCTCGGGATGAAAGCATCTCGATGAGTGCGGCCACCCCTGCCGTGTCGTCCCACATCAGCGAGAGTCCGGCGCTATCGGTCGATGGCTTTATCGCAGCATCGCCCGTCGCATCAGAAGCGGTTGGAGCGAACACGAGCGCGTTGAATTCACGATGGACGTGCGCTGCATGTCGCTCGTAGTCGTGTCGCAAGGCCTCCCAACTCTCCTTGCCCATGGCCCGCGCTAACTTTTGTTGTGAAGCGGAGTCTTGTGGCAGCGAATGAGTTTGAGCGTCTGCAATCATCTGCAGTCTGTTTTCGAGTATCCGCAGAAAGCGATACGCGGCATCGAGCTCATCGACAGCCTGATGGCGTAACAAACGACTGCGTGCCAGTTGGGGCAAGATTTCGAACAGCCTCGAACCTTGGAGGCGACGATCTTGACCACCCCGGATCAACTGCATCGACTGCACGATGAACTCGATCTCCCGGATTCCGCCGGGTCCGAGCTTCACGTGATCGATGAGTTCCTTGCGCGCCACCTGCTTCTCGATGAGCTGCTTCATTTCGCGAAGCGACTCAAAGACGCCGAAATCGAGATAACGTCGATACACGAACGGCCTCACTGCCGAGTCGTACAGCTCGGCATAAGCCTCGGACGCGGTGATCGGTCGCGCCTTGATCCAGGCGTAACGCTCCCAGTCCCGACCGTACTGGAGCAGATAGTCCTCGAAAGAAGAAAAGCCACACGCGAGCGGTCCGGAGTCTCCGAAGGGACGAAGCCGCATATCTACTCGGAACACGAACCCATCGACCGTGATCGATGACAGCAGTCGCAGCAGTGCCTGCCCGAGGCGCGCGAAGAATTCCTCGTGACTCACCGGCGCAGCGTGAACCGTCTCTCCGTACCCCGGAAAAAGAAAAACGAGATCGATGTCAGACGAAAAATTGAGTTCGCGGCCGCCGAGCTTTCCCATACCGACGACGACGAGTGGCATCGCACCACCTTCGGCATACTGCGGCGTTCCGTAGCGCTCGCAGGTGCTGTGCCAAGCGACCGCCATGGCACGATTGACGGCATCGTCGGCGAAGGCAGATAAATCCTCGAGTGTCTCTTCAAGGCTCGATCGACCGGTGAGGTCTCGCCAGGCGATCCGCACCATCTCACGTCGACGCCAACGGCGCAGCCACGCTTGCCAAGCTGCCTCAAGCGTGTCGAGCCCTGGCGGCTCCTCGCCCCGGGGCCAACACAATGATCCTCCGGCGATGCGCAGCTGCTGCAGGGCGTTGGCGCGCAGCAGATCACCAAAAAGCTCAGAATCGCGTCCCAAACTCTCCGCGACGAAGTCGCTGCACGCCATGACGTGCGCGGCGTCATCGCGCCATTCGGGTGGAAAATCTACGGCAATGGATCCGGACATGAGGGTCATGAGGATACAAAAAAGCCCCGCACGAGGCGGGGCTATCTCTGCATGCTCTGATCGGAGGGGGAAGATGATCAGAGCACGAGTAGGAGACTAATGCCCAAAGCCTTGGCAGTATGTACGGAGTAGTACCTACCGTGGCCGACATGAACGTCTCGAGTACCGATTACCGCACAGCGATCAGCCGATTTTTGACCGGAGTGACCCTCGTTACCACCCGACATGAGGGGCTCGCACACGGCATTACGGCGAGTGCTGTCGCCTCGGTCACGTTAGAGCCCCCCACGCTTCTGGTCTGCCTCAATCGTCAATCGGCGACCTTTCATGCGGTCAGCGGATCGGGTCGATTCTGTGTGCATATTCTCGCAGACGATCAACTCGAACTCGCAAGGCATTTCGCGTCTAGGACGTCGGACAAATTCGCGACGCTCGCAGGACTCGGACTCGGTTCCTCACACGACAGCTTCCTTGGTAATCCGATCATCGATGGCGCACTGGCCTATCTCGAGTGTCGAGTCGCCACGCAGACGGACGTCGGGACTCACCGAATTTTCTTCGGTGAAGTCGTTTCAGTCGACGCGCGTGAGGGCTCTCCGCTTGCGTACTTCAGAGGTCAGTTCGCGAGCCTGGGAGGCGGCAAAGCGAGTTCGTGAACCGCCGCGGCGGCGAGCAGCGAAGGCTCGCCAAACGGCAGACCAATGAG
>Ga0194122_10004919_pt1 | contig 12694 bp, 10 predicted proteins | sample TA2MahCa10mmetaG_FD_155487 | JGI IMG/M metagenome (GOLD analysis project Ga0194122, IMG submission 155487) | Freshwater microbial communities from Lake Tanganyika, Tanzania - TA2015021 Mahale Deep Cast 10m | ecosystem: Environmental > Aquatic > Freshwater > Lake | place: Tanzania: Lake...
TATGGAATGGTGGAAACGGGTGGACGAATATGCTTTCCGTGTATTCGCCGACCGGGAGTTTGGCGAGTGGTTTGGCTATTGCGACCGCCAAGGCAATGTTGCCACGGAACTCAAGGGCGGTCCGTACAAAGGGATTTTCCATGTTCCGCGATTCTTACTCTTTACGATAGAGGAATGTTCGCGGCCATGAAGTCACGCAGCGCCTGCAGCGTGGCCAGAAGCGTCTCCGGCGGCTGGTCGCGGCGTTTGGACCAGTCGAAGTAGAGGCACCCCTTTACCGTCCGGCCCTCGCAGACGGGAAGCAGGAAAAACGCCGCCGGCAGTAGACGTTTGACCATGCCGGTATTGTTGTAGCGGTCGTCTTTTCCGCAGTCGATCCACACGTCCCGGCGCTGGCTGAACGCGAGCAGGAACGGGGGTTTGCGGACGGGGAACAGCGTGTCGATCTCGGAGGAGACGCCGGCCGGCCATCCCTCCCCTTCCAGCCATGGAACGCCGATTCCGGACTCTACCAGCGGAAGCCACGCCGCCCTGTCCATTCCGTGGCCCAGCGCGGAGCGCAAGATGGACTCAATTGTGGCGCCGCCGGCGATGGCGCCTGCCACCACGGGCGCTTCGGCAGGCCGGGCCTCGGGCGCCGCCTCCGGAACCCAGGGTTTCAGGCGGAGCTGCTCCCGGCTTACTTGCGTCGCTTTTGCGAGGCCTTCCACGGATTTGAACACGATGTCGCACAACTCCGGCAGATGCACGTCGCGGACACGGAAGATTCGGGCCAGGGCCGGCCAGCAGGCACGTAACACCGAGTCGCGGTCTTTGTCCTCGGCGCGGAAGCAGGCTTGGGTTAACGAGTGCCCCAACGCGGCCGCCAGCGCCATCATTGTTTCGGACTGCGTGCCCTGCGCCAGCAGAGCCTCCGGTGTGGAACGCGCGGCGAGATCCGGCGCGCCGTGCAGGGACCACGTATTCAATAACATCGCCGTCAACTCGTCGAAGTCGAAATGCAGGTGCCGGCGGCACCCGGCGCGCAGGCCCGGCAGGGTTCCGCCCGACAGATGCAGAATGTGTTGGTAGTCCTCCGGTTGCTCGAGGGCCACCATGACTTCGCCCATGTTGCGAAACAGTCCGGCGATGAATGCATCTTCTGTCCACCGCGGTTCCACGCGGGCCATCAACACCCACGAGAAGTGACCCGCGATCTGGCTCAGCACGACCAGCTCCCGGGCCGGTCTGGGGATAGCGTTCCGCGGGACCGTCTCCAGCAGTTGCGACATCATGTCGGTGCCGATCAGCGCCGACGCGTGCGTCACACTCAAGATCGTACGGCCGGCGTGATTGAACATCGCCGAATTCACCATCCGCAGCAACCGCAGCGTTAGTCCCAGATCCCGTTCGATGATCCGGGCGCCGGCCTGGATCGTAGACTGGTCGCTCAGCAGCTTTCCGGCGAGCGCGAACGCGTTTTCTCCGATAGCTGGAGGCCCCGGCGCGTGCTGGAGGTGCTGGACTGCGACATCCAGCGGACTCAATACTGCCGACTGCATATCTCCCTTATCGGACGGAGGGAGTCAAGTTAGAGCTTGAAGTTCACGTCGATTTGGGTGAGCACTTCCACTGGCTTGCCCTCAAGCGTCGTTGGCTTATACCGGTACTGCCGCACCGCCTGGGAGGCGTTTGGGATCAGCAGCGGATGCCCGTGTAAAACCTGGACCTCATGAACGGCTCCCTCTTCTCCGACGAGTACGTTAAAGCGCACAGTCCCCTGAATTCGGGCCTGCCGGGCCAGCGCCGGGTATTCGACGTCCGGTTTGGAGATCAGGCTTGCCGCTTGGATCGCTCCGCCCACCCGGATCCGGTTCGCCCCCGGCTTGAACGAAGGGAACTCGACGGCGAGGCCGCTCCCGAGCGGATCGAGCGGCCGCAACTCAACGACGTTTCGCTCCACTCCGTTGGCCATTGTCTGACGGAACACCGGCTGGACCGGCGGCGAAAGGCCGCGCAGCCGGTGCGACAGTTCGATCATATCGGAGTCGGCAAACGGCGCATCCATGAAATCGGCCAGCCGCGACCGGAGCGAGGCCGCCTGCTCGGCGGGGACCGATGGGTGAATTTCCAGCGCATGAATCGTCCGCTCCGGCACACCTGTAGGCCGCCGGAACCGTAAAGTCGCAGTCGCAAACCGGGGACCCGGCTGAAACCGCCATTCCAATACCGCCTGCAGCGCAGCGCCGCGAAGTTCCATGGGACCGGAGTGTACGCGGGCATCCGAAACTCCGCCCAATTCATTCAGCGCCAGGTCCAAGACCACCGGACCCTCCACACCGGCCCGCCGCGCCGCCCTGGGATAGGTAGGGGCCGTCCGCAGCACCAGAACGGCGCCTTCGACGCTTACCTCGGCCGAATTTCCAGGATCGATCTGGGGCGCGCCTGTGAGCGGACGGAATCGGGTGACGGCAACGGTTGCGGCCAATGTAAGAGCGATTACAACAAATAAGCGCCGGAACTGCGGCATGGGTTTCTCCTGTAGCAATGAAGTCAAACGAGTCTTCAGTTGGCGGCTGCGCAGAAAGCGCGGGGCTGCCGCAAGATAGGGCTGCAGGCGCGAGCCGGCCATGCCGGCCAGCGCCCCGATGTAAACCTCGCGATTGGAATCGCGATCTACCACTTCGCGGTCCACGGCTTCCTCGCGGGCCAGTCGAATCCGGGAGATCAGAAGCCAGATGGCTGGATGGAACCAGAGCAGGGTTTTGACGAACTCCTCGGCCAGCGCCTGCAGCCAATCCGACCGGCGAACGTGAATGAGCTCGTGGGCCAGAACTGCCTCTCGCGCTTCTTCCGGCAGCGCCAGCGCACGCTTTGGAAGCAGCACAATAGGATCGAAAAACCCGAAGGTCACCGGCGCCGCTACATCACCGCTCGCCGCAATGGCAGCGCCGTTCCGGTGGTCGATATACTCGGCGCGACGGCGGTAGCGGGCCAGCGTCAGCAGGCCGGCCGCCAGCCAGAGCGCCCGCAGCAGAACTCCGGCGGCCAGCACTCTTTGAACGGTCACCCAAGGCCGTTCCGGGGTCAAAGGTGGCCCCCAGACGGCGGACTCCGACACCGTGATGTGAATAGGTGGCGCCTGAACGTAGGCCTGGCGCGGATGATCGCGGGGTTGCAGCGGCAACAAAATACACAGGGCGAGCGCGCCTTGCAGAAGATAGAGCCGGTACTTGGGTTGCCCGGCGCGCAGAAGCTGCGCTCCGGCGAGCGCGAACGCAACCACCACGGTCACTTGAACGCAGTAGATCCACAAGTTGGTCATGATTTCCCCTTCTTCAGCTCTTCCGGCGAAATCTCCTCGCTTTCCACCAAGTGCACCAGCAGCGGCTTGGCCGAACCGTTGAACACGCGGCCCACAAATTCGCGCACCATGCCGGCCAGGACCTTGTGTTTCGCCTCGGCGGCGCTGTAGACGTAGGCCTTTTCGCCGCCGCGTTTCTTCAGGTGGCCCTTGTCTTCCAGAATCTTCATCATCGTCATGACCGTCGTATACGCCACCTTTCTCCGCTCAAGCAGCGACTCGTACACGTCGCGAACCGTGACGTTGCCCCGGTCCCAGACGACTTTCATGATTTCCAGCTCCTGCTCGGTCAGGACCGCTGTTCGTTTGCGCATACTAATTAATTAGTACGAATCCCCTAGAGAGTCAAGTCAATTCGCAAGCGGTAAACTGAAAAGATCCCATGCCGTCCGTTCCGCTGTTCCTGTTCGACATCGACGGCACACTTGTCCGCAAGTCCGGACCTCACCACCGCCAGGTGTTGGTGGACGCTGTCCGGGAGGTCACGGGCCTGGAGTCGTCCAACGACCACCTTCCTCTGCAGGGCATGCTCGACCGCGATATTCTGGCGTGGATGCTTCGCGAGGCCGGGGCATCGAACGGTCTTATTCGCCGGTCCATGGGCCCTATCGTTATGAAAGCGCAGGCCTTATACGTCAAGCGCTGTCCGGACCTCCGGTCCAAAGTGTGCCCCGGCGTCCGCCCGTTCCTGGGGCGGGTTCGCCGCAAAGGGATCCGGATGGGCCTTGTGACCGGCAATCTCAGCCGGATCGGCTGGAAGAAGTTGGAGCGCGCCGGTCTGCGGTCCCATTTCACCTTCGGCGCCTTCGCTGAGCAGGGTGACGACCGTGCGGCACTGGTACGTCTGGCACTGCGCGAGGCGAGGCGCAAAGGGTGGTTAACCTCTACCACGGAGGCTGTATTGTTCGGGGATCATGAAAACGATATACTTGCTGCTCGCGCAAGTGGGATCTGTTCGGTGGCCGTCGCAACAGGGATGTCGACCGCTGAAGAACTGGCGCGCCTATCGCCAGACTACCTGCTTACCGACATGCGCGCATTTCCTTTCGACCGGGTACTATCCGCATGAACGAATCCGCGCAGTCGCTAGCAGTCAAGCGAGCGCAAGTCGAGTTTCACAACTTCGCCTCACTGGGTGAGCCGGAGCGCGCCAAGCGCGTTTATCGGGAAGAGAACCTCCGCCGGGGCGCGGTCATTCGCAACCATCTGCGCTTCATTGGACCGATGACGCCATTCCTGGAAATCGGCGCGAACGCCGGGCACTCAAGCTACATGCTGTGCAACGAGTTCGGCGCGAACGGTTTCGCTTCGGACCTTTCGGCGGATTCGCTGCGCCACGGCATCGCCCTGATGGACGCCTGGGGTCTGGAAAAGGCGCCGGTGCGGATCGCCGCCGACGCGCTGCATTTGCCGTTCGCCAACAACTCCCTGCGCGTTGTCATGGCCTTTCAGATGCTCAGCCAGTTCATGGATATCGAGAGCGTCTTTTACGAGGTGAAGCGCGTCCTGGCCCCGGGTGGGGTCTTCATTTTCGCAGAGGAGCCGTTGCGCCGAAAGCTCACGCTTGGCCTCTATCGAGTCGGCTATCGCGAAACGATGAAGCCGTGGGAGCGGCTGCTGCACGATTGGGGTCTGCTGGGGTTCCTGGTGCAGGACGTAATCGGAGCCGAGCAGGAAGAGAGCTTCGGGATCCGCCAGAACCACTCGATGGAGCTGCGGGACTGGCACGATCTGATTACCAAGCACTTCGACGAACACGAGTTCGAACTCTTCGTGCCGCAGCGCGGCTGGGGCGAGAAACTGACCAAGGCGGCGGCGCGGAAAATCGACAAGTACGGCTCGGAGTGGGTGGGCGCGCGGCTGCTGGGGGGCACCCTGGCCGCCATCTGCAAAAAACCCGGCGAGCCGGTGGAGATCGATCCCAACAAGCCGTTCGAGACTCGCATGCAGTGTCCCGATTGCCGCGCGAAGGTCCGCCTGGACGATGAGGCGGCCATCGTCTGCACAAGCTGCGAGTACCGGGCGCCCAACGAAGGCGGCGTCTACAACCTGCTTCGCTCGGTGGACAAGAAAGAGCTTTACCCTGGCGATCGCGACGACCTGATCGATTTCTCCGTACCCGGACACGAGACCAAACTGGGCGAGGGCTGGTTCGATGTGGAAGGTGTCTATGGGAACCGCTATCGCTGGATCGGCGCGGCGGCGACGGCCACCTTGGGTAATCTGCGCGGCGGACCGCAGCGTCTGCGCATCCGCGGCCACGCGCACGAAAACCTGTTCGCCGCCGGCCCGGCGCCGGCGCTTCGCGTCTGGGCCAACGGAGATCTGGCAGGCGAGTGGAAACTCGACCGGACGGGCTTGTTTGTTTTGGAAGCGGACCTTCCCGAAGCGCCGGCCTATGACCTTCGAATCGAGGCGGCGCCCACGTGGCAAATTTCGACCGATGCGCGCACGTTCAGTGTCACGCTCTCAATGATCCGCCTGGTGCCGCCCGCTTAAACCAGAATCGTAAACGCCGATTCGGTCCGCTCCACGGGCCTGTACAGCGTGTCCCGCTCCTGCGGTTCGCGGCCCGCTTCGCGGATGAGCCGCAGCAGGTCGTCGCGCCGCAGCGCTTGACTAGTGGTCGCACCGGCGTCGTGGTAGATTTTCTCCTCCACAACCGTACCGTCCAGGTCGTCGGCGCCGAAACGGAGCGCGATCTGCGCCACCGCCTCGCTCATCATCACCCAGTAGGCCTTGATGTGCGGAATGTTGTCCAGCATCAGACGGGAAACGGCGATGTTTCGCAGATCGTCGTAGCCGGTGGTCTTGGGAATGTGCGAAAGCGCCGTGTTCTCCGGATGGAACGCCAACGGAATGAAAGTCTGGAAGCCGCCGGTATCGTCCTGCACCGCACGAAGGCGCGTCAGATGGTCCACGCGATCCTCTTCGCTCTCAATGTGCCCGTAGAGCATCGTGCAGTTCGTTTTGATGCCCAGTTCGTGGGAGATCCGGGCCACGTCCAGCCATTCGTTGCCGTCGATCTTGTGGTCGCAGATAATCCGGCGCACCCGTTCGGAGAAGACCTCCGCGCCGCCGCCGGGCTGGGAATCCATGCCCGCGTCGCGCAGCCGGATCAGAACTTCGCGAATCGGAAGCTTCGCCCGTTTCGCCAGGTAAGAGATCTCGACCATCGTGAAGGCCTTTAAATGGACCTTCGGATAGCGCAACTTCAACCCGCGCAGCATCTCGCAATACCAATCGAGGGTCAGTTCCGGATGCAGCCCGCCCACGATATGGAACTCGCTGACGGCTTCCGAGTAGCCGTGCCCGGCCACCTCCCACACCTGCTCCAACGACATGGTGTACCCGCGCGGATCCTTCGCCTTTTTTCCGAACGCGCACAACCGGCAGGAGGCCGTGCACACGTCGGTCGGGTTGATATGGCGGTTGACGTTGTAGAAGGTCGTGTCGCCGTGCAGCTTCTCCCGAACGTGGTTGGCCATCCAGCCGACGGCGAGAATGTCGGAGCTGCGATACATCGCCACACCGTCCTCGAACGAAAGGCGCTGACCGCTCAACACCTTGTCGCGAATGGGCAGCAGCCGGGCGTCTTCAAATTGCGGTTCCATGTCGGGGAAGTTTCAGGCTCCTTTGTAGGTGTACCAGACGTCGGCGGCCCAAAACACGAAGAATAGCACGCTGACGTAACCGTTCACCGTGAAAAACGCCGCGTTTACGCGGCTCAGGTCGTCCGCCTTTACGAGCGAGTGTTCGTACACAAGCAAAGCCGCCACCAGGGCGATTCCGGCCGCGCCGATCCAACCGAGCGCGAAGGACTGCAGCAGGAACACCAGGCAGACCAGCATGGCGGCGTGCAGGACCTTCGCCGCGCGCAGGGCGCCCGCCACTCCCAGCCGTCCGGGGACCGAATGCAGGCCGGCCGAACGATCAAAGTCGAAGTCCTGGCACGAGTAAATGATGTCGAACCCGGCGGTCCAACACGTCACCGCGGCGGTCAGCCACAGGATGCGCGGATCGAGCGAACCGGCGACCGCTATCCAAGCCGCCGCCGGCGCGATTCCCAGCGCGAAGCCCAGCACGATATGCGACCAGGAGGTGAAGCGCTTCGTGTAGCTATAAAAGCAGACGACGCCCAGCGCCAGCGGGCTCAGCCGCAGGCACAGCTCGCCCAGCATGGCCGCAGCGGCCACGAAGAGCGCGCTCATGCCGGCCAGAAAGCCCCAGGCGAAGGCCGCGCTCAGCAGGCCGGCCGGAATGTGGCGCATCTTCGTGCGCGGATTGCGGCCGTCGATATCGGCGTCGAGAATCCGGTTGAACGCCATGCCCGCCGAACGCGCACCGACCATGGCCACGACGATCCAGAAGAACTTCGAACCGGCCGATCCGGCCGGAAATCCGGCATCGCGCCAGGCCAGCAGTGCGCCCGTTAACGCGAAGGGAAGGGCAAACAACGAATGCTCGAATTTGATCATGTCGAGCGTCATGCGCAGGCGCTGGAAAAACATCTTGCGATACCATTTTAACGAATGCGCGTTCAAACAACGCTGGCGCTTTTTGTTTTTGGCCTTCTGGCCGGCTGCGCCGGCGAGGGGCCGAAGACGGCCACACTCGACGATCTTCGTTCCACGGAGGTCCGTTTTCCCAACGGCACGAAGATCCGCGCCGAAATGGCCTTCCGGCCCTACGATATTACACGCGGCCTGATGTTTCGCGACTCCATGCCCATGGACCGCGGCTTCGTGATTTTGAACAAGGAACCGGCCATCTACGCCATCTGGACCTACAACGGGCGCTTTCCCCTCGACGTCATCTGGCTGGATTCAAACCGGATCATCACCGAGGTTATCGCGAACGTTCCGCCCTGCAAGGCCGAGAAGGCGAGCCAATGCCCGAAGTACGGCGGGCGGACGCGGTCCCAGTTTGTGCTGGAATTGAACGCCGGCGTGGCGGAGAAAAACGGGTTGAAACCCGGAGACAGGTTGGACTTTTAATCGACTATGGACGCTGACAAAATAAGAGAGCTGTTGGAGCAGGTGCGCGGCGGCGCGGTGGATGTGGAAGGCGCGATGGACCGCCTGAAGCACATGCCTTTTGAAGACCTTGGATTCGCCAAAGTCGATCACCATCGCGCGTTGCGCCAGGGAATGCCGGAGGTCGTTTTTGGCTTGGGCAAGGCTCCGGAGCACGTCCGCGATATTGCCGTCCGGCTGGCCGAACGGTCGCAGAATCTGCTGATTACCCGCACCGCGCCGGCGGCGGCCGAGGCCGTGGTGCAGGCGATACCCGGAATCGAGTACTTTCCGCTGTCGGGTGCCATGCGTCTTTGGCGGGACCGCACCGTTCGCGGCAGGGGCCGCATCGCCGTGGTCTGCGCCGGTACCAGCGACATTCCGGTGGCCGAGGAAGCGCGGGTCACGGCCGAGGTGATGGGCAACGACGTCGAGTCGATCCACGACATCGGCGTGGCCGGCATTCACAGGCTTATGAACAATCGCGAACGCCTGACGCAAGCCAAAGTCATCGTCGTATGCGCAGGAATGGAGGGGGCGCTGCCCTCGGCCTTGGGCGGGCTAGTCAGCGTCCCGGTTATCGCCGTTCCGACCTCGATCGGCTACGGCGCCAGTTTCAATGGCCTGGCCGCGTTGTTGGGAATGTTGAATAGCTGCGCCAGCAATGTGACTGTGGTCAATATCGATAACGGATTCGGCGGCGGCTATGTCGCCAGCCTGATCAATCGGCCGTAAACGCGAAAAGGGCCTCCCTTGTGGGAGGCCCTTTTTCGTGGGTTCGTTCCGGTTACTTGGCCGACGAGTCCGGCACGCTTTCGGTGCCGTTCAGGTCGATCACGATTGCCTTGCCATTGCCCTCGACGGTGACGGCTAAGACCAGATTTGCGCTGTGGTCGCCCACATTCACGCCGAAGTTCTCCACCGCGAACCGGGCCAGCGTATCGCCGGCGCGGATGGTGAAGTCGGCCTCGCGGCCGCCCGAGGTAAAGGCGATGATGTCATTGTCAGTGCCGAACTTCCGGCTGGCAATGAGGTACACACGGCCCGTTACATCGTAGGGAAGAGCCTCGGCCAGCCGGAACGCCACCGGGACGTTTCCGTCCTTGGCGCCGTCGCCGTACTGGAATTCGCCGCGGGAAAGCAGGGTCTCTCCCGTTTCGCTGCCCGCGGGCACCAATATGACGCAGGAGAACGTGGAGGAAGCGCCGTTGGCGCCGGTTACCCGCACGGTGAATGGGGTGAGCGCCTGTGCCGGCACCGGAGTGCCACTGATGACACCGGCCGGGCTCAGCGTCAAAGGCACCGGCAGCGCGCCGGAAACCAGCGACCAGGTGTAAGGCGGCGTGCCGCCGGTTGCGGTGAGCGTGACGTTGTAAGGCACGCCAGGAACCGCGTCGGGCAGTGGGCAAGTGGTGGTGATGACCGGTGCCGGCCCCTGCGGCGTACCATGGTGAGTGACGGACGTCGAACAGGCCTGGTTGGCCGAACCCGCACCGTTGGAGGCGCGCAGCGTGTAGTTGTAGACGCCCTCGTGATTGGGTGTGCCGCTGATCTGCCCAGTGTTGTGATTGAGCGTCAGGCCGGGCGGCAGAGCGCCCGAAGCGATCGTCCAGGTAATCACCGGATCGCCCGTCGCCGTGGCAACGAAGCTATACGGCGACCCGACCGGAAGCGAGGTAGCCGGGCAGGCCGAAGTGATTGTAGGAGCGACTGCCGGAGGAGGAGTCGACGGTGCTGCCGCGATCGCAACCGAGCAGGCGCGGGTGGCGGTCTGCGCCGGATTGCTGCTGTCGGAAACCTGCAACGTGAAGTTGGAGGTTCCGGCCGTGGTGGGCGTGCCGGAGAGAGTTCCGTTCGCCGCCAGGGTCAAACCGGCCGGCAACGCTCCGCTGGCCACTGAGAAGCTGTAGGGAGCGATACCGCCCATGGCAGACGCAGCTGAGGAATATGCGACCGTCGCCTGACCGTTTGCGGCCGGGCAGGCCGAAATCGACGGCGCCGAGGGAGCGTGATGAACCACTGTTATCGAACAAGACAGGTTGGCTACGCCGCCGGCGTTGGTGGCCCGGATCGTAAAGTTACTGGTTGCGATATTGTGCACATGGCCGCTCAACAAGCCGGTGGAGCTGAGGGTGAGACCAACCGGCAGCGCGCCGGCTGCGACCGACCAAGTGATCGTGGGATCGCCGGTAGCCATGAACTGGGTGGAGACCGTCGTGCCTGTTACGAGCGGCGACGCCGGGCAGGCCGACGTGATCACCGGCGGCGTGACGGGGGGAGCGGCGGCATTGATCGTTACCGAACATGGCCGGCTGGCCGTTTGCTGCGGGTTGCCTGAGTCGGCCGCTTGTACTGTAAAGCTGGAACCGCCGGCGGCGGTGGGTGTGCCGGAAAGCACGCCCGAGGCGCTCAGCGTCAAGCCGGCGGGCAGGGCGCCCGCGATGACCGAATAGGTGAACGGCGCGGTGCCGCCCGTCGTGGTGAAAGACTGCGAGTACGCAACGTTGACCGTGCCGGACGTGAGCGGGCAAGCGGTGGTGATCGACGGCGCCGAAGGAGGAGGCGCGCTCGGGTTGTTAACAACGATCGAGCAAACCAAATTGGATACGCCGCTCAGGTTCGAAGCGCGAATCGTGAAGTTATAGGTTCCCGCGTGGTGCGGAACGCCCGAAATCGTGCCATCCGGAGCCAGATGCAGGCCCGTCGGGAGGCTGCCCGCGGGCAAGGACCAGGTGATCGGTCCCGTGCCGGTCGCGGTCATGTCCGTGTGGAACGGAACGCCGACCGTGATCGGCGACGCCGGGCAGGCGGATGTGATCGTCGGTGCCGTGGCGGCCGCGCTAATGGCGATCGAGCAGCCCAGGGTCACTGTCTGCGCCGGTGCTCCGGAGTCTGTTGCACTGAGAGTGAAGGTGGATGTTCCGATACCGGTCGGGGTGCCGCTGATGACGCCACCGGAAAGGATGAGTCCGGCGGGAAGCGAGCCGGCGGATACGGAGATGGTAACTGGAGCTGTGCCGCCCGACGTCGTGACGAGTTGGTTATACGCGGTGCCGGTGACTCCGGCCGAAAGCGGGCAGGCCGTCGTGAAGCTAAGAGTGGGGGACGGCGGGGCGGGCGGGTTGACCACTAACTGGCACTGCTGATGTTCCGAGGTGTGGCCGGAAGTGGCCGTCACCGTGTAGGGATAGACGCCGCGGTTGCGCGGGATTCCGCTCAGTGTGCCATCGGCCGCCAGCTGGATGCCGGAGCCGATGTTGCCGGGGTTCATGGACCAAGTCACCGGCGCCTGCAGCGAGGAGGTAAATACGAAGTGAACCGGCTGGTCGGTAACGACCGGTCCGGAGAAGCAGGGAATCGAATGGTTGTTCCCGCCGCCGGTGATGCCGCCGCCGCCAGGCGGTACGCCGCCGATGATGACACGGCGGCCGCTACCGTCTTGCGCGAGAACTTGCAGTGCACCGAGGTCGCCAACGAAACTGTTGTGGCACGGGCCGGCCCGGATATCCGCCACGGTGACAGCGGGCAGGAACGCGAGGCCGGCCGGTGTGAACGTTAGCGAACTGGAGGTGCACTGCGGGGCGGTCGTGACCCCCGGCAGCAGCGCCTGGAGCCACGTATATTGACCGGAGTGCGAAAAGATGCCGCCGCCGGACGCGACGAAGGAATTCAACGCCTGGGCGTTTGCGGCGAGGGCCGCTTCCTCGGCGCTGTCGGTGCCGCCGCTGCCCTCGTCGCCAGCAATGTGGATGATCTTCGGATTCACGGAGCCATTGGCAAGGTTGGTGAAGAATTGAGTGACGTTCGCGGCGCCGTCAACGTATTGAACGGTCATATTGTTGGGCGTGGCCGCGCTCAGGAGCGCCCGGCCATCGCCGCCGTTCGAGCTCGCTGTTAGCGCGACGATGTCGACGGTGAAGGGTCCGGCGCGCCTAATCTGCGGTGCCATGCTGCGCAGGACATTCTCCATGTACAGCCAGCCTTGGCGGTTTTGTCCGCCGCTAAAGTTACCGTGCTGTTGCAGATCGTCGCCGCCGAGGACCACGATGCCGTTCGATTGCGCGACGGCAGTACTTTGGGTGCCCATGGCGACCAGGGTCGCGAAAAAAAGATGAGTGAATTTCTTCACCAGATCCTCCTCAAGATGTCGATTCAACCGGAGCCGTTCCGTGTGAACGGAACTTCCCCTGTCTACCTATGCCGAATCACCCCACATTTCCGTTTTGAGCCGCGCGTGCGAATCTCCCGGATGCTCGTCCGCATCAATATCCATAGGGGTTTGAAGGCAGCGAAGACCCCTGCGGAGGACAGCACCCAATGGGTGACAAACAAAACC
>Ga0194122_10004921_pt1 | contig 12690 bp, 9 predicted proteins | sample TA2MahCa10mmetaG_FD_155487 | JGI IMG/M metagenome (GOLD analysis project Ga0194122, IMG submission 155487) | Freshwater microbial communities from Lake Tanganyika, Tanzania - TA2015021 Mahale Deep Cast 10m | ecosystem: Environmental > Aquatic > Freshwater > Lake | place: Tanzania: Lake...
TCTCCCGCTGCCCCTGCGGATTTCCCAGCATGGTGGTCTACTTTTCGACCGCCACAATCCGCCGCTCAAACGGCGTTTCGTGGTCTATTATTGCTCCGCCGTTTATAGCCTTCAGATCCACGCGCGCCACCAATTGGCCGTTCAGAAGGAACGGCAATACGTAGTAGCCCCAGCGGCGCTTCGCGGCCGGGGTGTAAATCTCGATACGGTACTCGAATCCGAATAACCGCTCCGCCCTCGGACGAAACCACACCAGCGGGTCGAAGGGCGAGAGCAGCGCGGCGCCCCGGTGAGCGTGCGGGATTCGCGCGCCGGCGGGCAGGAAGGCGGGCTCGCGCCAACCGTCCACGATGACCTCCTCCAGTTCGCCGGCCGCGGTCATCTCCCGAAGCCGTTCGCGGGCATCGCGGATGTTCATTCGGTGATAATCGGCCAAGTCGCGCGCAGTTCCGACTCCGTGCGCCGCTGCCGCAATGCGCAGAAGGCCGTGCTGCTGCTCTCGCACAGGTATGGAGGTCTCCAAGTACTCGCGGGGCACGATCCGCTCCGGCAGATCGTAGCTTCGCGCGTAGTTCGGCAGCCGGTTCGCGCAGGCAATCAGGCCGCGTCCAAAGTGGGCTTCCAGCACCGCCCGAGGAAACATTCCCATCCATACCGCGTGCAGCTTTCGCGCCACACCGGGTGGTGGTTCCAAGTCCTCAGCGGCCAGCGGCCCGCGCGCACGGATCTGTTCCAGAACCCACTCAGCGTACCCGGCATGTTTCCGCAACACGGAGTCGAAGCCATACGGCCGTACACGATGCGCGGCGCGCCGGTGTTGCAGCAGCGGCCAGTGTTCCACCGGAACAATGGAGGCCTCGTGGGCCCATTGCTCGGTGAACCGGTACTTCCTGTACACGAGGCTGTGCAGCTGCGCGCGGTCGTATGGACCGATGCGGGAGAACGGAATCAGAAAGTGCGCAGGAATCAGAACGTTGACGAAGTCGATCTGCAACAAGCCGATCCTCAACACTGCCTCCTCCAAGCTCTGGCGGCGGCCGAACCCTTGCGCCGTCAGCGCAACTCGCCGGGCCTCATCGAGCGTCAGGCGTTTCATGGCAGCGCGAACGCAAAAAACAGCGCTCCGGATTTGGCGCCGCTCTTGCCTCCGCCGGCCGGCACGACCACGTACTGCTTGCCCTTTATTTCATATGTCGCCGGTGTCGCATTCGCGGCAAACGGCAAGGTGGTCTCCCAAAGCAGCTTGCCGGTTCGCTTGTCGAAGGCGCGGAACTTGTTGTCGAAATTCGTCGCGCCGATAAACAAGAGTCCCGACTTTGTGATGAGCGGGCCGCCGTAGTTCTCGCTTCCCGTGCTCTTGCCGGCGAGTTGCGGATACTCTCCAAACGGGATCTTCCAGGCGTAGTTTCCAGTGTCGAGCGAGATGGCGTTGAGCGTTCCCCACGGTGGTGCAATGGCGGGGAATCCGTCCGGATCCAGGAATTTGTTGTAGCCGTCGGTCGTATAGGCCTGCTCCATGGGTGAATCGGATTTCGCTACGAGGACCTCTTTCTCTTCGCCTCGCAGCACGAATGAACTCAAGGCTTGCAGCGCGTCCGGACCCAGATTTTGAAAGCCCGGCATCCGGCCGGCACCCGCGCCGACTACCTTTTCAAATGCCGCCGCGTCCATACGCGCGCCAAGACCCTGCAACGACGGGAATTCCGGCGGGCTGCCGCCCAGGTCTTCGCGATGGCAACCTGCACAACTGCGTGCGTAGATTTGTTTGCCGCGCATCAAGCCGCCGCTGGTGGATCGCGGCACGAGCCGGAGGATCCAAGCCATCTCGTTGGAGTTGACGTAGAATAAGCCCGTCTCCGGGTCGAACGCCTGTCCTCCCCATTCAGCCGCCCCGTCGAAGCCGGGAAACACAACGGTGCCTTCGATGGACGGCGGATCCCACTGTCCGTTGCTCCGTACACGCCGTAGCCGCTCGCGGGCGAGCTTGGCGGCTTCCGGGGTGCGGGTCGTCAGTTGGTCTTCGGTCAACCGCTGCCGTGCAAAGGGTTCCGGCCGCAGGGGCAGCACTTGAGTGGCGGCGAGTTTCTCCCCTGCGACCGGCGAGGCAGGCGTTTTCACTTCCTGCAGGGGAAACAACGATTCACCGCTCACACGGTCAAAAACGAACACGTGTCCGGACTTGGTCGCCTGTGCCACCGCATCGACCAGACGCCCGTTCCTCGCCACGGTCACCAGCAGGGGGGGCGTGGGGAAATCGCGATCCCACACATCGTGCTTCACGGCCTGGAAATGCCACTTCCGCTTACCGGTTCGTACGTCTAGGCACAGCAAGGTATTCGCAAACAAATTGTCGCCAGGGCGATTGGCGCCAAAGAAGTCGTACGCCGCCGAACCGGTGGGCACATAGACCAAGCCGCGCTTTGCATCTAGTGCCATGCCCGGCCAACTGTTCGCTCCGCCGAGGAACTTCCAACCGTCCTTAGGCCACGACTCGTATCCAAATTCTCCCGGATGGGGAATCGTATGGAAGCTCCAGCGCAGTCTGCCGGTCCGCGTGTCGTAGGCGCGAATCTCGCCGGGTGCCGAGGGCAACCCTTCACTGCAGAGCGAACCGATAATCAGCATGTCCTCGAACACGACACCCGGCGTGGTCAAGCCAACATTCAGCGTTTCCGGCGGCCGGCTCAGATCTTCGCGCAAGTCAATCCAGCCTTTGCCTCCGAAAGCCGCATCCGGTTTCCCTGTTTTACGATCAATCGAATATAGGCGATGCTGCGCCGCGACGTAGAGCCGCGAGTTCGTTCCATCGGTCCAGTGCATTAGGCCCCGGTTGCGCTGTTTGTTCCGCACGGGCCCGCCCTCATAAGGATCGAAACTCCACACCGGTTTGCCGGTCGCGCCATTCAGGGCGTGCACCCGCAGCTTCGCGGATGTGACATAGACAATGCCATCCAGAACGATCGGATTCACCTGGATCTCCGAGCCTTCGAACGAATCGCCAGCGTCGAACTCCCAGGCCTTCTTGAGCTTGCCTACATTGGCCGGCGTGATTTGCCGGAGAGTCGAGTAGTGGAGGTTTTCCGGACCGCCCATATAAGCGGGCCAGCCGCGATGGGTGGCGTCCGGCACCGGCTTACGCTGGGCAATCAGCAAAATCGAGACGAGGAGGAAGGCGAAAATTCGCATGCCTTCTATTCGTATCGCAAAGCTTCTACCGGGTCCAATCGGGCAGCCTTCACGGCTGGCCAGGTTCCAAAGAAGATGCCCACTCCGACCGACACTGCGAAGCCGGCGACTAACGCTCCCGTGGATACCGCGGACGGCAGCGAAGGCACCAGGGTGCCGATGATGACCGTCACAACTACGGCGATCAAAAGACCCAGAGTGCCGCCCGCGCCGGTTAGCGCCACGGCCTCTGAGAGGAACTGAATGATGATGTCGCTCTTGCGCGCGCCCAGCGCCTTGCGAATGCCGATCTCCTTGGTTCGTTCGGTGACCGAGACCAACATAATGTTCATCACGCCGATGCCGCCGACCAGCAGCCCGAGGCCGGAGATCGAGATCGAGACGAGCACAATCAACTGTGTGATCGAATCAAAACGGGCGATTATCTGATCCGCCGTTGTCAGCGAGAAGTCGTCCGGTTTTCCGGCGGGCACTTTGCGCGACCGCCGGAGCAGTTGGCGCACATCCTCCTCGGCTTCGGCGCGGCGGCCTTCTGCCGCCTTGGCGATCACGACAATCCGATCCAATTGCGGATACCGCAACCGCGCGACCGTAAACGGAACAGTCACCTGGCGGTCAATCGGATTCTCTCCAAAGAAACCGCCTTTGGCCTCTTCGGTGACACCCACTACGGTGTACTCAGCCCCCGCCACGAGGATGGACCGCCCCAAAGGGGCGCCGTCGGGGAATAGCGCATTCGCCAGTTTGGGGCCGACAACGCAAACGCGTGCCGTCCGCCGCTCTTCTTCGTCGGTGAACGGCCGGCCCAGCATAAAATTGCGGGGCTGCGTGACAAAGCCGCTCGCCGTCTGGCCAACCATCGACACCTGATCCGATTCGTATCCAGGAACTTTGGCCGTGATCGGCGTTCTGCCAATGATTCCAGGCAGGTACATTGTGGCGCTCACCTCGTCCACGGACCGGACCGTCGCTCGGATCATCTCGGCGTACTCTATGCCAATGGGACGGCGCCGCACCTCGGCAGGCCGCGGGTCCTGCCCCGGGTCGCCGGAATAACGGGCGATGAACAGATTGTCCGGACCAAACTCGGAGAAGAATGTCGTCACTCCTTGCCGCAAGCCCGATAACAGCGAGGACACGGTCACGACGGTCGTGATGCCAATTACGATGCCAAGCACGGTCAGCAACGAACGAAAGCGGTGCGTCCACACCGAGTCGAGCGCGACGCCCAACAGTTCCCGAATGGAAATGCGCCCCATGGGTTACTCGGCCCTCAACGCCACGATCGGGTCCAACTGAGCGGCCCGCTTAGCTGGATACCAGCCCGAGAGCACGCCGACCAAACTCGAAACGATCACGGAAAGAGAAATGTAGAAGGGTGTTACTTCCAGATCAACGCCGAAAGCGATCGACAAGCCTCGCGCCGCCACGAAGCCAAGTCCCAGTCCCATCATTCCGCCGACGCTCGACAGGAAGACGGCCTCCATTAGGAATTGAAGCAAGATATCGCTCTGCTTCGCGCCCACGGACTTGCGAATCCCGATCTCCCGAGTGCGTTCCGTTACCGAAACCAGCATGATGTTCATGATTACGATCCCGCCTACCACTAGCGAGATCATCGTTACGGGCACCACCACGGCTCCGATGAGTCCGAGAATTTGATCGATGAACGCGCGGATCGAATCCGGCGTGAGAAAGTCGAAGTTGTCCGGGGCGCCTGCACGCGCTTTAAATCGCGTTCGCAAGGCCACGCGTGCGACGTCGAGCCCCTGCTCCATCGTCAATCCGCTTTCCGGCCGGGGCCGCGCAAACAAAGCCAGAGAACGCGCCGGACCGATGATTCGAGTGAAGGTCGAATCCGGTATGTAGACCGAATTGTCCTGGGAACGGCCGCCCGCGTTTCCCAGTTTTTCCTGCAGACCCACTATTTGAAACGCGTAGCCTCGAATCACAATGAATTTCCCGATCGGGCTCGAATCGCCGTAGAACTTTTCCTGAATCTCGGTGCCGATGACGCAGACAAACTGCTTGTTCAACTCTTCCTGCTCCGTGAAGAACCGCCCCTCGGTTGTGATGACTTCGCGGATCTCAGGCAGCACGGCGCCGGTCCCGATGATCGACGCTCCTTCAAAGGTCAACTCGCCGGCCTTAACATCCTCGAAGCGGTTGCGGTAGGGGCTATACAGCATCTGTTCGCCGGTCGTGATTCGGAGGTAGTCCAGATCGTCGGGCCGGATCTCCTTATTGACGCGAAGCTTTTCAGCCCGCTCCCGGCGGGTCATTTTTCCTACGTTGGCGATCTGCGCGATCAGAAAGGACTCGCTGCCGAACGCCTTCGACGTCGTCGATTCGGCGTAGTTGCCCAAGCCTTCAATCGCCGACCCCACCAGCACCACCGACGATACGCCGATAATCACGCCCAGCAGCGTGAGGAAACTACGCAGCTTGTGGGCGCGTAGGGAACTCACAGCTAATCCGAACGCTGTCGCCAGTTTGAATCGAAACGGTGTCATCGGTCCATCCACTTCCATCCCAGCCAAGCCGCGGCGAGTCCGCCCAGATTGGATAACGCGGCATACGCCACTGCCGTTCCCGCGAATCCTGCGCGAAATAGCTGCAAGGTCTCCATTCCGAACGCGGAGAATGTGGTGAAGCCACCGAGAAAACCGGTAATCACCGCAAAGCGGGCCATCTCGTCTTGGATGCCGCGACCGGCCACGCCGATGGCAAAACATCCGATGATATTTACGGCCAGGGTGCCATACGGCATAGCGGAATCAGGGACCGATACCGCGCGCCAAATCAAATAGCGGCACACGCTGCCGGCGCCCCCAGCCAGCGCGATCCAGAAATAGCGCATGTCTCCTTAGTTTAACGCGCCGCGTGCTACCGAATCGCGATCGTCACGCCTGCCGGCGAGTCGACATTGTTTGCGCGAAGCACGATTGGCACGGACCCGCCCACTGGGGCGTTGGCCGGTATCCGGACGTTTATCTGGTTCAACCCCTGCACCAGGCCCGGCGCGCCGCCCGCATACACAATCGGAGCGTCGAGGTTGGCGATTCGAACCGTGATTCTTCCCGGAGGAAAGACCGGAAGCGGCGTACCGGTCAATTGGCCCGTCTGGCCGGCGGGAATCGTTAGGCCTCCGCCGGTGGCGAAGATTTGAACGATCGAGTTCCGAGTGGCCGAATTTGCCGCAGTATTCAACGAATTGTCCTGATTCAGAATCGCTCCTGGGCCCGTGCCGCTTGCGTTCTGCGTGAATATCGCGGGCGCGGTTGGCGCCACCGGCGCATCCACCTCTTCCGATTGCGCGCCCAGGTACTCGACGCGGACTTTCGTCGTTTGCCGGCCGGCCACCTCGAAAGGAACGATCACGCTCAACTGACGGTCCGTCGTATAGATCATCGGGCCGGCGAATCCATCGAAGAGGACGCGCGTTTCGCCCAGAACGCTGCGAATACCAGTTCGATCCGGTGTTAACTCCAGCGTGCGAATGCTCTCTGGACCCATCAGCGTTCCGTAGATCGTAATGATCTCCCCCGGTGCAACCGGGCCGCCGCGGAAACTCGCCGCATTCAGAATTCCGTTGGCTATGATCGCCGGCCTGCCCTGCGTCTGCGTGATGGCGAAGCTTTGATCGTTTACTCGCACGGTGCCCGTGCGGGTAGCGCCGGAGAAGTTTGGCTTCAATTCGAAGTCCACCGCTCCGCTGCCGTTCACGCTGGAGAATGCGGTGACCGTGATCCAATCTTCCACGGCCGACGGCGTCCATTGGCACCCAATCGAACCATTGACGCTAAAACTTCCTGTGACGGCGCCACCGCCCAACGTTGTCGACGCGGGATTCAAAGAAATGGAACATCCACCGCCCGCCTGCGTAATCGCGAACACCAGATTTCCGATTCGTATGGAGCCGGAGCGGCTTTGCGCCGACGGATTCGCGCCGATGGAGTAGTCTATCCGCCCATTCCCGTTGCCCGAGGCGCCGGTCACGATCGTGATGAATCCCGCCGTGGACTGTGCCGTCCACTGGCAGGTCGAGTTCACGGTGATGGAGCCCTGGAATGCGTTCGAAGGCACGGCAAGGTTTGATGTTGGCGCGACGGTCAACTCGCAATTCGCGCCGGTTTGAGTGACGACGAATTGGCGGTTGCCCACGGTGATTGTGCCGGTGCGCGTGCCCGGTGTACTGTTGACACCGACCATAAAGGTCACGGTGGCGTCGGAATTACCTGAGGAAGCCGAGGTGAAGGTAATCCAGGGAACGTTCGACGACGCCGTCCAGCTGCAGCCGGAGACCACATCGACCTCAAACGCGCCCGAGCCGCCTGCGGAGGTAAGTTCAAGTCCGGTACCCGAGAGGTTTAAACTGCATGGTGTCCCTTCTTGATTCACCCGGAACACGGCCGTTCCCACAGTGATCGACGCCGTGCGAGCGGCGGGCAGTGGATTGGCGGCCGTAACGTAACCGATAGTCGATGTCCCCGAGCCCGTACTCGCTCCGTTGATTGTCAACCAGGCGGCGGACGATTGTGCAGTCCAGGCGCAAGTTGTGGTCACGGTGAAGTTGCCCGCTACGTTGCCCGCTGTGACATCGACGCTAGCCGGATTCAGCGAATAGCTGCACGCGCCGCCCTCCTGTTGCACGGAAAACGTTGCGTTGCCCACCGTGATCCGGCCCGTGCGAACCGAGGAAGTGTTGTTAGCCGCCGCCGTCCAACTGAGCGTTCCGTTGCCGGTGCCGGAGGAGCCGACCGGTATAGTCAGCCACGGCGAGTCGCTCACCGCAAGCCGCTCGCAGCTCGAGACGTTCGCGGTGATCGCCACGGAACCGGATTCGCCGCTGGCCCGAATCTGTTGAAAGCTGGGCACCAGCGTGAAGCTGCACGCCGGCTGTTGGTTTACGGTGAAGGTGGAGTTGCCGACGGTGATGGTACCCGTTCGCGCATCGGTCGACGTATTTGGCTGCACCGAATAACTCACGCTGCCGTTGCCGGTGCCGGAGCCCGCCGTGATCGAGATCCATGGAGTCGCCGTCGCGGCATTCCAAGAGCAAGCTTCGTTGCCGCTCACATTGAAAGTGCCCGACCCGCCGGCCGAGGAAACAGTGGCCGAACCGGGGGAGAGATTGTAGCTGCACGCGATACCGGCTTGCGTCACTGTGAAGGTCGCCAACCCGCCATTCACCAAAATGGCTCCCACGCGTTCGGACGTGGCCGTGTTTGCCTGCACGGTGTAGCCGAATGTAGACGGATTCGACGCGCCGCCGCCAAAGCTGATTGTGATCCAGGGTACCTGGCTCGATGCACTCTTCAGGCAGTTCGTCGGGTTGCCCGAGACATTGAAGGTGCCATTGCCCCCGCCGACTGCGGCGAACGCACCGGAATTATTGAGTGTTACCGAAGTGCAGGCTTGACTCCAAATGGAAGCGGCACCGAAAAGACAAAGAATGACCACCGGCAGCACGCCGCGAAAAAGCATAACTTGTGATTAACCCCGAAGACTGTTGGAAGTTGCGGCGGGCTTGCCCGCTTTGCCCGAAAATCGCCGGTACAGGAACGTTGCGTATCCGATCGCCAGAATCAATCCGGGTATCCACCATACTAGCCCGGCTCGCAGCCCGTAATCCGGCGCCGCGGCATTGTGAACCGTAAGCGGTTCGTGCCCCGGCGATGCCGGCAGCACTTCGGGGTACACACTGAACACGACCGAACACAACATGCCGGCCAGATATCCGCACGATGCTAGAAAGGATTTGCGTGTGCCGGCCAACGCCAAACCGCCCAGCGCCAGCGCGGGAAACACGAAGCCCCACGGATGCTCAACGAAATTGCGCAGGAGCGCGGGCCGAATCTGAAAGCTCGCGACTGTGACAATCGCCGTCAGCGCGGCCACGCACACCCATAGACGCGAGGCCAGAGAGGCGGCCCGGCCTGCGATCGGCTCGTAGGTCTTGAGGCGAATCCATAGTGCGCCGTGCATGGCCAAGGCGGCGAGAGCGAGCAGCCCCACCAGGATCGTGTACCAGTCCAACACACCGGGCTCGGCCGATACGCGAAAGTTGGTCCACAGCGGCAGGAAGAATTCACGGTTTGAGTCCAAGGGAACTCCGCGCACAACGTTGCCAAGGGCCGCGCCGAAAAACACCGGTAGCGCCGCGCTGGCGCCGCAGAAGACGGCGTCCCAGGCGGGCGTCCAAAGCACGTCGTGCATCTGATGGCGGAATTCGATTGCGATGCCTCGCAGGATCAGCAGCCACAGCACCATCATCAGCGGCAGGTAGAAGCCTTCGAAGGCGCTTGCGTAGAGCGTTGGGAAGGCGAAGTACAGAGTGCCGCCGCCGGCCAGCAGCCAAACCTCATTGCCATCCCAGAAGGGACCGATCGTTTCTAGAAGCGTCTCGCGTTCCTCCGAATTCTTGCCTAAAAGAAAGTGAACTGCTCCGGCCCCCAAATCGAAGCCGTCCAGAATCACATAGGCGGCGATCGTGAGCGCGACCAGACAAAACCAGAGGGTCTCCATGTTCAATGCGTCTCCTCTGGACCGAGGGCGATCTCGCGTTGCATCAAGAATAGAAACAGCATGGTGAGCACCGTGTATAGCCCCATAAAGCCGAGCAGCGTGAACATCGCGTTGCCCGCCGATACGCGGGATGAGAAACCCTCGCTGGTTTTCATGACGCCATAAATCAACCACGGCTGGCGCCCCAGTTCCGCCACCATCCACCCAGCCGTGTTCGCGATGTAGGGGAAGGGAAGGGCCAGCAGCAGCGGCCACAGCAGGGCCTTTGAGTTGAACAGCCGACCCATGCGTAGAGCCACAAAGCTAGACAACGACAGCGCCACGAACAAGGTGCCGAGGCCCACCATAATGTGGAACGAATAGTAGAGAAGAGGAATATTGTCCGGCCACAACTCGCGTGGAACGTCGTTCAATCCCTTCACCTCGGCGTTCCAGCGGCCGTAGCTGATCAGGCTCAAGACGTTCGGAATGCGCAGCGGATTATCCAGCCGCCGCTTCTCCACATCTGGCTGCCCCAGCACGTTGAGTGGCACGCCGGAGCCTGTCTCGAAATGCCCCTCCATCGCCGCCAGCGCTACCGGTTGATTTTGGGCCACCATCTTTCCCTGGATATCGCCCGTGGGGAAAATCATCATCACACTCGACAGCGCGAAGATTGGAACCCCAAGGCGCAGAAACAGACGCCCATATTCTGCGTGGCGGTCGCGCAGAAGATAAAAGGCGCCGATAGAGCAGACGAATGCGGAGGCCGTTACCACCGAACCGGTCATGGTGTGAGCGTACTGGGCATAGGTCCACGGATTCAGAAGAAATGCCGAGAGGCTCTCCAAAATGATCTCGCCGTTCGGTCCGATGCGGTGCCCCACCGGGTGCTGCATCCACGCGTCGGTGGCGATAATAAAGAAGCCGCTCAGCCACGAGCCGAGGAAGACGCCCAACGACGCGAGCCAATGGATCCTCGCGCTAACACGTTCGCGCCCGTAGAGCAGGATCCCCAGGAAGGTCGACTCCAGAAAGAACGAGTACATTCCCTCCATCGCCAGCGTCTGGCCGATGACGCCGCCGGCCGCCTTCGAGAACCGCGACCAGTTGGTGCCGAACTGAAACTCCATGGGAATTCCCGTCACCACGCCCATCGCGAAGTTTATGCCAAACAGGCGGACCCAGAACTGCGCCGCCCGGTCGTAGGCAGGGTTGCCCGTGCGCAGGAACATGGTTTTCAAGAGGAAGATGAGCAACGCAAGGCCCATCGTCAGTTGTGGAAACAGGTAGTGGTAGGTAATCGTGAATGCGAAATGAAGGCGGTGAAGACTTAACGCCGTTTCCATATCTTTAGTCTCTACCCGCGCACGCCAAGTTTCCGCAGGAAGCTCATCATCGGGCACCAGTTCGAAAAGGCCGACTGCAGCAGGTTTGCGCCCACGAAGACGGCGAACCAAAGCCAGAGCGGATTCACATACATACCCAGCAGGACGCTCAGCACAACGAAGGCGCCGGCGATCATTCGAAGCATACGTTCCACATTCATTGCGAATTCTCCTTTTTTCGGTTGGCGATGAAGTACACAATGGGCACCGTCATCCGCGAAAGCAACAACGACGCGATCTCGCCCGCCATTAGCGAAATCGCCAGCCCTTGAAAAATCGGATCGAATAGGATCACGACGCTGCCGGCCACGACTGCCGCGGCGGTCAGCATCATCGGACGGAAGCGCACCGCGCCGGCGTCGACCACGGCGGCATCGAGCGGAATTCCTTCCTTGCGGCGAAGTTCGATGAAATCGACCAGAATGATCGAGTTTCGAACGACGATACCAGCGCCGGCGATGAAACCGATCATGCTCGTCGCCGTGAAGAAGGCGTTTAGAAGACCGTGCGCCGGCAGAATTCCGGCAAGAGAGAACGGAATCGCCGCCATGATGATCAGCGGGGTCAGGAAGCTCTCAAACCAGCCAGTAACGAGCACATAGATCAGCACCAGTACCGCGGCGAATGCAACGCCAAGATCACGAAACACTTCGTAGGTGATGTGCCACTCGCCATCCCACTTCATCGCGTACCCGTTATCGAATCGTGGCTGCTCCGCCGTGAACTGCGGAAGCGGGATCCGTTCGCCCAGCGCCAGAATTGCGTAGACGGGACTTTCCACCTCACCCGCTACGTCCGCCGTCACGTAGGTGACCGGCATCAGATTTTTGTGATAAATCGCCCGCCCGGCGACGCTTTCCTCGATCGTCACGACGTCGCGAAGGGCTACTCCGTTGATTCGAAGACTCTCCAGTGCGCCCGGCTGATTCCGGATGGCACGATCCAGCCGAAGTTGAATCGGCACGTCTTCGGCGGCGGTCCCGTCGTGCAGCAACCCGGAAGTCCGGCCATTGGACGCCATGTCGAGCGTCGATGCCACCATCGATGGAGTGATGCCATGACGTGCCGCCTTCGCGTCGTCGAGCCAGTAACTCCGGCGCCTCTGATCTTCTTCGCCGTACCAATCCACGTCGACGACTCCCGGCGACTTCTCGAAGATCGCCATCACCTCGCGGGCGGCCTTCTCCCGGCCCTTTGCATCTGGACCGTAAATTTCGGCAACCAGCGTCTGCAGGACAGGCGGACCCGGCGGCACCTCCGCCACCTGGATCCGGGCCCCGTGCTTGCGCGCGACCGGCTGCAAACGAATTCGCATCTCCTTGGCGATCGTATGGCTGTCTTTATCGCGGTCGTGCTTTGGCAGCAGATTCACCTGCAGGTCGGCAAGCCGGGGCTCTTCCCGCAAAAAGTAGTGCCGTACAAGTCCATTGAAGTTGTATGGGGATGGTGTGGCGGTGTAGGTCTGAACGTTGACAACCTCCGGCTGCGCCAGGGCCGCATCGGCCAACTCCCGTGCCACGCGGGCCGTTCGCTCCATCGGAGTGCCTTCCGGCATGTTGATTATTACCTGAAACTCGCTCTTGTTGTCGAACGGCAGCATCTTCACCTG
>Ga0194122_10004926_pt1 | contig 12679 bp, 9 predicted proteins | sample TA2MahCa10mmetaG_FD_155487 | JGI IMG/M metagenome (GOLD analysis project Ga0194122, IMG submission 155487) | Freshwater microbial communities from Lake Tanganyika, Tanzania - TA2015021 Mahale Deep Cast 10m | ecosystem: Environmental > Aquatic > Freshwater > Lake | place: Tanzania: Lake...
TCCTTGACCATGTTGGCCGCCCATCGGTAAACAGGCCCCGCATTATGATCGTGACCCGCAGAAGTGAATAACTGAACAAGGTAGTCGTTGTAAACTTCTTTGTGGAGATCACCATGCGCCAGGTAATGCGCTATTCCAACAGAGGCAACCTGCAATAGGACTTCCTCGGCCAATACCACCAATTCATCGGCAGCATAGGCCTCTTGTTCATTCAAAACCGCCCTAATGGCCCTTTGAAGGCGATGGTTATTGGGGTAGAGGTTCAGCGCCGCCTCCAGGCGGGGTGACCGCAAAGGTTTATTTTTCATGTTTTATATTCAAAATCAAAATATAAAACAGAAAAATCAATTAAATGCAAATAATCAAAAAAAATTAAAGTCCGCGGAAATTATAGGGGATGATTTAGTGCCAAATGAAATAAAAAACACAACACCAATCCACAACTCGCCTAGCTTTATTCTTTCACCAGAATCCTTTTTTTTCCTTCTGCATCAATGGCAACAAAAACCATGGTGCAACAACAGTTATTTAATACAAGACCTGAACCCAGATCTTCACTGGTAACCTCAATAGCGATATTCATTGAACTTTGACCGGTGGTCACAATATGGGCCTTAAGCCGAACCAAATCGCCTATTTTCATGGGCTTCATGAAATCAATATTATCCACGAACTTGGTGACCGCATAACCCTTGGAATACCGAACGGCCAAGGCGTAGCCAATCTGATCCATCCACTTCATCACCTCACCACCGTGAACATGGCCTCCAAAATTCACATCGTTAGGCTCTGCCAAAAAAGCCATCTCGAGGGTATCTTTCATTCGTTCTTTGGTTCAATCATTGATAGAATATTGAATCCAGCAGCTGACAAGGTTTAGCGAATAAACATTGTTTGCGGATAAGGCAAAATAGCCTCGCAAAGGTGACCCACATTTTCCCCCATCACCAAAGCCAAACCAACCACAACGGCTGCCGAAATCAAGGCGACACCAACATTGTTGTTTTTGATTTCAGCCCATTCATCAATTTTGGAGAAAGAAAACAAAAGCAAGGTCGCAGCCGCGATAAGCAACAAAGTAACAACAACCCCTATGATCACAAACATCATCACATAGAAAAGTACAAGGATGCCTTCGTAAGCCGTGATGCCTGCCTGAGAAAAAAGACGAAAAGCATTCACCGCCGGATCCACGATGGTGGTCAACATGAGGGAAGTCGCCAGGATAATACCGGCTTGGAAGATGCCGTAGGCTGCGTTTTGATGCTCCGAGAGCTGATAACGTCGGTTAAGGTAACCGTTGAGAATACGGTAAACCAAGAGCAGAGAGGCCATTCCCATAACAAAGGCCATGATCGTTTGTACAAACAAGACAGTATTCATAATTAAAAGTTTTGATAATTGGTGATATTCCAGTTGTTCATATTCCGTTGTTCAGCTATAATCATGCCGATTTTGAATCCTTTGGCGGTTAACTCTACTGCATAATGCTTTACCCCGTTAACGACTTTGTAAGAACCAAATCCTGCAGGTACCCCGACACCCAAAACAGAATGCCCATAAGCCATACTAACCCAAATGCTGGATGAAATACCTAAGCGATTCAGCAGTGCATGCGCCAACAACGAACGGGTATCGCAATCTCCTTTGAGGTTGTGGGCAAATTCATAGGGGCCCTGTACCCCTCCAAAAACATTGGGCATGCATGGTTTCCTGGCATCGTGCCATTCTTCTACAAAATCACCGTCCTCCGAAGCGGATTGTTTGCAGGAATTATCATGGACCAATACATAATCTATTTCTTGCACAAAAGTGGTTACCATCTCCGCTGCTTGGACCGGATTCAGCCTTTTGGCGGCAATCTTGGATTGAAAATCGAGAACCAAAGAGTCTAGTTTGGGCATATCCCCCTCAAGGGCCTTGCCATAGAGCGTCGCCATATGACCCACGAGATCATTCCCAAGGTTTTGATTGCGAAGAGACTCTCGATTGCGCTTGGAGTCGATATATGCTGTAGAAACTGTTGAATAGGAGGAAGAATACGAGCGATTTCCGAAATCAAACCAACGAACGGTTTTACGGTGGCGATAGTCTTTGATGCGAACATCTTTGTCTTCGTAGGTATATTCCTCGGGCTTATCCTGCTCCACTTTGCCATCTTCGGTTTGTTCAGGGACAAAATCCTCTTGCATACTTCGACGATTATTCAGCAGAAAAACAAACAGGAGCAGGATCATAATCCATGAATACCAAGACCTGAACGGAAAACTGGGAATAAAGCGTGAAATCAACCAAAGCAGACCGGCCGCCATCGCAAGCAATCCCATCCACGGAGCAAACTGCCATAAGTAGAAACATACCAGAATCCACACAAAAAATAAGAAGGCTCGCCACAAGTTGCCCAAACAACCGCCCGCATTAGATCGGGCAAACTGAACGGGCCTTGCTTGCGTAGTCTGCCGTACCAACTGCCCCGAATTACGGGCCAAATGACCCAATGGCCCCAAGCAACCTGGCCTACCGGCCAAGACCTCGCCGTTGGTCGCCACCTGAACTTGACCCGCAATATCGGTAATCTGAGGGGCCGTTATTGGCTCACCACCAATAACCGATACAGGTTCAGGGGCCTGCTTTAGGACACCAAAGAAAACCTCACCGCTCAAAGTATAATGAGCCTCCGATATTTTTTTGAAAATTCTTCCATCGGAATCTGTATCCAAATTGCGAAATACAACTTGCTGAATTTTACCAAAATAGTTGGAATCGGAATCTCTAGCCATAAGCACAAAAGGGCCCTTACTCCATGTCAAATATTTGGCGATGCCTTTCCTCCGGCCTACATACAGTTGAGGGTAAAATTTATACTTTCCTGCCTTGTATTGATCAATACTCTCCACATCCATCGCCACCATTTCCTTGATGGAGACTTGCTCCATTTCGATATTCGAGAAAACAAAGCGTTCCACAGAGCCCTTGGCTATGGACCTCACAACCGCCGTGAAACGAGCCTTATAGAATTGATATTGCGCCTTTTTCACGGTGCAGATTTCTTTACGGAATCGGGGTTCACCTGGGTTCTGGAATTGGTCACCTTCTTGGGCTGGGTCAGCTTCATTTCAACCCTCCTGTTCATTAGGCGGCCTTCCGGAGTCCCGTTAGAAGCTTTGGGTTTGGTTTCCCCAAAACCGATTGCGTTAATTCGATTTGGCTCCACGCCAAGACTAACCAAGAAACTCTTAACCGCTTCGGCCCTTCGTTGGGATAATTCCATGTTGTGCTGGTCGTTGCCAACCGAATCGGTATGACCATAAATTTCAGCGGTTGCCTCCGGGTTATTGACCATATACTCCGCCACGGTGACCAATTCTTTGGAGGAACTAGGCAACAATACCGCTTGATCGGTGTAGAACTGTACGTTGGGCAAGGCCACCATCATGAAGGACTCCTCCTTGGTAGAATCCACAAAAGCGATCGTATCCCGCTGAATGACCTTAAGGGTATCCTTGAATTCCCTGATGACCTCCACATATACCGTATCTCGCTGATTAGAATAGCCTTGATCCGATGAACCTGTATCGCAACGACCCAGAATAACACACCATATCAACCACCAAGCCAACAAAAGTGCCAACAAAAGACTTAAACAACCGCAGCCCATCTGCCATACCCTGTTTTGACAGCCCAAACACCCTGAACCCGTTGTATCCACCACATCACCCATGGGCACACCAGCTGCGCTGAACAAAGGCCTTGCCGCATTCATTAATCCTTGATGGGGCTTGAACAAAGGGTCCATGCACCCCCTTCGATTGGCAAGCGTCTCAAGATGTAGGCTGCCCGTTCCCCTTGAGCGGTGTGCGGCTTTCTTTTGGTCCTCTTCCGTGGGGATATAAGCTGGATTAGGGACACGAAGAATGGCATTGCCCTTCAAGCGCCCGTGTAATTCCTTGCTGCTTTTGGCCTTGAAATACCCCTGTTCCAACCCATCTTGGTAGGGGCTATTCACCATGTGCTTATCCCGTAGCTCCCTCCATGTGGTCCATTTCCACAAACCATCCTCATCCGTGACCTGAATTGCCTGCTCCATGTCCGCCAAAAACCATATCCCCTCTACTTCTTTGAGGTAATAACGATCCTTGGATTCTTCAAATTCGACCGAACTCTTTTCCTTGTGCCAAATCCAACTAATGCTATCCAAATGATCTTCGAACATAAATTGATCCATCTCTCCTTTGATGGATTCATCCAATGATTTCACCTCATCCAACCGAAAACGAGGATGCAAACGAAGTTCATGTACCCGAATTCCGGGACTGCTGTCTTTGACCTGAACGGTTTCAAACATCGCCTCCAAAAGACCACGGTAATACAAATAGGGCACTTTGGATGAAATCATGCTAAGTTGATGATTGTAGTTCAACTTCTGTTTTGGGTTCGTAATTCATGGCATACCTCGTCCTAAACGGGGGGTCAAGCCAGACCGAGGGGTCTTCGGGATTAAGTGCTCTGATCCCGACTTTTTGTAACTTGACAGGATTGCATAAAACCTGAATGCTTTTCTTATAAACCAAATAGTCCTGATCAATAGTTTCTTTGAACGACTTGGCGGATTCCCTGAAATAAGTGTATTTTAAATTTCCCTTTAAGCGAAAAAGCAAAACCAAAGGGAAGGCATGCAACACGGCCAAGATGAGGTAAACGCCTTGGTAGAGTGGGGTATCGGTAACAAATCCAATGAGCGAAACTAGAAAAAACTTATCCTTGTTCTTGTTCCACAACGCCGCATACAGAATTTCTGTTTCTGTCTGGAACTTGGCTTGCCTATCCTGAATCTTGATTTTCTGAGCATTGCATTCCGCTAATTTCTGTTGGTAATACGGATTGTCCAAAGGGAAACCGTTGCGTTGCATCGACATCAAATCCTTTTCTAATCGGTCGATCTCCTTTCGATTATCTTTCAAGGAACCCTCAAATTGAGCTTCATGATCCTGCTTCCATTGCTCCAGAAACGTGGACCTGTACTGATCGTTAAATTGAACGGCCTTGGTTTTCATGAAGAAAAAAGCCATCGGGAAAGCCTGAATACTAATAATAAGTAAAAAAATACCGTAGAGCAACCAGCGACCGAAACCAAACCAATCCCCTAATTTCTTGCTCACCTTTCCCCAACGATGACCAAGACCCTGACCCTTACGGTTTAGCAATCCAAGGATACCTGAAAAGGTGCTATTGGCTGGCTCTGCCTCTTTGTCCTCCTTAACAATAGGTTGAAATTGAAGATCCAATTCTTCGAGATTAATCTCAATTGGAGAAGTCCGAATCGTGAGCATCGTAAATCGAACGATATTCCAAAAAACAAAGCTTACAAGGAGCCCGCCACCCACTGCCCAAACCCAATTAGACGAAATCAAATAAACATTTCCGATTGATGATATCAATATCATCAAAGAAATCACGATGAACAATCCCAACAATTTTCCGAAAACGGCTCTCTCCGCCGAATTAACCTTCGACCACAGTTCTTCTTCCAAACCGAGAAGAGAGAACAAAAGTTGGTCTTTGACGGATGGCATTAGGCGTTGTTTTGATTGGCGCTATGGGCGTTTTCAGTGTAAAACGGAGAAGGGTCTTTACCTACATGTTCCAATTTAATTAATTCCCATTTTTTGATGATTTCCGCGTTAATTGCCTTTTGAGAATTAATTTTAAGGTTTTTCTCGTGTACGGCCAATTCCACTTCCAAATGCTTGTATTTCTCCATATGCATTAATCCATCCTTGCCCTCGTAAACATATTCCTCCTTGAAAATTCCATCCTCTGCTCTTCGTAACAAATTGAAATTTTCGACCTTGTAATCATAAACTCCTTTGGTCATCATCATCTTAAAGAAAATAGGGCCCATTTCAATTGCCAAAAAAATAAGAGTCAAGGCCCATCCAAGCCAAAATCCAATTTCGTGGGCAATATGAATTCGCTCCAAAAGGCCATCCAATTTAACAACTCGCTTTTCATTTTCTACATTGAGCTCATGATCCTGTTCTGAAAGCTTTTTTTCGCGATCAGCCTTTAGCCGGTCGAGCGTATTTTTGTTTTTAGTATCATATTGATCGATCTCTTTCTGCTTTTCGTTCTTCAGCATCTCCAATTGTTTAGATCTTGGACCATATCCAACACCCTGTCCAGAACGACCTTGCATCTGATCAATATATTCTTTTTCTGCGCCTTTGAGATCAGAGACTAGTTTATCCCTATCACCTTCAAGCTTTTTGATATCTGCGTCTATCAATGTAATTTGAGCCGTAAACTTTCTTTTGGTTAAAGAATCCAATTCTTCTCTTTTTTCTTTCTGCTTCTTCCCCAATTCGACATCAATTTCGGACTCAATAATCTTTATTTCAAGAGGTTTGGAGATGGTGAAGCCTAGAATAAAGGCTATCAGAATACGGGGAATTGCTTGCTTGAATTCAGGCCACGTAATCTTGTCTGTCCCGTCACCTTTCCCGGTACTAGAGACAATGAATCGATCCAAATTAAATATGACCATTCCCCAGAAAATGCTAAAAACACCCGCGAGCCAATTAAAGCCCGGTGCCTCTTGGGTTGCCATTACCTTGGGACCAAAAGCAACATCAAAAGCAACATACCCCGCAAAAACCGCCATTAAACCTGTCGCAAAAACAATCCCCCCTATACCGGCATATTTTACCCTATCCTGCATGGGGGAATCGTTCATGAAATGAGGGTCCGCTCCGGCACACCACCACAAGAAGCTAGTAAATCGGGAAGGTTGTTTGAGTTGATAATGTTGAGAGTTCATAAATTAATTTTAAGTAAATGTTTAGAGGTTCAAGTCTTTTTGAAGGCTATTTGGATTAATGACCATGGTAGGCATGCTAAAACGTGGGGCATCAAGGTTCAACCTAAAGCCAAGTTTCAACCGATTCAGATCCGGTGTCAACGTGACGGGAGATTGTACCGATGGGGCGCTTTTCATCACTGCGGCAACTTCAAAATCCTGGTGATGAAGCGCCAATAGTATGTCCTGCTCGATGACATTTGGGAATTCCACCTTAAGTTGAATCCTCATTCTCTGAGCCCCACCTTTGGTAATCCACAACCACCAAAAGGCCTTAAACCAAGGCTTTTGATAAAGAAAAAACTCCACGTAAGGTTGGTAATAATTTGCCGTACACTCAAAAACCCCTTGAGGATCTATCGCGTGCCAGCATTTCAGCCAGTTCCATTTTCCAACGGGAATTGGATTATGAATCAAGGCCGCACCATACCGTTCAAACGTGCAATGCAATTCAAAGGGGGCGCCATGGATCAGATAGGCCACTTCCTCAGGTTTCCCTCCAGGGATATCCACTTTGATAAACAAAGGCTGCACTTTGGTTGCCATTTATGACAAAAATTGATACGGTTTTCTAAATATACGTCAAGTTAGCCAATGAACAAAATTTAGCGGCCAATAATGGAGACACCTAAAATGGAAGCACTTACATAAAAAAGTAAAAAACAAGATGATTTGCATTCTACGCTACTCATCAACCCTACCAATTTGAGTTCCCGACCCATCGTATATCCTTTCCGCATTGGATAAATTGACCGTAAATAATATGGTTCCAAGAATTAAAAAATATTTCGTGGGGTGGTTATTAATTTAAATAGTGAAAATATGCAATAGCCGCTAAAATACAGACTTCTGAAAGGAGAGTGTTTCCTGTAATTCCGAAAACCAAGAAAAAATCATGATATGACAAAGTCTATTTTTTCAAGCCCTTAAGTAGCATGAATCAAGGTTAGCCACTAGGGTTAAGCCGAAAAATGGACATCGCACCAGCAACCTTATCCAAGCGGAAGGTCAAACAGTGATTTTGGATGTATAAGATGTGCAGAAACTAAAAAAGGAATAAGAGCTAGAGATACGACCGAATGTACGGTAAAGTCATTATAGACGCGAACCTATTAAACTATATCCGCGAGGTCAGAGCTCTCGCCGATGAATGGATCAAATAACACAACAAACAAAGACCTAATAAAGCGCTTCTGTGTCAAAAGTTCACTGTTTCAATACTTTGTGGGGGGTGGGGTGTTGATATTGGACACCACCCAATTTCTTCAGAAAGAGAAATCCCAAAAAATCATTGAATATCTCAAAAAGGGGTATACCCATAACGAAATCTCCAAAATCCTCCGTTGTTCACCCTCTACAATTCAGAAGGTTAAGGGGATGGTTGAGGGGTGAAATGAGTATATTTACTCACTAAAAAATAATTTGTATGAAAAATTTCATTTTTTCAATCCTTTTGGTTTTGATATCCTTTATTGGGTATTCACAGACCACAAAAGTTTTAAACGGGAACAAAGAGAAGGAGGATATCCGGTACGATGCCACTGGTCTTTATTATAAAAATAAACCGTATACTGGAATTTACGAAGAATACGACGATAACGGACAACTATCTACCAAAGGTTCCTACCTCAATGGAAAAGCGAATGGTGTTAGGGAATATTACTACGATAACGGACAACTACGGAGTAAAGGTTCCTACCTCAATGGTGAGATGGATGGTGTTTGGGAATATTACTACGATAACGGAGAACTAAGGGAAAAAGGTTCCTACCTCAAAGGAAAACGGAAAGGTATTTGGGAACATTACCACGAAAACGGACAACTATGGATGAAAGATTCCTACCTCAACGGAAAACAAAATGGTGTCTATGAACAATACCACGAAAACGGAGAACTAAGGATTAAAGGTTCCTACCTCAATGGGAATAAGAATGGTGTTTGGTTAGATTACTACGATAATGGAAGACTATTTATTAAAAGTTCCTACCTCAACGGAAAACAAAATGGTGTCTATGAACAATACCACAATAATGGACAACTATCCTATAAAGGTTCCTACCTCAATGGAAAAAAGACAGGTGTTTGGGAAAGTTACTTTTCGAACAAAAAAACTCACTATAAATATTCATTTATCAACGGAATACCCGTTGATGGTGTTTTTGAAACCTACCAACCTAATGGACGGTTATGGAAAAAAGGTTTCATCAAAAAGGGAGATACGAGTGGTGTTTATGAAGAATACTACGATAATGGAAGACTATTTATTAAAGGTTCCTACCTCAATGGAAAAGAGACAGGTGTTTGGGAATACTATAACGTGGATGGAACTCTTAGGAATGGTATTTATGAAGAATACGACTATAACGAAGTACTATCTAATAAAAAGTCATACCTCAACGGAACGCTGGATGGTATTTATGAAGAATACCACGATAATGGAAGACTATCTGTTAAAGGTTCCTACCTCAATGGAAAACCGGATGGTGTTTGGGAATACTACCACGAAAACGGAGAACTAAGGGAAAAAGGTTCTTGCCTCAATGGGAATAGGGAAGGTATTTGGGAAGAATTCCACGAAGATGGATACCTTTCTGCTAAAGGGTCTTACCTCAATGGAAAACAAAATGGTGTTTGGGAACATTACCACGAAAACGGACAACTATGGATGAAAGATTCCTACCTCAATGGAAAAGCGAATGGTGTTAGGGAATATTACTACGATAACGGACAACTACGGAGTAAAGGTTCCTACCTCAATGGAAAGAAGAGTGGTATTTGGGAATACTACAATGAGGATGGTTCATTAGTGAGAACCGAAACCAATTAAAACCCAAACACCCTCACCATTCTAAAGGTGAAGAAGGTGATTGAAAGTTTGAACCCTCCTTTCAAAGTTTAGGGTTCTACCCTCCTTTCATACTACTGATGAGTTGAAGTAACAACTTCTTCTTATCCTCATCCATTTGATTTAGTTGTGAGAGGATATCGTTCATTTCAATATTTTGTGGGGGGTGGGTAGTGATTTCACCCAATTTCTTCAGAAAGAGAAATCCCAAAAAATCATTGAATACCTCAAAAAAGGGTATACCCACAATGAAATCTCCAAAATCCTACGATGTTCACCCTCTACAATTCAGAAGGTTAAGGGGATGGTTGAGGGGTGAAATGAGTATTTTTGGATACTGGTAATTAACTATTATGAAAAATATCATTTTTTCAATCCTTTTGGTACTGATATCCTTTAATGGGTATTCACAGACCACAAAAGTTCTAAACGGGAACAACGAGAAGGAGTTTATATTGTTTGACACTACTGGTCTTTATTATAAAAATAAACTCTATACAGGATTTTACGAAGATTTCCACGATAACGGACGACTATGGGGTAAAGGTTCCTACATCAATGGAAAATGTACAGGTGTTTGGGAAAGGTACTACGAAAACGGACAACTTGATTGGAAAGGTTCCTTCCTCAATAGGGAGAAGGATGGTGTTTGGGAAAGGTACTACGAAAACGGACAACTAGAACTTAAATGTTCCTACCTCAATGGAAAAGAGACAGGTGTTTGGGAATACTTCCACTATAACGGAAAGCTATCCTCCAAAGGTTCCTATATCAAAGGGGAAAAGAATGGTGTTTGGGAACTTTACCACGAAAACGGACAAACTAAATCCAAATATTCATACATCAACGGAAAACCCGTAGATGGAATTTATACGAAATACCACGATAACGGAAAAATATGGGAAAAAGGTCCCTACCTCAATGGGGAGAAGGATGGTGTTTGGGAAGATTACAACGATAACGGACAACTATCTTCCAAAGGTTCCTACCTCAATGGAAAAGAGACAGGTGTTTGGGAAAATTACCACGAAAACGGACAACTATCTTCCAAAGGTTCCTTCCTCAATGGGGAACAGAATGGTGTTTGGGAATCATACCACGAAAACGGACAACTATATTCCAAAGGTTCCTACCTAAATGGGGAAAATAACGGTGTTTGGGAAGTATACCACGATAACGGACAACTATCTTCCAAAGGTTCCTACCTAAATGGGGAAAATAACGGTGTTTGGGAAGAATACCACGAAAACGGACGGTTAAAAAGTAAGGGACCTTATCTCAACGGAAAGAAAGATGGTGTTTGGGAAGAATACCACGAAAACGGACAACTAATTTTTAAAGGAACCTATTCAAAAGATAAGAGAAATGGGGGGTTAATTGCCGTCAAAGTAATTAATGGTGACAGGGATAGTAAATTAATTAAATTGGATACTATAAATAATTTATTATACTATAAAAATATTCTTTATACAGGTAAATACGAATTATACTATAAGAGTAGTAGGTCTCAAATTAGTCAAATATATTGTAAAGGTTCCTACCTCAATGGAAAACGGGAAGGTATTTGGGAAGAATACCACGAAAACGGACAAACAAAATCTATGTATTCATACATCAACGGAAAACCCGTAGATGGAATTTATTCGGAATACTACGAAAACGGACAATTATTTTCCAAAGGTTCCTACCTCAATGGGGAAAAGAATGGTGTTTGGGAAGCATACTACGAAAACGGACGACTATGGGGTAAAGGTTCCTACCTCAACGGAAAACAGGATGGTGTTTGGGAAGTGTACTACAAAATCGGACGACTAGGGGGTAAAGGTTCCTTCCTCAATGGGGAGTTGAATGGTATTTGGGTAGAATACCACGAAAACGGAGAACTATCTTCCAAAGGTTCCTACCTCAATGGAAAAAGGGATGGTGTTTGGGAATACTACCACCAATACGGACAACTATGGGAGAAAGGTTCCTTCCTCAATGGGGAGAAGAATGGTTTTTGGGAAAAATACTACGCTAATGAAGAACTAACGGAGAAAGGTTCCTACCTCAATGGGGAACGGAATGGTGATTGGGAGTATTACCGCTATAACGGACAACTATCTTCCAAAGGTTCCTACCTCAATGGAAAAGAGAATGGTGTTTGGGAATATTACCACGATAACGGACCGTTAAAAAGTAAGGGACCTTATCTCAACGGAAAGAAAGATGGAATTTGGCAAGAATTCTCAGCAGGTGATGAACGTGAATACCATTCTGATAAAGGTTCATACCTAAAAGACAAAAAGAATGGTGTCTGGGAACAATACTACGAAAACGGACAATTATTTTCCAAAGGTTCCTACCTCAATGGAAAAGAGACAGGTGTTTGGGAAGAGTACTACGAAATCGGACAACTATTCGAAAAAGGTTCCTACCTCAATGGATATAAGAATGGTATTTGGGTAGAATACCACGAAAACGGAAAACTATCTTCCAAAGGTCCCTACCTCAATGGGGAGAAGAATGGTGTTTGGGTAGAATACTACGATAATGGACAACTATCTTCTAAAGGTTCCTACATCATAGGAAAAATGAAAGGTCTTTGGAATTACTATAACCCAAATGGAAGATTAATAAATACTAAGAATCATTAATGCCGATTGAGATATTTATCTCAAATCAAAAAAGTCTTTTTCATAATAAATCTAATCAAATGAATGTTACTTTTTGAAATTCTTCAACAAATCAACGAACAACCTCTTCTTATCCTCATCCATTTGATTTAGATGGGTGAGGATATCGTTCATTTCAATATTTTGTGGGGGTTGGTTAGTGATTTCACCCAAAGAGAACATTTTTGAACCACCTTCTTTGAGTTCATCTTCGGTAGTGGAGAAATACCCTCTGAATACCGATTCGTTGGAATGACCACTCATACTCATTATGATGTGATATGGTAGGTTGTTGTTGATACCTTCTCTGATGAAGGTTCTTCT
>Ga0194122_10004931_pt1 | contig 12665 bp, 9 predicted proteins | sample TA2MahCa10mmetaG_FD_155487 | JGI IMG/M metagenome (GOLD analysis project Ga0194122, IMG submission 155487) | Freshwater microbial communities from Lake Tanganyika, Tanzania - TA2015021 Mahale Deep Cast 10m | ecosystem: Environmental > Aquatic > Freshwater > Lake | place: Tanzania: Lake...
CCGCGCGATTCTTCGTCACCCCGCCGGCACCCTCTATTGCAACGGCCAACGAGAGTGGTTTCGGCGCCGCCGGAAAACCGGATGGGGCGGCCGTTATGCTTCGCGCGACCGGCCTTGGCCAGACCGACCCGGCGCTGGCCTCCGGTGCGGCCGCTCCCGCGGATATGGTCGCCGCGCCGCGGGTCGCGGTCCGGGCCACGGTCGGAGGCCTTACGGCGGAATCGGTGGCGAAACACTCGGCGGACAAGCCGGGCGAGTTCGAAATCTCAATCCAGGTCCCCGCCGCCGCGCAAAACGGCGATGTGGTTACTGTGTTCGCGGGCAACGCGGCTGGCAATCGCGTGACGTTCGGAACACTCAGCGATCCCAGCGTGAAATTCGTTCGCTTGCCGGACGGCGCCACAAACCTGCGCTCGCTCTCGGCGAGCGACCTGCGCGGCGGGTTTCTTGCGTTGGCCGGTGTACGAGGCGCCGACGGCTGCTACCCGGCTTATCTCATCGACACTTTCAACGACAAGGCCGAGAAAGTCGAACCCTGCCTGACGGCAGCGCAACCGCAAGCGCCTTCGCCGTTTTCGTTCGCCAATGATGGCTCCGCGCTGGCCGCGCTAATCGGCCCGCCAGACGGCGACGCCCAATCCGGCGTTAGTGCCAAAGTCGCCGTGTTCCAACCGGGCGCGGAGAAGCGCGAAGTGGAACTCTCCGGCAAAGCGGCCGCGCTGAATCCCGGTCCGGGAGGCAACATCATCGCCATCATTCCCGGCACTCCGCCGCGCATCGATCAGATCAACCCATTGACCGGCGAAGTGACCTCGGGCGGTCCCGGCGGCGGCGGACAGGGTGGAGGCGGCGGCATCAATTTTGCGACTCTTCAAGTGGATCTCGGTGACGGCGTCAAAGAGGTGGTGACCATTCCGGTGGGCTTTGGCCAGGGGCAGCAGGGTGTCGTCGTGGTGGACTCGCTCGAAACGGTGACGAAAGCGAAGTTCGCCGTGGTCAACCAGCAGTTGCAGCCGCAATTCAACCACAACTTTCCGGACAACTGGCTGCCCATAATGGCGCCAATTCAGCAGGGCGGCGGGCCTGGAGGACCGCTTCCAGGCGGGCCGCCGGGAGGCGCTCTCGCGAATCGATTCCGCGTGGCGTTCGCGGCGGACGTCCAAACCCGCCAATACTATGTTCTGGCGCGCAATAAAGACAAGACCCGCGACGCGTTCATCCGCTTTCCGCTGGCTGCCGACCAGCAGCCGCAGGTGCTGAGCTTTCCGGAGGGGACGTTTGCGTCCAGTTGCGTTCCGCAGATTCGCATATTCAATCTGGAGCTCTCGCGCGCTATTTCCGTTGCCACTCGGAGTACTCCGGAAGACACGGTTCGCAACCCGTGTGGCGCCACCGGCTTCCGCACGTTAGATCTGACAACACGCCAGCTTTCCGACGCCACCCTGCCGGGGCAAGGCGAGATCTCGGTCACGGGCAACGCGTTGAACGAAGTGAACGACTACATTTACGGTTCGAACACCGACCCGGCCCGCCAGGGCCGCGCCGATACGATTTATGTCTATGACGGCGTCACCGATACGGCCTTTCGTATGGACCTGCCTCCGGAGGTCGCCACGTTCGCCAATCTGAATCCGTTCCCTCCAATGGGCCTGCTGTTTGGCCAAGGTACCTCGCGGGTCCCCGGGGATGCGGGTATCGTGGTCTTCGATCTGGAGAACGCCTCCACGCGCCTGCTGCCCACTCCAGCCGGATTCGCCAGCGTGCAACCGCTGAGCATCTTCCCCGCCACGCGCAAGTTGATTGCGCGCGGTACACGCGCCGAGCCGGCCGGCAGCCAGATCTTGATCTACGACCTGGTGAGCGGCGATCTCCGAATCGTCGCGAATCCGGAGGGCGTGAGTTGGGCCGGTGCCGTTCCGGCGGTCCAGCCGCAGCCCGGTCAACCACCCAATCCGGCGGCGCAACAGCCGGCGTTGCAAAGCGCCAATCCGAAGGCGAATTCGGTTTCGGTAGTCGGTTTCAACGCACAGCGGCAGCCTGTGGGCGTGCTGACCATCCGAGTTCATTAGCCGGGTCTGAAAGATTTCCGGCTGGTTCGCGCTCTACCATACGGATGCCCAATCAGTCCGAAGGGGGCCTCGCCGATTCGCACCCGGCGGAGGCGCCCTTTCCTATCCTTTTGGCGCCCACCACGGGCAAGGAGCGAAATACGCTCCGCATGGACCTTATCCCGGTCGGTTGTTGGAAAATCAACGACGTCAGGTTCGATTTCGGCTCGTCGTTTGTGCTGCCCGAATCACGAGACGAGTTCCATGAGTTCGCAGCGCTGCGACAGAAACATCCCGGAGCGCCAGTTTCGCTGTTCGGTCACGCCGACCCCACTGGCGCCGACGAGTTCAACATGCCGCTCAGCGAGCAGCGCGCCGAAGCGGTCTATGCCGTATTCCTGCGGGACACGGGCCGGTGGGAGAAACTCTACCCGAATTGGGGGCCGGCCGCCACGGCCAGGATGCACGCGGCGCTGGGCACGCAGCCGGACCCGAAACAGAAACGTGCGGACCTCTTCCTGGCCTATATGAACTACCTGTGCCCGGTCAAACTTGAGAAGACCGATTTTCTCGGCAACGGCGGCAAGGGCGACTTTCAAGGATGCTCGGAGTTCAACCCGGTTCGCGTGTTTTCGCAAGCCGAGCAGCAGAATTACTCGCATCCATCGCAGAAACCGGTGCGCGACGCCGACAACGGCGTCAACCGGCGGGTCGTCGGACTCTTGTTCCGGCCCGGAACCATCGTTTCGCCGGCGAAATGGCCGTGCGGGAACGGCATCGCCGGCTGCAAGAAGCGCTTCTGGTCCGACGGGGAGGCTCGACGCTCGCCCCAGCCGGAGCGGCGGGAGTTCCCGCAAACGCTCGACACATTCGCCTGCCGCTTCTACCACCGCCTGACGGTCACCTCGCCGTGTGAAGGGGTGGTGCGTAAGCGGGTGCGGGTTTGGATCGACGATCCGTTCCTGGGATTCATCGGCGGCGTGGAACTAAAGGTTACATACGAAAACGGAAACTTCGAAACGATTCTTACAAACGACGAGGGCTATACGATGCTCTATGCCGATCAAGGCGAGTACGCCGATCTTCAGTTCTGGACCGAACTGGGCGAGCAGCGCCAGCGGTTCTTCATCGTTCTGGAGCCCGCCGGCTCGAAGAACGGCGCCTGGCAGCGTCTTGTCAATCTGGGCTATGTTTTCGAACTGGAGCCGGAGTCGTCACCGCCAGCCGGGAGCGCCTTCGCCAAGGCCGTCGCGGCGTTCCAGGCGCGCCACGGCATCAAGCCGTCTGGCGAGTTAGACGGGGCCACGGCCAGTGCTATCGACAGCGCGCACGAATCGGAGCGGCCCTACTCCGAGGAAGGGTATCCGGAACTGCCGGACGATCACTTCTCAAATTCCGCCAATCGGCGAAAGGACGAAATCGGGTAATGGCGAAAACGGTCAACCGGCACCTAAACTACGCCTGGATCGAATACGGCAATCCGCGCGACGGCGGCGCCTTCACCCGCGGCCTGGAGAAACTGGGCTGGCGCAATCTCTTCTCCCAGCTTCCGGTGAAGACAGACGCTTGGGGTATACGCGCTCAGTTGAAGTCCCACCCGTTGCTGCCCATCCGATGGCGGGCAAATTCCCTGCTGGCGCTGCCGAATGAGCGCCATGACATGCCCGGCAAACCGTTCATCGGCGATCCGCTATTCGAAGCGTATCGAAAGGCCAACGACGACAAGAAGTTCGACCAGGCGATCATCGATCAAAACGCCGATGTCGCAACCTGGGTCTTTTCGCCGGGGCTCCGGAAAGAGGGCGAAGAAGAGTTTCACTGGACCGCGGGGAGCGACGCAACCGACTATGCGGACCTGGTGGCCATCAGCGGCCATGGCGCTGCGGGCAATGTTTGGGGAGGACGCCGTACGGCCAGCCTGTTCCTGGCATTGTCTCGGGCCGGGGACTCGGCGTCGCCGCGTTTGAAGTACGTAATCGTGCCCGCCTGCACCAACCTGTCTGAAATGAATCTGGAGGGATGGCTGCCGGCATTTCGCCGCAAGCCGTATCCGCTGCACGGGGCGTTTGGCTACGAAAACAGCTATCCGGGCGACCAGCCTGGCCAAATGATTTTCCAGCAATTCGTAACGAACCTCGCGGCGGGCGGCGGTGCGGAAAACACGATACTGGAAGCCTACAAGAAGGCCCATTCCGGCCCCTTAAGTTATCGTTGGGCCGCGCTTATGCACAAGAGCGCGGTGAAAGACACGATGAGGGATTGGCTGGACGAGAAACTCAAGACGCCGGAACCGGACGGCGAGCTCCTGTACTTCAACAAGTCGAATGAGAGCGGCAAGACGCCGGTGTTTCCGGACCGGACATTTGTACCGTACTTCCGCAAGAACGGCGAACGAATCACCGTCGCTAACCGGGAAGCATCCGCCTTTCTGTTCAAGAACGGAAATAAGGGAGAGCTGGAACTGTCGACCGACACCGGCGAATTCAAGGACGGCGATGTCGTCCATGTGGTGTTCCACTACTACCGCGACAACAAGCCCGGCATGGATCTTCACAAGCTCCTCACATTCGGCGCGTGGTCCGGGGGCGCGGTCGCCGTTCTACGCGATCTGAACAAAAACGACGGAGCGTGGGCGGAGGCCGACGGGATTGAGGTGGCGTTCTCCGCTACAACGAAGCAAGCGATTATTCCCTTTACGATCCAGTCCGACGCGTTCGAAAAGTACCACAAAGAGACTTCCTACTTTTGGGTGAAACTCAGCGCGCCGAACCTCGATCCGGCGCCAACCGACCCTCCGTTCTACAGCCAGGGCTTCTGGCTGGCCGGTTAACGCGGGAACAGGGCCGAGTACGCTTCCAGGTACTTCAGGCCGGAACCGGTGTTGTAGATCACCATTTTCTCGGAAGCTTTCAGAAACCCGGAGGCGATCAATTGCTCCATTGCCGCCAGGCAGGCAGCGCCCTCCGGCGCGACGAACACGCCTTCCTGGGTCGCGAGCTTGACTCCGGCGCGCATCATGTCGTCGTCAGAGACCGCGATGGCCGTACCGCCGGACTTCCGCACCGCCTGCAGGATCAGAAAATCGCCCAGCGGTTTGGGCACTCGAAGGCCGCTGGCCACCGTTTGGGCGCCCTCCCAGAAGGTGCTGCGCTCGGCGCCTTCGTTGTAGGCCCTCACGACCGGCTGGCAGCCCTCCACCTGCACCGCGATCATTTTCGGGCGTTCGGGACCGATCCAACCCAGCTCCTCCATCTCATCGAAAGCCTTCCACATGCCGATGATGCCCACCCCTCCGCCGGTGGGATAGAAGATCACCTCCGGCAACTTCCACATCATCTGCTCGGCCAATTCGTATCCCATGGTCTTCTTGCCTTCGATGCGATAGGGCTCCTTGAGCGTGGAGACGTCGAACCAGCCCTCGGCGTCCTTGCGATCGGCGACGATTTTGGCGCAATCGGAAATCAATCCGTCCACCAGCGTTACCTTGGCGCCGAAAGACTTGCACTCAATGTAGTTCGACTGCGGAACGTCCTTGGGCATGAAGATATGGGCCTCGATCCCGGCGGCGGCGGCATAGGCGGCCATGGCACTCGCGGCGTTGCCGGCGCTGGGGATCGCCACCTTCCGAATGCCGAGTTCGACGCACATCGAGACCGCGCAGGACAGCCCGCGCGCCTTGAACGAGCCGGTGGGATTGATGCCTTCGTCCTTCAGCCAAAGGTTGGTCAGTCCGTCATAGCGCTTAAGTTTCAGCAACGGCGTCCAGCCTTCGCCCAGCGACACCATCGCATGCGGCTTCGAAACGGGCAGGACCGGGGCGTATCGCCACATGGACCTCGGCCCGTTGGACAGCCATTCCCGGTTCCAGTTCTCGCGTGCCACGCGCAGGTCGTAGCGAACCAGAAGCGGCATGCCGGACTTGGAAAGGTTCTGGATGGTGCCGGCGGGGTAGCGCTCGCCGGTCACGCTGCATTCAATATGGGTGACAGTGGTCATCGAAACCATCCATCATAACGCCTTAAACGAAAACGGCTCCGGAGGCGTCATACTTGGTAAGGTGCCCGCGCAACAGGCCTCCAATACCTTTGTCTTTTTCCTCGCTTCGGCCATTTTGGCCGTCACGAGCGTGTACTTTTTCATGAGCGGCATACCGAAGGGCGGGTACATCCTTCTGCTCTGCGCGGCCGCGTTTTCCGGTGTCGGGCGATACCTCGGGAGGCGTGGGCAATGAAGGCGTGCTTGGCGCTGGCGGCGCTATCCCTGTCGGCGGCGGAACAGATTGTCCTGGAAAACGGCTTCCGGCTGGAGGCCAAGCGGCACGAAGTGATTGGCGACCGGATCGTCCTCCATACCGCCAATGGGACCGTGGAGCTGCCCCGATCACAGGTCAGCGCGATCGAGACTCTGCCGGAGGCCGAAACACCCACGGTGGTGGAATCGCCGCCCCCCGTTTCCGTCGCTCCGGCGCCGGATTCCGGGAAGCCCAAGGATTTGTTCGACCAGGCCGCCGATTTGAGCGGGCTCCCCAAAGAACTGCTGCTCAGCATCGCCAAGGTGGAATCGGCGTTTCAGCCCAACGCGCTGTCGCCGAAGGGAGCGATCGGGCTGATGCAGCTGATGCCGGCCACTGCCAAGGCCCTGAACGTCAACCCGCACGACGCGCAGGAAAACGTCGAGGGCGGGGCGCGGCTCATGCGCCAACTGCTATTGAAATACGAGAACTACCCTGACCAGGTCTACCGGGCGCTGTCGGCCTATAACGCCGGGGAGGGGGCCGTTCAGAAATACAACGGTATCCCGCCCTATCGGGAAACTCGTCACTACGTCGAAAAGGTATTGAACGAGTATCACCGCTTGAAGACCGGGCCGGTGAAATATACTGAAGACAGGAGGCAGCGGCGATGAGTCGAAAGCTGCAGTTCTTTATCACCGTCTTTTCGTTGGCTCTCGTGGGCATGTTGCTGCTCGGCGCCGCCAACAAAGGCACGTCGTCGCCAGAGGAGACGTACCGGCATATTGGCGTCTTCGCGGAAGTTCTCTCCAAGATTAAGAGCGACTACGTCGAGGAACCCGACATGAAGAATGTCACCCTCGGCGCGGTCAACGGCCTGCTCGAATCGCTCGACCCCTACGCCAGCTACCTGTCGGCGGATCAGTACAAGCAATACCAAAAGGCCAAGACTTCGGCCAAAGGCTGGACCGGCCTGCTGCTGGCCAAGCGGTTCGGCTACATCACGATCATCGATTCGGTGCCCGGCTCCCCGGCGGCCAAACTCGGCCTCGGGACCGGCGACATGTTGGAGACAATCCAAGGCGTGAACACGCGCGACATGCCGTTGGCCTACGCCGAAATGATGCTGCTGGGCGACATCGGTACATCGATCGAGCTCGGCGTGCTGCGATTCCGGAATCCAGAACCGTCTAAGATCGCGATCGTGCGCGGTCCGGTGCAGTGGCCTGCGCTGAGTTCGAAGATGCTGCCCGACGGGATCGGGTACGTGCAGGTATCGACCCTCGAAGGCGACCGCATTCCGGAAGTGGCATCCGCCATTCAAAAGCTGGAAAAAGAGGGCGCCAAGAAACTGCTGCTTGACCTTCGGAGCTGCGCCTCCGGTGCGCCGGAGAAAGGCATCGCGCTGGCCAACCTATTCGTCGCCTCGGGCCGGTTGAGCTACACGAAGGGCCAGAAAACGCCGCGGGTGGATCTGAACGCCGACCCGGCCAAGGCCGTCACCAAACTGCCGCTTACGGTCATGACCAACCGTGGAACGGCCGGCGCGGCCGAGATCGCCGCCGCTGCGTTCTTCGATCTGAAACGAGCGGAAATCGTGGGCGAACGCACGTACGGCGATGCCGCGCAGCGCAAGCATGTGCCGCTGGACGACGGCAGCGTGGTAATCCTGTCAGTCGCCAAGTTCTTCAACGCCGACGACAAGGCGATTCAGGATACGGCCGTTAACCCTTCGGTCCCTGTGGTGGACAACGAAGCGCTGGAGACCGGTGACGAGGAAGAGCCGGCCGCGCCGAAGAAAGACGCGCCCGCCAAATCCACCGAAGACACGATCATGAAAAAAGCGGTGGATATCGCCACTAAGGGTCTGACCGCCGAAGAAGCCAAAAACGCCGAGACGATGCGAAATCTCGGAAAGAAGCAAAACCAGTAAAAAATGCCCCTGTACGAGTACCGTTGTGCGCAGTGTGAAGAAGTCTTCGAAGTCCGTCAGAAATTCGCTGACGAGCCGTTAACGACGCACGTAAAGTGCGGCGGAAAAGTCGTGCGCCTGCTATCGGCGCCGGGCTTGCAGTTCAAAGGATCGGGCTTCTATATAACGGACTACGCGAAGGCCGGGAGCGGCGCGCCAAAGACCGAAAAGAAGGCGGACGCCCCGGCTAAGACGGAGTCCAAACCGGCGGCCACGCCAACGCCTTCGACGACCTGAACGTCCCGGTTTTTGCAAGAATACGTGACGTCAAAAATGGCGTTCACAGAAAAACGAAAAATATTTTCTGATCGCAAGTAATTGCAAATAAATAACTTGCGAACCGGTTTCTTTTCGAAATTCCAGGATTGCTTGTAGGCGTCTGCTACGTTTTTAGGTAGCAGCACGCGCTGTGCACCCGCTTGTTCCCAGCCTAGGGAGCCGGCGGGTTTTTTGTTTCCCTGGAGGCGTTTCATGCGCAGTTTGAAATCGTGGGCCCTCGCGCTCACCGCGTACCTTTTTGTCCTGGACCGGGCGATGGCAATTCCGCCGCTCACCACCGTTCAGGACACGCTCTATAAAGCCGACGGCGCCCGTTTCAACGGCGTAGCCTACATCGAATGGAAGTCCTTCCAAGCGTCGGATGCCTCGGCCATCGCAAGCTCCAGCGTCGTCGTCCCAATCGTGGACGGCTCGCTGCGCGTTCGCCTGGTGCCAACGTCCAATGCCAGCGCCGGCGCCCACTACTTCGTCCGCTACCATGCAGATGGCCGGGTCGTTTTCACGGAAGCCTGGAACGTGCCGCCGTCGACGACCGCGGTCACCGTAGCCAACGTTCGAATCGCCAATGGCGCCAGCACCGGCGGCGGCGTGACTCCCCCGTCCAACCTGACGATTCCCGACATCACGGGCCTGAGCGATGAGCTCGCAGCGCGACCGGTGAAGGGATTCGTCTACACGAACGACCGCATTTTGAAGACCGGACCCACTGGCGCGCTGGAAGCCGTGCAGGGGAACCTGGCGGACTGCATCCGCGTGGATGGCAGCACAGGCCCCTGCGGCAGCGGATCCGGAACGGGCGCTCCGGGCTTCGTGGATCATGAGGTTCCCACAGGCTCCGTCAACGGCTCCAACGCCGTGTTCACGCTGGCCCAGCCGCCCAGCCCGGCCACCAGCCTGGCGCTGTACCGGAACGGCATTCTACAGAAGCCCGGTATCGATTTCTCGGTCACGGGCAACACCGTCACGTTCGCCGCGTTGTCCATCCCGCAGACGTCGGACCTGTTGATGGCCAGCTACCGGCTGCCCAGCGAATCCACGCCCAGCGGCCTGGCGGCCGGCGCGCTGACCGGCAGCTTTCCGGCGCCGCAAATCGCCGAGGGCGTCATCAGCAACTTCAACATTTCCGCCGCGGCGGGAATCGTCGAGTCGAAACTGGCGTTGAATTTTCCCACACACACGAACGCAAACGACCCGTCCGCCGGAGAGAAGGCCGCGCTGTCGGGAACGGCCGGCGCTCCTTCGGCGACAAACAAATTCGTAACCGACATTGACGGACGGCTTACCAACGCGCGTCCGCCCGTTTCCCACGCTCTGCTTTCGAACGAACACGGCGACACGGCGGCAGGCACGGTTCAGCGCGGCGATCTGATCGTCGGCATGAACCTGGGCACGGCGAAGTGGGGCCGTTTGCCGTTGGGCTCGGCGAATCGATGCCTGGTCTCCAACGGGGCGGACGCCATCTGGAACACATGCCTGTTCACCGGGTTCCAAAACGGCGCGATTCCGTTCACGGGCGGCGATGGCACGCTGGCCGAAAGCCCGCTGCATTTCGTCTGGGACAACGCTAACCGGCGGCTTTCGGTGGGAAGCAATTGGAGCCCCTCGACCCTTACCGTCTACGACGGCGCCAGCGGCGCGGGCGCCACGACGCTCACCGTACGCGCGGCTCTGGGACAGGGAGCAAACCCGCTGCAGACGTGGCTCGATCCGGCCGGCGTGGAGCAGGCGCGCATGGAGGCGTCGGGCGAGTTCGTCACATCGTCCGTTCGCGCGGCGTCCAACAACACGCGCGCCGCGTGGCGGGAATCCGGCACCACGAACGACCCGGCGTCCAAGCTGGACGGCGACCGGTGGTACAACACCACCGTGAAGGCGCAGCGTACCTTCGAATCTGGGCAGACACACAGCGCACCGCAGGTGATCTGTGCGTCGACCGGCGGCAACACCGCAGCCACATCCCTCACTCAACTGGGTACCTGTACGATTCCTCCCGGCCTACTGCAGCCCGGCGACCGTGTCGCAATTCGCGCCACCTGGAAACGCGGCGGGGCAGTCCCGGTGACGGTCCGCTGGCGCTGGGCCACGGCCGTGGCTGCGGACTTCGTCCTGCCGGCCAATGCGACTCTGATCGAGACTTCGGGCGAAGCCGCGTTGTCGAACTCTGGGGCGATCATCAGCAGCCACTACCTGTTGCAGGATCGTTCATCCGATTCGTCGCTCATGGAATCGGCGGACCCGTTCTCCACGGGGCTGACACTCGCTTTCGAGGCATTCAACGCAGCTCCGGGCGCCAACATCGCGCTGATTCAATTCAGCTTGATCCGGTATCCGGCGCAGTCGAATCCTTAAACGCTACTTTTTCGCCTTCTGGGCTCGCGCGGTGGAGGGCGGTATCACGCCCTTCACCCGCAAGTAGCCAACCATGTTTCCGTAGTGGGCGTTCAGGTTCGCGACGTAGCTGAACATCACGTCCACCGGCACCACCTGACGGGTGCCGATCTGAACCTCGGCCAGAGCCTTTGCATCGGTCAAACCATCGAAAGCCTTATCACAGTATGCGAATGACTCGTTGATCGCTTTCTCGATCGCGGCTTTTCCTTTATGTTGCACTCCGTTCACGCCCGTATCTTTGGGAGCGGACACGCCGGCGATCGAAGAACACATGCTGTAATTCATGCCGGCCGTGTGCTCGATCCAATCGCCGAACGACCGTTGATCCGGCGTCAGCTTGAACGCCATACCGGATTCCGGCATCGCAACCGCGGACTCGGTGAAATTGAGTTTTTGCGTGTTGTACCGCGCCTTGAAGGAGGAGGTAACCGGCTCGGCGGCAAAGACACCGGCTGTCACCAGCAAACAAAATGTGAGGAGTCGCATTCCTTACAGATTAGCTGTTTTCGCCGTCCACTTCGTCCAGCCATCCGGGCCGTTTCAGCACTTCGCGCGGCCGGCTGCCATCGGGCGGCCCAATGATTCCGTCGCGATACATCATGTCCAGGATGCGCGCGGCGCGGCCATAGCCAAGCCGCAGACGGCGCTGCAAAACGGAGGTGGACGCCTTGCCTAATTCGCAGACCACGCGAACGGCATCCTGATAGCGCGGGTCCTGCTCGCCGTCAGCCACATCGCCGTCGCTTTCTTCCTCGCCCTCCTCGGTCGGAGGCGCCATCAGGAAGCTTTGGTCGTAGTCCGGCTGCGCCTGTGCTTTCCAGTTTTCCACCACTTCGCCGGTCTCGGTTTCGGTGACGTAGGCGCCATGAACGCGCGTCAGCCTGGCCGTGCCCGGTGGCAGGTACAGCATGTCGCCCTTACCCAACAGGTGCTCGGCGCCCATGCTGTCGAGAATCGTTCGAGAATCGACGCGAGTGGCGACGCGGAAGCTGATGCGCGCCGGGAAGTTCGCCTTAATCAAACCGGTGATCACGTCCACGCTGGGCCGCTGTGTGGCCAGCACCAGATGCATGCCGACGGCCCGAGCCATCTGTGCCAGCCGCGTGATCGACTCCTCCACACCGGCCCGTTCGAGCATCATCAAGTCGGCCAACTCGTCGATGATGATCAGGATAAAAGGCAGCGGACGGAGTTCGTCCAGCTCCGCAGTTTCCTGGTCATCGGCGAACAGATCGCGCGGCTTTGAGAGCAGCTCGCGAACCTTCCTGTTGTACTGCTCAATGTTGCGAACGCCCTGCGCGGCCAACAGCTTTAGCCGCCGTTCCATCTCCAGAACCGCGTTGCGCAGCGCGTAGGTGGCCTTTTTCGGGTCGGTGATGACCGGCGTCAGTAGATGAGGAATTCCCTCGTAGAGTCCCAGCTCCAATCGTTTCGGGTCCACCATGATCATGCGAACGTCGTCCGGTGTCGACTTGTAGAGCACCGACATGATCAGCGTGTTCAACATCACGCTCTTACCGGAGCCGGTGGATCCCGCGATCAGAATGTGCGGCATGGATTCGAGCGACGCGACTTTGATGCGCCCGCTGATGTCCTTGCCCAGCGAGATCGTCAATTTGGAATGCGAGTTGTGGAACTCCTCCGACTCCAGAATCTGCCGTAGACTGATGACCTCGCGCTTACGATTCGGCACTTCAATGCCGACGGTCGGTTTGCCAGGAATGCGCTCAATCATCACGCTCTC
>Ga0194122_10004933_pt1 | contig 12659 bp, 17 predicted proteins | sample TA2MahCa10mmetaG_FD_155487 | JGI IMG/M metagenome (GOLD analysis project Ga0194122, IMG submission 155487) | Freshwater microbial communities from Lake Tanganyika, Tanzania - TA2015021 Mahale Deep Cast 10m | ecosystem: Environmental > Aquatic > Freshwater > Lake | place: Tanzania: Lake...
CCGCCCTTGGAACCAGCCATTACACGATCTTTAATACTTTCGCGTAATCCTGGCTTTGTATATTTGCTGTCGTCTTGTGCCATTAGTAAACCGTTTTTTGAAATCCTTCGGGTGTAAGTCTCGGATCTATTGGAGCAGAACGCATACGCTTAATTCCTTCGTACTCGGCTTTGTTTGCATCCAGGGGTGTTTGTGAGCCTGGGAGAAGAATTGGTTTTCCGTACATGGGGTGTCCCGGAGGATAGGTAAGATCTACTACACCCTCCATGCCCTTGGGATAACGAGGAAAAGCGGCAGCCAAAGAGTCTGTTTGAAGGCCACCAGGGGCCTGTGCTTTACGTAAATAATCTTGGATATTGAACTCGGGAGGAGGCGGACTGCCTTGTTGCATCAGCTTTGCCTTCTGCTCTGGAGTCAAAGGAACATTAGGAGCACCACCATAGGGACGCTGAGGTTCACCTTGCGGAGCAGCTTGACCAAGTTGAGGACCATCAAAGAATTGTGCATTAGCAATTCCGCCTATATTTCCAACAGCGCCAGGGAGATTGCTGGATCCAAAAGCCATGGGTAGCTGAGGGCCAGTGCCAGGCATAATACCGCGTTTCATCAGCTCTTCGTTGAGCTGTTGATTTTGTTGTGTACCGCCTTCATATAGACGACGAAGCTGTTCGCCCGAACGACCTCCCAAAGCACCAGCAGAACGCCGTATGTCAAAACTTGGGGCTCCGGCAAGTAAATTGCCAGGAGCGCCGGGAACATTAGACTCGCCACCGTAAAACATGTCTTTATCTCTTTTGTTGTATTCTAATCCTCTATAACCACATAACCAGCGGAATCATTAACCTTGCTAAGAATGATTCCATTACCCTTTACATCCCACTCAAGAACATCTCCCTCTTGCCAACCCAGCTCTTCCACTATTTCATCTGGGATCGTGATGAACTGCTCACCATTTTCATCTTCTTCAACTTCTACGATGTAACTCATTTTGCCAAAAGCTTTTCCATAAGCTTATCAAGCTTATCGTGGATCTGTCTAAAATTATTGTGCATCTCTTGAATTTCTCGCAAGAAGTCAACCTTCAAAACATAATCCAGGGGCATGCGATTAATTTGGTCTTCCAAAATGTCAATCCTTCGTTTTTGAGAACCGGTGTAATCAAGGGCTTGTTGAACCCTTTCTCTTTGCCGTTCTAATAGTTTATTGGCCACCCAAGATCCGCCGGTAACAGCGGATACAATTGCGGTGACAGCTATGGCAATGTACTCCGGGCCCACAACAGCAATGCTTTTTCTTAATTCTAAATTCAGTAATCGATATGCAGCTGACCTTTTCTAGCAAGTCCTGTGACAAGCCAAACCAAGGCGTCAACACAGTCATCATGACCACTGACACCGAAATTCGTGAGTTCCTCGAAGAGATTTGTGAAGTTACGAAAACGATTGAAGATGATTTTGCGGTCTTCAAACATACCCATAATTCCCCTGAAGCGTGCCAACTTATCTGCACGGAAACCTTTGACTGGATGCCAAATCAAGTTGTAGAGACCTTCGTTATTGAGGCAGACGCGTTTGAAATCAGCTTCAAGAGAGGCTTGGTACTGGACAGCTTCTGACCAAATGTCACATGTTGAATAGGTTGGAAAATAGTTTCCATTATCATCACGGCCTATCACGGACCAGTCATTGAGAAGTTCTTTCAAGGCGTCTAGTTTTTCCAGGTTTCCCATGACACGAATTCGCCTGTAATCAATGATGTGAATTCGATCTCCAATGCGTCCGCCAAGTATCATCACGGTGTAATCATTTTTTTCTTTGGTGCCAGCGGAAAGATCAACACCAATACCAAGCGTGTCAAACTCCGTCGAAATTTCTGCCTTAACAATTAGTTCTGGTGCCAAAGACAATTCGTTTTGACGAACAATCTGATTCATGTATTGAAAAGAGAAGGCAATTGGTGCTTGCCGTTTCTTTTCTTTGAGGTATTCCAGAGACCACATTTCCGGCCAATAGGACTCTGCTTCTCCCGTCTTGGGATTATTTAGGATTGCGGAAAGAACAACCTGAGACCAATTATTTTGCTCGTTAAATGTTGTGGCATGAATATCGTCATGACGGAAGCGAGTACCAAGACAAATTGCCCGAGCACCTTCAAACATGGTGGGTGCAATCACCGCGTTCCAGTTCTCTTGCATTTGTTTCCGAATATCCGGGTTTGAAATGTCTGCTGCCGATTTAATTGGGTCATCAATCATTACCAGATGAGAACGCTTGGAAGTCACTGAGCCTTTAAGACCAGCGGCACAAAGCGTAAATTGTTCGTCGCCCGTGGTGTCGATGCCCGCAAATTTATGATCAATCGACCAATACTCATTACTGGTTACGTTCTTCATCAAACGGACCGTAGGGAAAACCTCTTGGTACCGCTTGCTTTCAATGATTCGTTTGATGGTTGCCGACTTGGAACGTGCAATATCAACGGTATAAGACAAATACAGAATCTGAAGAGGAAGTTTGGCTTGAGTATGGATGCCAATTGCCCATGCAGTTAACAAACCAAGTACTGTGGACTTTGCTGATCCCCGTGGTGCCAGAAGATCAACATTGGGACCAGAAATTCTAGTTAAACAGCTGCTGTCTTCATTGGTAACAAAGTGTCGATGCCAATCAATATGGTGTGTTGCCGGAGGTTTATCAGCAACGTAGTCACAAAAATACCCAAAGTCATCCCGCGCTCTTTGCAGGAGATCTTCGTTTTTCGGTAAGCGTATTTGCTGTCGTCGTGCCGCAGCCCTGGCGTTACGACGGTAAGCAAGGTGCGTATAACTCGGCACGATAAAAATTCAGTTACTTTCTGATGTTTATCCTACTCAGTTTCTTTGTCTTTTTTCTTTTGTTCTTGATATTTTCGCGCTTTATCTAAAGCTGCTTTGCGCTTTTCCTTGTCTGTCATTTCAGTGCCGTCTTCATTCTTGGCTTCTTTCTTCTTGAAGTACTCAAGAAGCTCAGGAGGCATTTTGTTTTTAGACACTATTTAACAGGCTTAGCGCCACCGGCAAGTTTGATAGCAGGTTTGTCCGCCTGCGACGGTTGTAAGCCAAAGGTGGAGCCTGGTTTGGTTTGAGAAGGTGACAGATTGGGTTTCATTGCACCCGGCTTTCCAGCGCCCACGTGATTACTCTGGTTCTGAATATATTGTATAACCAAATAATTTATTCTTCAAGCTGCATGCGAGCCCAAACACTCATTGTGGCCTCCTCCAGCGGTATCTCAATGGGATCATCTTTGAAAATAAACATGATTTCTCGAATGGCACGATCTGCGCCCGCCATGAGGAGACCCTTGCGGTCTTTCATGTTGGTAAACTTTTCAACTTGATCAATGTGACCACGGATTTCTTTCTGCATTGATGCAATACGTGCAACACCTGCATCTCGCTTGACCACACCGCTCTCTACGTCTTCTCGAAGCTTGCGCACGTCCTCCTGCATCTCATCAATTTCATACAGGAGTTTTTTGCGATGATCAGGCTTTTTGTAGTTGTCCTTGACCCAAAGAGAGCACGCCGTAATACTTCCCCTGTATCCAAGGAATCTGGAGTATAAATAAATTTCAACTACCGAATAATTATCTGCAGAAAAAGAACAGAACGATTCCTGGGTAGAAGCGTCGAGATTATCTACCCATGTATCAAAGAGCTCAATATCGATAAGCTCGTTGTGACTGTTGGTAGTCTCGTTCTTCGTCGCGGCGCTTTTCTTCTGACGCGGCACCAATGGTCTTGCGCTCTTGTTCACCAGCAGTCTCCATTTTTTTCTTGGAAAACTCGTAAGCTACGCCAGCAGCCTCCTTATACTTTTGTAGGTCAAAGTAATCGTCGGCGCTATAAGGTTTGGAAGGCGTATTGCTCATGGCTCATTGAGTTTACAAGATGAAATCAGAAATTGCTCATCATGGAAGCAAGGCCCTGAGCAAAAATGTCACGACGACCTTCTTTAGATTTTTCACCCGCTTGCTTCAGTTTAGAAGCCTCAAGTTTATCAAGAAGTGCTTGAAACTTAACGAGATCAAACGGATCTTCCGATGCGGGCGTGTTGGTCATTGTTTAGCTTTTGGGATACGTTAATTATAGCAAATAATTTTTTAGAAGCTAAAGGATCCGATAAGAGCAGTATATTGATTGCCCGCCTGTTGAAGCTTGGTAACTTTTTCTATGCCTTCGTTTTTCAGCGTCTGCACTTCTTTATCAATCTGACCTTGAAGATTACTCAAGCCAGACTGATAAATAAACGCTTTGGTTTCTTTGATTGCGTCAAGGTTTGCCTCGATTTCACCAGCGGTACCCGTGAATTCTTTTTGGAATTCTGGGATGGTAACGCCGGTTTCTTTTGCAAGATCACCAGCGTATTTAGGAAGGAAAGACTCCTGGAGCTTGAACTGATATTTTTTAACACCCTTATCATCCTTTTGGGCCTTCCCAAACATCGTCTCGTAGTAGTTATCAAGATAGCTCTTATTAAACTTTTCTTGATATTCGTCGCTTGCCTTAAGCGTTTCTTTTAAGTCGCCAACAGATTTGTAGTAACCCGACTGAAAAGATTTTTGAGCTTTTTCTAATTGTTCGGTGGTTGGCCCCTTACCAAAATATTCTTGATACGCAGATTCAATCTGAGACTTTTGTTGCCCAGGCTGAATATTGGTTAAGTAATAATCTGTTAACTCTTGCAGAGCACCTGGTTGAGGGCCGATGTCATATTTAGAGGCATAGTCTTTAAGCTCTGCCTGTGCCTCTTGATAACTCAACAAGCCCTTAGATAACTGCTGTTGAATCGTCTGTTTAAACGGAGTAAAGCCCTGTTGTGCAGCTAGTTTTTTTTCAGCGTCTGCTGCTGTTTTTGCAGCCTTTTCTTCGGCAGCGGTTTTTTCGGCTGCCTTAAGTTGCTCTAGCTGATATTTTTTTAGTTGGTCTCCATACGGATCTTTAGGTTGTTGGTATGAGACTGTTGTGCCACCGCCGCCCATGATTTACCTCCTTAACCTGCAAACATTTGATCGACATTAATCGGAGCAATCGGACCAAACATAGCCCGACCGGCGCCCACTTGTTGAGCCAGCGCCGCTTTTAACTGCTCTCGATTTGCGAGGCGCATAGCCTCTTTGGCTGGACCAGACGTTGCTTGTGACATGGCGCGTTTAAAGTCCTCTTCTCGTCCGGCACGTTGCACGTTAGCAAGCTCGCCAAACTGAAACCTTTGAGCTTCCTTTTGACGCTCTAATTCCCTAGGAGCAGCAAGAAACTCTCCAAACTGCATGCCAAGTAAACCCTGCGCCATTTGCGCGGCACGAGCATCTGTCTGTTGCTGTGCAGCAAAATTAGCACCAAGGACCTGGGCCTTAAGTGCATCATTTTGAGCTTGTTGCGCTTGACTGCCACCAAACAGGCTTGCGCCAATGTTTGCTACACCAAGTACAGCTGTAAACGGATTAATGGCCATGGACTTTGCTGCTACCTTTGCTAAATTTCCTGTACTCGGTGCAAAGGCGGTAGAAGTAAAATTAGTTCCACCACCTGAAAAAATACTGGAGTAATCAGGAAATGCCATTGCTTTATTTTAAATCCTAGATTCAAAAGTATTGAATATTAGGCCGTTGATAATTTAAGCCAGGCATCTGAACCATTGCGGCAGATCGTAAACCTTCAGAGACAACTTCACCAGCAGCCCGTGCCCCAGCTAAACGAATTTGACCGGGCAAAGCAAACGCATTGTACAGTTTATCGGGTAATTCAAACAACATCTTATAAGGCGCAGCTTGCTTCATTAGCTCTCCCTGAAAAGCAACCTGGTCTGCGAGGATTTGTTTTATGCGTGCGGGATCGTTTTGTTTGTCATATATTCGCTCAAAAACGCCAGCCAGGGAACTATCATTGTCACTCGTTTTAGTTTTAGAATTAGACGAACTTGGCAAACTGGATAAATAATCTTGAAAAGAAAAAGAGTTGCCTTTATAGGCGGCAGGGTTAAACTGCAAATCCAAATAGTTAAAAGTTGGGAACTGCATTATTAACCTCCACGGTATTGGAAGGCAGAAGCGGCATAGGGGTTGGGAGCCGTCAACATGGTACGCACGGTTTCACCTGCTTGTGCTTGAGCACCACCAGCAAGCTGCGCCATGTACAGCTGACGATTTAATGCACCAGTAATTTGACCAGTTTGTTGATTAATTTGCATTTGGCGTTGTAAATCAGCATCACGACCGCGTTGTTGAAGCGGATATAAAGCCTCTGCAACTTCCACTTGCGTTTTGCCTGTTGCTCTAGCAATACGCTCAATTACGCCTGAATCCAAACCACCAATATCTTTAGCACTTAAGCCAGGGATGCCAAGAATACCAGGGGATTCTCCACGGGCCATCTCACGTTGTTGTGCGCTACCCATAAGACCTTGGGCGGCCTGAGCAATGGGGGAGGCAATTGCCTTCAGTACAGGACCGCCCACCGTGGCGCCTGCAATCGAAGCTAAGGGACCAAAAGGAGCGGCAAGAACACCACCAGCCACAGAGCCAACGGCGCCAAGAGGATCTCCTTGTAAGAGTTGGAGACCACCACCGACGAGAGGAGCGTAGCGTCCTGCCAGGTTAAGAGTTTTGCTTCCAATAGTTTTAAGCCCGCCGGCTTTTCGTACGGCTTCTTGAGCAGCACTGGAAGTTTTATCTGCAACCTCTTGGCCTCGTCCGAGTAGACGACTAAAAAATTCTCCGCCCGCTAAGTCTCTGACACCAAAACCTGTGCCACCAGTAGTGCCACCAGTAGTGCCGCCAGTAGTGCCACCAGTAGTGCCACCAGTAGTGCCACCAGTAGTGCCACCAGTAGTGCCACCAGTAGTGCCGCCAACTTGGATGGGACGCCCGTATTGATCAAGTATAACCATAGCGTTTACGGTTTACTGCATTTCTTGATAAATTAATTTTACCAGCCTACATGTTCTGCTGGTACTCCATTGTGGAAGGTAATTTTTCTGGGCTGTTATTCATTGAGGCAATCGCTCGATTCACCATATTGCCCGCCAATGCCCCCGCTAATGAGCCAGCTAACGTAATGCCTGCTTTTGTGCGTGTCTTCAATGGGGCACGTCCTTCAACGGACTTAAATGCTTCTCTTGCAGCAAGCGTACCGCCAGCTAAAGCACCCACAGATTGAAGTCCAACAGGAAAACCTACAACACGAACTTCGGGATAGCCTTCAATATTTTCCATCGTTCCTTTAACAATTCCCAAACCAAGTAAACCGCGATCTTGATATTGGCTTTGGAGAACATTTTTATAACGCTCAGGTGTCAGGCTTGGGATGTCTTCTTTTGCAGTTTCATATTTTAGAGGTTCTCCACGGCGACCAAGAAAGAAACGATCAAACAATTCAATGCCAGGCTCTACAGTTTCCCTGCGATCTTCAGAGCCTTGTTCGGTGTAACGCTGAGCATAACCTCTTGGCCTAAACAACTCTCCCGGGTTAGTAATATCAAATGTTCCTAAAGACGCGGCGACAGGTACTGTAATTCCAAGGGTGATTGCCGCTCTTTTTGTTGGATCTTGAATATCAGCTAGTTGAGGAACAACTTGTTCAATTGCTTTTTCAGCAAGGGCCATAGGGTGGTTATAGCGCCAATAAAATTGACGGGTTGAATCAGTTCCAACGTCAGTTAAAAGACGCGCTGAATACGCACCAAGAAATTCCCCTGGTTTTGTGAGGGGTTGTGTAATGACTTCAGTGCCAGCGTCCGTGACAACTTTTGTACCCTTACGAATAGCCCTATTAAAACGCGGATCAAAAACACTGTGCCGATAATCTGGGGAGCGCACAACAACATTGTTGACAATCTCGGGCGACGCCCGATAATTCATGTAATTAAGCGCTGCTTGCCAGCCGGTTTTAACGTCTTGAATTAAATTCATCACACGAAACGTTGGGGCAAACCTTGTAGTTGATAAAGCGTACCGTCAGCTGTGTAAGGAGGTGCGTACATTTGATTAATGTATTCCTGTTGACTTAACTGTTGTTGTTGTGTTACCAGCTGGTTCATGTCTTGTTGCTGTTGCATTTGCATGAACAACGGTTCTAGCGTTAGGGGTGCAGCGACACTACCTGCAATCATTGCGGCGTGTTGTGCAGTGCTTGGCTCATAGGTTCTTGATAACACATCTTGAGGAATGGTTTTACGCCCGGCATATTTTTCTAAAGCTTCCTCCGGGACGTAACCACGATATTTACCTGCAAATCTGGGGCTAAGTGCACCAACGGCTCGTGCACCCCCGTAACTTAAACCCAAGTCAGCGACACCGACCGCAGCACCGGCTAATGGATTGCCTGTTGCTAACGTGGTTAAAGCACCGGTTAATAAAGACCCTGGAATAGAAGAAGCAATTAACTCAGACCCTCCTTTATCGGCTAAGCGTGCAGCACCTTTTACAAGCGGTGAAGCCGAAGACAGGCGAGCAGCACGCTTCAAAAGCTCAGGATTAGTTAGTATGGCCCCGGCTACTTTAAACATTTCTTCACTGCGTTATTTGTATTTTATCCGGGGTTATCCAACCGCTTGGTTCTCTTCGGCCATTGTTTTGCTTCCTTCCTTCTCATCTTTTTTTTCTTCTTTGTTACTGGGCGGTTCTTCTAGAAGTTGCGCAATAGATTGTTTATTTTCTATTTCATCTTCAACGCGAATCTCGGCAGCCTTCATCATGTAACCATTGGGATCCGGGTTACGTAAACGGGGCATGGGATTTTTAACTGATTTGCCAGGGGGAATTGTTGGGCTGATCTTATAAGCTTCTATCCAACCAGTATTGAAATCAGGTTGCTCTTCTGGTCGTTGACTTGTAATAGGACGGCCAGTCTCAAAGTCATATGCCACTGGTCGATTAAAACGACCAATACCCTCAAATACTTCGTACTCTGGAGTTACTGCTTCATTGTTATCAAAAAAAGGAGCGTTTGAAACAAATTGTAAATCTGGATTTTCAATCAGTTTCTTGGTCATTGCACGCTTCAACAAATCTTGTTCAGTAAACCGTGAGGGATTCCAGGGATATTCCCCCGTGTCAGGCTTAGACCGAAACAGATCGTTAAAATCTAATTTTTTAACAATATCGCCTTTTTTGTTAAACGGATTAGAAATGTATCGACCAAGCTCTAACCTAGCGTCTTTTGCCATGGATACTTAACCGTTGTTCTTGTTCTTTTTCTTTTTTAATCCTACCAACGTTTTGCGTAAACGCGCTTGCTTCACAGTTTTTTCATCGTACTTTTCAGGATTAGATAGCACGTTCTCTTGGAGCTGAGCAGAAGTAATGCCTTTCTTTTTAGCTTTAGCAGTAAAAGCCCCTTCCTTCATGTCCATACCTTGGATCCATTTCTTATCTTTTTTCTTTTCAGCCATAATTAAACTTCAAATCCAAGGCTGCGCAATACTGACTGTGGGTCACGCCCTTCAATTCTAGCCCGACGCAACGCTTCACTCACGCCAAGGCTTGACTTGGTAGTGGTACGACGAGTCGCCTCATCTTCAAATGCGCGACGAAGACGTGGGGACTTTGCTTGCTCAGCAGCAGAAATAAGTTGTTCAGATGACAAACCTTCAAAACCGGTTTTACGTTCTTTAAATGTAGTTTGCGTGGGACGGCGTTCAGATGCGGCAGAATATTCGCCAGTTGCTTTGCTAACGGCGCCAGGTACATACCTAGGCTCTATACCATAAATACCTATTCCCGCTGAACCCCCAGGAATCTCTTGAGACGCGGGAAGATCTAAAACACTATAGACAATTTCTTGCTTGGAACGCTCTTGTGGTTCTAGCGAAGAGAAAAGACCACGCACCCGCGCCCTACCTGGAATATCTTGCCCATATTCTTCTGGTGCACCGGGAACAAGCTGTTCGGCTGTGCCATACAATAAACGCGTTTCTTTTTTTGGCAAGGTCTCGTAGTAAGAAGGGGAGGCTCCTCTAATTGCTGTGCCAGCAGCAGTCTGTTTAACAACTGCTTGTGGCCCAATGTTTGAAACAAAATTCTCCGGTAATCTTTCCGAGGCACTTACAGACTGTACGGTTTGGCGAATAGGGCCTGCGGGTAGCGCTGTTTGAGCTTCGCCGGTTCCTATTACACGTGTTGCCGTAGAAGTTCGAAATGGTTGAGCAAGCGCTCTTTCAAAACGAATAGTGCCGGGTTTCAGGCCGGTTTCCATTACCGCTTGACGACGTTTAAGCATTTCTTGTTTTGCCTGTTCAACCATTTCTTGTGCAGAAACAGGGCCCGTCACAAGAGCTTCGGCTTGATCTACTGGACGACCATCTGGCAAACCATCAGCTACCTGATTAATAGCAGCATCGAGTTCGGTAACACTTGCGACGGCGGGATCGTTTTTTGCGGCACTTGCAATTTGTGCGTCAACATTATCTTCTGCTATTTCAATGGCTGCCAGGTTTTGATCTTCATTGCGCTGAAAGGCCCTCTTGACTCGACCAGTGGCTTGATCTTCTGCTGAGTTGGCAGCATTAGCAAAGTGATCAACTTGACCGATGAGACCACTGCGGTGTTGATCAACAAGACTATCGGCTTCTACGTAGCCAGCATCTTGAATAAATTTTAGGGGACCAAAATCACTTTGTGCTGCAGCTTGAACTGTATTTGCTTCTTTCTTTAATACATCAAGTACTTCTTCTTGTGCTGTGGCAGAAAGCAACCTGCGATATTCATTTTGCGCTTTTGCTTGATAGCTACGGGCTTCCGATAATTCTTCAGCTGCCTGTTCTTTGACTAACGACAAAAGTTCTGGGTCTTGTGCCAGGCGTTCAGCTGCTGCAACGCCACTGGCTTCACGGTTGAATTCTGCAAATGTACCTGGAGTGCGTTGATAATACGAAGTGGGGAGCTCTGTGGCTTGTCCACGAAGACGTTGCTGAAGAAAATCGGCTCCTGTTATACCACTGGCTTCGCGACTGAACTGCTGAAAGGTGCCGGGGGTTCTGGCAAGAGGAAGATCAGTTTTTTGGCCGGTTAGATCTACTTGTCTTACACCTGGAAGACGCTCGGCCCTGGCTTGGCGCGTTAATTCAATTCCATCTTGTTGGCGTTTAACGTCTGCGGGAACGGTACCAGCGGCACGACGCACTGCGGCTTGGTTTACCGGGGCCTGCGAAGGTTTTGGGGCGTACGAACCTATGGAAAATGGATCAGCAATCTTTGATCGTTGCATTAAACCTTGAATGCCGTAGTAACTAGCTACTGCAGCGCCAGTACCAAGGGCTAATTTACCCAGAACATCGATTAAGTTGGGTTGATTTTGCTGTTGTTGCTCAGCTTGACGCCGTTTCTCTGCTTCATAAGCAGCGTATGCAGCAAGATTAGAGTCCATAAATTACCTGTGGGATTTATTAGCCAATTATTTTGTCTGTCAACATTCTATTGTTGATGAATCCAAGAAAAAGAGGCGTTATAGTTGAAGAATAAACTAAAAGTAGATCGGATGGACCCCCAAATCCGTGCTCAGCGTGTAGAAGGGCTAGAAGCAATTAAAAATAAAGCACTTCAAATGGCAGAAAAAGGTGCTGACTCCTTAGAAGTGCGTAGTTTTGTTGTTGATGCTAAAAAAGAATTGGCATATGAACTTCCTGATCAAGATGCATTTAACAAAGCAATGAAAGCGACGCTCGCATACAAGGCTAAAAAGGGAAAGTGATAAATTTTTCTAATACAAAATAACGCCGGGGGAGAAAACCCCGGTTTTTTTGTCTGAATTTTGGGGCAAACTCATGGTTTTTACTACAAAATTGCTTTTTTACTTCAACGAAAAGGCCCATTAGACCACCAAATAGGGTACAAAATTACCTGACGCTTCTCCCACCACCTGTCCGACTGCGATTACGGGGAGAAAAAAAAGAAGTACGGGGTGTATTCGTTGCGTGGGAAGGGAACCGCTCACTGCGTTCGCTGAGAGAAGCAACGCTCCGCTCGCTGCGCTCGCTAAGAGAGAGAGGGAGATAACTCCACGCTCCGCTCGCTGCGCTCGCTAAGAGAGAGACAACGCTCCGCTCACTTCGTTCGCTAACCCAAGAAACGTACGCGCAGAATTGACTGTTATTTTGTCAGGAAATTAGGACATTCAGGTGGTAATTCTTTGGTAATTCTTTGCGTAATACGAATTCGTATCGCGCCCTAAATTGGGAAAAGCCCTGCGCCGCAATAGCTTTCAAGATAAGACAGTAACTGAGATCGGGGGTTGCGCATCCGTAACACGCAAACATTCCATTGCATTTAACTCATGACATTACTTGAGATTGCCAACAAGATCATGGCGGAAGACGAAATCGGTAGCGTTCCAGTTTATGGAGTGGACGCACAATGGTTTGTTGATCAGTTCCAGGAAGTCATCAGGCTTCAACCGAAGGCTACAACCTGGGACGAACATCAGATTTATTGCACGATGTGTCTGTTGTATTTAATGGATCCACAGGATTTTGTTGAGTGACAGGCGTGATGCCGGGGGATCGAATCCCCCACTCAGTATTGCCTCCAGCGGAGATAGGCACCGCACAGCAGGAGCTCACCATGCTTCGCCATCACCTTTCCGTCGCTCTGATCAAGGCAGCTCATGTTGTTGCCAAGGATCAG
>Ga0194122_10004939_pt1 | contig 12650 bp, 9 predicted proteins | sample TA2MahCa10mmetaG_FD_155487 | JGI IMG/M metagenome (GOLD analysis project Ga0194122, IMG submission 155487) | Freshwater microbial communities from Lake Tanganyika, Tanzania - TA2015021 Mahale Deep Cast 10m | ecosystem: Environmental > Aquatic > Freshwater > Lake | place: Tanzania: Lake...
CGGCGTACTCACGGAACAAGCCAAGCGGTTGCTCCAGAAGCATGCCGGCCGGAATGGCGATCCCGAGCAACACATCGAAGCACCGCACTCCGGCTACTTGCTCTGTCAGGACACCTACTTTGTGGGCAGCATCAAAGGCGTCGGCAAGGTCTACATGCAAACAGTGATCGATGCCCATTGCTCCCAAGCCTTCGCCAAGGTCTATCTCAGCAAGATGCCGATCACCGCAGCTGATACACTCAACGACCGCGTCATCCCCTTCTATGAGGAAGAAGCTGTCAACATCGAACGGCTTCTCACCGACAACGGCAGGGAATACTGCGGCCTGGAAGCGCGTCATCCCTTCGAGATCTACTTGGCGATCAACCAGATCCGCCACAAGCGCACGCAGGTTGCTTCACCGCAAACAAACGGCTTCTGTGAACGCTTCCATCGAACCATCAAGGAAGAGTTTTACAGCGTCAAGTTCCGCCCGAAGATCTACCAGTCGGTGGCCGAGCTGCAAGACGATCTCGATGCCTATCTGGCCTTCGACAATCGCCAGCGTCCTCATCCTGGATACCGAACTCAGGGCCGCACTCCCTACCAGGCATTCCTCGATGGGAAACTCGCCCAGGCGCAACCCATGGCAGCATGAAGTAATCACTTCTTCACCCGAGGCCCGCAACCCTCGGTGTCCGGAGATCATCCGCTCAATACACAGAATGCTTATCGCCTTCTCTAGAAACCAAGTCGCAAGCCGAAGCGGAAGTTCCGCTGCGTTTGCAACGCGCTGGTGATGCTGAGAAAGTTCCCTTGCGCACTTACGTTAGCGGCCGGATTCTCCAGTTGTGGCGTATTCGTCAGGTTGAAGCACTCGGCGCGGAATTGGAGTTCAGCCCTCTCCGACAACCGGAACTTACGAAACAGGCTCGCGTCAGTATTAAACGCCCCTGGGCCGCGCAGGCTGTTGATTCCAGCACTTCCCACGCGCGCGCCGGTCACGGCTGCAAAGCTCGAACGATCGATCCAGAACTGACCCGGGCCATAGGCTCCGATCCTCCGCGTAGGCGCAAGCACATCAGCGACTTGAGTATTACCCGGCGCGTTCAGGCTTCCTCCATCGGCGGTCGGCGTGAAGGGCAATCCCGTAAACATCGACATGCTTCCATTGACTTGCCAGCCACTCAAGAACAAAGAACTGGCGGCGGAGTTCAACAAGCGCTTACCCCGGCCAAACGGCAGTTCGTAGCTGTAAGCCATCTGGAAATTGTGTGTCCGGTCGAAATTTGTAACGGACTTGTTGCGGTGGAATTCGGAGGGAATGTAGAAGCTGAGGCCAGAGTCGGAATCGCCACCGCTGACAATCGAGAACGTCTTCGACCAGGTATAAGAAAACGTTGCGTACAGGCCACTGGAGAACCTGCGCGTCAAGTTGGTTTGGAATCCGTCATAGCGTTGAGGCGCCATCGGGATGAAGAAGTTTCGATTGGCATTGAGCGCATTTAAGCCGGTCGCTCCCGGAGAGAACTTCAAGTAAAGCGGTCGGCCATTCGAGCCAGCACCAGCGATGATCCCAGCATTCATATTGAAGTAGTTCACGGGCATCCGAACGGCGCGGGTTCCGATGTAGGCGGCCGTGAGAGTCATCGAGTTGGAAAGTTGCCGTTGGAGGGTTACGTTGAAGCTCTGTATGTATCCGCGATTGAATTCGCCGGCTGGCAAAGTATTCGTTCCGATCGTGTTTGGGATGTTCAGGAAGCCGCTCGATAGATCCGGAAAGGTGACAGGCGGAATCCCTTGATCCAAATTGCCCGCTGGGATGGCGGCGGTAGTGGAACTGATGTCTTGTTGGAGGATGGCAGGGAATGGCGAACGGATTGGCCGGCCCATGGGGTAAGAATCGTTCGTGATTCCATAACCTCCGCGAAATACGGTGCGAGGATTGATCCTCCAGGCGAGGCCAAAGCGGGGAGCGTAGAGAATCCGCGGCGTGGTCGTGCCGCCGTTGCGCGGATTGCCGGCGCGTCCGCCGAGAATCACGCGGTTGGTGTCTGCATCGTAACGCTCCAAGCCGAATTCACCCCGGTTCATGATGGGCAAATGCTCAAAGCGCATCCCAAGCGTGAGCGTCAACGAGCGATTCACTTGCCATTGGTCGCGAAGATAATAGGCCTGGAAGAACTCCCTGGTTTGCATGGGATCGTAGAACTGGTAAGACTTTTGAACCAGCCTCGGCAAGCCCAGCAAGAAGGCCGCTGCAGAGCTGTAGTTGGTCGCGCCACTACCCGTGTTCGTAACAGGGGCTCCGCCGAACGTAAAGGCGCCTCGCGGTCCACCACCCATTTCCGGTTGCCAGTGATTCATCTGGTGATGGATGTAGTCCAGACCAAACCTCAAGTTGTGCGACCCGCGGGTCCAGCCGAAGTTAGCGGTGTAGGTGTAGAGCCGGTCGTTGCGGAAAGTAGGTGACCAGTTGTTTACATTCCCGAAGCCCTGATAGGAATCAATGTTGAAGATGGGAAAGCCACTCTGGCGAATGTCTGTTCCATTGGTTCCCGGAATCCGCAGCGTATCCAGGCCAAAGTTGGTTCCGTAGTCGGGACCCCTCACGGATTGGTCAAATCGTACTGCACCGATATTGGCGTCAATGAGAAAGTTAGGCGTCACGATGTGATTCACCCCACCGCCAAAGACTTGTGTCCGTGTAAAGCCAACTCCGATGCCAGCTGACAGACCGCCTCCCGAAACGGCACAAGGCCCGAGGGCGGCTCCCAAAGCTGGGGTGCATTCAACGGGAGATCGCAAAATAGAGTACTTGCCGAAGAAATTCGTGTTTTGGCTGAGCATGTAGTTCAACTTGCCGTCATAGAGATCCCGATCGAACAGCAGTTCGGAACTCGAGAGGTAGTTCGCCAGCGCACCCGCTCGATTCGGTTGCGGCAGCAAATCCATCAGGCGCCGCGATGCCGGCGAAATTCGATTGGCGGGAATCACGTTACCTGGAAACGCCGTCCGGCTTCCCGGCGCGCCGCTGTTGGGATCGAAGATGGTCGTAAAGCCAGTGAAGTTGCCGCCACGAATCGAAGTCTCGGGCAGCGAGTAGAATGGGCTGCCGAAAGTCTGCCGTTGCTTGGTGGACTCGAAGTCCGCAAAGAAGAACAGTTTGTCTTTCTTGATCGGCCCTCCAATCGCAGCGCCATATTGATTCTGAATATTCTTCGGGACTGTGGGAAAGAATACGTTGCGTGCTGTAGTTTTCGAATTGTTGTGAAAGGCGAAGAGCGCACCTCGAAAGGCGTTGCCTCCGCTCTTGGTAATCACTGATACTGCGGCTCCACCCACCAAACCTTGTTCGGCGTCAAATGCATTCGTGGAAATGTTAACGGTCTCAATCGACTCGAGCGGTGGCACGTAGTAGGTATGCTGCGGCAACCAGGTGAAGGTGTTGGAGGCACCATCAATGCGTGTATTGTTAATCGATCGCGACACCCCGTTCACGTTCACCACAAAGCTGCGTTGCGGCGTATCCGTAATGGCATTTTGACTTCTCGCGGGGGTCGTACCAGGGACCAGGTTTAGCAGCGACTGGTAGTTGCGGTAGCCGCCAATGGGTAGATTGGTGAGTTCCTTGGTCGTAACCTCTCGCGTAACGTCGGCGCGGTCTGTTTGCAAGAGCGCGACTTCGGCCCCAACGGTGATTGTTTCGTTGACGGAGCCCAGCCGCAGTTGCGCGTCTACGCGAGAGCTTTGATTGACGCTGACTGCAATTTCTTTCGCTTCAAAGGCGGCAAATCCGCTCGCTTCTACCCGAAGTGTATAGATCCCCGGTTGCAAGTTCAGAAACTCATACACACCTCGGGAATCTGTTTGCTGCCGGGCTTGAAATCCAATCGAGCTGTTTTGCAAAGCAACGGTGGCATTTGGGATCCCACTCGATTGCGCATCCACCACGTTGCCAATCAAAGTTCCGTAAAGCACTTGAGCTTGAACGGTGGGCTGATGCAATGCGGCCAACAAAACGAAGAATGCAAGAAGAATGATACGAATCGAAGGCTCCAATCGAATACGAAAAGACTAATCGCCCGTTTGACTCTGCGGGCTCACGCCAAAGCGAACAGCTTGCGGCCGGTTCCACGAAGCTCGCTTTTTCACAAGCACCCGGTTCCAATACATCAACAAGCCAGTCACAAACAACACCAACGGGCTGAGGCCGATGAAGAGCCACAGCACTCGCGTGGGCATCCCGCCGAACATGCCGAAATGCAAGCCGAAGATGTCGCGTTGCAGTCGCACTCCGAGAGGTTGCTCGGCGTGAAAATCCATTCGCACGACTTTGGCGGTTGCCGGGTCCAGGTACACCGTGTCGTCGCCTTGCGTACGCCAATCGCCTGGCAAGAAGCGCTTGAGCCCATGGGTGTCACCCGGCCGGGCGGCAAGCCGAAACAGGGTGGGTTGGCCTTCCGGCATAGCGGCACGAGCGGCGGTCAAAATCTCATCGAGACTCTTCCACTGCTCTTTCGGTGTTTTGGGCACAACGGGAGAAACTGTCTTTGCTGGACCCTGAGTGAGCCACGCCAAAGTGGCCTCATACTCTTTGGGCCAAGTCCAATAGCTTCCTGTCAAGCCGAGTAGAAACAGGAATGGCACCGTGGCCAAACCACCGATCTTGTGAATGTCATAGTTTTGCCGCTTCCAGCTAGCCCCGGTTGCGTAGCGAAATCCGGTCAGCCAATTTCGCAATCCCGGCCACCAAACCACCAACCCGGACACAGCCATCGCCACGAGCAGGAATCCGCCGATGCCATTCAGAAGTTCGCCCGTGTTGCCAGCCAATAAATCGACGTGAAAATCGTATACCAGTTGCAGAAGCTTGCCCCCGTAGCGATCTTCCCCAAGGATGCGACCCGTATACGGGTCCACATAAACCTGAACTCGTTCCTTGTTTTCGGACAGGCGAAAAGACCACGATGTACCCTCCGGATAAAGAAAGACATTGCTGATCGATGCTTTCGGGTATGCGGCGTGGACGCCGTCATACATCGACTGGAAACTTACTTTTGTGGGCTTTGCCTCAACCGCGATGAGGTGCGGGATCGCCGCACGCTCCAGTTCCTTCTTGAAGACGATCAGCGAGCCACTCACGCCAATCAGCAGAAAGTAAAGACCAGCCACAATGCCAGTCCACAGGTGTATTTGGAAAAGAGCGCGACGCCAGAATACTTCGCGGGGCTTGTTGATAAATCCCATAGGTGATGTGCGACTCCATCCATTTTCCCATCTTGTGCAGGATTCTCAATGCATTTACCGTAAGCGGGCGGAATCCTCGGCTGAGCGGGCTTGCTCCTAAGCGGGGTGGTCATGATCCGCATGCTCCGTTAGCGAAGCGATATCTGCAACGGTCAGTTCCGCAATCCCCTTGTGGATTTTGTACTGGCGGTTTTCGGTTTCGTCGAGAATTGCGATCACCGTTTCCAAAGGCGGACATCCCTCCTCGGTGCAACGCAGCTCCATCAGCTTGATGGTGGCGCTATCCGGAGGGTGAAAGCGGGAGCGAACCGCCTGCTTCAATATCTCGGATTGCTCGGGGAAATTCCCTTACGGGGCGCGAAAAAGTCAGTCATCGTACTGCACGTCTCTTGCTCAAGAATGCGGGAGTGCATCTCCGTTGTCAAGAACTCGATATTAATAACGCTACTCCCCGCGCAGTGCAATTTGCGGATCGATGCGGGATGCCTGCCAGGCCGGAAACGCGATCGCCAAAAGCGAAGCGCAGCCAACGAGCACAGCGGCGGCAAGATACGCGAAGAGATTCAGCCCTTGAATTTGAGGGATCTGAGCAGTCAATCCTTGAGCCATTCCCAATGCGAGAAAAACTCCGACGACAATGCCCGATACAGCGATCCGGCTTCCCCGCCCCAGCACAAGGCCGCCCGACGGACGGTTGTGCGCCGAGCGCCAGCCGTACCCCTAGCTCCTTCTTTTGCATCGCGACAAAATAGGACATCAAACTGTAGATCCCAATCGCGGCAAGAACCAAGGCGACCCCACCAAAGATTACAAGCAGATATTGCGAAAGTCGCAACTGCCAAATTCCATCAAGGACTCGGGATTCATAGCTGCGAACGTCGAATAGAGATTGCTGCGAATCGATAGCCCACAAGGTCTGCTCCACGCGGCTCTGAAATTCGTTGAGAGGTAGCGAAGTGCGAATCAGAAAATAGTGATTCGCATCCGCGACCTGTCGATACGATAGAAACACGTCCTGACTGTTGACTGTCGAGAGCGATTCGCGCTGGGTGGATTCGGCAACTCCAACAATCTCGCGAAACACCGGAGTGCTTGTTGGCGTTACATTGAGGGCGATGCGTTGGCCAATCGCAGAGCCGTTCGGGAAGAGCCTGCTTGCCAGTCGCTTCGAAATGATGGCAACCGGGCTGGAATCCTTGCGGTCAAACGCGCTGAACGTTCGCCCTTCCAGAAGCCGGATGCCAAGAACCGAAAGGTAGTTCTCGCTGATCGTTTGCAATTGTACGAATGGATTGCTCAGGGCAGCCTCAAGCGATTGGCCTTGAACAAGGATGGTTTGATTCCTGTCGCTTTCCTGTCCAGTGAGTGGAGGAGCGTGACCAAAAGCAACCGCCGAAAACTCCGGGCGCGCCGCAAGTTCGCGTTGGGCTCGTTCATAGTAGGAAGCAATCAAATCCTGGGAGATATATCGTTTCCAGCCGAGTGCGACTCGAAATGTAGATATCGACTCCGCTGAGAAGCCCTTGTCCTGATTCTGGAGGTCGATGAATCCACGAATCAACAATGCAGCGCCGCTCAGCAGTGCAACTGCCATGGCAACTTGAGCTCCGATCAACAAATCTCGCGCAAAACCAGATCTTCCCGATCCGATCAATGAGCGGCCGCCCTGCCGGATCTGGCTCGCGAGATCGACTCCTCTTGTGTTGGTAAGGATCGGCAAGACTGCCGCCGCCACGCGCGATAACAGCGTGATGACGAAAGTGAAGGCAATCACGCGGGCATCAAGGTCAATCGTCATCGAGGCCGGCAAACGATCCGCGACCAGCGCATAGAGGATCTTCATCCACCATCGAGCCAGCAACAAACCCAGCCCCGCCGCTAGAAACGCCAACACCATGCTTTCAGTAAGTTGTTGCATCGCAATATCGGCGCGCTTTGCGCCAAGCGCGAGACGGACGGTGAGATCTTGTTGGCGTCCCAGCGAACGAACCAGCAAGAGATTCGCGGCATTCAAGCAAGCCATCCCAAGCACCAGCCCAACAGCGGCAAGCAGCACGATCAGAAACGGGCGGCTGGGCGCTGAGTAAATCTGAAAGAACGAATTGGCCGAGAAAGAAAGCCCCTGATTCTCCACTGGAAAGCGTGAGGACATACTCTACCCGAGATTTGCAAGTTCGCCTCGAAATTGCGCTTCAGAGGCGCCCGGCTTCAGCCGCGCGATCGCGACTACGTTGCGGTCGTCGCGTTTGTCGTAGCTGGCGAAGCCCCCGAGCGAGCGAAAGACCTGTACGCCACGCGGAAAATCGAAATCCTTCGGGGCCACTGCATGGATTTGGTAACCAGGAGCATGGTCAAGCGTAATCGTCTGGCCGAGTACATCCTTGCGACCCGCAAAATTGCTTTGCTAAACTCCATAGCTCAAGATCACCCGGAAGCCGCGATTCCGATCCATGTCCTCAGGCCAAAGAGAACCCATCTCCAGAGGAACTCCCAGAACCGTAAACAGATTGCCCGTGCATAGAATGGCCTTCCATTCCTCAGGCCGGCCTTCACCGGAGTAGTTATAGCCTCCCGCGCTTCCGGTGTGTGCCGCAATGGCCTCCACCGAAGTCATGCCCCGGCGCATCTCTTCGACTTCAGCCATCGAGATCTTGCCGGGCTCCCCGCCCTTGACCGAATAAATTTCGAATAGCCTGTCTGGCTCGTGAAATGGAAAAGGCTTCAGCAAGAGCGTATTGGCAAAGCTAAAGACCGCCGACGATGCACCGATAGCCAAGGCGAGAGTGAAAATCAGGCTGGCGGAGAAAGACGGTTCGCGCCACAACAGCCGAACCGCCGAGCGGAGGCCACTAGAGAAAGCTGCTGAAATCATCGACCCTCCATTCGCGCACGCAAAGAACTCACCAACAAGTCTAGGCCCATTTGTGGTTCCTTGCCAGCGGTGGAATTCGCAAAATGGAAGCGCTTCAGCGCGATGGGACTGATTGCCGAGAGTTCCGACAACGACTGGAAATTGCTCCAAATCGAAGCACCAAGAAGAATTCTCATAGCTACCGACAAGCAAATAGCGGCCAACCGCCGCAATGCACAATTCTCAATTCTTCTTACCCAACCGTTTCTGTCAGCGAAGATAGGTCCCAGCAAACGGACTTCCCTTGGCCAGGCTGGCGCTCCAGCCTTACTCGTCCGGAAACTCCAAACAAGCGATTCATTCAGCTTTATGTAGGCATCCTCCGCGGTCGAACATCACAGCCGCATCTCTCCGCCCACATCGACTTAGTATTCCAGGCTACGCCTCCGGAAACTCCTGAACGGCCTCAATCTCCAAGTTCCCTAACCCATCCGTTCGCCCTTGACATCGATTGATCACAGCCATAGACTCCACTTGTGACCGATCAGCCCATGTCCGTTTCGCGGCGTCAATTCTTAGCATCCACCCCAATCGCCCTAAGCGCCCAAACCCCAGCCCCAATCCGGCCCAACTTTGTTCTGATCCTCACGGATGACCAGGGCTGGTGGGATGCGCCCTCCAACGGCAACCTGTCCCTGGAAACCCCAAATCTGAACCGTTTGGCCCGCGAAGGTACTGAATTCAAGCAATTCTATGCTTGTCCGGTTTGCGCCCCCACCCGCGCCTCCCTGATGACCGGCCGCCACTACCTCCGTACCGGCGTCTACAACACGCGCTTCGGAGGCGACCATCTCGACCCATCCGAACTAACTCTCCCCCAACACCTCGCCCGCCACGGCTACCGCACGGGCCTCTTCGGTAAATGGCACCTCGGCCAGTCCGGCAAATGCCATCCCAATCGCCGTGGGTTCCACGACGCCTTAAGCTTCGCCCAAGGCCACACCGAACGCTATTTCTATCCCGACCAACTTACTTGGAACGGCCAACCCCTAGGAGCCCGCGGCTATATCAGCGACATTCTCACCGACGGTGCCATCCAATTCATCGAAGCCAACCGCGCCCAGCCCTTCTTCGCTTACCTCTCCTTCAACGCCCCGCACTCACCCAATTACATTGATAACGCTCGCGCCGAAAAGTATCTGAAGAAAAACGTTCCCCTCAATGACGCTCAAATCTACGGCATGGTCCAACGCTGCGATGAGAACATCGGCCGCCTCCTCAATCGCCTCGACGACCTCAAACTAAGCAACAACACCGTCGTCATGTTCCTTTCCGACAATGGTGGCGTCAGCCGCCATTTCAAAGGCGGTCTCCGCGGCGCCAAAGCCTCCGCGTATGAAGGCGGTGTCCGCGTCCCCTTCTATGCCCGCTGGCCCCAGCGGTTCGCCACGGGTGCCAAAGTGGATTCCCCCGCTATGGGTCGGCGCAAAAACAATTCCTTTTGCGAACTGGCGAATCTTCCCCAGCCAACCACGAAACCAATCGACGGTCGCTCCTTCGCCTCCCAACTCAGAACGGGCAAAGGTGAAAGCGCCCACGAGTATTTTTTCCACATTTGGGATCGCTTCCGCCCCAGTCTCCAAAGCAATTGGTCTATCCGCCAAGGCCGCCACAAGCTGGTCAAAAACGAACTCTTCGATCTCAACGCTGACCCATCGGAATCCAGGAACATCGCCACGGAACACCCGGAAATCGTCGCCGACCTGCGCCAGCGCTTCACCGCCTGGCTGGATGAACTCACCAAAGGAAAAACCTTCGAACCACCTGCGATCGAAGTCGGCCAAGCAGACACCCAAGACACGACGGAGATTCCCCCCAGTTGGGGCCTATGGAATGGCACCCACGTAACTTGGTCCTCGCCTGGCTCCGCAGCCGATGGTCCACCTCAACCCATCACTCAATCCGGCCCCCGCCAAGAAGTCAACTACACCTTCGCCGGCTACGATTGGGACAGCATCGACGGCTGGCGCAAGCCAGGCGATCATGTCGACTGGAAACTCAACGTCCTCCGCCCCGGCACTTACACCGTGGACGCTAGCTGCGCCTGTGCCCCCACCGACGCAGGCGGCGTTCTTCGCCTCGCCGCCGGACCTCACACACTCGACTACCAAGTCCAAGCCACCGCCGGCCGCACCCTCCTCCAGCGTTTCACACTTGGATCTCTGAAGCTCAACGCTGGCCCCCAAACCCTCCGCGCCGAACTCCGCTCCTGCCCCGGCACGGAACTCATGGCCCTCAACCGCCTCCTACTAACCCGCATCAAGAACTAATGCGCCAACGACCGCAGATGCGCTTCTAGCTTCTCCAGTAACTGCTCTTTGCCATAAGTGACATGCGCCCGCATCGCTTCACTCGCCTCCAGCACACTACCAGAGCACAGCGCATCCGCTAAATCGCCATGAAACCTCTGCGGCAACTGATGCCAGTCCGCCGCGGTGTCATAGAGCCAATTCAGAGTCAAGACTTGATTTCGGTTCATCGCATTTTGCAAAGCCCGAAATCCGGTGCACTCCGCCACGCGCATATGAAATCTCATGTGCTTCTGGTGGATTGCATACACTTCGTCTGTACTCAGGCCTCCCTTACCCGCGCCTTCATACGCTTCATCCAGCCATGCCGCCATACTGCGAATCTCTTCTTTTTCGGAAGGGCTCGCCTTATCCACGAAAAGCCTCGCCGAGTGCGTCTCCAACGCCTCCCGAACCACATAGTGCCCGCGCACATCTTCAGAAGTTGGTATCCGGACCCGTGTCCCCACCCGCGGCCGGCTTTCCACCAACTCCTCGCTCTCCAGCAATTGCAGCGCCTCCCCCACCGGTACGATGCTGACGCCAAATTCTTCCGCCAGTTTACGCCGCGACAGGGGAGTTCCCAATGGCACTTCGCCCGACAAAATCTTCACCCGCATGCTTCGATATACCAAGTTGGAGAGGCTTTGGGCGTTGCGTGTCGACTTCACTGAGATATCAGTTTATAAAAAATCTGGAAAAGTGCGTTGACATGCTTGCAAAATGTCAATATATTTTCTGATACATCAGGTGCCATACAACCATTACGCTTCCTCGTACTAATGCTTTTGGCCTCCAGCGCCTTTGCTCAATCCTCCACTGCCACACTCCAGGGTCTCCTCACGGATTCCAGCGGTGCCGCCGTCCCAGGCGCGGCAGTGACGATCACCAACAAAGGAACCAACACATCCCGCTCCTTCACCACCTCCAATACCGGTCTCTACTCCTTCCCCCTATTGCCCGTTGGCCGCTATCGACTGGACGCCACCAAGACCGGTTTCAAGTCTGTTACCCGCGACAACATTGTCCTCCAAGTAAGTGACCGCGTCAGCCTGGATCTCACTCTGGAGGTAGGCGGCAGCACCGAACGTGTCGACGTCGAGGCCACCGCCCCCCTCATCAACACAAACAACGCCGCGCTTGGCCAAGTCGTCGAAAATCGCCGCATCGTGGAACTGCCCCTCAACGGCCGCGATCCCTTCGCCCTGGCCGCGCTCGCCCCCGGCGTCCTCCCCACTCCCGGTGCCGGCTTCGTCCATCTCGGCGGCAGCGTCCCCTCCATCAACGGCGCCAGCAACTTCACGAGCGAAGTCACCGTCGATGGCATGCCGAACACCACACCCCGCAACGGTGCCCGCAGCAACTTCTTGATCTATACCCCCAGCGTCGACGCTGTCAGCGAGTTCAAGGTTGAAACCAATTCCCTCAGCGCCGAATTCGGCCGCTTCAACGGCGGCGTCATCAGCGTCGTCACCAAATCCGGCACCAACCAAATTCACGGCACGGTCTATGAGTTCCTTCGCAACTCCAAACTCGACGCCAACAGCTTCTTCGCCAACCGCGGCGGCATCCCCCTCGGCTCCCTCCGCCGCAACCAGTACGGATTCACCCTCGGCGGCCCGGTCACCCTTCCGAAGCTCTACCGCGGCAAAGACCGCACCTTCTTCTTCATGGACTACGAAGGCTTCCGCGAATCGCAACTTGCCACCACCAACTTCACCGTCCCCACCGCGCTCGAACGCACCGGCGACTTCTCCCGCACCACCACCGCCGCCGGCGCACCCATCATCGTCTACGATCCCAACACTCTGCGCGAAGTCTCTCCCGGTTCATTTACCCGCACGCCCTTCGCCGGTAACATCGTCCCGGCAAACCGCATCTCCGCCACCTCCCGCGCCCTCGCGCAGTACTACCCTTTGCCCACCAACAACCGCATTGCCGCCAATCTCGACGTCGGCGGTAGCCGCAGAAATCGCACAGACTCCGGCGACATCCGCATCGACCACAACCTCTCCGATCGCCACAAAATCTTCGGCCGCTACTCCATCCAATACCCCTTCGTCGGCGAACCCAATGGGTGACAAACAAAACCAGCCCTTTCAGCTCTCTTGCAACGGCCTTCTCAAGATCGACTGCCAGGGATCGTGCGTTACTTCCGATGGTGGTCTGATCCTGGTGCGTGAGTTGGACGAAAGGCTGGGCTTCGGTGATCTCATTGCCCA
>Ga0194122_10004944_pt1 | contig 12645 bp, 14 predicted proteins | sample TA2MahCa10mmetaG_FD_155487 | JGI IMG/M metagenome (GOLD analysis project Ga0194122, IMG submission 155487) | Freshwater microbial communities from Lake Tanganyika, Tanzania - TA2015021 Mahale Deep Cast 10m | ecosystem: Environmental > Aquatic > Freshwater > Lake | place: Tanzania: Lake...
CGTCCTGGGGGTGGGTGAGGGTGCTGTTGCTGGCGATGGCCACGATCTGGATGCGGCCGCTGGTGTCGCGTTCCAATCGGCTCAGCTCGGGCTCGATGTGTTTCACAAAGGGGCAGTGGGCGCAGAGGAACAGCACCAATACGGGCGCCGGCTCCAGCGCTGCACTGCTCCAGTTCTCGCCGCGATCACCCTGGCCCACCGCCCCCTGGGCTCCCCACACCTGCTCGAGCTGGAAGCTGGGTAGGGGGGTTCCCAGCGGCAGCATCGTGGAGGGGGTGAGCACCATGGCTGCGGCGCAGTTCGGGCAGGATGCGCCGATTGTGTCTCAGCTGCCTTGATCCTTCCTGCGCTGCGTCGCTTCCGCTGTTCGGGCGCTCTGCTGTTGCTGCTCGCCGCGGCCGTGGCGGGCTGTGTGCCGGCGCATCGCAGTGCCAGCTGGGCGATTTTCCCGTTGCAGCGCACTCAGCCCCATGACGGCCTGGCGGTGGTGAGCCAACCCGATGGCTATGGCCTGCACATCTGGCTCGAAACCGATACCGCCCAGCAAGGGGTGTGCCGGCCGCGCTGGCTCGTGGATCCGGCCCGGTTGTTCAACGGCAATGGCAGCGCACCCTTCAGTTCAGGGCTGGCGACCCGGGCTGAATTCTTCGAGGCCGTAGCCCGCAAGGACGTGCAACGCGCGCTCAAACGGGAGCTGGAAGCGCTCTGCAAGCAGCGGGCGCCGCGGGCGCAGTGGCAGTGGATCGATCCACCGCGCAAGCCCGCCGATGTAAAGGTGCAGACCTTCCCCCTGGTGGAAGAGCAGGATCTGCTGCGCTCTCCCTATGAGGTGCGCCAAGAGGAGGAGGAGCTGATGAACGGGGCTCCACCGGCTTCCTGAGCCGCGGCAGCCCTAGCCCTCCTGCCCCCAGCTGGCCCAGACCTCCCGTTCGGCGCGGCGCCAGTAGCGGCTGAAGCGCCCCAGATCCGCTGGACCCTCCAGCTGCACGAACGGCTCCACCGCAAGCACCTCCACAGGCAGCTGCTGCTCCAGGGTTTGGCAGATGGCTGCAACCCGGGGGTCTGTGCCGGCGCTGGTGACGATCCCCTCGGCGCCATGGGCCCTGGCGAAGGCCAGCACTTCCTCGGCCACATCACCCTTGCGCAGGCTCACGGGGAGCTCCAGCAAACACTCGTAGAGGAAGCCGATGCGTTGAAGGCTCACGGGCTCGTTGGGGCCTTCGGGGTCGCCGGTGGTGGGGCTGAGGCCGGCCAGCAGAGCGCTGTCGAACACAAACACCGCTGGCCGGTCCGGGTAGGCCAGGAGGGCGGGGTTGGCGGGGCCGAGGGCCTCGCCGTGAAGCCAGAGGATGGGGCGTTGCATGGGTTGAGCTCGGCTCAGCGGCGGCGGGCGGGACGGCTCAGGGCGGCGGAAGGCGCCCCCTGACGGGTGCTGTTGCGGTCTCGGCCGCCCTCTCGGTTGCGGTGATCGACCGCGCGAATCGCCGGCAGCGGCGCGAATAACTCGGCTTCCAGCTGCTCGTAGCTGGCGTCGAACGGGCAGCCCTGCTCGCGCAACGCGCAGCTGCGGCAGAAGCTGCCGTTGCTGTAGCGCTCGAGGTTGCCGCGGTTGAAGAAGTAGGGCTTGTGGCTGAAACTGCTGGCCACCCACTGCCAGCTCAGGTTGTTGCTGGCCGGATCGCCATCGAGCAGGTGGCGCAGGAACCACTGGGCCCCGGCTTGCCAGCGAATCCGCCGCCAGTGCACCAGGTAGGCCGCCAGCCACATGCGGGCGTGGTTATGCAGCCAGCCGCTGGTGTGCAGCTCCGCGATGAAGCCATCCATGCAGGCCAGGCCCGTGCGGCCCTCGTCGATGTCGGCGGGGAGGGTGGAGGCATAGGCCGCGGCGCTGTGGCCGGTTTTGAGCTCCTCCTGATCGCGCCAGATGCCATCGCCCAGCTGCTGCCAGAGGCGCTGCCAGTAGTCGCGCCAGCCCAGCTCGTTGATCAGTTTCTCGCTGCCCTGACGGCTGCGGGTGCGGGCGAACACGGCGTCGCGCACCTCGGCCAGTGTGAGCACGCCGTGGCGGATGTAGGGGGAGAGACGGGTGACCGGCCCATCGAGGAAGTTGCGCCCCTTGGCGTAGCGCTCCGGCTGGAGGCGGTTCAGCAGCGTTTCGGCCTGGCGGCGACCGCCGCGGATCGGGCTGAGGGCGCCAGGGGCTTCTGGAAACAGCTGCTGCAGCTCGGCCTCCAGGGCCTGGCGGCTGTCGAAGCGGCGCGGCAGCTCGCCCGGCTGCTCGGGCCAGGCCAGCGGCACGCCGGCGAGGGAATCGGAGGCCAAGGCTTGCGGCGGTGGAGGCGTTGATCCTGCCGGCTGGCAGCCCCTGGCCGCGGCTGGGGGAGAATCGCCCGATCGCAACCGCACCGGCGTCGTTCCCCCATGCTTCTCGATCTGCGCGGCAAGAAGGCCCTGGTCACGGGCATCGCCAACAACAAGTCGATCGCCTGGGGCATCGCCCAGCAGCTGCATGCCGCCGGCGCCGAGCTGGGCGTCACCTACCTCCCCGATGAGAAGGGACGCTTCGAGGGCAAGGTGCGTGATCTCACCGCTCCCCTGGCTCCCACCCTGTTTGAGCCCCTCAACGTGCAGGACCCGGCCCAGATCGAGGCGGTGTTCAACCGGGTGAAGGAGCAGTGGGGCTTCATCGATGTGCTCGTGCACTGCCTGGCCTATGCCGGCAAAGACGAACTGGTGGGCGATTACTCGAACATCTCTCCCGAGGGCTTCGCCCGGGCCCTGGAGGTGAGCGCCTACTCCCTGGCGCCGCTGTGCCGCTACGCCAAGCCCTTGTTCAACGAGGGCGCCAGCGTGATCACCCTCAGCTATCTGGGCGCTGAGCGCGCCATCCCCAACTACAACGTGATGGGTGTCGCCAAGGCTGCTCTGGAAGCTTCGGTGCGCTATTTGGCCGCTGAGCTGGGCGCCGAGAAGCAGGTGCGCGTGAACGCGATCAGCGCCGGCCCGATCCGCACCCTGGCCAGCTCCGCCATCGGCGGCATCCTCGACATGATCCACAACGTGGAGGAAAAGGCGCCGCTACATCGCACCGTCACCCAGGACGAAGTGGGCGGCACGGCGGCCTTCCTGGCCAGCCCCCTCTCGAGCGGCATCACCGGCCAGGTGATCTATGTGGATGCGGGCTACTGCATCACCGGCATGTGAGCGGCACACTGGAGCCGGAGGACAACCCCATGCGCACAGGCGAGATCCACCGCGTCACTGGTGAAACCGATGTGCGCGTGCAGCTCAACCTCGATGGCACTGGTCGCTGCCAGGCGAACACCGGCGTGCCGTTTCTGGATCACATGCTCCACCAGATCAGCAGCCATGGGCTGATCGACCTGGAGGTGAACGCGGTGGGCGACACCCACATCGACGATCACCACACCAACGAAGACGTGGGCATCGCCATCGGGCAGGCCCTGGCCCAGGCCCTGGGCGACCGGCGCGGCATCCACCGCTTCGGCCACTTCGTGGCGCCACTCGATGAAGCGCTGGTGCAGGTGGCGCTCGACTGCAGCGGTCGGCCCCACCTGAGCTTCGGCCTGCAGATCCCAGCCCAGAAGATCGGCAGCTACGACACCGAACTGGTGAAGGAGTTCTTCGTGGCGGTGGTGAACAACTCCGGCCTCACCCTGCACATCCGCCAGCTGGATGGGGTGAATTCGCACCACATCGTGGAGGCCTGCTTCAAGGCTTTCGCCCGGTCCCTTCGCCTGGCCACCGAGATCGACCCGCGCCGGGCCGGTGCGGTGCCGAGCAGCAAGGGTGTGCTGGAGCGGGCCGGCGCCTGATTCCGGGCCGGACGGCTGGGTGTCGGGAGCTTGTTCAGCGTTGGGGAGGTGTGCCGTGCATCGCCTCCAACTGTGCGACCACTGTTCTCGGAATGTGGTCACACAGTTGGAGAGCCCCCGCGACAGGCCTCGGCGCCCCTCGCCTTAACACTCCGTTACGCGATGATTGGGGTTCGCGCCTGCCGCCGCCCCGATGACCGTTGCTCCCGCTGCTGCTCCGGCCTACGACCGTGCTGATTGGGCCAATGCGTTTCGCAACGTGGGTGTGGAGCTCGAGGGTGTGGAGCTCACGGCAGCGCGCGGCGCCATTCCTGCCGAGCTGGCGGGCACGCTCTACCGCAATGGTCCTGGGCGGTTGGAGCGCGGCGGCCAGTGGGTGCATCACCCGTTTGATGGCGACGGCATGATCACCGCCCTGCGCTTTGCCGGCGGCCAGGCGGAGCTGCGCAATCGCTTCGTGCGCACCGAGGGCTGGCAGGCCGAGGAGGCGGCAGACAAGTTTCTCTATCGCGGCGTTTTTGGTACCCAGAAGCCCGGTGGGGCGGTGGCCAATGCCTTCGACCTGCGCCTCAAGAACATCGCCAACACCCATGTGGTGCGCCTCGGCGATCAGCTGCTGGCCCTGTGGGAAGCGGCCGAGCCCCATGCGCTCGATCCCCAGACGCTCGAAACCCGTGGCCTGAGCCTGCTCGATGGCGTGCTCAAAAAGGGTGAGGCCTTCAGCGCCCACCCGCGTTTCGATCCCGGCCACCACGGCGAACCGCGGATGGTGACCTTCGGCGTGAAGGCCGGCCCCCGCAGCACGATCCGCCTGATGGAGTTCTCCAGCGCCGGTGAGCTCCTGGCCGACAGCCGCCACAACTTCAAGGGCTTCGCCTTCCTGCACGACTTCGCCATCACCCCCAACTGGGCGGTGTTCCTGCAGAACGCGGTGGCCTTCAACCCCACCGGCTTCGTGCTCGGTCAGAAGGGTGCGGCCCAGTGTCTGGCGTCGAAGCCGGGTGAACAGGGCCAGTTCTGGCTGATTCCCCGCAACGGTGAGGGCAAGCCCCTGCAGATCCCGGCGCCGGAAGGGTTTGTGTTCCACCACCTCAATGCTTTTGAGGAGGGCCATGAGCTGGTGGTGGATTCGATCTACTACGACGACTTCCCCTCCATTGGCCCGGACGTGGATTTCCGCCAGGTGGATTTCGAGACGATCCCGGCCGGTCAGCTGGTGCGTTGCCGCATCAACCTTGAAACCGGTGCGGTGCAGAAGCAGCTGCTCGAGCCCCGCACCTGTGAGTTCGCGATGGTGAATCCTGAGCGTCAGGGCCTCAGCGCCTGCTATGGCTGGATGGCTGTGGCCGAGCGCGAACAGGGCAACGATCCGCTGCAGGCCATCAAGAAGCTCGACCTCACCACAGGCGAGGGCCAGGTGTGGAGCGCCGCGCCGCGGGGTTTCGTGAGCGAGCCGCTGATGGTGCCGCGTCCCGGTGCCACGGCAGAAGACGACGGCTGGGTGCTCTGCCTGGTGTGGAACGGTGCGCGTTGCGCCAGCGATCTGGTGATCCTTGATGCGGCGTCGCTGGCGGAAGTGGCCGTGTTGGAACTGCCCCTGGCGGTGCCCCACGGCCTGCACGGCAGCTTCGCTCCGGCCTGAGCAGCATGGGGTCTGCCCCCGCTCGCTTGCGGTGCCCTGGTTTGTGAAGCAGGAAACCTTCCTGCGTCCCTATGCCGCGATGAAACCTCACCTGGAGGCCCATCGGCTTTGGGTGGAGCAGTTGCGCCAGCAGGGGGTGGTGATCAGCAGCGGCTACCTGGTGGATGGCGAGGGGCAACCCGGTGGTGGCGGTTTGCTGTTGCTCGAAGCCGCGAGCTACCCCGAGGCCGAGGCCTTGGTGTACCGCGATCCGATGGTGCTCAGCGGCGGTGTGGATTGGCGGTTGCAGCAGTGGCGGCCGGCGGTGGGTGACCTGGGGTTGCGCTGAGCCCAGGTGCCGCGGCGCGGCTAGACACGCAGGTGTGCGGCTTCACCCCCGATGGACCTCTCTCGTTTTGCTTTGGTGGCGCTGCTGGCGCCGCTGCCACTGCAGGCTCAGCCCCAGGGCTGCGGCGGCACCCTGTTGCAACTGCAGGTTCAGCAGCAGGGCGTGGCGGCCTTCGATCGCTTCCGGTTTGAGCTGGGCCTGGAGGCTGAAGCGGCCAGCAAAGCCGAAGCCCTCGAGCAACTCAACCGGCGCCTGGCCACCGTGCGGCAGGTGGTGGCACCTCTGGCCAGCGGTGCGCTCACCATTCCCGCTCCTTCCTCCTACCGCACGGGTGGTGGCAGCAGCGGGCCTGTGCGGGAGCGGGCCAACACGTCGGTGTCGGGCCAGGTGAGCAAGGCCAACTACGACGCCCTGATTCAGGCAGCCGGGCGCCTGCCGGGGGTGAACCTGCAGGGCTTCACCGCCCAGGCGGCTGACGCCAGTGAGGCCAAGCTGCAGAACCGGTTGCTGCGTGAGGCGCTGGCGGAGGGCAAGCGCCAGGCCCAAACTACCGCCGATGCTCTCGGCTTGCGACGTGTGCAGCTGCTGCGCATTGATCAGCGCAGCGGCGGGATTCGCCCCGTTCCATATGGGATGGCGGCGGCCCGCAGCTTCAACCCCGATGAGGCTCCGGCACCGCAGCGCTCAGTGAGCCTTGCGTTGGATTACTGCTTGTCCTGAGCAAGCAAGGCCTGCAGCTTCGGCTTCAGAGCCGCAAACGCGCGCCCTCGGTGCCCCAGCGCAGCTTTCTGGCTGTGGGGCATCTCCGCAAACGTGAGGCCGGCCTCCGGCACGAAGAACACCGGGTCGTACCCGAAGCCGGCTTCACCCCGAGGCGCTTCGAGGATCAGCCCCGGGCAGATGCCTTCAACCTCCAGCACCACCTCGCCCTGGGGATTCGCCAAGGCGAGGGCGGCGGTGAACTGGGCGCCGCGCCTCTCGGGGGTGTGGGCGCCGGCGGCAAGCAGCTCCCTCAGCAGCCGTTCAATCCGGGCGCTGTCGGAGTCGGCGTAGCGGGCGGAGTGCACGCCGGGGGCGCCGCCGAGGGCGTCGACGCTGAGGCCCGAGTCGTCGGCCAGGGCCCAGCAACCGGTAGCGCGGGCCACAGCTTCCGCTTTCAGGCGGGCGTTGTCAGCAAACGTTTCGCCGGTTTCCTCCACCTCCAGCCCTTGCGGTTGCGCTTGGGTGTCGAGGTCCAGATCCGCCAGCAGCTTCCCGAACTCGCGCACCTTGCCGGCGTTGCCGCTGGCGATCACCAGGGTGGTCATCAGATGCCCTCCGCCAGCTGGCGTGCCCAGCCCAACACCTCGGCCACGCGGGCCTCGCTGGGGGCTTCGCAGTAGAGCCGCAGCAGCGGTTCGGTGCCGGAGAAGCGCAGCATTAGCCAGTGGCTGGGCCCAAGTCGCAGCTTCACGCCATCGGTGGTGATCACCTCCTGCACGGGCGCGCCCGCCACCTCCTGGGGTGGGGTGGCCGCCAGAAACTGCTCCAACCGCTGGCGGGTGGCCATGTCGCGCAGGCGCAGGTCGAGGCGGTCGTAGGCGGCCGCACCGCCGCAGCGGCTTTGCAGTTCGCTGACGCGTTCGCCCAGAGGTTTGCCGCCTTCCACCAGCGCCTCGATCAGCAGCAGCGCCGCATAGAGCGCATCGCGCTCAGGCAGGTGGTTGCCGAAGCCCACGCCGCCCGATTCCTCGCCGCCTACCAGCACGTCGCTGGCGAGCATCTCGGCGGCGATGTATTTGAAGCCCACGGCTTTCTCCAGCACCGGGCGGCCCAGGTTGTCGGCCACCAGCTGCATCAGATCCGAGCCGCTCACGGTTTTCACCACCGAGCCGCCCATCCCTTTGGCGCGTGCCAGGTGGTCGATGAATAGGGGCATCAACAGCTGGGTGCTGCAGAAGCGGCCGTGCTCATCCACGGCGGCGATGCGGTCGCCATCGCCGTCGAACACGATGCCCACGGCCGGCCGGCCGGCCAACGTCGAGGCGCGTACTTCGGCGATCAGCTCCTGCAGGTAGGGCGCCAGGGGCTCAGGCGGGTTGCCCCCGAAGAGGGGATCGCGGTTGGAGCGGATCTCGCGCAGGTGATCGCTGGCGGCGGCCCCCTCCAGGAGTCGGCTGAGCCCACCGGCGGCGGAGCCATGCATCGGATCCACGATCACCTGCAGGCCAAGGCGCTCCAGACCCTCACTGAGGGCTGCGGTGTTCACCTTGGCCTTCAAGCCGGCCAGATAGGTGCCCATGGCATCAAAGCGCAGGGTTTCGCCAGGGATCGGCACCGTGATGCCGCCGGCCTCAAGGCGTTGCTCCACGCGCTTGGTGAAATCTCCCTCCACCGAGCCGCCGAAGGGGCCCTTGATCTTCAGGCCCAGCCATTCCGGCGGGTTGTGGCTGGCGGTGATCACCAGCGCCCCCAGGGCCTGGCGTTCCACTACGGCCCAGCTGGCGGCGGGAGTGGGGATCGGCGCTTCGGCCAGCACCGGCACCAGATCGGCGCCGCGCACGGCGCTGCAGATCGCTTCAGCCAGCTCCGGTGCCAGGAAGCGCCGGTCGTAGCCGATCACGATCTCGCGGCTGTTGAGGACCTCTGGCGCCGAAAATTCCAGTTCGCGTGCAGCCGCCGCTGCGACGGGCAGCAGGCGCTCCACGGTGATGTCCACCCCGAGGATGCCGCGCCAGCCGTCGGTGCCGAAGGCGATCGGGCTGGCCTCCAGGGGCAGGGGCGCGGACGCAGCCATCGGGGCAGGGCACAGGGCGATACCGGTGGTGCTAGCAGCGGGCCTGCCCCCCTGCGTGAACGCAGGTGCCGGCAGGCCAGACGGCCACCTAGCGTGAGCGCTGTGCCGAGCCAGATTCCACTCAACGACCGGCTGTTGCGCAGCTGGCTGCGCTGCAAGCGTCGCGCCTGGCTGGATCGATTTGGCAACCCCGATCAGCGCCTGTGGACGGCCCACCGCGAGTTGCAGCTCGATGAGCAGCGCCGCAGCTTCTCCACCCTGTTCCCCAGCAAGCCGGAGCACGGCGAAGCGGCTGCGGCTGCCGGCGCTCCTGCGGTGGTGGGTCTGCGGTTGCGGGGGCAGTCGGAGGGTGTGGCGCTGGAGGCGCACCCTCCGCTGCTGCAGCGGGTGAAGGGCAGGAGCCGTTGGGGTGAGCACGCCTACCGGCCAGTGATCTTTCGCCAGGGACGGCGCACCACCCGTGAGCACCGGGTGGTGCTGGCGCTCTGGGGCCGGCTGCTGGATGGGGAACAGGGCTCCGTGCTGGCGCAGGGGCTGGTGCTCTCGGGTGCCGGCCGCGGTCTCGAGAAGGAAACCCTCAACCTCAGCGGCAGCCTGCCGCGTCAGCTCGATGAGGCCCTGGAGCGCTTGGCGGCCGATCTGGCCAGGGCCACGCCACCCCCCCTGGTGGCGGATCGTAAGAAGTGTGTGTTGTGCAGCTGGCGTGCGGCCTGCGATCAGGTGGCGGCCGCCGAGGGCCATCTCAGCGAGGTGAGCGGTATCGGTGCCAAACGGCGCGACATGTTGCTCGGGCTGGGCATTGATCGCCTCGAGCAGCTGGCTGCCGCTGAACCACAGCAGCTGGCCGATGCGCTGCTCGTGCACGGTGAGCAGCACGCGGAGGTGGCGGATCAGCTGGTGACCCAGGCGCGGGTGCAGCGCGACGGTGCGCCGCTGCGCCGTGACCCGGGTTCTGCCCTACCCGAGCTGGCAGCAGCGCCGGGCGTGCTGATCTACGACATCGAATCGGATCCCGACGCCCGCGACGATTTCCTGCACGGCTTTGTGCGGTTGCCGCGATGCCAGGACGGCCGCTGGCCCACGCCGGCCGCGGCGGCCCAAGCCCCCTATCACCCCTTGCTGGCGCTGCAGGAGCACGGCGAAGCGCGGCTCTGGGAGCGGCTGCAGCGGTTGTTGGCGGCCTATCCCGATTGGCCGGTGTTGCACTACGGCGAAACGGAGCTGCTGGCCCTGGTGCGCTTGGCCCAGCGCCAGGGGGCGAAGGAGCAGCAGATCACCCAGCTGCGCAGCCGCATGCTGGATGTGCACCTGCGGCTGCGGCGTCATTGGTGGATGCCCACCAATAGCTACGGCCTCAAGGCCACCGCCGGCTGGTTGGGGTTCCGCTGGCGCCAGCAGGGAGTGGATGGTGCGAGGGCCCTGCTGTGGTGGCGGCGCTGGCGCCTGGGCGGCCGCGGCCCTGATCAGCGGGGTTCGCGCCAGAACCTGCGGCGGATCTTTCGCTACAACCACGACGACTCCCTGGCCACCTGGGCTGTGGCCCATTGGCTGCTGGAGCAGGACACACCCCCGCAGCCCTGAGCCTCAGCCCAGGCCTCCCGCGCCCACCGGTGGGGCCACAAACCCCGCCGGCACGCTGAGTTGGAGCGGGCAGGGCTCCGCCCCGCTGTCGCCCCCGCCCGCTAGCAGCTGCGCTTGCTCCAGGGCCTGGCGCCGCACCAGGGCCAGACCCTCCAGCCCATCCGGCCCGGCCAGCACTGAGGTGATCACCCCCGCCCGCTCACCGGCGGCCGTGGTGAGCGGGGCGCCTGGGATGCAGATCGCGGCCGCCGCTGGGTCGGTGTCCACGCTGCGCCAGCAGCGCAACTGCTGCTTCACGCCGTCGTAGGTGGCGAGCTTGGCCAGGGTTTCCTGGCCCACGTAGCAGCCCTTGTTGAGGCTCACCCAGGGGGCCAGGCCCAGCTCGAAGGGGTTGGTGCTGTCGTTGAGTTCGCCCGGTTCGGCCGGGAACCCCTGGCGCAGCCGCAGCTGTTCGGCTGCCTCGGGGCTGAGCTCCGGCAGTGGCGCCAGCCAGCTGGGCAGGGGTTCGCCGCTGGCCTGCAGCCAGACTGGTTGGTTGGGGCCGGCGCCCAAGTCAACGCCCAGGTCAACGCCGGGAGCGAGCAGGTTGGCGGCGGTGGCGTCGATCGCCTCGGGAGCCGCGCCGATCCAGCGCACGAGGGTGGCGGCCTCCACGGCGCCGAGCTTCACCTGATCGGCCGGAAAGAGCACCCGATCCAGCCCCTGATGCACCGCAGCGCCATTACCCGCCAGCACCAGCAGGTCGGCGCCAGTGGCATCAAGGCGCACCAGGGCCAGGGCGCGCATGCGGCCGGTGGGGCTGATCAGGCAGGTAGGCAGGCAGGCGCCGCTGGGGGCCAGCTCGATCGCTTGGCTGCTCTGGCCGTGCAGGAAGCGCCGGGTGTCGGCGCCCTCCAACCGCATCCGGCTGATCGGGGTGCTCCAGCGGGCGGGGTCGGTGCAGCCGCTCATGAACGGGCCGCGGCGGAGACGGCCGCCACCTCGTCGAGCAGGAACAGGCTGTGGAGTTCAAGGCCGGCGGCGGTCATGGCCTCCAGGCCTCCCTCCTGACGGTCCACGATCGTGACCACCCGCTGCACCTCATAGCCCGCTTCACGCAGCTTGTTCACCGCCTTGAGCGAGGAGCCGCCGGTGGTCACCACGTCTTCCAACACAGTGATGCGGCTGCCGGCTGCTGGCAGCGGACCTTCCAGCCAGGCGCCCGTGCCATGGCCCTTGGCCTCCTTGCGCACGATCAGGGCATCGAGGGCGCGGCCGCTCATGGCTGCCGCCACGGCCACACCACTCACCAAAGGATCGGCCCCCAGAGTGAGACCGGCCACGGCCGCGGCTTCCGTTTCCACCCGCTCAAGCATCTGGGCCGAGAGCAGCGCCAGGCCCTGGCCGCTCAGGCTCACGGGCTTGCAGTTCACGTAGTGGTTGCTGGTGCGGCCGGAGGCCAGGGTGAAGCTGCCGTGGCGGTAGGCGCGCTCCGCCAGCAGCTGCAGCAACAGCTGGCGTTGTTCGGCGCTGGCCTGGGGCAGGGGGGGCAATGCAGTCATGCCTCTGGCAACACGCGGATCGGCTGTCTAGTTTGCGCCCAGCACGTGGGGATGGTGGAGATGGCCGGGCGTAGCTCCCTGGCAGGTGCAGCCGTGGCGGTCTGCATGGCGGCGGGCTGGCTGCAGCAGCCAGCCGTGGCAGGTCCTGTGGTGTGCACCACCACCTTCGAAGCTCCTCAAGCTGGCTCGGGGCCGGTGGAGGTGACCCGCTGCGGGCCGGTGGTGACCACACCGCAGCTGGTGGAGCAGCGCTTCTACAGCTACACCTCGCCCTACGCCCGCGGCATCGACATCACCCACCAGATCACCGACATCCTTGGCATCGCCATGGGGGGTGGTGATGGCACCCGGGTGATGGGCTTCGGCTTCCCGGATCAAACGATCGTGTGGGATGGCTCAGCCTTGGAGAACACGTATCAGGTGTTGCTGGAGCAGCAGAGCAACCCGATGCCCTGGCGCACGGCGGATGTGAACAACGGTTTCTGCCAGGGCCTGCCCCAGGGCAGCTGCAACGCCCAGAGCGCTCCCCCGAGCTGGCCCCAGCCGGGATCCCGCGTGCTCCGCGGCCTGTGGTGATGGGTCGGGTTGTGGTTAGATCACGCCACGGCTTGACCACACGCGGGGGTCTAGCAATCTGGTGAATGCAGCGGACTCATAATCCGCCTTAGGCGAGTTCGATCCTCGCGACCCCCATCTAAAAATCAGCCGCAACGACCAGGCCAAAACCTCTGTGCTGAAAGGGTTCTTAAACCATTGCATGCTGGTCCTGGACCCCGAGCCACGGCTAGGCAATCCCGACCGTTTTGCCTAAAAACTGTCAGGATTAGGCAACGGATTAGGCAATTGATTACGGGTGGCTGGGACCGGAGCAGGCAAGGCCAAGCGCGGCGAGCAAGACAGCTGGCTTGACCGTCAGAACCGTGCGCTGCGTGATCGGGGCT
>Ga0194122_10004947_pt1 | contig 12638 bp, 11 predicted proteins | sample TA2MahCa10mmetaG_FD_155487 | JGI IMG/M metagenome (GOLD analysis project Ga0194122, IMG submission 155487) | Freshwater microbial communities from Lake Tanganyika, Tanzania - TA2015021 Mahale Deep Cast 10m | ecosystem: Environmental > Aquatic > Freshwater > Lake | place: Tanzania: Lake...
AACAACAAAGCCAAAGTCACCGCGAGAAAATCCTACGGCTTTCGGACCTTCCGCGTCCACGAACTCGCGCTACATCACACACTTGGCAAGCTGCCCGAACCGCCACTTACCCACGAATTCTTCTGACAAACCATTCCAGATAGCTGCCGGTTTCGCCGTCGCGCGCGCCCAACATACTCAGGGCCGACAGGAACGGTACGCGTACGGACGCACCGCGCCGGTCAAAACGCTCCACGATGAGCACGCGCCGGCGGTTGATCGTCTCCACGCGGCGCGGCGGCACTTCAATCCCAGCCTTCCCGGCCAGCGCCAGCGCAATGGCCTCCCAAGTCACCGCGTCGTACTGATCCGATTGGTGCGGAAACTTGGCGATGGCCAGCGATCCGTCAAGGTATGGCACGCAGACTTTGGGCCGCGCGCCGCCCAGCGAGGAACCCGGCGCCAGCAGTAGGCGCAGATCCGCAGCGGTCTCCTTATCCGCCGAGACGCGCCGCGCGGCGGCCAACAACTTCGGAAGCTGAATCACCGGGGGCACGCGCTGTTCGGGGGTGAGCGGCGCGAGGAACGGCCCGTTGAGCGCCGCGGCAAAGCGCAAAGCGCCCTGGCGGCTCTCGTCGTCCACCTGCATCAGAAAGTCGATTTCGCGCAACGTGCGCGGCGTCTCGCCCAGCGCCTCGGCGCGGCGGCGGGCGGCGCACCGCAGCAGCGCCCGGCCCCAACGGTCCGGCGCGGAGTCGCCCAGCGCGCCGAACAGGGGCTGGTCCGCGCCAGTATGAAATGGCCCCGGGCCTAGTGCGAGGGCGGGTTCGAGCGAATACCGGTTCGGGTGCGAGAGCCACGAGCTGTCGTATTCGAACGTGGCAGTGTCGCGGTCACGGCGCAACTTGGCCCATAGCCGTCCAGCGAGGATCGGCTGGCCGCCGAGGTCGGCAAATACCAACAATTCGCGGTCGGCCATGGCGAGTCACCGCCGTTCTCTCGCTTGGGTAGGCGGATGCGTTTGGGAAGACGTTCTTCGTCCGCCGCCAGGCCCACGGGATCGAAGCGCACGTCCGCCAATTCGCTGAGCCGGTCAATCATCCCGAGCGAAAAGACCACCAATGCATAGCCGCCCATGAAAACCTTTGGGTCGCCCTTTTCGATGCGCTACAACGTGATCCTGGCGATGCCCGCGCGCTCAGCCAGAATCGCAGCGGGAATGCGGCGGCGGAGACGGGCATCGCGCAGGTCGAGCCCCAGCTTGCGAAGCGCACGCGTGAGGGGAACCGGCGGAGGGGTGCTGGAGGTGCTCATATACGGTTTCCCTGAAAGTACACGGTAGCATATAAAGCATGTAATTGAGATACGCAAACTAAAACCAAGCAACACGCTACACTAGACTTTTCGGCTCATTTTCTGGCTTTCACATGCTCCTCATCCGTCTCTCGTTAGCCCTTTCCATCGCAGTGGGCGCGCTGCCCGCTCAAGCCCAGACTGTGTCCTCCGTGACCGCCCCCGTGCCCACGGCGTCTGCCGCCGCCGAAGAAGCCGAAACCGAACCAGCCGAACCCGTAGCCGCCCCCGCCGATGCCGCCCGCCGCGCCGAACTGAATCTGCTGGGCCAAACCAACGCCGCCGCCGGTGAGAGCCGCCGCAACGAGAATGTGCAGTTCACGCTGGTGGACAACAACTCGCAGCGCGAACTCAATATCCGCCTGGGGCTCACCGCCACCACCGTGGCCGAGTTTGAGGCGGACCGCAACTACTACTCCGCCGAGTACGGCACCCCACCGGCCGGCGCGCCGCACCAGAGCAAACTCGCCGCGGTTTCCTCCGTCCACGGCCAGCTTTTCTATCGCCACCTAAACAGCGTCACGTCGGCCCGCTCATTCTTCCAGGTGGGCGGCGTGAAGCCGGCGCGGGAAAACGAATATGGCTTCGGCCTCTCCGCCCCGCTGCCCAAGCGCACCTGGCTGCAGATGGAAGCAAGCCAGCGAAAAATCCGCGGACAGGTCAACGGCAACGTGCTGGTACCGCTGCCGCACGAGCGCGTGCCGCTGTCGGCGGACCCGCGCGTACGCGCGGTCGTGGAGCGCTTTATCGCCGCTTTCCCGAACGAACTACCCAACCGCACTGAGATCGACGCGCGGATGCTCAACCGCAACTCGCCGCAGACGGTGGACGGCGACACGGTGAATCTGCGGCTGGACCGGTTGTTCTCTGATAAAGACCGCGTGTCGGCCGGCTACCAGTTTGTGGGCCAGAAGGTGATCGCGTTTCAACTGGTACGCGGCATGAATCCGGACACCGCCACCAAATCCCACCGCGCGCGCCTGGGCTGGACACGGAGCGTCTCGGCCGCCACCACCGCTGACTTCACGCTAGGCTTCGATCGCGCCCGCGTGCTGATTGTGCCGGACAACAACTCCGTCGGCCCGAGCCTCTTCATCGGCGGCCTCGCCAACATTCAACAAGCCACGCAGATTCCGATTGACCGCGCCGGCAACGACTACCGCGGCGCGGCGCGCCTTCGCACCGTCCGCGGCCAACATACGTTCACTTTCGGCGCTGAAGCGATGCGCCGCCAGTTGAACGGCTTCGATTCGGACAATCACCAGACCACATACACCTTCCGCCGCAACCTCGGTAACGATGCCATCACCAATCTGCGCCTCGGCTTGCCGTTAGGCTACTGGCAAGGGATCGGCAACATCTACCGCGCCTTCCGTAATTGGGATGCATCCTACTACGCCGGGGACCGCTGGCAGGCGGTCCCCGGGTTAACCTTGCACTACGGCCTGCGCTGGCGGCCCATCACCGCGCCCACCGATGCCACCGGTCTTTCACCCGCGACGTACCGGAGTGACTGGAACAACGTGGGCCCGTACTTCGGCCTGGCCAAGAAGCTGGGTGCATCGGTGCTGCGCGCGGCCTACGGCATCCATTTCGGCGAAATCTTTCAAGCCACCTATCAGCAAAAGCGCTTCAGCCCGCCGCACAACTACAAAGTGGCGCTCAACGACATCGACATCCTCCAGCCACTATCGAGGCTGGACCCGAACAACCTGCGCGGCGTGCTCTACACCACCGCGCCCGATCTGGTGACGCCGTATTCGCAGCAGTACAACCTGCAGTGGGAAACACCCCTGGGGCGCGCCTGGCGGATGGAGGCGGGCTACGTTGGCTCGCGCACCTGGAAGCTGCTGGTGCACTGGTATGAGAACCGCGCCCGCCCGTTGCCGGGCATTCCGCTCACTACCGAAACCATCAATGACCGCCGCGCCGATCCGCGCTACTACGACGTGCGCCGCGTGGTGAACTCGGGGCGTGCCTACTTCGACGCGGCGCGCGTGGCCATCGCTTCGCGCGCCTGGCGTGGACTCACCCTCGATACCTCCTACTGGTTCAGCAAGAACATCGACACGGGCGGCGACTATCTCGGCACCGCCTACGACATCGACTCGTTCCGCGGCGCGTCTCAATCGGAGGACAACGTCAATACAGACCTTCGCGGCCTGTCGCGCTTTGACCAGCCGCATGCGCTGCTCAGCAAGGTGAACCATGTGCTGCCCGCGCCCACCGCCGCCGGACGCTTCGGGCGCAACTGGAATCTAGGCGCGATTGTGCTGCTCAAAAGCGGTACGCCGTTCAACATCAGCAGCGGCTCGGACGCGCCGGGCATCGGCAACGCCGACGGCGGCAACAACGACCGCGTGCATATCGTGGACGCCTCCATTCTCGGCCTCACCATCGGGAACCCCGACACCTCGCGCGAGCTGCTGCCGCGGGGCGCCTTTGCGTTCATGCAGCCGGGTGAAATGCGCGGCAACATCGGGCGTCACGTGCTCCGGCGCGGCGGCATCTACAATGTGAACGCGTCGCTGGAACGCGCCTTCCGCACTTCGAGCGAACTGGAGTTGCGGTTGCGCGTGGAAAGCGTCAACTTCTTCAATACCCCGCAATTTGCCGAACCGGGTAACATGCTGGCGGACCCGAATTTCGGCAACATCACCAACACGCTGAACGACGGGCGGACCTTCCGCTTCCACCTCGCTGCGCGGTTCTAGTCCGCATATCTCACGGGGTTTCGCCGCGAGACGCGTGAGAAGGCTGGGTGGAATACGAGGCGCGCGCCGCTCAGCGCGCGGAGGCACACTTGACAGTCTGTCGAGCACGGTGAGCAAGTGCAACGAACTAGACACGGCCTTACCGCGTGTCGCAGCAGAAAGCCGGTGAGATGTGCGATTAAACCGTCCCGCGCGGGACCGCCCGCAAATGTGTCAGGGCGGCCACGTTCCAGGGTCCCTATAATAAAGGGGCATGAGTGCGTTGTCTCAAAGGCTTCAGCTCAAGGTTGCGCAGAAGCAAATTCTGACGCCTGGCCTGGTGCAGATGGTCACTGTGTTACAGATGACCCGTCTTGAGCTGAAAGATCTCATCGCCCAGGAGATCTCAGAAAATCCGGTGCTCGATGAGGCTGCCGAAGGCGGCGAGGAACTGACTGCCGAAGAGCTGCAGCCACTGCTCGAAGCCGAGCGCGACCCGAACCCCAGCGACCAGAACTTTCTCGATCTCGCGCAATCGGCCGAAGCCAGCGCGGCCGAGGATTACGCAAGCGACGACTTTGCCGCGGCCAGCAGCGCTACGGCCGCCGCCGTTTCTTCGGATGCACCCACCGGCGCAGCCGAGGGCGAGCTGGAGAAGGCCGCCGACCCGTTCGAGGAAATCGACTTCGGCAGCTACTTCGACGATTATCTGGACCCCGGCTTCAAGTCCCCCGCCGGCGAGACGTCGGACAAGCCTTCGTTTGAGATGTTCCTGTCGGCGCCCGTCCGGTTGCCCGATCACCTTGAACAGCAGCTCAGCCTGGTAGCTCTATCTGAGCCAGTGCGCACAGCCGCCGAAGCAATCATCGGCAACCTGGACGACAACGGTTACCTCACCGAGCCGCTGGAAGACCTGGCGGACTCCTGCGGCCAACCCGTGGCGCTGATTGCCGAAGCCCTGAGTGAAGTGCAGAAGCTGGACCCGGCCGGCGTGGGCGCGCGCAACCTGCAGGAGTGCCTGCTGCTGCAACTGGATCATCGCAACGCGCGCAGCGGCGTGGCCTGGGAGATTGTAGAGAAGCACCTGCGGCTGCTTGAAACGCGCCAGCACAAAGATCTGGCCAAGGTGATGAACCGGCCGATTGAGCATATCCAGATCGCCCTACGCGTGATTCAGAAGCTGGACCCGCGGCCCGGCCTGCGCTACTCAGCCTCGGGCGCGCGGCAGATTGAGCCGGACGTTTACATCACCAAGGACGGCGACGATTACATCATCTCCCTGAATGACGACGACCTGCCGCAGTTGCGTCTGAATCCGCAGTATCGCCGGCTGCTGGACCGCGAGAACGAGAAGGACGTGCGCAACTACGTGAAGGAGCGCTTCCAGTCGGCGCTGCTGCTGCTGAAGAACATTGAGCAGCGCAAGCGTACGATTGTGCAGGTGTGCCAGTCGATTGTAGCCCGCCAGCGTGAATTCCTCGACAAGGGTATCGATCAGTTGAAGCCGATGATGATCAAGGATGTGGCCGAAGAGATCGGCGTACACCCCTCCACGGTTTCGCGCGCGGTGGCCAGCAAGTATGCCCACACCCCGGAAGGCGTGTTCGAACTGCGCTATTTCTTTTCCGAGGCCGTTCAGGGCGCGGCCGGCAGCGACACCCCTCTCCTGGTGGTGAAGCGCAAGGTCAAGAAAATGATTGACGATGAAGACGCATGCCAGCCGCTCACCGACGACCAGATCACCGCACGGCTCCGCGGCGAAGGCATCGACGTGACGCGGCGTACGGTGGCGAAGTATCGTGAAGACATGAAGATTCCGTCCACCCACCAGCGCCGCCAGCGCGGGTAAGGCCGGACCACCAACTCGCCATAAAATGAAAATCCACTACACCGGGAAACTGGAAAAACTGGACGCCGTCAGCGAGAAGAAGCTGCAGGCGCGCCTTGACCGGCTGGCCAAGCTCCTCGGCCGCCGCAACGAGAAGGAACTCCACGTCATTCTCAAGACTGAGCGGCATCTGCACCGCGCTGAGATCACGCTGAACGTCAACGGGCAACCGCAGGCAGGCTTGCATGCCGCGCCCGATCAGTTGTCGGCGTTAACCGGCGCATGCGACAAGCTGGAGAAGCACATTCTCAAGCAACACGACAAGAAGATTGCCGTCAAGCGCCGCGCGGGCAAGCCCGCCGAGGCTGTGGCCGCCGCCGAAATCACGCCGCCAGCCGCCGCCTCGGTGGCGGTAGACGCCGACGGGGCGGAAACCGAACTGATCCGGGTCAATCGCCGCACGCCGAAACGCAAGCCGATGACGCTGGAGGAAGCGCTGCTTGAGATCTCGCCCAAAGTTTCCTACGTCGCCGACCGCGATGCCGGCATCAACCGCCCGTCCGTACTGATTCGACGCGCCGATGGCCACCTCAACCTCATCGAAGGCTAAGGCCGTGCCGGCGGCGGGCAGCGCCTCGGAACTTGTCATCCTCACCGGGCTTTCGGGCGCGGGCAAGGGAATCATGCTGCGCGTGCTCGAAGACCTTGGCTACTACGCCATCGACAATCTTCCGATGGAGTTGATGCCGAAGCTGGCCGAGCTGATCAAAGCGCCGGGCGGCATTGCACGAATGGCCCTGGTGGTGGATATCCGCGAAGGCGCCGCGCTCGAAATTTTCCCGCGTGTTTACCGGGCGCTGGCCCGCAGCATGCCGACGCGGCTGGTGTTCCTCGAAGCCGACGACGCGGTGCTGGTGCGGAGGTTTTCCGAAACCCGGCGACCGCATCCGCTCGGCACCGAGTCCACTGTCGCGGCCAGCGTCAAAAACGAACGCCGCCGCCTGGAACCAATCCGCAAACTGGCGACCGCCACCGTCGACACGTCTCGCTTCAATGTGCACGAGCTGCGCGAGCACATTCACACGATGTTCACCGGCGGCGGCGCCAAATCGAAGATCCGTGTCTACATCAACTCGTTCGGCTTCCGGCATGGCGTGCCGAGCGACTCAGACCTGGTCTTTGACGTCCGCTTTCTGCCCAACCCCAACTACATTCCGGCTTTCAAACAGCTCACCGGGCGGCACCCGTCCGTGGCGCGCTACATTCGCACGTTTCCGCAGACCCGTGAGTTTATCGACCGCATTTCAGAACTCTTGATTTATCTCTTGCCTCACTACATCGGCGAAGGCAAGACTTACCTCACTATCTCCTTCGGCTGTACAGGTGGGCACCATCGCAGCGTGCTGATCGCCGACGAGATCCGCAAGCGCATCGCCAACGCCGGTTTTCGTGCCACCTGCGCGCATCGCGACATCGCCCGCCCCGTGTAGCGCCGCCATCCCTGGATACAATGGGGTGCTGACTGGGGCATGCCGGAGCTTGATTTAACTCCCGACTCGGAAGGACCGCCCGCTTCTCGCGGGGCGCCGCCTCCACCTGCTCACCTGGACCACTATGACGTCCTCGGACGCCTGGGTGAAGGCGGGATGGGAGAAGTGTATCTGGCGCGCGACCGGCGCCTGGGCCGTCAGGTAGCTCTGAAGATGCTGGCGGGCCGGTTCCACTCCGAGGCCCATCTGCGTGAGCGCTTCGTCAGTGAGGCCCGCGCGGTTTCCGCCCTGGAACACCCGCACGTGTGCCGGCTCTATGACGTAGGCGAGTGGAAAGGCCGCCCGTACTTCACCATGGAGCGGCTGCGCGGCGAGACCCTGCGCGAGCGGCTCCGGCGCGGGCCGCTGGCGGCGGTTGAAGTTCGCCGCATCGGCGCGGAAGTGGCCGGAGCGCTCGCCGCGGCGCACGATGTGGGTATTCTGCACTGCGATATCAAGCCGTCGAATTTATTTTTGACGGAGGACGCCGGCGCCAAGGTGATGGACTTTGGGATTGCGCGGCGCCTCCAAACCAACTTCGGCAGCGGCGGCGGCGCGGCAGGTGCGGCGTCGACGGCTTCGCCCGCGCCGCCCGCCAGTGAAGACAGTACTGTGATCGGCGAGTGGCGCGCCGGCGCGGCGCCGGCGGGGACTCCCTATTACATGCGCCCGAGCAAGTGCGGGGCGATGAACTCGATGGCCGCGCCGATCTGTTTTCGCTGGGCGCGGTGCTGTATTAAATGGCCACGGGGCGGCAGCCGTTCCAAGGCAGGTCCGTGGTGGAAATCTATGCGTCGATTCTGCGGGAACAGCCGTCCCCGTTGACATTGGCCGACACGGGGTTAACGGCAATCGTGTCGCGGTGCCTGACGAAGGACCGCGCCGGCCGGTTTGCCTCGGCAGCGGAAGTGGCCAGGGCGCTGCGCCATGGCCTCGCTCCGGAAACTTTCGGCGGAACAGCGTCAGCGCGCCCGCAGCGATGGAAGGTGGCCTTGGGCACTACGGCGGCGGCGGCCGCAGCGGCTCTCGGCTACTGGACTTTTTTCGGCGGCCCCAGCGCGAAGCTGCCGCCGGCCACACTCTCGCCGTTGGTGAGCGTGCCGGGAGATAAGGACGCGCCCTCGCTCTCACCGATGGGCGACCGCGTGGTGTTTGCCTGGACCGGCGAGCGCATCGCGTTTCTGCGCACCGGGATGGCAGGGGTGAGCGGCGAGAACGGCTACTACGTGATTTCGGCCCTCGGCGGGCAGGAGCGCAAAGTAGCGCGACCATCCCGCGTGCCGATCCTGCATGGCGGCAGCAATCTGGCCTGGTCGCCCGAAGGCCGCGAGTTGATTTTCTGCGACCAGCTTGAGGCCGACAGCCCGCCGTCGATGGTGGCGGCCAGCGTGGAATCTGGCCAGACGCGCACGCTGGTGAGCGGCAAAGACCACTTGGCCAACCCGGTGTTTTCGCCCGATGGTTCGCGCCTCGCATATCTGCGCGGCCCCGGGTTCATTTCTCACGATCTTTTTGTGATGGACGTCAGGACCGGCTCCAGCAAGCAGTTGACGCGGGATATGCGCTCCATCGGCGGCGTGGCTTGGACGCCGGACAGCGCGAGCCTCGTACTCTCTTCAAACCGGCAGGGGCTGTTTGCGCTGTGGCGCGTGGCTGTCCGGGGCGGGGACCCGCAGCCGGTGGCGCCGGCGGGCTCGGACGCCGTTTCGCCTTCCATTGCCCGCGAAGGCAAGCGCCTCGCCTATCTCAGCCGCCGCACCAATATCAATCTTTGGCGCTATCCGCTCAATGCGCCGGCCGGCAGCAAACCCGCGCCGGAGCAGTTGGTGACGTCCACCCGCATTTCCACGGAGCCAGACTATTCGCCCGACGGCCAGCGCATTGTGTTTGCGTCGGAGCGTTCGGGGAGTTGGGAGATCTGGACCACGCGAGCCGATGGATCGCAGCCGCTGCCGTTGACCAATACGCCCGGGCAACAGTCCGCGTCGCCGCGGTGGTCGCCCGACAGCAAATGGATCGTCTTCGACTCGCGCTTTGAAGGCCATGCCGACCTGGCGATCATCGGCGCGCAGGGTGAAGGGTTCAAACGGCTGACCACGGCCGCCACCGATGAGTTTCTGCCGCGCTTTTCGCGCGACGGAGCTTCCATCTACTTCATGTCCAGCCGTAGCGGCTCCAAGCAACTGTGGCGCATGCCCGCACCCGGACGTCCGTCCGCCGAGCCGGAGCAGGTCACCACCCAGGGCCTGTCGGACGCGGTGGAATCCGAAGACGGCAACTTTCTCTACGTCGCGCGCCAGAACAAGCTGTGGCGGCTGCCGGTGAATGCCCGCGAAGAACAGGGCCTGGAAGAGGTGTTGGCCCGTGCCTTCTGGCGCGACTTTTCGTTCGTGCCCGGCGGCGTGATCTTCGCTCGCAACTGGACAAATCTGATGCAGTCGATTGAGCGCTACGACGAGTCCACCAAACAAACCAAGCCGCTGTTTGAAATCGGCCCGCGGCCGAATCTCTATGGGCCGTTTGTGATTTCCCCGGATCGCCAGTGGCTGCTGATGGACCGCGTGGATCAGCAGAACGTGGAGATCATGCTGGTGGAGAACTTCCAGTAACGGGTTGGCAGGGCCGCGTAGGGCATAATCGTACGGATGCTCAATCGCCGCCGCTTCCTCCGCGCCACTACGGCCGCCTCGCTCACCACCGCCTTCGCCGCGCCAGACCGCACGCGCCCGAACGTAGTTATCATTTACTGCGACGATCTCGGCTACGGGGACCTCGGCTGCTACGGCTCGCGCATCCGCACGCCGAACCTCGACCGCATGGCCGCCGAAGGTATCCGCTTCACGCACTTCTACTCGGGTAATCCAGTGTGCTCGCCTTCGCGCTCGGCATTGATGACAGGCCGCTATTGCGTGCGCGCCGGCGTACCGCGCGTGTTGTTCCCGCAAGACCATGGCGGGCTGCCGGAAACGGAAACCACCATTGCGCAGACGCTCAAGACGCGCGGCTATCGCACGCTGTGCGTGGGCAAGTGGCACCTGGGACATAAGGAAGCCTACCTGCCCACGGCGCGCGGCTTCGACCACTACTTCGGTATCCCGTACTCGAACGACATGAATCCACGGTGGCTGATGGAAGACACCACGGTGATCGAAGAACAGGCCACACTCGAGACGCTCACGCCCCGCTATACCGAACGCGCCGTGAGGTTCATTGAAGAGTCCGCGCGCGCCGGTGAGCCGTTCTTTCTCTACATGCCGCACACGTACCCGCACATTCCGCTGGCCGCGTCGCCGAAGTTCCGCGGCAAGTCGCCGCTGGGCATGTATGGCGATGTGGTGGAAGAGCTCGACTGGAGCGTGGGAGAAGTGCTGGCCGCGGTGAGACGCGCGGGCGCCGAGCGCAACACCCTCGTGATTTTCAGTTCCGACAACGGGCCGTGGTTCCAGGGCAGTTCAGGCCCGTTGCGCGGGCGCAAAGGCGGCACCTGGGACGGCGGCATGCGCGTGCCGATGATCGCGCACTGGCCCAGCCGCATTCCCAAAGGCAAAGTATGCGGCGGGGTGGCCGGCGTGATGGACCTGCATCCCACGGTGGCGAAGTTGTGCGGCGCAACCGGGCGCAATCCGTTTGACGGCATCGATATCTGGCCGCTGCTGAGCAGCGCGGCGCAGACCGTGGACCGCGAGGCGTTCCTCTACTTGGACGGCCTCAACGTGCAGTGCGCCCGGCTCGGCAAGTGGAAGATCCACATCGCGCGGCACAACGTGATGATCTACAACCCCGTGCCGGCAGCGGGCCGCATGAGCCTGCCGCTGGCGAAGCCCGAATTGTACGACCTCGAAAACGACCCCGCCGAAAGCTACGACGTGGCGGACGAAAATCCGCGGGTGGTGGCCGATCTGCGCGCCCGCATTGAGCGCGTGGTGGCATCGATGCCGGACCCGGTGCGTCAGGCGTATCGAGCCCAGATGAGCCGCAAGTCCGTGCCCTATGCCGCCGGCGCGCAGCCCCGGCCAGCGGCAAATTAATTTGCCGTGAGCGCGCGGCTTTCAATCCGTTGCGGTACGATACCGCTATGCGACGATTCTTGGGCATTTCTGTTTTCCTTTGCGGGGTGCTGGCCGCGCCGGCCGCCGAACGTGGCTTCAAGGCCATCTTCGACGGCAAGACGCTGAACGGCTGGACGCTGGTCGATAAGGACAAACCCGGCAACGGCTACGTGGTGGAAAACGGCACGATTGTATGCCCGTCCAACGGCGGCGGCAATCTGCTCACCGACAAGGACTACGCCAACTTCGTCCTGCGGTTTGAGTTCCGCATGGAGCCGGGCGGCAACAACGGCATCGGTATCCGCGCGCCGCTGGCCGGTGACATCGCCTACTCGGGCATGGAGATTCAAGTACTCGATCACGACCACGAAAAGTACAAAGGCAAGCTCAAGCCCACGCAGTACCACGGCTCCATCTACGATTTGGTGGGAGCCAAGACGGGTGCGTTAAAACCCGCCGGCGAGTGGAACAGCGAAGAGATCATAGCTGACGGCCGCCGCATCAAGGTGACGTTGAACGGAGAGGTGATTGTCGATGCCAACCTCGACGGCATCAAAGATGAGTCGCTTTTGAAGAAGCACCCGGGCGTTGCGCGTACTACCGGACGCATCGGCTTTCTGGGTCATGGCTCGCGCGTCGAGTTCCGCAACCTGCGCGTGAAAGAACTGAAGTAGAGACGGTTTCACAGAATTGCCCCTGTGGACGGTAAGGGACCTCAGGCAGGCAAAAACGAGATGACCTCCATGGTTGTATTCAATCGCGAAGTTGCTTTGGAACGGGTGGGCGGCGATGAGGAATTGTTCGCCGAGATCGTTGGCATCTATCTGGAGGAGTTGCCTTCGGTGCTGAAAGAGATTCAATCGGCGGTGCGTGCTGGAGATGCCAACGGCCTGTACCGTTCGGCGCACTCTTTGAAGGGGTCGCTCGGGGCACTGGGCGCCGAGGCCGCGCAGAAGCGCGCATTGGACCTTGAAATGAGTGGACGGCAGAGCCAACTCTCGCATGCGCCCGAGATGCTGGCAGATCTCGAACGTTTGCTCGACGAATTGCACCGCGAGTTGTCGGCCTGATAACTTGCCGGCTCCGATGGGGTCTTCGTCCAATAGGCGTTAAGGGGCTGGCAAGAAATAGAACAACAGAGTAGGACGTAGCTCTGGCAGCGGACTGCTGGGCGTGAGCCTCGGTTTTCATGAGCCCAAGGCGGACC
>Ga0194122_10004955_pt1 | contig 12617 bp, 8 predicted proteins | sample TA2MahCa10mmetaG_FD_155487 | JGI IMG/M metagenome (GOLD analysis project Ga0194122, IMG submission 155487) | Freshwater microbial communities from Lake Tanganyika, Tanzania - TA2015021 Mahale Deep Cast 10m | ecosystem: Environmental > Aquatic > Freshwater > Lake | place: Tanzania: Lake...
CTTCTATGCGAGTAGACTGGCCATCACCGCCATGCTTCAGCAAGGCAAGGGAGTGATCATCAATATCGCTTCCATAGGAGGTATTGCTGGGGCCAGGGCGGGTCTGGCCTACACTACTTCCAAGCATGCCCTCATCGGTATGAGTAAAAATATAGGATTTATGTATGCCCAAAAAGGGATCCGTTGCAATGCCATAGCTCCCAGAGGGGTAAATACCAACATCATGAAAAATGCGCATCCCGATGCGGAGGGGGCAGCCCTTTGCAGCAGTGGATCAGGATCCATGCCACGGATGGGTGAGTCAGAGGAAATTGCTAAAGTTGCTTTATTTCTTGCTTCTGAGGATTCTTCCTTCGTCAACGGGGAAACCCTCGTGGCCGATGGGGGCTGGTTGGCCTACTAATTTTACTGGACCTCAATCGCAGTAGCTAGGGAGAAAAATGAATGGGGCTTAGGGGTATGGAAAAAACCAAAACCCTAACTATCTTAGAAGGAAATAAGATTTGTATTGGCGATTTCTTCTCCTTGCCCATGACGTATTATTCTCTTCGAAATTTGACTAAGAGCTACGAGGATCACCATGCCGTACAAGATTTTTCCTTGGACTTAGGTAAAGGTGAATTTGTAGCAGTGATTGGAGAAAGCGGTTCTGGAAAAAGCACCTTGCTTAGGATGGCTGCAGGCTTATTGGCCCAGACCTCTGGGGAGGTGTATTTGGGAGATAAAAAAATTGAGTCCCCAGAAGAAAAATTAGTGGCAGGCCACGATGAAATCAAACTCATTCACCAAGATTATCAATTGTTTGCGACCATCAGCGTGGAGGAAAATATTAGCAGGCCTTTGCTGCGCTACGATGCAGGATACCGAAAAAAGCGGGTAAATCACCTTCTAGATCGTTTGGGACTGGAAGCCTACCGGGAGCGTCTTCCCCGACAATTGAGTGGAGGACAGCAACAAAAAGTAGCCATTGCTCAAGCGCTGGCTGTGGAGCCGGAGGTATTGCTTTTGGACGAACCTTTTAGTCATTTGGATGCTATCCAAAAAAGAAAATTAATTTTTGAGTTGAAGGATCTACTCAAGGAAATGGGGACTACGGTCATCTTCGTTACCCATGACTTGGACGATGCCCTTTGGATGACAGACTCCTTGGTGGTTTTGCAAAAAGGAAAGATTACTCAAAAAGGCAATTCCAAAGCGCTATGTGAATTTCCCAAATCCAAGTACGTGGCACGACTTTTCTCCTCCATCAATTTGATTCCAGATCTGCCTGGCTGCTACCTGAGGCCAGCCGATATTCGCTTGCGAAGTAGAGGGGGGCTAGTGGGCCATGTCATCGACCAGAGATTTTTGGTGCATTACAATTCCCTGCAGGTGAGACTTAGGGAGTCTGGACAAGTCTGGGAAGTGGATGACCCTGCCCGAAAGCATAAACTTGGAGATAGGGTTTACCTACATTACGACGAGGAAAAGGTATTGGTATTGAAATCTTAATCCCTTTCCAAAACCTTTTTCGTTTAGTTGACCAGGCCTTGACTAAGTTCTTCCGGGGAGGCCTTTCTGACTTCTATAATTTTTCCTTCAAAATGAAGTGCAAATCCCACCAAAGGATGATTGAAATCTAGCAATACTTGTTTCCCGAGGTGCTTGACTACTTTTGCCTGCATGGGGTACCCATTTTCATCCATGAGGGGAAGAAAGTTACCTTCTTCCAACATGCTTGGGCTAAACCCACGTTCTTCAGTAAATTGATCTACAGGTAAGGTGAGTATCAATTCATCATCAGCATCTCCATACGCTTCGGCTACCGAAAGGCTAAACGCAAATTCATCTTCCTTACTTTTTCCCAGAAGCAACTCTTCAAATCTTTCGGGTAACCCGCTATGACCTACCACAAAAAAAAGGGATCTTCCGCATCGCGTACTTCCACACTGAAGGGAGCGGACTCCACTTGGTCTTCGTCTTTGCTCACTTTCAACTCATAGGTCAGCCCGACTACGGTGCCAGATATGATTTTCATGGATGGGGAGGATTAACTACTTATGCCGTATTTCAAACGAATTCGTAAGCGTTCCTTGCCTACCGCCCATTTGCTCCTGGAGGTGGACTCCTGTACAGGTTTTTTGGCACGAAATACAAAGTATTGGTAATCTTTTTCTTCAAAGAATAGGGCGTAGGTTTCCATTTTATCCAGGTAAAAGCCTGCTTGATTCAAGGTAGCAACCAAGATGGCCGTATCCAAAGCTTGGTCAATGACTTGAAGTTTTTCGGGTTGGTGAGCAATCATCCACTCCAAGTAACGGGGTGCTGGAATATGGACAAAAACTAGGGATTCGGCATGCGCATGTTTTTGAATGTTGGCAAATAAGTGCGCATGTTGGGCAACTGGAATGTGTTCCAAGACATCTGGAAAAACAAAAAAATCAAAAGTTTCTCCTTTTTTGTAAAAGTCCGACATGTCTGAAACTTCAAACTGCAGGTTGCTTTGCTTTTTCCAAAGTTGCTTTGCCTTTTCAATACTTTCGGGAGAAATGTCCACAGCCAATACTTTTCCTTGAGGGACTTGACTCGCTAATAGATGGGAAACGGTGCCTATGCCGCAGCCTACCTCTAAAATCCGGTGATTGGATTTCAGTCCAGCCTGCTTTACCTTATCCAAGATGCTCAAATGCCTAGAGTTGATTCCTGTTTTCTCTTGTTTTTCGGCAAATTGGTCGTAAAAGTGGACCACCTTATCTTTTTCTTCAGCGGCTTGCATCTGCTTTTTTATAGGTAAAAAAGATCCCAGCGATCAAGAGCAGTAGCAAAGCATACTGAAAAAGAATCATAGGAATCTTAGTGGATGAATAACTTTCTGGGGCAAAGGTAAATACTATTTTGTGAGTACCTGTAGGAATCTCCATGCCTCTAAGAAGATAGTTTACCCTTACCAAGGGAACTTCTTTTCCGTCAATAGTAGCCTTCCATCCTTCGGGATAGTAGATCTCTGAAAATACACCTAGTCCTCCTGTTTGCATGGTAGCTTGGTAACTTATGGTGTTTGGAGAGTAGGACAGGAAGTTGATTTCGCCTGATCCAGCAGCAATTTTACCAAATTCCTCGGTGTTGAGGGTGGCTTGGGACTTGGTATTTATTTTTCCTAAAGCTTCCATTTCAGAAGCATTGTTGCTAACCGCAAGCACTTCAGTAGGTACCCAGGCTGGCCCATTGGCTTCTGGATTTTCAAGAATGGCATTGCTTTCTGTTCCAGCGATGAGGTATTTGGCATTGAGCATGTTGATGGTACCTATGCCTTGCCAGTCAAAAGTGCCTTCTTGTGCTTTTTTGATGAATTCCTCCAATTCAAATGTCAAGCGATAGTCTACCAGATCTTGGTAACGGCGTAATTTGGCTCCGTGATAACCTGCCAAGCTATTGAATCGGTAGCTAGTCCGAGCACCCTGGGTGAGGCCCTCGGTAAGCGGAAGCACCCGAAAATAGTCCGAATCGGCAGCAATCACTTTGTCGGCGGGGGACTCAGCAAAATACTGTCTTGAGGGGTTTCCTTGGAAGGAATCTTGATTGAGGTAGCGCCTATTGATAGTCCAAATATCCAGCGTGATCAAGGCTATTAGTCCCAAACCTAGGCTAAGACTACCCAACTTGTCTTTGAGATAAAAGAAGATCATGCATCCTGTAAGAAGTATGAAAAATAAGCTTCTCCATGCCGAGGAGGAAAGGAGGTCTTGGCGGTCGGTCTTCAAGGCGCCAACCAACCATTCGGGGAAATTGGCATCGGCAGCTCCTTGAAAGTTAAAAAAAGCGGACCCAGCAAGGGCAAAAATCAAAACCAAGCCAGCTAGGGAAGAGGTAGTGATCAGGAGGGGTTTGAGTTGCTTGGATTGGGAAAGCTGCTCCAAAGCCATCGCGGCGAGGAGAGGAATGGCAAACAGGGTCATGCCCAGCGCCATGGATACCGCCCTAAACTTATTGTAGCCCGGTAGATAATCAAAAAGGGGGTAGTTAAACCAAGCCAGATTTTTACCCCAGCTCAGCATCAAAGACAGCACCAAGATACTACCATAGGTAATCAAGCTTTGTCTAGGTAGCACCCAGAATCCCAATAAGGCTAAAAATACAAGGATTACGCTCCCGTATATGGGTCCTCCGGTAAAGGGTTGATCACCCCAATAGGTGGGTGCGGCTTGAACAAACTCGTTGATTTGACCTACTTCTAATCCTTGGTTTTTTAGTGCTTTTTCTGTTGCAGAATCTTTAGCCAAAGGGGAGGTACTTCCACCACCATAAAAATCTGGAATGAGTAAGGTCATACTTTCCATAATTCCATTGGACCATCCGAAGGCATAGTCCTTGTCTAGTCCAGCAGCTCCCGATTCTATGGTAGCTTTTCCTCGTGTGGAATAGGGGCTATATTCTAAGGCAGTGGCCAACCTTCCCAAATTTCCTCCTACAGCCAAAACTACCCCAAGTGCTAAAAAGGCATAGGTGGCCAATAGATTTTTTATCCCTACATGCTTCCATTCAAACAAGGTTCTTACACCCAAATAGATCAGGGAAATGATCAGGGTGTAATAGGTGATTTGGAGGTGATTGAATTTAAGTTGCAGCAATAAGCCAAGGCCTAGAAGGGCAGCTCCCAAGATTTTTTTGCGCTCGAAGGCCAGGTGAATCCCAAGGACAATAAGGGGAATCAGGCATACGGCCCAAATTTTCGCATTATGGCCTGCTTCTAAAGAAAGTAAGTTGTAGGTATTGAATGCAAAGGCTACCGCACCTCCTATGGAAAAAATCGGACGTACTCCATAGCTAAGCAGTAGCACATACATGCTTAGCATGCCGACAAATAATCCATTGATGGGATGGGGTAGTCCAAAGGTCAGTACCGAAATGAGGAGATTGGTGAGGTCTCCTGCAAACTCCAAGCTAATAAAGTAGGTGGGCATACCACCGAACATGCGGTTGGTCCATAAGGCCTGCTCTCCAGTAGCGGATCGGTAGTCTAGGACCTCTTTGGCCGATCCTTCCCATTGTAGGATATCGCTTTGGAAAATGATTTTTCCATCAAACACCAGGGGAGAAAAGTAAGCTACCACGAGGAGATAAAAAAAGAGAACTCCCAAGAGATGGGGAAGAATATCTTTTTGGAAATGAATCTTCATGAAGTATGGATCAGCAGTTTGGTCTGCAAATTAAGGATTTCGATGGAAAGGCAGGCAATCTCTGGCATGTCCTTTTTGTATCCGTCCAACTTTTTGTTAATCCTGAATTTAATTGGCTTCCTAAGCAGCAAATTCATTACTTTTGCAGCAATAACTTGCATCACCACATGTTTGATAATCTCAGTTTGAAGCTTGATCGGGCTTTCAAAACCTTGAAAGGCACCGGTAAGATCACGGAAATAAACGTGGCATCTACCGTCAAAGAAATTAGACGAGCCTTGATAGATGCGGACGTTAATTACAAGGTAGCCAAAGAGGTTACCGACAAGATCAAAGACGAGGCCATGGGCCGAGACGTTTTGATCTCTGTGTCACCAGGACAACTTTTAGTAAAGATTACCCAAGAAGAGTTGACCAAGCTCATGGGTACTTCCAAGGTGGATATCAAACTCAGTGGAGATCCCTCGGTAATATTAATTTCAGGCCTACAAGGCTCGGGTAAAACTACCTTTACGGGTAAGCTAGGAAGTTTGCTCAAAAGGCAGGGACGTCAGGTCTTGCTGGTAGCTTGTGATATTTACAGGCCTGCAGCTATAGATCAGCTCAAGGTGTTGGGAGAGCAAATCGGAGTAGAAGTTTATGCCGAGCCTGAGAGTAAAAATGCATTGCAAATCGCCAATAATGCCATTGCCTATGCTAAAAAAACAGGCAAAAAGACAGTAGTAGTTGATACGGCGGGTCGTTTGGCAGTGGATGAAGCGATGATGCAGGAAATTGAGCTCTTGAAAAAATCCCTCCATCCTTCCGAAACCCTCTTTGTGGTAGATGCAATGACAGGTCAAGATGCGGTAAATACGGCAAAGACTTTTGATGAGCGCCTTGATTTTGACGGGGTGGTATTGACCAAATTGGATGGAGATACCCGGGGTGGAGCGGCAATTTCCATACGCCATGTGGTCAATAAACCCATCAAGTTTATTTCTACGGGAGAAAAGATGGAAAACTTGGATGTTTTTCATCCAGACCGTATGGCCCAAAGAATTTTGGGAATGGGGGACGTCATCTCTTTGGTGGAGCGTGCCCAACAGTCCTTTGATGAAGACGAAGCCCGCAGACTAAATGCTAAGATTCGTCAAAATAACTTCAATTTTGATGATTTTCTTTCCCAGTTGGAGCAGGTAAAGAAAATGGGAAATATCAAAGATTTGATGGGGATGATTCCAGGCATGGGTAAGGCCATGAAGGGGCTAGATATCGATGAGGATTCTTTCAAACCTATAGAAGCCATCATTCGAAGCATGACGCCCAAGGAGCGTCAGAACCCCGATTGCTTGGATGGAAGAAGAAGAAAACGCATAGCGGACGGATCTGGAAGAAGTATCATCGAAGTCAACAACCTGATGAAGCAATTTGAGGACATGCGCAAGATGATGAAGCAGATGAATAAAATGGGTGGGGCAAAAGCAGCCATGAGCAAGTTGCTCCCTCCTGGAGGAAGAAGATAAGCGAGTACCAAGGCCATTTTGCAAGTCAAAACAATCTATCTTCAGGGATGGATTGTTTTTTTGTTTGAAAGGCAATCCTTCAAAAAATGAATAGTTAGTGAAACCCATTGCAATTGACCTCTTTTATCTTCCAAATCTGGAATTTTTTTCTGTCCTTCGGGGACAGGAGGAGGTCTTACTTTTTCCTCAAGCCAGGTATCCAAGGCAATCCTACACCAACCGATGTCAACTCAGGTTGGCCAATGGGGTAAATACCTTGAGTATTCCCATACAAGGGAGAAGACCTAGGATTCCTCTCCGGGAAGTGAAAGTGGATTATAGTCAAAATTGGGTTCAAAATCACTTGCGTGGGATGCAAAGTGCCTACGGAAAAGCTCCTTTTTTTGACTATTTTTTCCCTTATTTCCAAGAAATCTTGATAAGGAAAGAAGCACATCTTTGGGACTTAAATTTGGAATTGCTGACAATCTGTCTGAAACTATTGAGATGGTCTGTCAAGCTAACTGTTCTAGAAGAAGATGCGTATACGGGGGAAATGGAGGATTTGAGAGGGATTTTCCTACCCTCTAGCTCCTATGAAGCAAGAAATTTTTACCAAGCCATGGCCTATCCCCAAGTTTTTGGCTCAGACTTTGTCCCTAATTTATCTGTACTTGATTTATTGTTTTGTATGGGGACCCAAGCTGATTTTCTCTTGAGTCAATCGCAAAAAAAACGGGAACAATAAGCGCAGGCATTGTGTTTTTCATACAAATTAGGTAACATAGGTACAGAATTGGCGTTTACGTATAAAAGGGAAAAATGGAAGCAAAATTTTCAAACAGAGTCAAAGAGGTGATCTCTCTCAGTCGCGAAGAAGCCCTTCGCTTGGGACACGATTACATTGGCACAGAACACCTTTTGCTGGGCATGATCCGGGAAGGAGAGGGGGTGGCTGTTTCCATTCTAAAGAAATTGGGTATACCTATGGATGAGCTGAGAAGCGCCATAGAAAGAGCTGTAAAGGGTACTGCCAATCACAATGTGAAAAACATGGCCAATATTCCCTTAACCAGGCAGTCTGAAAAAGTGCTTAAAATCACCTATTTAGAAGCAAAAATATTTAAAAGTCAACTCATAGGCACGGAGCATTTGTTGCTCTCCATCCTAAGAGATGAGGACAATATTGCCACCCAAATCCTTAATAAATTTGAGGTGAATTACGATAGCATCAAGGAAATGTTGGAGATGCAATCCGAGAGTAACGACGCTCCTAAAGCCAAAGCAGAAGCAGAGGATGGGGACGAAGACGGATCCAAGTTGTTTGGTTCTTCTTCTTCTGGCGCGGGTACAAGCAAGCCTGGAACTGAAAAATCTAGAACCCCTGTATTGGATAATTTTGGCCGTGATTTGACCAAAATGGCCGAAGACGACAAGCTTGATCCCATCATCGGAAGGGAGAAGGAAATCGAACGCGTTGCTCAGATTCTTTCCAGAAGAAAAAAGAATAACCCCATTCTGATTGGAGAGCCGGGTGTAGGAAAAACTGCCATTGCTGAAGGTTTAGCTCTTAGGATAGTCCAAAAAAAGGTGTCTAGGATTTTATTCAACAAGCGCGTGGTCACCTTGGATCTAGCTTCTCTAGTGGCAGGTACCAAATACCGAGGTCAGTTTGAGGAGCGCATGAAAGCGGTGATGAATGAATTGGAAAAATCACCTAATGTGATCCTTTTTATTGACGAATTGCATACCATCGTAGGAGCTGGAGGAGCTTCAGGTTCTTTGGATGCCTCCAACATGTTTAAGCCTGCCTTGGCCCGTGGAGAGATACAGTGCATAGGTGCTACAACTTTAGACGAGTACCGCCAGTACATCGAGAAGGATGGAGCTTTAGCCCGTAGGTTTCAAATGGTGATGGTGGATGCTACCTCTCCGGAAGAGACCATTCAGATTCTCAATAACATCAAAGACAAGTACGAAGATCACCACAATGTGGTATATACGGATGCAGCTATAGATGCTTGTGTCAAACTTTCAGACCGTTACATTTCCGACCGATTCCTGCCTGATAAGGCCATTGATGTGCTGGATGAAGCAGGAGCTCGAGTGCACATCATGAATATACATGTGCCTGAAGACATTCTTCGTTTGGAAGCGGAAGTAGAAAATATCAAATCTGAGAAAAATAGGGTGGTAAAATCTCAAAAGTACGAGGAGGCCGCTCAGCTACGCGATAAGGAAAAGAAACTTTTGGAGCAATTGGATGCCGCCAAATTGACTTGGGAAGAGGAAAGTAAATCCAAGCGCTTTACCGTAGACGAGGACCACGTGGCTGAAGTAATAGCCATGATGACGGGTATTCCAGCCAAAAGAATCGCGCAGACAGAAGGAAATAAGTTGCTCAGCATGACTGAGGATCTTAAGGGAAGAGTCATAGGACAAGAGGATGCGATCAAAAAATTGACCAAGGCCATTCAACGGACTCGGGTGGGATTGAAAGATCCAAAAAAACCCATAGGCTCTTTTATATTCCTTGGTCCAACAGGAGTTGGTAAAACAGAATTGGCCAAAACCCTTGCTACCTACCTCTTTGACAAAGAAGATTCCCTCATTAGAATTGACATGTCAGAATACATGGAAAAGCATTCCGTGTCTAGGTTGGTAGGAGCGCCTCCAGGCTATGTAGGATACGAAGAGGGAGGTCAGCTTACAGAGAAAGTAAGAAGAAAGCCGTATGCGGTGATCCTCCTTGATGAAATCGAAAAAGCACATCCTGATGTCTTTAATATCTTACTTCAAGTACTCGACGACGGGATACTTACCGATGGATTGGGTAGAAGGGTAGATTTCCGAAATACCATCATCATCATGACCTCCAATATTGGGGTTCGGGATTTGAAAGATTTTGGGGCTGGAATTGGATTTGCCAATAGGTCCAAATCTGAGAACATGGACGAAATCATGAAGTCTACCATTCAATCGGCGTTAAAGAAGGCGTTTAGCCCAGAATTCCTAAACCGCTTGGACGATGTAGTGGTATTCAATTCACTTTCCAAAGAAGATATCTTTAAAATCATTGATATCAGTTTGGGTAAGTTGTTCCGAAGAATTACCGAAATGGGATATAGCATAGAGCTGACCGAAAAGGCAAAAGAATTCCTAGCCGAAAAAGGATACGATCAGCAATACGGCGCTAGACCATTGAATCGAGCCATCCAAAAATACCTCGAAGACGCTATCGCAGAAGAGATCTTAAAAGGTGACCTGACCGAAGGAGATGTCATTACTGCAGACTGCTCGGAAGAAGGAATCGAGTTAATGATATCGGTAAAGAAAAAAGAAAAAGCAGATTGATATCGCCTTCTTTTAAAAATATAGCCTTGGAGTCGATTACTCCAAGGCTTTTTTTTGGCTACTTAGTATTGCTTTGGTCTACTCTGAAGGATGGATTTAGATTCCTTTAAAGAGAAAAAAGGATTCTAAGTAGCTCGGGATAATGGTATTCCAGCCAAGCTCCTGGCTTAATTTTTGGGACAATGCTTCCGAATTTTCTTTTTCTCCATGAACTATAAAGGTCATTTTTGGCTTTTCGGAGAACCCCTCCGCCCAATCCATCAATTCTTCTTGGTCGGCATGTGCAGAAAGCCCATCTATGGGATATACTTTAGCTTTGACGTCCACCTCTTTTCCATAGATGCGAAGGGTGGGTTCTCCCTCCAACAATCTTCTTCCCCGGGTGCCTTCTGCTTGGTAACCCACGATGATGACTCCATTTTTTTCATGAGGTAGGTGATGAAAAAGATGGTGTAGGACCCTGCCTCCCGTAGCCATTCCACTCGCAGAAATGATGATGGCATTTCCTTTATGGTCGTTGAGTGACATGGATTCTTCTTTTTTCTGAAAGTAGTGGAGCTGCGGATGCCTAAATGCATGTTCCTCCTCTTGCAGCATGGCAGTGAGGCGATGAGCAGTGTGAAATTTCAGATAAAGCTTGGTGGCATCTATGGCCATGGGGCTATCGGTAAAAATGGGAACTTTTGGAATTTTCCCTTTTTCCATGAGTTGAAATAGATGGTATAGGAGAAGTTGTGTCCTGCCCACGGCAAAAGCAGGAATGATCACCAATCCACCTCGCCTGAAGGTATCTCGAATGGCTAGGGCCAACTCCTCTTCTGGCTTTTGTGTAGAGCTACTTCGATTACCGTAGGTAGATTCTATCCACAATACATCGGCCTTTGGAATTCGTGTAGGGGGAAAAAGAATAGGATCTTTGGACCTACCTAGATCTCCTGAAAAGACTAATTTTTTGCTTTGATGCTCCCCTTGGATGAGGCATTTGACGATCGATGCCCCTAGGATATGGCCGGCATGGTAAAAGGTGACCGTTACGGATGGATGAATCGAAAAAGGAGTTTCAAATGCTTGTGGCACCAGCAGTCGAAAGACGGCTTCCGCATCTTTAGTAGTGTAAAGAGCTTGGGGATCATCGTGTCGAGAATACCCTTTTTTTCTAGCAAATTCAGCTTCTTCTTCTTGAAGTTTTCCAGAATCAAGAAGTAATATTTTGGCTAGGTCTGCCGTGGCTTCGGTGCAATAAATGGGGCCGTTGAATCCTTGTTTTACCAACCTGGGCAAATATCCAATATGGTCCAGGTGCGCATGAGTAAGGAGGATGGCTTCTAAATCTTCTAAGGGCATGGGAAAAGCATCCCAATTCAGTTCTCGTAATTCTTTTTTACCCTGAAAAAGGCCACAATCCACTAAAAATTCAAAATCACCTAGATCAATTAAGTATTTCGATCCTGTGACTACGCCAGAACCCCCTAAAAATTTTGCAGTAACATCCATAGGACTAAAATTTGGAAAAAGGTACAAAAAAAGAGGCACCTGAGGCACCTCTTTAGTTACTTAACTAAAACCGAACAAACCAATCAATCCTGAGGAACAGACTTGCCCTCAAACTTTACCCTACTTAGGCTATCGCTCTTCATTTTATTTAGAGAGTCTAGCTTAGTTTTTTCCGAATCAAAGGAATCCCAATCCCTGCGTTCCCCCATTTTTTCTGGGCAGGTGAGGCAGGTGAGGCCAGCTGCATTAAACACCCAAATTGCTTCTGGCCTGACATCAGAATTTTCAAAACCATTCACATATAGAGTGTTTTGAAGTATTTCTATTAGGCTGGGTTCCATGATAAAAGGAGTATCGTAGGGAATTGCCAAGGTCATGTGGATGGATTGTTCTCTAAAAGTTTTCAAGGCACCTAAATCATAGCCTTTTTCAAAGGTGATTAAAGAATCTTTTACTTCGTAGGAATAGGCTATGCTTTGGATATTTTCCAAGGCCTCTTCTTTGGTTTTTCCTTTGGAAGATCTTTCTTGAGTGAGGCTCACCACACTGTCTGCTGTACCGATAAGGGTAAGTTGGGCCGGATTAAACATTTTTTCTTCATCAGCTTCCTTCGTCCCGATCACCATAATTCCTGGAGAAAGGATCAGTGGGACGGTGGTTTCTATTTTTTCTGATTCTTTAAACTTCGAAAGAATATCTGTTACGAAATACCCCGAAAAGCCAATACACAAAAACCAGAGGGCCAAGGCAGTAAATCCAAATTTTTTCCCAACCAAAATTTTATTTACTAAGACACTTAGACCTAGGAAGAGAATTATAATTCCAGGAATGGCAATCAAACCAAAAATTGATGCTACCAAGGAAAAAGGTACCAATTCGATTAAGAGATGTATGGGCAAGGTCTCTGCTCCAAATTGAAAATTAGCATCGGTAATTCCCAAATAAACGGCAGACCATAACAAGGGAGCCGCGGTAAGAACTAATCCAAGTATCAAAATCCATGTTCCAAAAAAGATCCGTATTACCAGTAAAATAAATTTACCCAATGGACCTAAGGAAGCTCTAAGCGTGTCAATCACTCGGCCGAGTAAGCGAAAAGGTGCCATGACTATTTTTTTAGCTGTGGATT
>Ga0194122_10004968_pt1 | contig 12601 bp, 9 predicted proteins | sample TA2MahCa10mmetaG_FD_155487 | JGI IMG/M metagenome (GOLD analysis project Ga0194122, IMG submission 155487) | Freshwater microbial communities from Lake Tanganyika, Tanzania - TA2015021 Mahale Deep Cast 10m | ecosystem: Environmental > Aquatic > Freshwater > Lake | place: Tanzania: Lake...
AGGACGAATCTTCTCCGCAGGGATCGCAAAACTTGCAGGTTGAACCTTGCACCACCGGCCCTGCCTGCCGTCGCCCTGCCACTCCCGCTTCCAATACAGGCAACGACCCGAACGAATCGGGAAACGCTGCCAGCCATAGCGACGCAGTCGAGTGCCGCTGCGATGGAACAAGCGGCGGTCGTCATCCCCATCCAGAAGCACCACCGGTACCTTCTGCAGCCATGGCGCCAGATCAAGTAGCTGTCCCCACTGCCTCCAGACCTGGCCCAGAACCACCAGATCAAACCAACCCGCCTCCAGGCGTTGGGTCACAAAGCTGCGATCCACCATCCGATCCGGCAGCAGGCCATAGAGGCTGAAACCATGGCCGCGCACGCTCAGCTCAGGGGCGGCGGCACACTGCTGATGGCCTGGGTACAAAACCTGTTTGCGCGGGTAGTCCACCACCTCAAGCCCCAGGGAAATCAGACCATGCAACAGGGCATCCGCGAGGTAGTCCTCGCGGGACTCAGTCAGGAAAAGAACCCTGGTCATCGGGCTTTCCCTCTCCCAAGCCAGTGATCAAGGGCAGTGCCGAGCAACCAGAAAAGCACAAGGTATTTCGGCAATTCCCAGAGCAGTGCCCAAGCCGTCTCGGAAACGGTGCCAAAGGGGAACGATTGCAGATAGGTGGCGGGGAAGAACAGCAGCAACAGCTGGAAACTGCTTCCAGAAGCACTCGCACTGCGATACCAGAGCCGGAGCAAAAGCTGTACTGCGGCGGCAACCATGAGGGAGCCCAACCAAACTCCCGGCCATGACCAGCGCCGCAACAAATCAGCAGGCAGGCTGAAGCAAGGGAACCAGACCTGCGACCAGGCACTGGGCTGCACCCGCTGCAGCTGCTTGGCAATCAGGTGCCCGTCAAAGAGAACGGGCCGCTCCGGCATCAGGTGTTTGGGCAACCAGAGATAGGCCAAGGCCTCCAAACCCTGAGAGCCGGCCAATCGTTGATCGCGATTCTCAGGGGTGAACAGGTAGGGGTCATGGCAGGCATAGAGATCGCGCCCCAGCCAACGCGCCTTTTGCAGCAGAGGCTCAGGCTGCATCAAGCTGACCCCAACGGCCTGGAGCCGCCCATCCCAACGAACGGCGCGTTGGAACGAGGGACTCTCTCGAACGACATAGATCAATGGGGAGAGCACAAGCACCAATAGCCCCAACAGCAGGGCCAGGCGCCGCAGCAAGCGCGGATCCCGCAGTACAAACCAAAGCCCAAACAACAGCAGCAAGGCGGGGTAAAACAGCAAACCCCGAGAGCCACTCAAAAGAGCCGCTGTAAGGAACGCCAGCAGCTCAGCACCAAGGGCCCAGCGCCAACGGCAACTGAGAACACGCCACCAGAGAGGAAACAGCAGAAACCAGAGGTCACGCAGTCGCGAGACAGCCGCCACTGGAGTATCAAGCCGCCATAGCTGCTGAGTCCAACTCACGTAGGTCTCCATCTGGCGATCGAACGCCCCGGACAGCGCTGAGAGCGTGATGTAGGCCGCCATATAGGCACAGAGCAGCCAGGCCAGACCCTCCAGCTGGCGGCGCAGGCGGGGGTTTTGTCGAACCTCAGCGAGCCAACCGGTTTGCGGCAAGCCTGACGCAGCACGGGCGATGGACGGCCGTTGCAGTAGGGCCAGGCTCAGCAGGGCCGCCGTCAGACAGCACCAAAGCAGCTGGGCCTGCGGGCCGTAACGCACCCAGATCTCCACAAACGCATCACCACCGCTACCGCCCACGGCCAGCAACAACGGCCCCAGACCCCAGCGCAGACTGAGGCCGATCAGCAACACCGTGAGCGGTGGCAGTGGCAGGGTCTGCAAAATCGGCGCTTCGAGCCACAACGCCAGCGTCAAGCCCCACAGTGCTACGCAACCCAACAGCGCCAGCCAGGGATGCTGCCAGGTCAGCGGCAAGCTGATGACCCAGACCGCCCCGCAAGCCAAGGCTGAACGCCCAGGATCCAGCAACCAGGGCGACGCAGCTCCAAACAGCTGTTCCAGGCGAGAGCGCATCACAACGGAGGGAGCAGCGGCTGATCAGTGCCGCGGATTCTGAAACGCCTCGGCAACGTGGCGAGCAAGGCCAAGCTGGTGGGCACAAGACCCACGTAGCGATCAATCAAGGTGAGCTGCTGCGCGGTGGAGGACAGCCCGACCCGAGGCAGGGCCTTGAGGGCATTCCAGAGCAAAAACTGAGCATGGTGTGCGGCCCAGCGGCGGCGACGGGAACAGCACCGCAGCTGCGGATGCGCCAACAAACAAGCCAGGACCTCCAGGGTTTCTAGACCTTCCCGCTGCAACTTGCGGTTGCTGACCGAGAGCTGGCCTTCATGCACCCGCACCCGAGCAATGGGCTCGCGGCGCACCAGCACGGACGTCTGCGTGCAGGCACGGATGAGCCATTCCCAATCGGCTGATTGGCTCCAGTCGGCGCGCCATGGTCCTGCGTCTCGGAACAGCGACTGCTGAATCAGAAGGCCTGTGATGTTGCCGTTGATGCTCCCGTATTGGAGCAGCGGCTGCACTAAAGCCCCGGAAGAAAACACTCGAGTGGAGGGTGCAAAACGATCATAAAAAACACCATTGACATCCGCACGCAGGTCGCCGTTGGCATCAATCGATCGATAACTCGAGAGCACCAAACGCACATCCGGCGCAGAGGCAATCGCTTTCTTGAGCCGACCGATTGCCTGGGGCTCTAGGCAATCATCACTGCAAAGAATCAATTGCCATGGTGTCTTGACCTCCTGAATGGCAGCGTTGAGGTTGCCAAACAAGCCCAGGTTCTGCGGGCGCCTGACCACTTCGACGCGGGGATCAGCCCTTTGCTGCTCTATGAGCTCAGCTGTCTGCGCATCCGAGCCGTCATCGGCAATTAAAAGGCGCCAAGTGGGATCGTCCTGGGCATAGACGCTATCCAACGCCTGACGGAGCAACCCTGAACGCCCATAAACAGGTAGAACAATGGTGATGAGCTCGCTCACAACAACTCCATCTCCCGCAAGAGCGCAATCAGGTCAGCAGGGTCGATGGTGAAGTCGTTGGTCTCTAAGTCACAACGACTCGCCAGCAGGTGCCCATGGCTTAAGCCCAGAACATCCGCCATCACGTAGTAGTGACTGAAAGAACCAGGCCTTGGGATCAACTCGACAACGCTCGCCTGGGGAGCACAGGCCACAAGATTGCTGAACCCTGCCCCGTGGGCTCCGACTAGCAGAACGCTCTCGGCAAACAAGCGCAGCTGCTCAGTCACACTGCAATCCTCCAAGCAGTGCCGCTCGAATCCATAGGGGGCTAGAGCGGCAAGCAGCTGATCTTCGTTCAAGCAACGACGACAAGTACTCCGCTGCCGGGAGATCAAGATCCGTCGCCAGGGCTTGAGCGAAGGCTGAAGCTGATCACGACAACGGCGATGGAGCCAGTGCAGCTGACGCGGACTGACCACAACATCGCTACCGTGCTCCTGCAATGCAAAGCGACACAGCGACTCTGAGGTCAACGCAACACCCTGGATCACAGGGATCTCTGGGCTGAATACCTTCAAGAGTGAGGGGACATAGGACGGGAGTGAACGCCTGGGCCGATGGCTGAGAGCCAGTGTTGCTCCTGGAAGAGGTTTCAAGCCGAAATGCTCCTGCAAGAACAATGGGGCAAGGCCCGGCTGCGTCAGCCAGTGGAAGTAATTGGGATTGTTGTGGGTGCTGAGAAGCAGCAGAGGTTGTGGATGCCGCAGAGGAACACGTGGACGGTGCCACCAGCCAGGCGGCAGGGAACCAGCACTCCTCCAGCGACGTACCATAGAATTCTTGTTGGCTCGGTTGGCCTCGTAGAAGCACCGACCACCAAGCCGCAACAAGCCGGACTGCAAGCTCACCTCTATTGCAGCCGGGGCTTGGATCAACCATTGACGCCCGCTGATCTTCAATTGAGGCGTGAGAAACGTCAAAGGTTCAGACAAACTCTTTGAAACCCGTCTGGGCTGAAAGGTTTCCTCCAAACACCATGACTGGACTCCGAGCTGAGCACTCATCGCCGCCAATGCTTGATCCGATGGAAACAGCGGACGGGCAAGGCCAAGCATCAGGTGGCACCCCTGGGCAAACGGAACCGAAGCAGTGCTGTTAGCAGCATCAATTCAAGCCAAGCCTTGGGCAGGTCCCACAAGAGGAACCAGAGCATCGTGAGAGTCGTGTTGTTGATCCAGGTCCCTACCAGGCTGAGCACAAGCAACTGCCCGAGCAGACCAGCCATCGGTTGACGCAATATCAACCAGAGCAGGAGATTCTGGATCAGAGCAAGCAAGCCACCCAATACGGCAGTGACCACGACTACCCCTGGCCAACGCCAACGCCACCAGGCATCCGCAAAGATACTGATAGTTGAATAGGAAACCTCGCCGGGCTTTAGATCGAGAGAGAGGGATAGGTCTTGTGACAATTCTTGCCCATCGAAAAGACTGGGTGTTGAGAAGCCAAGGGAAGATGGCAAAAGACCCAAAGGCAAGCGATCAAAGAGTTCGAAACCACGGTGAGAGAGAACTCTCTTTGAGCAAGAGAGATAACGTCCTGCTATGTGCCATCGTAGATAATGATCATTAGGCAGAAAGGCAACTCCATTGCGACTTATCTGGGCGGAGACAGGATCTATTTTTATAAGGGTGTCAAGATCAGCAGCACAATCACGAGGAGTCAGAAAAAGATAAAACTCATGGGCCGTGCCCATGAGCTGTTTGCCAATCTGGAAGGTCTCAAAAGTCTTGCGCAAGGCTGTAACAGTAGCATCTCCCTCACGATGGACACGAATAGACTCAGATATAGGCAAGAAAATCAATCCAACAGTTAACAGTGTTAGAGACGCCGTGCGCAAAGACAATGACTGCCAGACGAGGCCTCCTAGAATTAAATAAAGCGGAAGAGCAAGTAGCTGGCCGCGGCTTGCCGAAGCCGAAACGATTACAACCCAGGTAGAAAGTAGCAATATGCACAACAACCGCTGCCAGCGCTGCCAACGGATCCATGCGAAAGGGAGCAACAGGAGTCCTACAGGAGCAAGACGGGAAAGCAAGCCAGTACCTATCAATCCCTTCGCTAGCCAAGAAGATTGAAGCGCATGCTGCTGAAGCAGAGGATCGCGCTGAAACAGGCCTAGTACAGTCATACCCAGGAGACCACTCACACTGAGCAAAAGCAAAGCCATGCAAAGGCACTGCAACAGGGGACGAAATGCTTCCGCACTACGGCGAAATGACAGCGAGTTACATTGAGACAGAAAATGACAAGACAAACGCCGAATCAAGCTGTAGCTAAGCGCCAAGACGGAAAGACCAAGAGAAAATAAAACCCCAAGCCTGTCCAAGGAACCAAGGGTCGATGCCGTTCCATAGCCGAACAAAGAGCTGGGATCAATACGCCAGAGAGACCAGCCGAGCCCATAGGTGAAGCTGAACATCAGGGTGGCAACTAAACCGAGTGCTGGAAGACCGAGCCTGAGCAGACTCCAATCCGACCAGAGCACCAAGCACACACTGAAAGTGATGGCCAGCCAAACGAAAGTCAGTGTCATGGGCAGGTCCACAGCCGGCTCATCACCAACTTTTGACCAGTAATCAGTGTGCGGGAAATCTCGGAAGCCTTGCGGCAGTTATCTAGGTCGCGGAAAGCGGGAGAGTCTCTGATCTGGAACAGAAGCTTTGGTGATTCCCCTTTCGATACATGACCGGCAAGCTGGCGATAGCCAATGAATAGGGGTAAAGTCCCAAGGCTATCGTCAACGGTGGGACTAGTTGATAATGATCCATCAAGTTGTGCCTGGCGCAGACTTTCTTTAGCGGAGACAGACCAATAGTCCAACGCCGTGGTCGTATGATTATGGGAATAACGCCCCCACTCATTAAGATAGGCAATCTGGTAAGGGTTAAGCACGAGATCATCGAATACCATCACAAGCGCTAAAACTGTGGTTAAGATGAGCATGGCGCTACGCAAAAGCGAGGGCGCGCTCGAATCACACAAACGTTGAAACCCAAAAGCCGCCATCGCAGCTAACGCAGGATAAACAAACAAGGTATGTCGATCAGCATCGTAGAGATTGGATTGCCTGATAACAGCCATGGCGGGAACCAGCAATGCCTGGGCAAGCAAAAGAAACCATCCAGAACGCCATAGGATGGAAGGTGAGGGAAGCAAGAGACGTTTAAAAAACCAGAGCAGCTGGATGAAAAGGAGAAACACCAAAAGCAACGGCCATTTGATTGACCACCAATTCCACAGGTAACGAAGGGTGGACCACCCGGGCTGATTAACTCCAATGCAGGTTCCACCCCACCACATACAGCCTCCCCATCCGTGGCGAGAGAAGGTATCAAAAGACTCTCTTAGATATACCCATGGCCACAGCCCCCAGGCTGCTGGCTGAATCAAAAGTGCAAATGACAAAGCAGCAATAGGAAAGAATATGACCTGCCAGAAAGAACGCAATGGAGAAGACCTAAGCCACCAAAGCAGCAGTTCAGAGACCAGAACAGGCGCAATTGCAACAAACTTTTGATTGATCAATAAACCGGAAGCCAGCAGAGAACACCACCACCAACGGGGCTCTGTCGAATGTTGACGACGCAACAGAGTGTAGGTGTATCCGGTATAGAAAAGGGCGAAGGGTATGTCCTTGGTGTTCACAAAGGAATGGCCCAACAAGGAAGGAAGCATCAACGTCAGGCATCCGGCTATCCAGGGGGAACGGGCTCCAAGCACTCGCGAGATCGACACAGTGAGCAAGCTCAGGCCAACAAACTCGAACGCCAGAACAAGATGAGAAACAAAATAAAAGCCAGTTAACTGATGCTCAGCTGCAGGTTCAAAGAGTGCCTGCGAAAGTGAAAGCCGTCCGACCAACAGGGCCTGCTGCCCAAACCAGAGCAACCAGGCTGGGAACAAGCCAGCGGTTCCGTAGTACTCAAGATCGGAGTGAATATCATGATAGTCAGGGTGAGCTCCCCGGAGCAGACCTACTGCATGTGCTATCTGAGTACGGATCCCAAGATAATCGGTTTCCTCATCCCATGAGGTGGGCCCAGCCGCAAGGGCCGCCACAACCAAAACCCCATAGAGTCCAAGAGCACACCAATAAAGCCTTCGGTCCCAGGACTGAGCTCGCATCGTTGGACCTATGAGCTCAAACGCTGACGAAAGTCAGCAATGGTTTTGTCCAAACCTTGCGCCAGAGCGACCTTTGGCTGCCAGCCCAGATGCTGTTGTGCCAAGGTGATCACAGGCTGACGCTGGAGGGGGTCATCCTGGGGCAGCGGCTTGCAGACCAACTCAAGAGAGGGGTTGATCTTTACCCTGACCAATTCGGCCAACTGGCGAATGGTGAACTCACCAGGGTTCCCAATGTTGATCGGGCCCGTTTCGGAACTGTTCATCAAACGAATAATTCCGTCAACTAAATCATCGACATAACAAAAGGAGCGTGTCTGAGACCCATCGCCATAGAGCGTAAGGGGTTCACCCCGTAAGGCCTGAACGATGAAATTGCTCACGACCCGACCATCGTCCGGAAGCATGCGGGGTCCATAGGTGTTAAAGATCCGCACCACGCGGATCTCCGTTCCGTGCATCCGCTGGTAGTCAAAACTAAGGGTCTCTGCAATGCGCTTACCCTCGTCGTAACAGCTACGGATGCCGATGGTGTTCACGCAGCCGCGGTAGGTCTCCGGCTGAGGGTGCACATCCGGATCGCCGTACACCTCAGAGGTACTCGCCAAGAGCAGCCGGGCGCCCACTCTCCGAGCAAGGCCCAGCATGTTGTACGTACCCAGGAAACTAGTCTTGGCGGTTTTGATCGGATTGTGCTGGTAGTGCACTGGTGACGCCGGACAGGCCAGATGCCAGATGCGATCGACCTCCAGACGGATCGGCTCAGTGACGTCGTGACGGATCAACTCGAAGCGCGCATGTCGCAACCAACGCTCAATGTTCTGCTTCCGGCCAGTGAAGTAGTTGTCCAGGCAAATCACTTCCTCTCCCGCTTCCATCAAACGGTCGACGAGATGGGAGCCGACAAAGCCGGCTCCACCGGTAACCAGATTGCGCGTGATCGAAGAAGGCATGGAACCAGCGGAGCGGATTTAAAGGCGAACAAGCTGCTGCTTGAGCTGCTCGCGGAAGAAAGCCACGGTGCTGACCAAACCTTCTTCCAAAGGGATTCGGGCGGTCCAGCCCAACAAGGCTAAGCGGCTGATATCGAGTTGCTTTTTGGGCGTTCCGTCAGGCTTAGACGAATCCCAGATGATCTCGCCGGAGAATCCAGTAGCCCGGGCCACCGCCTCCGCCAGCTGCCGAATGGTGAGATCCACACCAGTGCCGACGTTGAGGAGCGGCAATGGCTGGCCCGCATCGTCCAAGGGGGCGGACTCCGAGCTGGGGGCCCAATGCTCTAAAGCAAAAACGCAGGCCTCGCCCAAATCATCCACATGCAGGAACTCACGCAGGGGGGAGCCTGTACCCCAGCAGGTCACCGTTGCATCACCCCGCTCGGCTGCTTCATGGAAGCGGCGAATCAACGCTGGCAGCACATGACTATCGGTGGGGTGATAGTTATCACCCGGCCCATAGAGGTTAGTGGGCATCAGGCTGATGGCATCAAAACCATGCTGTTGCATGAGAGCCTGGCCCAGCTTGATCCCAGCGATCTTGGCGATGGCGTACCACTGATTGGTGGGCTCCAGGGCCCCCGTCAGCAAAGCCTCCTCACGGATCGGCTGCTCAGCAAACTTGGGGTAGATGCAGCTGCTGCCGAGAAACAACAGCCGGCGCACACCCGCTTGCCAGGCCGCCTCTATGACATTGTTCTGGATCTTCAGGTTAGAAAGCAGGAAATCGGCTGGATAGGTGCTGTTGGCCTGAATACCTCCGACCTTCGCAGCAGCCAGCACGACCACGTCAGGGCGCTCAGCCTGGAACCAAGCTCTCACCGCCGAAGGATCCTCGAGATCGAGGGTAGTGCGATCCAACAGAAGCTGCTCGGCATAGCCGGATCGGTACAACGCGCGGGAAATGGCGCCTCCGGCCATGCCGCGATGACCAGCGATGAAGATGCGGTCGTGGCTGGAAATCAACTTACTCATCAAGCCTTAGGTCCTTTGTTGGCTGCAACAGCTGAAGGATTGGTGGGAGGATTCTCCATCGAACCCACCACGCGATAGCCCTGCTGCCGCAGCAGCGCTTCCTTCGCGGCCTCTTCCTGATCCGTTGCGACCATCTCCGCCACCAGCTCTTCCAGGGTGGTGGTGGGAGTCCAGCCGAGCTTCTCCCGTGCCTTGGTGGGATCCCCCAGCAGGGTCTCGACTTCGGCTGGCCTGAAGTAGCGGGGATCGATCCGGACAACGACTGCGCCTGTGTCCGACCGCCTGCCGACTTCGTCAACACCGCTGCCATCCCAATGGATGACGCCCCAACCCAACTGCTGGGCAGTGAGCTCAATGAAGCGGCGCACGCTTTCTTGACGGCCCGTGGCAATCACAAAGTCTTCAGGGGTCTGCTGCTGGAGCATTCGCCACTGCATCTCGACATAATCGCGAGCATGACCCCAATCCCGAAGTGAATCAATGTTGCCCATGAACAGGCACTGATCGAGGCCAGCGTCGATGCGGGCGAGGCCCCTAGTAATTTTGCGGGTGACAAAGGTTTCACCCCGACGGGGTGATTCGTGATTAAAGAGCACGCCATTGCAGGCGTACATCCCGTAACTCTCCCGGTAGTTGACCGTGATCCAGTAGCCGTACAACTTGGCCACCGCGTAGGGGCTGCGGGGGTAGAAGGGCGTCGATTCACTCTGGGGGATCTCCTGAACCAGGCCGTACAACTCACTGGTGCTGGCCTGATAGATCTTTGTTTTACCTGCAAGGCCTAGCATGCGCACAGCTTCAAGAATCCGCAGCGTGCCCAATGCATCACTATTGGCGGTGTATTCGGGGGCCTCGAAACTCACCGCCACATGGCTTTGGGCGCCAAGGTTGTAGATCTCGTCGGGCTGGACCTGCTCGATGATGCGGATCAAATTAGTGCTGTCAGTCAGGTCCCCGTAATGCAGGACAAGCCGAGGATCGGCCTCGTGGGGGTCTTGATAAAGATGGTCGATCCGGCTGGTGTTAAAGCTGCTGGCCCGGCGCTTGATCCCGTGAACGACGTAGCCCTTCTCGAGGAGCATCTCTGCAAGGTAGCTACCGTCTTGGCCCGTGACTCCAGTAACTAGTGCGACCTTGCCCACCTTCAAGCTTGTCATATTACCAATTATCTTATCATGAGTCGCAGATGGCTGATGGACAGTGTGGAGACTTGGACTTGTTGAGTTTGCAACTCATAGATCCAAGGACAAAAAAACTAAAGTAGAAAAACGATTGGTCAGAATAAACAAGAGGCTGAAAAAACCACTGCAATGATATTACAGTGAAGAAAGAGACAAAGATAAGTTGCATGTTCTCGGGATGATCATTCCATGGGCCAGCCAGAAGAGGGGGCAGCGAGTTCTTAAAGTTAATAATCACGAAGATGAACAACAAGAGGGCAGGTAAAACACCGACTCTTACCATTACGTCAAGAAAGACATTGTGCATTAGATCACCACGAGAAGCATCGAACACAGAATAAGATTGCCTCTGCAGGTCAAAGAAAGAGAAGGAGATAGATTGGCCTCCAAATAAGATATTCGGGAACATTTGAAATAAGCCTAGAGCTCGGTCTAATCTCTCATCATAGACACGTGAAAGTAAGCGCTGAAAAACGGGCCCACTCCCAATAAAGAGAGAAAGGGATAAAACCAGCGCCGAAAGCAAAATTAGTGGTAGTTTTTTAAGTTTAACAAAAGCGGTCAAGATTTTTGAAGACGGAAACAGATCAGAGCGCCTATGAATAAGGAGGAAGAATACGAGAGTGCCGAGACAGGAAAAGCCAACAAAGCGGCTACGGAGCGAAACTGCTGAGAGAATGCAAAATAGGCCGAGCACCAACAGTGGCGTTGAGCGCCATGGGAATGGAGGTCGAGAAGTATAGATCAATAAGGGAAGGAACAAAGATGCAGCAATTGAGATATTCTGCTCAATAGAACGAACATTAACAATGCCAACACTACCCCAAGGGACTCGCATGGCAACAAGTAGTTGAGAAGCATTATGATATTCGGAGGAAGAGTGCAAGGTGAGAATTAGAGACAACAAAAAGAAAAGAGATGATCCTGTAAAGTAGAGAATAAGAATGTCGCGGATAAGTCTGGAATCATGACTAGATGCTACAACGCCTGCGAGATAGAGAAGGAATGGCAAACAAAGGAATGAGAGCGCCTCAGATATATCCAAGAGGTTGAATGCCCAAAGACCATGAGTCCAAGAAAAAAGAAGGTAGAGGATGCTAAAGAAGAGTACCAAAAAATACTCGAGCGCGTATCGTGAAAAGATGAATGATTTTTTCTTAATAGATAAAAAGATAAGAACAAGGGCAAATATAAACATTATACTGTTTGACCTCGGCACATGCAAACCCACAAGGAAAGCAGATAAATAGAGAAGTATTCGGACGCACCTCAAGACAGATGGCTCTCTGTAGATAACGCACATGAAAGCGAATCGATGTTCACGATAAGACCATATTGGTATGGATGCTTGGCATGCCGGAACGGAGTTTTAACAGTGTCGCAGCTAAAAGCGTTGGCGAGGCCATGTAGTGGTAAATTATAAAGGCCTCCTCCATACATGAAAAGGTCGTTTTCACAACGTGATCGGATATTTAGGGCCGTTGATAAGAGCGTAAAAGATTTAGTGCGTGATAGCATTAGATTCATTATCATTGATCCATGTTCACTCCATACACTATCAGCCAGAAAGAGTTTCATCAATAGCTCGCGGGGGGATTCACATAGCGGATTTACTGTAGTGTAACCAAATGACTTAAATGTGCGAAGGACCTCCTCAAGATTAGCAACTCTTGAGGAACGCCCAGAATATAGAAACACTTTTTGGGGAGTGTTGGTCTGATTTTGTGAATACTTGGAAAGGAAGTTTAAACTATAATTGCGGGCCAGTGACATATTTTGCCAAGGACTCATTCGGGGAAGGATGATTGCATCCTCTAAGGTTAGCTTATTATTAAGGGCTTCTTGGGGACCAAGGAAATGCAGGGTATCTGCCGGACACAGCGAGCATAGGTAAGCAGCCCAACCTGGAGTAGGAGCCAAAACAAGAAGCTTGCGAGTACTCGCAGTACACTTAAGCTGTAGCGTGTAGTATATAATAGATCCAAGAAAGTCACCTATCCAATGGCCAAAGTGATTGGACATATGAGGAAGTACTGCTAACGGGGTACTCATCTGTATCTCGGGTGCGGAAAGACACTTTCTCAGCTGAAAGAATTGTGTTTCTCTAAATAGTGGATTCTGGGTGTAAAAGGTGTTATTGACTAAGGACCATGACTCAATGGTTGGGCTGTCATGGAAGGGGCTATTACGATACGGATAAGAAAGTATGCATACTCTGAGTGGATTATCCACAATGGTAAAAGATTCAAGGTTGAGCAGCCCCT
>Ga0194122_10004971_pt1 | contig 12593 bp, 8 predicted proteins | sample TA2MahCa10mmetaG_FD_155487 | JGI IMG/M metagenome (GOLD analysis project Ga0194122, IMG submission 155487) | Freshwater microbial communities from Lake Tanganyika, Tanzania - TA2015021 Mahale Deep Cast 10m | ecosystem: Environmental > Aquatic > Freshwater > Lake | place: Tanzania: Lake...
AGAACGTGCGACCGGGAAACGGCACGCCGATCAGCCGCGCGGGAAGACCCACCACGTCGTATCCGTCGGCGAAGGGTTCGAGACGAACGCCTCGTGGCTTTTGCTTATCAGATAGGTTCAAGCGGTGATCAAATTCTGCCGAAGACTCTCAAGAAAACGGCGCAACGGCGATGCCGGGAGTTCCAAAAACAGCCGTGGAAAAAGTGCCCGCGCCATCGAAAACCTACGCGACGAAGTGGATCTGAGAGGCCCAAAACAAGCACCTCGGCGTCCGCGAAATGTGTCAAGTAGACGACAAGACAGCGAAACGCAGGAAACTGTGTTTTTCCACAAACTGTTGCTTATCAATGGTGGGCCGACTGGGATTCGAACCCAGACTCAAAGGATTATGAGTCCTCTGCTTTAACCGTTAAGCTATCGGCCCCCACACGCAGGGTGGGCGCCACGGCCGAGCGGTGTCAAACCGGAGCCTGCTCCCCTCGCCGCAGCAGTGCGTGCACCGCCCCGATCACCCGCTCCTCCACGTCCTCCGCCAGCCGCGTCGGCAGCCCGTAAAAAGTCCATCGCCCGCTCCGCCCGGGCCACGGCGCGCGCGAGGCGTAATTCCAGCCGTTGGGACCGCGCGGCCGAAACCGAACCCGGCGGCCGCAACGGGCCCGCCAGCAGGTGGCCGACCTCATCCGCAGGGGGCCGGCCGTGCCGCGCCACCTCGGCGAGGCCCCGCGGCTACGGATCAGCGTCCGCTCCTCACCCGGGGGCGCCGCGTCAATCCGCCCCGCCGCGGGGGTCCTCAGCCCTCCCAGCGGCGGCGCAGTTCCTCGAACTCGGGCTTGGCCTTCAGCTCCTCGCCGGCCGTCGTGAGGCCCACCTTGTGGGTCACCGGCCCTCCCGGGCCCGGGCGCGGCTCGAAGCGGCGTGCCAGCTTCAAGCGGTCCCACGCGCGGTGGCGGATGCCAAAGGTCGTGCTGTGCCGCAAAAACCAGTTGGCCAAGCGCGGGAAATCCGCCTCCGCCACCAAGAACTGGAAACAGGTCAGCGGCCGGCCCTTCTTGCCCGTCGCCGGAGTGAGCCAGACATCGAGCGCCCCCTGCGCCAGGAGGCGCTCCGCCAGCCACGCAAGGCGTTCGCCAGTGTCGTCATCGATGTTCGCCGCCACCTCCACCACCCGGTCCGCCTCGTAGGGCAGCGACGAGGGGGTACGGCCGTGAATTGCTCCTGACTCCGCGGACGGGCTGCCAGCCTCTGCTTCCCCCGTCCCACCGGTTGCAGGTTTCGTCCTGACCCCTTCCGGCCCTTCCGGCCGCGGCGCCGCATCTTCGAGCAGGGTGACGCGGAACACGTTCGGAAACTCGCCGAAATCGAGGGTGCCCGCACCACAGCCTTGGCGCACGACCGTGCCCGCCGGCAGCTCCCCGGAAAAGACCGGCCGCAGCGACCGCAGGATCGCAATGCCCGTGGGCGTGGAGAGCTCGATGTCCACCCGCGGGATCGCCGCCGGCACCGGCGCGACCGGCAACCCCCTGAGCAGGCGGGCGCTAGCAGGCGGGGGAACGGGGTGGACGCCGTGCTGGATGCGGACGAACCCGCGCCCGGGACGGATCGGGGTCGCCACGAACCGCACGGGGCCCACGGCCTCCAGGCACCAAGCGGCGAGGGTGATGTCGACGATCGAGTCGGCCAGGCCTAGCTCGTGGAACGCGACGTCCGCCACGGGAATCCCATGGGCGCCGGCCTCGGCCTCAGCGATCAGCTGGAAGATGGCGCGCGCGCGGTCCCGCACCCCGGCAGGCAGATCGGCCGTCGCCAAGCGGCGGTCGATGTCGGCGTGGCGGGTGTGGGCGTGCCCCGCGGGCGCATCGATGACGAGGTGCGTTTCCTCCTCGGCGGGATCGCGGGCGGGGGCGGCTCCCGGGGGCGCACCGGCCCCGGCGCCCACGACCCGCAAGTGCGTGGTCTGCATCTGGGCGCGGATGACGGGGCGGGTTTCCACGCGGACCCCGGGCAACCCGAGGCGCACGGGCACCGAGGCGAGATCGGCCGCGGTCACGAGCCCCGCGTCGAGGAAGGCGGCCGCGAACATATCGCCCGCGACCCCGGAGACGCTTTCGAGGAAGAGCGTCCGGCTCATCGGGCGCTGTCGGCCGCGGTCCGCACCGCCCGCACCACCTGGCAGGCGGCAAAGCCGGCGGAGAAGCCGTTGTCGATGTTCGTGACCGTCACCCCCGGCGCGCAGCAGTTGAGCATCGCCAGCAGGGCGCTCAGGCCGCCGAAGTTGGCCCCGTAACCGACGCTCGTCGGCACCGCGAACACCGGCCGCCCGAGCAGGCCAGCGACGACGCTGGGGAGCGCGCCTTCCATCCCCGCGACCACCACCAGCGAGGTGGCCGCTTGGAGGACCTCCACCCGGGCGAGCAGGCGGTGCAGCCCGGCCACGCCGACGTCATAAACCCGGTTGCAGGGAATCCCCATCGCCACCGCGACCTCGCAGGCCTCCTCCGCCACCGGGTGATCGCTGGTGCCTGCGGCGACGACCACCACATGGGGCTGGCCGTCCACGCCCTCGATCGGCGCGGGGGCATGGAGGGTGAAGGTGCGCGCAGCGTCGTTGCGCCGGCCGGTGGGGAACGCGTGCGCGAGGGCCGCAAGCTTCTCCGGCTGGAGGCGCGTGATGAGCACGGGGGCGCCCGCGGACCCGGCCTCCCGGGTGATGGCGAGGATCTGCTCGGCCGTCTTGCTCTCGCCGAAGATGACCTCGCCCATCCCCTGCCGCAGACGGCGGTGGTGGTCGACCTGCGCGAAGCCGAGGTCGGAGGTGCGGAACGGGCCGCTCTGCAGCTGCCGCAGCGCCATATCGGGCGCGATCACGCCAGCCTGCACACCCTGGAGGAGCTGACGGAGGTCGGATTCGGTCATGGGAAAAGGGCGGCCGGGCGCGAGCCCGGTTCAGGAAGCGCGGCTGGTGCCGCCGCCGGTGCGGTAACCGGCCAGGTCGAGCGTCACCCAAGCGAACCCGCGCTCGCGGGCGAGGGCGTGGAGGGCATCGCGGACCCCAAGGACGCGTGGCATCTCGTCGGGCGCGACTTCCACGCGGATCCACTTGCCGGTGGGCTGCTCGTGCAGGCGGACGCGGAACACCTGCAAACCGCCGCCGCGCAGGACCGCCTCGAGGTCCTCGACGTCGCGGAGTTTCTGCGGGGTGACGGCGACACCGGTCATCAGGCGCGAGCTGAGGCAGGGGCTGGCGGGCTTGTCGGCGAGGGGGAGGCCGAATTGGCGCATCAGGGCGCGGATGTCGTCCTTGGTGAGGTCAGCGGCCTCGAGGGGGGCGACGATGCGGTTCTCCTGCGCGGCCTGGTGGCCCGGGCGGTAGTCCCCGCGGTCGGAAGCGTTGTAGCCGTAGGCAATGGCGCCGTGGCCGAGGCGGTCCTTGAGCTCGTGACTGAGGCGGAAGAGCTCGGACTTGCAGTGGTAGCAGCGCGAGAGGTCGTTGCGGGCGTAGGCGGGGTTCTCGAGTTCGCCGCTCTGTTCCCAGCGGTGCTCGACCCCGGCCCAGGCGGCGAAGCGGGCGGCATCCTCGCGCTCCACCTGGGCGAGGCTGGCGCTGACAGCGGTCACGGCCACGAGGCGGCCGCCAGACTCGCGGCGCACCTGCTCGGCGGTCCAGAGGAGGAAGGCGCTGTCGACCCCGCCGGAGTAAGCCACGATCAGGCCGTTGCGCAGGAGGTCCCGCAGGCCGGCCCGGAGGGTGGCGTACTTGGCCTCGACGGGCGCGGAAGGCTGGGCGGTGCTGACCATTGGGGGTGCACTCAGCCACCCGGGCGAGGGGGAGTCAAAAGTGAAAGGGTGCCGCGGATTCCAGCTGGGGCGTGGGGCCGCCGGCGTCGTCAGCGAGCGGCCTTGGCACGGGGCAGGCGCGGGAGCGGGTTGCCGGGGACAATCAGCGGCCCGGCTGCGAACACCGCGCGCGAGGCGGGATCGACCGTGACGAGCACCCCGTGAACGTTCTCGGCACCGAAGGTCTCCAGCCGTGTCACGTTAGGCACGCGCTCCCCTTCCGCAGCGAAACGGATGCCCTCTTCGAGGCGGTAGCGGTGCTCGTCGGCGTGGACCAGCAGCACGGGCCGGCCGAAGGCGCGGGCGCCCGCCTCCAGGGCCCGCAGGCAGGATTCGAAGCCCGGGTCGTAACCCGACCGGTTCTTGTCTGCAGCGAAGGGATTAGCTTGGAAAAAGAAGGTCACGGCGGGGGCGGCGGCTGCGGTCGCGGCGGCGAAGGTGGCGCGGATCCACGCGACGACGGCTGCGTCGCGTTCCCGCCATTCGGCGAGGGCGCCGGGGACCGTGGGCTGGTAGTTGTTGTGACTGCCGACGACGTGGAGGGTCGCGAAGACGACGCCCCCTAGGGTCCAGCGGGCGTGTTCTACGAAGCGGGCGTGGGCCGGGTCGCGGCGCTGGGTGGCGAGCGCGAGGGGGCGGCCGCCGAGGCTGCGTTCCTCGGCGAAGTAAACTTCCCGCAGGCGCGCGAGCCGCTCGAGGGGATCGAAGCCGCCGGCGCCGGGGCGGTGGGTATCGGTCCATTCGTTGTCCCCCGGGGTGTAGACGAGGGCGGTGGCGAGGCGGTTGAAGTCGGCGCGGCGGCGGAGGTAAAATGCGTCGGTGGCGCGCTCGTCGCCCCCGAGGGTGTCCCCGAGGTGGACGGCGAAGGCGGGCTGGTGGCGGTCGACCTCGGCGAGCAGGCGGCCGAAGGCCTCCTCGCTGCCGGATTGGCGGGCGTAGGGCACGCAGCCGAAGGCGGCGAAGGTGAACGGGGCGGGGGCCTCCGCGGCGGGGACGGCGGCCGGGGCGAGGGCGAGCGCGAGGACGGCCAGCAAGGGGCGGGGGGGCATCGGGGGCAGGCTGGGCTGGCGCGGGAAGGCTGCCAAGGCCGGGCTTGAGCCGCGGGCCGGATGCGGCTGACTGCCCAAGCCCGCCGATGAGTTCGCCGCGTCCGCTTCTTCCCGGTTCCCTGGCCCGCCGCCTGCGGTGGGGGGCCGGGTGGTTGCTGGCGGCGGGGGCGGCCGGGCCGCTGGGGGCGCACGGAGACGACCAGCGGGTGCTCGAGCTGCTCACGGCGGAGCTGGCGCGGGCGCCGGACGCGGACCTGCACCTGCGACGGGGGGAGCTGCACCGGCACCTGCGGGACTGGGAGCGAGCGGAGGCGGATTACGCAGCGGCGGCGCGGCTGGCGCCGGAGCTGGCGGTGGTGGCGTATTTCCGGGCGCGGGCGCGGCTGGAGGCGGGCGACGCGGAGGGGGCGCTGCCGGCGATCGACCGTTTCCTGGCGGCGGAGCCCGGCTCGCCGGAGGGATGGTTCCTGCGGGCGGAGATCCACGCGGCCGCACGCCGGACCGCCGCGGCCGCCGCGGACTGCGCGCGGGGGATCGAGTTGGCGCCGGAGCCCCGGCCGGAGCACTACCTGCGCCACGCGCGGCTGCTCGCGGGCGGTGGCGAACGGGTGGCGGCGCTCACGGCGCTCGAAGCGGGCCTAGGGCGGCTGGGGCCGGTGATCTCGCTGGTGGAGGAGGCCTTGGCGCTCGATCTGGAGCGGGGTGAGCCGGAGGCAGCGTTGCGGCGGATCGACACCGCGCTGGCGGCGGCACCCCGGCGGGAAGGCTGGCTATTCCGGCGCGGCGAGGTGCTGGAGCGGGCGGGAAGGTCGGAGGCGGCCCGGGCGGCCTACGCGGAGGGCTTGGCGGCGCTGCTGGCGCTGCCGGAGCGGCTGCGGGACACGGTGCCGATGGAGAAACTCGAGCGCGACCTCAGGCGGGCCCTCGGGCGGCTCACGCCGCCTTGAAGCCTAAACGGAAACTGCCCACCCGTGGGGAAGGTGGGCAGTTTAAGGCGGCGCCTGACCGAGCTCAGTCCGCCTTGCGGGGACGGGAGCGGGGGCGGCGACCGCGGGTCAAGCGGGGCGCCGGGAAACCGTCGGCGGAGGCGGACGCGGCGCCTTCCTCAGCCGCATCATCCCCGGGCGCAGCCTCGGCCGCGGCCGTTTCCCCGACTGCCGGCGCGGAGGCGGAGAGGAGCGGCGGTTCGGACAGGAGGGGCGGTTCGGCCAAGCGGGGCGCGGCACCTTCGGCCGGGGCAGCGGCAGGCGCACCTTCGGCGGAGGGCATCCCTGCTTCGCCAGAGGCGGGCGCCGCGGCGGGCGCGGCGTCCTCGCGGCGTTCGGTGGCGTTGATCCAGAGGCCGCCGCGCGAGTCGAGATTGAGCCACCAGGAGAGGCCAGCGAGCTCGATGGGCGCGGGCGTCTCGCCGCCGGCGACCGGAAGCGGGAGGCCGAGGCGGCTGAAGGCGGCCTTGAGTTCAGCCTCGTTGGTGCGGAAGGCGCGGGAGAGGAAGCTGGCGCTGCCAGAGGCGCCGGGGCTGCGGCGGTTGCGGCGCATCTGCGGGCGGATCTTCTCCAGCAACTCGAGGCCCTCGGGCAGCGGGACTGGCGTGCGGTCGGGCGCGGCGGCATGGTCGCCGGACGGGGCCTCGCCGGCGGACGCGCCCTCGGGGCGGGGAGCTTCACCCTCGATGCGCGTACCCTTGGCCGCGCGGAACACCGGGCGCGGCTTTTCCTTGGTGTTGATCCAAAGTTCGCCGCGGCGGTTGATGTTCACCCAGAACAGGTCGCCGTCGTACTCGAGGTAGACCACGGGCGTGTCCTCGTCCTCGGGCACCGCGAAGCCGCACTCGACGAGGGCGGCCTTGATGTCCTCTTCGGACAAGTCCCATTTCTTGGCAAGGTAGTCGACCCCGACGGACATCCCGGCTCCGCGCTGGTTGCGGCGCATATGGGGGCGGATGGCCTCGAAGAAGGTGGGCAGCTCGTCCTCGGAGGCGAGTTTGTCCCAGTCGTCGGCCTTCTCGTCCTCGGCGGCCTCGGGGTCATTGTCGCGAGAGGTATCGACGAGCTTGCGGAGGCCATCTTCAGGGGCGGATTTCTCCTCGAGGAAGGAGGTAGCGTTGGACTCCTCGGCGGAGGCGGCGGCGGGGGCGCTGGTGGCGGCCTTGAATTTGGCCTCGAATTCGGCGCGGAGGCGGTCGGCCTCAACCTTGGCGGCGGCGGCGGCGGCGTCCTCAAGGGTCCAGTCGCGCTGCGTGGAGCGGCGGGCAAGACCGGTGAAGGCAAGGAAGTTGTCCGGATGCGAGTGGAAGCTGATGATTTCCCAGTCCTCGCGGCCGAGATCGTTCAGAAATTTCTCCATCATGTCGGGCCGGGCGAATCCGCCCTTCCCGCTCGTGATCACCTTGTATTCCCAGAGTGGCATAAGTTGGTCCGCGCCCAGCGCGGGACCCGCACCGTCCCAAAAGCGTCCCGCGAAGCCGAGCACGAAATGCGGGCGCGGGCCCCGAATCCCAACCTTGCCGCACCTCTGCGCACCGGCACGCTCTCCCCGATGCGCGTGCGCCTTGCCCTCCTGCTCGGCGCCGTGCCGGCCGCGGCCGGCGCGGCGGAGCCGCCCGTCGCCCTCGCGCCCGAGGTCGTCACCGCCGCCCGCTTCCCCCAGCCCGGCACCGAAAGCCCCGCCACGGTCCAACGCCTTACCGGCGCCGAAGTCGCCACCGCCCCCGCCCTCACGCTCGACGGCGCCCTCCGCTCACTCCCCGCCTTCAGTCTCTTCCGCCGCATCGACAGCCTCGCCGCCAATCCCACCGCGCAGGGCGTCTCCCTCCGCGGACTCGGGCCCAGCGGCGCCAGCCGCACGCTGTTGCTCCTCGACGGCGTGCCCCTGAACGACCCGTTTGGCGGCTGGGTCGCCTGGGCCAAACTCCCGCGCGAGGGGCTCGCGGCCGTCGAGGTGATGCCCGGCGGGGGTGGGGCCGCTTGGGGCAACGCCGCGCTCGGCGGGGTGCTGCAACTCCTCGGGCGCGAACGCGAGGGCGCGGGCGGCACGCTCTCGACGCTCGCCGGCGACCGCGGCACGCGTTCCGCCGAGGCTGAGCTCACCGTCCCCACGGGCGGCGGCTGGGTGGACGTCTCTGGGCGCTGGTTCGCCAGCGACGGCTTCCCGCTGGTGGCCCCGGAGCGGCGCGGGCCGGTCGACGGGGCGGCCGCCAGCCGGCACCGCTGGGCGCAGGCGCGCTGGCGGCAGACCCTCAAGGGCGGGACCAGCCTCGCGGTCGCCCTCCGCGGCTTCGGCGAGACGCGCGGCAACGGCACCCCCTACGCGGGCAACACCAGCCGCGAGACTGCCGGGCAGGTCACGGCGCGGGGCGGCGGCGCGGGCGGGCCGGCGTGGACCCTCGCCGCGTACGCCCAGCGGCAGGTGTTCACGAGCACCTTCTCGTCGGTCAACGCCACCCGCACTGCGGAAACGCCCGCGAGCGACCAGTACGCGGTACCGGCCCAGGCGGCCGGGCTCGCGGGCACTCTCGGCTGGCGCCGCCCGGGCGGCGCGCGCACGGCGGGCGGGGCGGACCTGCGCGCGGTCCGCGGCGAGACGCGGGAACTCTTCACTTACACCGGCGGCCGCTTCACGCGCCGGCGCACCGCGGGGGGCCGGCAGGAGGTCGCCGGGGCGTGGCTGCATCACGATCGCCCCCTCAGCGCGGGCTGGCGCCTCTCGGGCGGGGGCCGGCTCGACTTCTGGCGCGAGGCCGCGGGGCATCGCCGCGAGGAGGACCGCGACACCGGCGCGGCGCTGCGCGACGAGCGTTTCGCCGGGCGGCAAGGGACCGCCTTCAGCCCGGGGGCCGGGCTCACTTGGACGCCCGCGCCCGGCTGGCGCCTGCGGGCCAACGCGCAGGGCTCGTTCCGCCGTCCCACCCTCAACGAGCTGTACCGGCCCTTCCGGCAGGGCGCGAACGTCACCGAGGCCAACCCCTTGCTCGCCACCGAACGCGCCCGCGGGGGCGAGATCGCGCTCGAATGGCGCCCGGCGCCCGGGTTCAGCGTGGAGGTCGTCCGGTTCCGGCAGGACCTGCACGATGCGGTGGCGAACGTCACCGTGGCTCGTGGGCCCGGCGTGTTCCCGGTGGTCGGCTCCCTGCCCGCGGGCGGCCTCGGGCGGCAACGGCTCAACCTGGACCGCCTGCGCGTGGCCGGCTGGGAGGCGGCGGCGCGGTGGACGCCCGGCCCGGGCTGGACCCTGACCGCCGCGGCGCTCCTCAACGACGCGACCGTGGCCGCGGCGCGCGTGGCGCCGGCGCTGGCGGGGCGCGAGGTGGCGCAGGTGCCGCGGCGGACGCTGGTCCTGGGCATCGAGGGTCCGGCGGGCGCGGGTTGGACGGCAGCGGTGCGGGGGCGCGCAACCGGGCGCCAATTTGAGGACGACGAAAACCAGTTGCCCCTGACGGCGGTGACCGTCGTGGACCTCACCCTGCGGCGGGCGTTGGACGGCGGGCGGACGCTCATTCTCACCGTGGAGAACCTTGGGGGCGCGCGGGCCGAGGCGGGCCGAGGCGCCGATGGGGTGGTGACCCTCGCCTCGCCGCGGCTTTTCCTCGCCGGCCTGCGCGCCACGTGGTGAACCCTGAGCGTCCCCGCCGACGTCTTCCTTTCCCCAATGCGCCTTGTCCTCTCTCGCCTCCTGCTCCTGTCGCTTTTCCCAGCCGCCCAGCTCGCGGGGGAGCCGGAGACGCCGAGGCTGGTGGTCGTCCTCATTGTGGACCAGCTGCGCGGGGACCATCTGGCGCGTTTCGGCCCACATTTCGGGCCGGGGGGGTTCCGGCGGCTACTTGAGGGCGGGCTCGACTTCCGGGACACCCATTACCGGCACGCCTTCACCCAGACGGCGCCGGGGCACGCGACTCTAGCGACAGGAGTGCACGCGGACGTGCACGGGGTGATCGCGAACGACTGGCTCGACCGCGGCACGTGGGAGATGGTCAATTCGGTCGAGGACGCGCTATCGCCGCTGGTGGGGGTGGCCCCAGGGGAGCTCGGGCCAATCGCGGCGGCGCGGCCGGAGAAGACGGGGCGTTCGCCGCGGACCCTGCTCGCGCCGACCGTGGCAGACCGACTGAAGGAGCGTTACGGCGCGGATGCACGCGTCATCAGCCTCTCAAACAAGGACCGTTCGGCCATTCTGCTGGGCGGCCAGCGGGCGGACGGGGCCTATTGGGACGAGGTGGGGCGGATGGTGACCTCGCGGCACTACGCGGCGCGGTTGCCCGCGTGGGTTGAAGCGTTCAACGCCGAGCAACGGGTGCACGCGGCCTTCGGCCAGACTTGGGAACGCCTGCTGCCGGCGGCGGTGTACGAGGCAGTGCAGGGCCCGGACGACCAAGCGGGCGAGAACGCGGAGATGGGCCTCGGGCGGACCTTCCCGAAGCGGGTGGACGGGGGCGCAAAGGCAGTCGGGCCAGCGTTCTTCAGCGCATTCGACAATACCCCGTTCGCGACGGAGGTGCTCGGCGAGTTCGTGCAGCGCGCGATCCGCGAGGAGCGCCTCGGCCATCATCCGGGCGTGGACTTCCTCGGCGTGAGTTTCTCGCAGGTGGACACTGTCGGCCACGCCTACGGTCCGGACAGCCATGAGCTGATGGATTCAATGCTACGGATGGACCGCGTGCTGGCGGCATTGCTGGACTGCCTGGACCGCGAGGTGGGCCTGGGGCGCTGCCTGATCGTGCTGAGCGCGGACCACGGCGTCGCGCCGTTGCCGGAGCAGGCGGCGCGGCGGGAGCCGGGGGCGAAGGGGAGCCGGGCGAACTCGCGGGAGATCGACGGAGCGGTGCGGCACGCGCTGGACACCGCCTTCGGGGCGCCGCCGAAGACCGAGACCTGGTTCGTGCGTGACGGCACCGCCTATCACCTGCGGCCGGCGGCGCTCGCCGCGCGGGAAACCACGGCGGCGGCAGCGGCCAAGGTCGTGTGCGACGCCCTGCGGGCGCGGCCGGAGGTCGCGGGGGCATTCACTGCGGCGGAGCTCGCAGCGCTGCCCTCGGACGGGAATGACCTGGCCGCGCAGTTCCGCCGGAGCCAGCACGCGGGGCGGGCGCGGGATGTCCTGTTCGCGTTGCGGCCGCACGTCGGCGCGCGGGCGGGGACCGGCACCGGCCACGGCAGCCCGCACCCGTATGACACCCATGTGGCGAACGTGTGGTTCGGCGCGGGGATCCAGCCCGGCGTGCGCACCGAGCGCGTGGGCGTCGACGCGATCGCGCCGACCCTGATCGCGCGCCTCGGCCTGGCGCCGCTGCCGGACGCGCGGGCGAAGCCGCTGTTCTGAGCCGCCCGCGCCGAAGGCGTCCGGCGGGTGGGGACGGGGATTGCCACGCGCGCGGGGGCCACATTGGCTCGCGAGATCCCCACCTCTTTCCCTCGCATGCCCCGTCTCCTCCTGCTACCCCTGCTGCTTGTCCTCGCGTCGTTGCTGCGCGCCCAGCCCCTCGTCTACGAGGGGGCGGCGGGCCTGGGCCAGGGCAAGCACATCGTTTTCCTCGCCGGCGACCACGAGTACCGTTCCGAGGAGACCCTGCCGGCGCTGGCGCGCATCCTCGCGCTGCACCACGGCTTCAAGTGCACCGTCGTGTTCTCGGTGCATCCCGCCACAGGCGAGATTGATCCGGCGGCGTCGAACCTGCCCGGGATGGAGGCGCTGGCGACGGCGGACCTCGCGGTTGTGTTCCTGCGCTTCCAGGCGCCGCCCGTGGAGCAGTTGCGCCACTTCGAGGCCTATCTCGCGCGCGGCGGCCCGGTCGTGGGCCTGCGCACCGCTACGCACGCCTTCCGCACCCCGGCGGACCACCCGCTCGCCAAGTTCTCCTACGACAGCAAGGTGCCGGGCTACGAGCTGGGCTTCGGGCACCAGGTGCTGGGCCAGACGTGGGTGGGCCACCTCGGCCGCAACCACGCCCAGAGCACGCGCATCACGGTCGTCCCGGAGCGCGCGGGCCACCCGATCCTCCGGGGCGTGAAAGATATCTGGGCGCACGTGGGCGCGTACGTCGGGAAGCCGGTGGACGGCGAGGTCCTGACCCTCGCGCAGCCGCTGAACGGGATGACCCCGGATTCGCCGGCCGACTCGACCAAGGCGGCACAGCCCTCCGAGTGGACGCGCACCTACCGCGGGGCGTCAGGCCGGACCGGGCGCGTGTTCACCTCCCTTTACGGCACGCCGGAAGATCTGCTCAACGAGGGTTACCGTCGGCTGCTGGTGAACGGCTGCCTGTGGGCGGCGGGCCTTGAGGACGCGATCCGCCCCGACCTCGCGATCGGGTTCGCCGGGCCGTTCCGTCCCAACACCCACCGCAACCTCGGTCACGCGCGCGGCGTGAAGCCGGCGCAGTACGCGGGGTTCACCAGCCCGATTCCCGCGAGCCATGACACGGGCCCGGCCCCCAAGGCGGCCCCGAAGAAGGACGCATCGAAAAAGGCCGCCGCCCCCGCGGAGCCGGCCAAGGCGGAGCCGAAGGCTGACCCGAAGGCGGCCCCCAAGACCGCGGCGAAGACCGCGCCCAAGGCGGCCAAGGCCGCGCCGCCTCCGCCGCGCGAGCCAGAGCTGTTCCCCGTGCCGGCGAGGCACCGTGATCCCCTGCCCTTCCGGTTAGGCAAGGGCGAGGTCGTTGCGCTCCTCGGCAACGCGCTGCCCGAGCGGATGCAGCACGACGGCTGGCTGGAGACC
>Ga0194122_10004975_pt1 | contig 12590 bp, 12 predicted proteins | sample TA2MahCa10mmetaG_FD_155487 | JGI IMG/M metagenome (GOLD analysis project Ga0194122, IMG submission 155487) | Freshwater microbial communities from Lake Tanganyika, Tanzania - TA2015021 Mahale Deep Cast 10m | ecosystem: Environmental > Aquatic > Freshwater > Lake | place: Tanzania: Lake...
TCTTCAGAACTGAGCCATGCATAGCCAAGAACTGAACGACGAACAATTCGGGAAAAAGAACCTGACCCCCACGCCCACCCATTCGGGCCTGACGCGGCCAGTTTCGACGCTTTGCAACCTCGCCGAAATGCTGGATTTCGCTGCGCGAGGTGGTAGTGGTTTCAATTTCTACAACGGCAGCGGCCGGCTGACGGATGTTCTGACCTATCACGACTTGCGAATCGAGGCACTGCATCTCGCCCGACAGCTCGCGACACTGGGTCTGCCACGACTCGCGCGTGTGGCGATCATCGCCGATACGACACCGCTCTTTCACAAGGTCTTTTTTGCGTGCCAGTACGCAGGTTACATTCCTGTACCGTTGCCCGCTGCGCTCTTCATGGGCGGCGCCGAAAGCTATGTGAACCAGATTCGCCGCTTGTTGCAGAGCTGCACGGCGTCCGTTGCCATCGCTCCGCCCGGATATGAAGAGCTTCTGGATCGTGCTGCCAAAGACTGCGACCTGGTATGGCACGGTGGTGCCGAGGCGCTGGCAGCATTGCCTGTTCGGGAGTGCGAATTGTCTGCACTCTCCGACGATGATCCGGCCTATCTGCAGTACACCTCGGGCAGCACCCGGTTCCCGCGCGGTGTCGAGATGACGGAACGTGCCGTCATCTGCAATCTCAACGAGATTGCCGACAAGGGTGTCTGCATGACGGCCGAAGATCGGCTGGTGTCCTGGCTGCCCTTCTATCACGACATGGGGCTGGTCGGATTTGTACTGGTGCCACTCTGCCGGCAATTGTCCGCTGACTACCTCAGCCCCAGGACCTTCGCCATGCGTCCGCGCCTCTGGCTCAAACTGATCAGCGACAACCGCGGCACCGTATCCTCCAGCCCGCCCTCAGGTTACGGGCTCTGTGCGACCCGTCTGCGGGTGACAAGTGATCAGCAGAAGTACGATCTTTCCAGCTGGCGCGTGGCCTGTATCGGTGCAGAACGCATCAACGCCCGGCAGCTGGTGAATTTTGCAAACGCCATGAAGGACATGGGATTCGACCCAAAGGCCTTCGTTGCCTGTTATGGCATGGCGGAGTGTGGTCTCGCAGTGAGTTTTGCGCCGCTGGGTGAGGGGCTCAAAGTCGACAACGTCGACAAAGACCGGATCAGCCGGACAGGCGAGGCGATACCGGTCGCTCCGGTTGCAGCTGGCGCAGCGGAAGGCGATTCCGGCGTTCTCGAACTGGTTGACTGTGGTCGCATGTTGCCGAGCTACGAACTGCGTATCACCGATTACGAAGGGAAGTGTCTGCCAGATCGGCAGTGCGGCCACATCCGGGTACGCGGCCCGAGTGTCATGCGGGGTTACTTCAACGACCCAGAGTCCACCGCCCGCGTGCTCAGCGCCGATGGCTGGCTCGACACCGGCGATATCGGCTACAGCCTCGATCACCATCTCTACGTCACGGCACGCAGCAAAGACGTGATCATTATCCACGGTCGCAACATCTGGCCGCAGGACCTCGAACAGCTGGCGGAGTCCTGTCCAGGTGTGCGCCTCGGTGATTCCACCGCATTTGAAGTCACCCGTCCCGACAATCATCCGATGGTGGTGGTCGTCGTCGAAACTAAGAGACCCGATCCGGAACTGCGCAACCTCATCGCCTCGCGCGTATCCAGCAGTTTTGGGGTCACCTGCCACGTCGAGCTCGTTCCGCCCAAAACCTTGCCGAAGACCTCGTCAGGAAAGCTTTCCCGGGCGACTGCACGCCTCGGATTCCTCGAGCGCGTGGGCTGGGACCACGGAGGCAATCCCGTCGCGAGGACCGCACTCGAAGGCTACGGCTGAGCGGCCTTCATCGCACTTCTTCCGATCTGTTGAACACATCGCGGCGCATCCTTCTCACTGGAGCCACCGGCTTTATCGGCCAGCACGTTCACCGTGCTCTCCTCGATGCGGGCCATCAGGTCATTGCGCTGATCCGCCCGGAATCGAAGAACGTATCCCTCGACGCGCGTGTTGAACCATTGCGCGTGAGCCTGCTCGATACCAACGCGATGCGGGCGGCGGTGCAAGACGTCGACGCGGTGGTCGCGCTTGCCGGCGCAGTTCGCGGCCGAACCGCGCAGGATTTCCAAACAGCCAACTCTGACGCATGCACCGTGCTCAAGGACGCCATGACTGCCGAAGCGCGGCATGTTCCCCTGCTGTTCATGTCATCCCTCGCCGCAACCCAACCGCAACTCTCCGACTACGCGGCGAGCAAACGTGCCGGTGAAGACAGCATCACATCGAGCGCATTGCAGTGGTGCGTGTTTCGGCCACCGGCCGTTTATGGTCCGGGTGAACGTGAATTGCGGCCGCTGCTCGACTGGATGGCCCGGGGCGTGATTATCATCCCGGGCAATGACGCCCAACGGGTGGCCTTCATCCATGTGGCTGATCTCACCGCTGCATGTCTGGCATGGTTCGCGAACAGCAATCTTCTGTCCGGACGAATTTTTGAACTCAATGACGGGGAATCTGACGGTTACGACTGGCACGCCATCGAGTCTGCCTGCGGCGAACGGCGCTACTTCCGCGCCGTGGTACCGGCCGCGGCACTGCGCGCGCTCGGCTTCCTCAGCGTGTTGGCGTCACGGGTCAGCGGCAACGCGCCTATGTTGTCTCCGGGAAAGGTGCGGGAACTCATGTTCCCTTCATGGGTGGGCAGCAGCACGGGAGAAGGTAATAATGCCTTTTCTGCGGTCACCGGCTGGAAACCTGAGTGGAAACTCAAGGCCGGTGTGCACCAGACGCTGGAAACCCGTTGAGTGGTTCCAGGGTTTGGAAAACCTGCCATGCCGCCTGCGGCGGCTGTTCTCTGGAGTAACTTCAATCGTGAGCGATATTGAGCACCAGCTGTCCACGTTGCTCGGACACATCACGGAGCTGCCCGACAGTTTCAACGCCGACTCCGATCTCATCGACGACCTTGCGCTCGAGAGCATGCAGGTCATGGAGTTCGTGATGGAAGCGGAAGACCATTTCGACGTGGCGATTGCCCAGGACCGGCTCGCCGACGTACGCACCCTCGCCCAGCTCGCGACCGTAATCGAGAAGTTGCGTGGGCCTGCTCGATAAGTTCGCCGAGGTTCGTGCGACCCGGGAAAGTCTCGGCCCCATCGATCCGACGCGGGTGGTGATTGAGCGTCTCTTGTCACCCACCCGCGCAATGATCCGTGGCCGGGAAACCCTGCTCGCCGGGACCAACAACTACATGGGAATGACCATGGAGCCGGCAGCGATTGCCGCCGGACAATCCGCGCTGGCGGACGCCGGCACCGGCACCACCGGTTCGCGTATGGCCAACGGCACCCACGATAGCCATCGCCAGCTCGAAGCGGAACTCGCCGCTTTCTACGGTTATCCCCATGCCATGGTGTTCACCACCGGTTATGGAGCGAACCTCGGCGTACTGTCGGCACTGGTCGGTCCGGGTGACGCCGTCATGCTCGACGCCCATGCGCATGCGAGCCTGCACGATGGCGCCCGCATGACGCGCGCTGATGTCTACAGCTTTCGCCATAACGATGCCACCAATCTCGATGCACGTCTGCGAAGGCTCGGCGATCAGGCCACTCGCACGCTGGTGGTAGTGGAGGGCTTGTACAGCGTGACCGGTGATCTCGCTCCGCTCGCCGAGATTACCGCGGTCACCCATCGCCACGGCGCACTTCTGCTCGTGGATGAAGCCCATTCCGTGGGTGTCATCGGCGCAGGGGGACGCGGCGTCGTGGAAACCGCCGGTGTGCTCGATCAGGTGGATTTCGTTGTTGGCACGTTTTCCAAAGCGTTTGGCACCACTGGTGGATTCTGTGTCAGCCGGCATGCGGAACTCCGACTCTTCTCCTACTGCAGCCGGCCCTACATGTTCACTGCGTCACCAAGCCCCGCCACCGTCGCGTCCACACGTGCAGCGCTCAAGCTTCTCCGTGACGAACCGCAGCGCCGCGAACACCTGACAAGGTTGTGCACACGGCTCCTTGCCGGCCTGCGCCAGCTCGAATTGCCGGTAAACGATGTGCCCACACCGGTTGCCTGTGTGGAACTCGACTCGCGCGAGAAAGCACTTCGCGCCTGGAATGCGCTGCTCAATGCAGGTGTTTACGTAAACATCATGTTGCCACCGGCAACACCGGGTAACGCCAGCCTCCTCCGCCTCTCCATCGGCGACGCTTACACGGAAGCAGACGTGGACGAGCTGGTTACGAAGCTGGGGGGAGTGCTCGGTGAGATGAACGCCGAAGCAGAATCCTGAGAAGCACAAGGTACCCCGCGAACGCCACCCCGTAGGCGACGAGGCTAGACCAGCCCGCGGCGTACAGACCGATGGGCGAATCGAGCCACAGAAACGTAACGGCGTACGTACTCGCGGTCAGGAGCGACAACCCGAGCACCAGTCGCTCGCCGCTCAATGTATAGACCGCAGGTCGTAGACTCGCGCTTGGCAACTCCAGAACCGCCACAGCCACCAGCAGGATGACGAGCGGTGTTCCCGCCACGAATTCAGCACCACCCAGCAGATTCAGAATCTGATCACCGAAGTACCAGATCATGGCCATGAAAAGCACGCCCACCGCCGCCAGCACCGCGGCGACCTGTACGGTAAACCGCAGGAACTGCGCCGGCTCATTCAGCCAGGTCCGCGCGAGGTCAGGAAAAATCGCCTGCCGTATCAAGGCCACCGGCTTGCGGATCACTTCAGCGACGTCACGCGCAAGCCGGTAGATCCCGGCATCACCGGAAGACAGCACCGTGCCAACCAATAGCGTCGGACCCTGTCGCATCAGGGCATCGATGTTCGACTGCCAATAAACGGATCGCAGAAACGACACCACACCATCAAACTTGTGCAGCGGAACAGATTTGTTGGGTGGCTGGCTACGCAAGTCCGAGCGCACCGCGAGCCAGGCCGGAATCGTCAGCAGCCCGTGATCCAGCCAGAGGGCCACGCCATAGACCACGATGAAAGCCTCAAACGGCGCCTCCAGCCACGCGGCAATCGCCGCACCGGTGAGCCGGACCACAGAACCGGTTGCTTCCAGCGCGCCGAGAATCCGATAACGATCCAGCACCCGCAGCGTGCCTTTCGCTGTACCTTCGATGAACCCCGTCGCAGCCAGTACATAAATCCAGCTCGTTGACGGAAAGAGTTCGGGTCGAAGCGACATCCCCGCGCCGACAATCAGGGCGGTCACACCCACGGCCATCAGCATGCCGATGACATCGAGTCGAAAAAGACCACGCAGCATGGATCGCCAGCCTTCCGAGTCACTGCTGGCATGCAGCGCGACACCAAAACGAACCGTCGCATCAGCGGTTTTGAAGTTGCAGAACTGCCGTACGAGCAGTGCCCCTGCCTGCAGCATCACCACGACGCCGAATTCATCTGCGCCAAGCGTGCGGGCACAGATGGCGGTAGACAGGAGTCCAAGAATGGATGCCGCACCCTGACCACCCAGCAACCAGCCGAAATTGACCGCGAGCCGTTGCCAGCGGCTCAACGAAAACCACCCGCACGCCATAACCGCCAGATGAACGCCCAGCCAAACACCAGGGGCCAGCGCCGCGCACGCTCAGAAGGCTCCAGCGCCACTCCGGACTGTCGCCCAACTTTCCAGGCGAGATAGTCGAGTGGCTCCGCAAATGTGAACACCGCCTTGACGATGCGGACAGCGGACAACACCTTTCCAGTGATCTGTCGCAGCCGCCATGACAAGCGACTGAGCGAGCCACCCTGAGGCGCTGAAAAACGCCGATACAAGGCGTCGTAGTGCGCCTGATCCGCACGGTAGAGGGAGGCGATCCGCTCCGCTGTTTCCGACCGGAGTTCCGCGGCATAGGTCAGTGTGAAGCCCTGTTGCCAGAACGACTCCGGCGCTGGAACCGCCTGCCCCTGCCACCAGCTCGCCACAATCCGTGTCAGTCGAGCGGCAGCCGTGTCCTGGATGGCCTCACAGATGCGGCTGCTAGCCGCATCACGTACGAACAGCAACGGTGCCGGCTGGGCAAACCGCGCCCAGAAGTAAGGATGAAAATCACTCGCCACTGCCCTGCGGAGCTGATCGGTGCGCAGCACCGTAACCTTGGCACGCAATTCTCCACCTCGCATCACCAGAACGGTGGGAGGTAACAGCTTTCCCGGCAGAAACGTCGCACCTGGCGGATAACGGTCCAGCAATACATAGAAGTCCGGCAGCGTATCGCGCCGCCCGCGACGCCAGGAACCATAGAGAAACACGGCATCAAGTGATTCTCCGAAACGGTCGATCACCGCCTGGAGCAGCGGCTGAAGCGGATCGTCAGCGGCTGCGACCGCCGTCGCCGACTCACTCATACGCGGCGCGGGTGGCAGAGAATGTCGCATAGGCGCGGGGATTTTTTTCCCGCGATGCCGGATCCGCCAGCCACGAGGTCAGCGGCTTGCCCTGCAAGCGGATCGCTACGGCATAGAGCAGACGCAGCATCAGGATCAGCGTCGAGAGAACGCTCCAGGCAACCACCAGGATAAATGACCACTCAGCGCCACCGATCGGCAGCGCAACGGTCATCAGCACAAGACACGGATTGCGCCGTGCCGTGTATAGACGGAAATACGCATCGAACGGACGCCAGGCAAAGAGACCAATCGGCCCGAGAAGGTGGAATGCGGCTTCCGTCAATCGGCCACCGATATAGCCCGCGAACACCGCGATGACGAGCTCATTGAGCGTCAGGCCAAACGGCCCTACCCAGGCGGCCCCGAGCGATGCCCCCCAGGCCCAGTACCAGAATGGTGGATGCACGATGTCCATACCGTGATCGAGGATGTGGCCGATGCGGCTCGACTGCACAGTCACCCGGGCAAGCTTGCCGTCCACCGTATCGAGCCAGGTCATGATCCAGCCACAGATCAGGCCGAATACGTAGTGACCTTCTGCAAACGCCCACAGGGCGATCAGCATCAGCAGCACACCAGTCCCGGTCACCTTGTTCGGTGTGAGGCCAAGATTCGCGGCAATCTGCACACCTTTGCGAGCAGGGCGCGGCCACCACCACTTGGTCACAAAGTCGGTCACCCCTTTGTATGAACCCCCGTAGAGGCGGCTTTCCAGGTCGTCCCGGTTCGCGTCCGTCACTTCGGCGACAAGTGGTGGCTCCGCTTTGCGCAGTTCAACCGCATACGCTGCAAGGTCATCGATGGACAGCTCTGGGAAAACCCTCGAACCACCGTTCAGCGCTTCCAGCGCCGCGCCGGCGTCACGCCCGGAACTCATCGCTGCGGCCGGCCGACCATTGGCAATGAGCACCCCGCGCTGGGGGATGAGGCTTGAAAGCGCCCGCAGTTCAAACACGTGATCGGCACGGATCAGCAGTACCTGGTCATCGGGTTGTACCGCTGCTAACTGGGTGATGGATTCAACGTTGTCGATGGAGCGCAGCTGGCGATCGATCCGCGTTCGTCCATCCAGCCCCCACAACTGCAGGTTTCCTTCGCCAATCACCAACGCCTTGATCATGTTGTCCCGCTTCTTGTCCTGCTTCCATACGCAGGCGGCGATTATAGGGTCAGCTCATGTGCCGCGTCCGACGAGTACAAACGTTCAAACCGTCATAGGAACGGAACTTGGGAGGCTGCTGGTACACTGCACTCGTCCCGAAGCAGGTGTCCCTGATTGCGCCTCGCCCATCTCACCGATCCTCATCTCACATCTCTGGCGGGTATGCGATTGCGCCAGTTGCGCCGCAAGGAATTGCTGGGTTTCCAGTCCTGGGCCCGGCGACGCAGGCGGCTGCATCTGCGCGATCGGCTCGATGTGCTGACTGCGGCACTCCTCTCTCACGAGCCAGACCTGATCTGTATCACGGGTGATCTCGTCCACATCGGTCTCGCACAAGAACATGAAGAAGCGCTGGCCTGGCTTGAAACCCTGGGTGGTCCGGAACGGGTGGTCATCGTGCCCGGCAATCACGACATCTACACCACCAGATCCTGGGTAACGGCGGCCACACGCTGGCGCGATTGGCTGCGTCTCGAACATCCACCGCTGCACCCGCACGATCACTATCCGATCAGCCTCAATATTGACGCGGTGCAGATCATCCTCGCCAACTCCGCCCTGCCGATGCCGTGGTACAGCGCCGAAGGTGTATTGGGTGCCGCGCAACGCACCGCACTCGCCGATCTCCTGACTCCATCGCCGGATCAGCCTCCCCGTGTGCTGCTGCTGCACCATCCTCCGGAAAATGCCCGGGAAGCCGGAGTCCCTCGCCGCAAGGCCCTGCGTGACGCTGACAAGGCGGCCAACGTGCTACAGCAGGCCGATGTCATCCTGCATGGACATACGCATCACAACCACGCACGGCGCTACGGGCGGGCACAAGTATTCTCGACCGCGTCGGCATCAGCCAAAGACGCGAGTTTTCGCATTCTCGATCTGACGCGGTCAGAACTCGGCATGTGGCAGATTGATGCCACGCTGCATTCACTGCGCGGCGAGCGGATGATCGAGACTGATCGGCAAAACTGGCTGCTACCCCGGAACAGCTGATCAATGCCGCCGATTGAGCAGCAACAAGCCGATGATGAGCATCACCAGATCAGGCAGCATGCCGGTGGCCGGGGCCGGCAGGTGATACAGCAGGGCAAGCTGCATGGCGAGCCGTTCGGTCAGATAAAAACCGAGCCCGATTGCCGCGCCGATCGCAACCCGCGCGCCGAGTGACATCGCCCGGGTGGATCCCATCACTACGGGAAGCCCGAGCAGCGACAACGCGATCAGCCCGATGGGTAGGCTCAGCTGTTGCCACAACAGCACTTCGTAACGGTGCGAATCGAGCCCGTTGCTACGCAAATGGTCGACGTAACGCATCAGGTCGAGCGGTGCAAGAGCATGATCAGCATTGATCAGCGTGAAGATCTGCTCCGCGTTGAAATCCGGCACAAACGGCAGCACTTCCTCGTAACTCGAGGACACACCCCCGGACTCGAAACGAAGCGTGGTCACATCCCGCAACACCCAGTCGCGCGGTCCGATCACATCCGCCCGCTCGGCACAGGTCAGGGTTTGCACCAGCCCGGTGGGATCGAGTTCATAGACCTCGATATCCACCGGCACCATGCCCATCTCCACACCGCCCACACGCAGCAGCCGGTTGTCCTGACGGGTCCAATACGCGGCGTCCTCGCGGGTTGAAGAGGCATAGGTTTTTACCCGCAGCGCCGATGCTTCCTGTTCCAGCCTTGGAATGATCCACTGCTGTGCAACGATCACACCCGCGGCAACCACCGCCGCCAGCACGATGACCGGGATCGCGATGCGGGGTACGGACCAGCCGCTGGTGCGGAGCACCGTCAGTTCCTGCGCTGCGGCCAGTGCACCATAGCCTATGATGCTGCCGAGCAGGCACGTCACCGGCAGCAGATCGATCAGGATGCGCGGCAGATGCAGACCAGCCACACGCAATGCATCGTTGGTGCTGTAGGTTCCTTTACCGATGTCTTCGAGTTGTTCGGCAAGTTCCAGGAACCCGAACAGACCAAGCAAGAGCAGCACCACCGGCGCTGCTCCGCGGAGCAGCGCAATCAGCACATATCGGTCCAGTTGCAGCATGAGTCAGATTCCTACCCGGCGCTGCAGCAGCAGTACCGTTGCCAACAAGGCCGCAAGGCCGAGCGGCGCCCACCACAGATGTTCGAGAGAACCCTGCTCAACGCCGCTGCGCACGATACCCAGCACGTTGTAGTACACCGCATAGATCACCGCCGCGATGATGATCCGTGCATAACGACCGGACCGGGGTCGCGTCCGCCCAAGCGGTAGCGCCACACCTGCGAGTAACAAGGCCGAAACAGCATTCGACAACCGCCATTGCAGTTCCGCCTGGTCCTTCGGTTCTTCGGAATGGAGAAGATCCGCCGTGGCTGCCGCCTTGGTTTTGTAGCCCACCTCATCCGGCTCAAAACCGGGCACCTTGACCGTGAGTTCGCCCAACGCCGCAAGCATCTCCCGGCCATCTTTGCCTTGTTTGTAGATCACCGCGTTCTTGAGCTCGAGCGTGTGGTCATCACCCTGCGCAGCCTCGTGCAGCTCGCCTGATGTGGCCGACACCACCTCAAGTTCTTCACCCTTGCCGCGACGCAGAAAGACCCGGTGCATCTCGGCGTCATCCGCATCCCTTTCACCCACAAACACTGTTCGGCCGCCCGACGCGAGCGCATGGAACTGACCTGTGGGCAAGGTGGTCAGATCCGTCCCCGCCTCTGCCTGCGCCTCTGTATCGTAAAGCTGTGTATAGGCCCAGGGCCTGATGACCAGCGACAGGAACGAAGTGGCGATGGCGACCAGCGCTGCCACGAACAGTGCAGGCAACATCAGGCGGAGTTCAGAGATTCCGCTTGCGCGGAAAGCAACGACTTCCCAATCGGAATACAGACGTCCGAGGCCGACGATGAAACCGATGTACAACGCGATAGGCAGCAGCACTTCAAGGGCGATCAGCGATTTGAGCCCGGTCAGCCGAAACACCGAGTCAGCGTTGAGCACACCTTCGTTCGCTTCAGAGAGATACCGTGCCAGGCTGTAGGCGATAAACACACTCACCAAAAGCAGCGAAACTGCAAGGAAGGGTCGGGTCACCGACGCGATGATGTAACGATCGAGAATGGTCGGACGGATGGTGACCTCTGCAATCCGGGATACGAAGATGGGCGGACCAACCGGTACGCGGTGCTATGATGCCGGCATGAACAGCCATGAACCAAGCAGTATGGCGAAAGGACACGCAACCGGGGCAACAACCCGCACCAGGCGCCGCGGATCCACGCGGTTTCGGACCCTTGCCGCGCTGATGTCCCTGGGTTTCTCAGCAGCCGTTATGGCCCAAACCGGCGCTGATGTGGCGGTGGCCACAACCACTCCCACCCAAATCCACATCCGGGCTGAAAAGGCCTGGGAAGACAAAGACGCCGACGTGCTCTATCTCGAAGGCGAATTCCACATGCGCACCGACGATTGGGAAGTTCGCGCTGAACGGGCTGAGGTGCATGGGCCTGTTGAAGATCCAGTGAAGATCGTGGGCTACGGCCACCCAGCCAGTATCCGCGTCACGCTCGGCGACAAGCAGGATCAGGGCACGGGCTACAGCGAACGTATCGTCTATCTGTACCAGACCAAAATGCTCGAGCTGCACCAAAACGCGCGGATGGAGATGGACAACGTGACCGTGCGCAGCGCGGCCATCATCTACGATGTCGGCCGCAAGAAGCTCGTTTCAGGGGGCAAAGAAGGCGTGGAGTTCGTGCTGCAGAAGAACAATCCGCCGGACCCGTAACGACCTGTTGGTTTCCCGCTGACCCATCATCCCCAGTGTGAACGTATCGCCTGGATCAACCGATGACGCAGGTTGTCATCCACGGCAACACCACCACCGAGCTGCGGCAGCGCCGGCCAGCCACCATCGGCAAAGGTCATCCCTTCGAACTCGTGCGGCGATTCGTAACGCGGAATCACGTGAAAGTGCACCTGCGGATCAACCATCATCAGCATGAGCCAGTTGATGCGGTCGTAGTTCACGAAACTGCGCAGCGCGTTTTCGATTCGCAAGACGAGTTCGCCCTGCTCGGCAAAAGCTGCTGCCGGCAGTTCCGAATAGCGCAGCACCGGGGAATTCGCACATAGCACCAACGAACCCAAGGTCGCCTGTTGGGGACGGAGAAGAACGGTCCAGTGGGTGCCGCTGTGAATGACTGTCGCCGGCCAACCGAATTTCTTCGCCGTATCGTGCATCTACGTTTCCTTGAGCCGGATTCCGCCTCAGCTCGCCGACTGTTCGAGTGAACGGGCCTGCGCTGCCCGCGAATGCCACCATCCGGGAACCGTCTTCTGCGCATGGGCCAGATCCGCAGGAGAGTCGATCTCACACCACGCACGGCCTTCGGTGCTCACGGTTCCTACATAGCCGAGTTCTGCAAGAGCATCGATGGCAGACAGGTACCATCGCTTCAGTGTCGATTCGTTTTCCATCATCTGTTCAAGCTGACGACGGAACAGTGAAGCGCCGACATCACTGAAGCGGATCATGCCGATGGACTCACCGCTCACGGCATTGACGTCGAGGCGCTTGTCAACGCGCAGCAGGCGATCGCCATCGAGTATGACTTTCATGTCGTCCGCGTCGTAGGCGGCCTTGCGATTGGTCACCAGCGTGATCGGATATCGCGCCGGGGCCGCCAGCAGGTGGGTGAAGATCTGCGGTTCAAACATGGTGTCGCCGTTGATGATGACAAACGGGCGCAACATCTCGTGACGAACCACCCAGCAGGTGCCTAGATTATCTGAATGCGCGAAAAACGGGTTGTGAGAAACCCGTACCGGCAACTCGGTGAAGCCTTCGACCACCGCCTTCACCTTGTGTGCCTGGAAACCTGACACCACCACCACTTCGCTGGCACCACCCACCTTGAGTGATTGCAGCTGCCATTCGAGTGCTGAACGGTCCCCAAGGGGCAGAACACACTTCGGTGTCTCCTCGGTAAAGGGCAGCAGGCGCCGACCCTGGCCCGCGCTCAGGATGATGACTTTCA
>Ga0194122_10004982_pt1 | contig 12574 bp, 12 predicted proteins | sample TA2MahCa10mmetaG_FD_155487 | JGI IMG/M metagenome (GOLD analysis project Ga0194122, IMG submission 155487) | Freshwater microbial communities from Lake Tanganyika, Tanzania - TA2015021 Mahale Deep Cast 10m | ecosystem: Environmental > Aquatic > Freshwater > Lake | place: Tanzania: Lake...
TCGGTCGCATCGAGATTCTTAATGCGGATCGTGAAGCAGAACTAGCCCGCAGAGCCAAGGCCGGTGATTCAGAAGCCTTGGAGCAGCTGGTTTCCGCCAACCTACGCTTTGTGGTATCGGTGGCCAAACAATACCAGCACCAAGGCCTTGCATTGAGTGATTTGATCAACGAGGGTAACCTTGGCCTGATTAAAGCCGCCGGACGCTTCGACGAAACTAGAGGTTTCAAATTCATTTCCTATGCCGTGTGGTGGATCCGTCAATCCATCCTGCAGGCCCTTGCCGATCAAGGAAGAGTGGTCCGTTTACCCTTGAACCGAGTGGGCTTGATGTCCAGAATCTCCAAACTTGGATCCCGCATGGAACAAGAATTGCAGCGTGATGTTTCCGATCAGGAAATCGCAGCCATGCTTGAGATTTCATCCGCGGAGGTGGGCGAGACATCCACTTTATCCCTTCGGCATCTATCCATGGATGCTCCCGTTACCGATGATGAGGATGTTAAACTCATGGATCGTTTGGAGGATAAGGATCGAAATCTCCAACCTGGCCAGGGTTTGGAACTGGAATCGTTGGTGACCGATATTGAATCTTCCTTACGTGAATTGCCAAGCAGGGAAGCCGAGATCATCCGTTGTTTTTTTGGGATTAGCGGAAGATCGGTGCTTGGTTTGGATGAGCTGAGCGCTCGTTTTGAATTGTCCAGGGAAAGGGTCCGCCAAATCAAGGAACGCTCTTTGAGGCGTTTACGATCCATGCGTAAGACCCAGCTATTGCGGGGTTACCTGGGTTAGTGGGCCTCCATCGTCAGCAAATCCCTCAATCGTCAGCATCATCCGAGGATTCCTCCAAGATTAGTTCTGCAGAAAATCGAAATTCCAAATCAGGATTTTCTGCTTGCAGTCTTTGTAACATCCATTGAGAATCTGCCAGGTACACCGAGCGTGCGTCTTTGTCAAAAGCTTGATGCTCACGTCGGTATTGAAAGAAATCCTCGATCTCGTCAGGATTGGCGGCATGGATCCAACATGCCTTGAGGTAGGGGAGGGATTGGTACTGTACCTTCGCCCCGTATTCATGAAGCAGCCTGAATTGAATCACATCAAATTGCAGTTCCCCTACGGTTCCGATGATCTTGCGATTCCCCGGTTGTTGCACAAAGAGTTGAGCCACCCCTTCATCGGTCAATTGCCTAAGGCCTTTTTCGAATTGTTTGGCCTTGAAAGGATCGAGGTTTTCGACCCTGCGAAAGAGCTCCGGAGAAAAGGCAGGAATGCCCTTAAAAAATAAATGTTCCCCCTCGGTGAGGCTGTCACCAATTTTGAAATTCCCGGTATCGTAGAGGCCCACCACATCTCCCGGCCATGCCTCCTCAACGGTATTGCGATCGCTAGCTTGAAAAAGGAGTGGCGCGGAGAATCGGATTTTTTTGTCCAAACGGACATGGTAATAAAATTTGTTACGTTCAAATTTCCCTGAACAAATTCGCATAAAGGCGATGCGATCCCGATGGTTAGGATCCAGGTTGGCGTGGATTTTGAAAATAAAACCCGTTAACTTGGGATGTTGGGTTTCGATGATCCCCGTTCGAGTTTCACGAGGTCCGGGTTCAGGGGCTATCTGCACAAAGGTGTCCAGAAGTTCCCGAATACCAAAATTATTCAAGGCAGATCCGAAGAAAATGGGTGCTTGCGCAGCTTGGAGGTAGGCTTCTTGTCGAAAATCTCCATACACTTCCAACAAATCCAGGTCTTCACGGAGTTTGCGGGCCAATGGACCAAGCAAGTCGTCAATTCGCTGATCGTTAAGGTCATCGAAGCTGCGTATATCCGAAGCGATGCTGGTCTTGGAAGCCGAAAAAAGATCCAGGTGTTTGCGATGTTTGTTATAGACGCCTTTGAAACGATCGCCTTGACCAATGGGCCAACTGAGTGGACAAGGAGTCAGCCCTAATTTGTTTTCGAGCTCGTCCAGCAGATCGAAGGGGTCCAGACCTTCGCGGTCCATCTTGTTGATCAAAACGATGACCGGTGTCGCACGCATTCGGCATACCTGCATTAAATTCTCGGTTTGTTCCTCGACTCCTTTGGCGGCGTCCACCACCAGAATTACCGAGTCCACCGCGGTGAGCGTGCGGTAGGTATCTTCTGCGAAATCCTTGTGACCAGGAGTATCCAAGATATTCACCCTGCATCCGCCGTATTCAAATCCCATCACGGAGGTGGATACCGATATACCCCTTTGCTTTTCGATTTCCATGAAATCGGAAGTAGCGGTCTTGCGAATTTTATTGGACTTAACAGCCCCGGCCGTTTGAATCGCCCCACCAAAAAGCAAGAACTTTTCGGTCAAGGTTGTTTTCCCAGCGTCAGGGTGGGAAATAATCGCGAAGGTTCGCCGAGGTATGTTCTTGTTCATGGAAGGGGTCAAAGATAACCAAGACCTTTCTTCAGGTAAATTTGGGCCAAATCCCCAAAGCTGCCATGGAAATTACCCGTTTGTTTCGCCTTGCGCTCGTAACTGCTTCCGTCTTTCTGTTGGCTTCCTTGGTTTGGTGGTGGTACTCCAAGCCATCGCTTACCGAGGAAGCCTTAACCAAGGTCCCTGTTTTTGAATTTCCTCTGATTGGCCGTAGCGGGGTGGTGACCAGGCATCAATTCAAAGGGCAATACTTGGTGGTTTCTTATTTCAATCCGGATTGTTCCCATTGCAGGCGCTTGGCTGCAACCGTTGGAGATAAGCCTAAGGGCCACAAAATAAAATTAGGTGGCAAAGAAATTCGGGTGGGGTGGTTGTGGGTCACCCGCTTCGATGAAGACCAGGCTTGGAATTTCATGAAAGATTTTGGTCTAACAGACAAGCCGCACACCTATTTGGCCGCGGATCGGGAGGGTTCCTTCTACAGGGCCTTTGGGGACATGCATGTACCTTCCCTCTATGTATTTGACCCGCAAGGAAATTTTCTGGAAGCTGTTTACGATGAACCGCTCTACAGCGATGTCCTCAAAATCATCGGTGGAGGACAAGCTCAGAAACCCAAGAAAATCAGGTAAAGAAGGCTTAGAGCAACATCAAAGGCTTAGAGCAACATCGAGGGCTTAGAGCAACATCGATACTGGATCGCGGAGCATCAACGCAAAGCTTTGGAGGAAGGCGGCACCGGTTGCGCCGTCCACCACCCGATGATCACAAGATAATGTTACGGTCATGCGTTGTCCGATTCCCAATTGTCCGTTGCGTACCACAGGGCATTCGCGAACGGCACCAACCGCCATGATGCAGGCATCCGGTGGATTGATGATGGCAGTGAAAGCCTCGATACCAAACATTCCTAAATTGCTAATTGTAAAGGTATTACCTTCCCAATCTTGAGGTTGGAGCTTCTTCTCTCGGGCTTTGGCGGCAAAGTCCTTGGATTGGCTGGCCAATTGAACCAAATTCTTTTGGTCGGCAAAGCGTAGGACCGGCACAACAAGTCCTTCGGGCAGGGCCATAGCCACTCCGATATGGATATGATCGTTTTGTCGAATGCGATCGCCAAGCCAGGATGAATTGACCACGGGATGTTGCCGCAAGGCCATGGCAGCCGCCTTAATCACCAGGTCGTTGACCGAAATTTTGACCGGTGAGTTTTGATTCAATCGGGCCCTGGCCTCTACCGCCTGGTCCATGTCAATTTCCATGGTGAGGTAGAAGTGAGGGGCAGCATTTTTGGATTCTGAAAGCCTTTTTGCAATGGTTTTACGCATTTGGGATAAGGGCATATCCTTGAAGGATTCGCCTTGACCCGCTGCCTTGTTCAGGTAAGCACTCAAATCCATTCCCGTGCCCAACCCCGATGCTGGCGGGGTCACCGAAACTGCAGGTCCTTTGTAATTCTCAATGTCGCGACGCACGATTCGGCCATGGTCTCCCGTCCCTTGGATTTGAGACAAAGGAAGTCCGAGATCAGCGGCCATTTTCTTGGCGAGAGGGGAGGCCTTGACGCGCTGGTCATCGGTCGAGCCTTGATGCTCATCGGTCGAGCCTTGATGCTCCTCCTTCGAGGCCATGGGTACGCTGGGTTCAGGATTCGATGGCGCTCCAGGCTTGGTAACGGGGGCGTTGCTTGGTCCTTGGCTTGACAACAATGAGGAAATATCTTCACCCTCTTTGCCCACGATAGCAATGATGGCATCCACCGGGACGGCTTGGCCTTGCTCCACTCCGATATGAAGAAGTGTGCCCTTGACATAATTTTCCAATTCCATGGTGGCTTTGTCGGTTTCAACTTCCGCGAGGATATCGCCGGATTTGACAGCGTCGCCAACTTTTTTGTTCCAAGCGACGATGACCCCTTCGGTCATGGTATCACTCATTTTGGGCATTCGGATTATTTCGGCCATCAGCAGGGGGTTCTTGACTTTGGTAAAAAGGCTAGGTTTGAAGAAGCGCAAAATTAATTCAATAACTTAGGCCCATGGCTTTGACAACGTCTTTTTTGGATGAAATCCTTGGATTCCTGCCATCGGATGCCGTGCGATTTAACGATTTGGAAGAATTTGGCCGGGATGAGACCGATGATTATTGTTTCGAACCTGATTTGGTGGTCTTTCCGGGGTCCGCTGAGGACATAGCCCGAATTTTAGCCTTGAGCAATCGGTATAAGGTTCCGGTGACTTGCCGAGGGGGTGGAACAGGCTTAAGCGGTGGTGCATTGCCGGTACGGGGTGGTTTGGTCCTGAGCACGGATCGTCTAAACAGAATTCTTCATATCGATACGGCCAACTTGCAGGTCACCGTGGAACCGGGGGTGATTACTCAAGTGCTCCAGGAGTCGGTGGCGGAATTTGGCCTGTATTACCCACCAGATCCTTCGTCCAGGGGGACATGCACCTTGGGTGGGAATCTGGCGGAGTCGGCAGGTGGACCGCATGCGTTCAAATACGGGACTACCAGGGATTATGTTTTGAATTTGCAGGTTGCCTTGATGGACGGTTCTTTGATTTGGACAGGGGCCAATGTGACCAAATACGCCACAGGGTATCACCTTACGCAGTTGATGGTCGGCAGTGAGGGTACCCTGGGGGTGATTACCAAGGCCGTTCTGAGGTTGATCCCCGCTCCAGGGGCTGATTTACTGCTCTCAGCGCCATTCTATGATTTAGAATCAGCTTGCAGGGCCGTTTCAGCGATACAACTTGCGGGGATACGGCCATCGGCAGTGGAGTTCATGGAGAAAGAGGCCTTGGAGATGTCTGCGAATTTTCTTGGAATCAATATGCCATTTCCTTCCGACGTGGTTGCGGAATTGCTTATTGAGCTGGACGGAGACAGCTTGGATCAGCTGTATCCTCTCGCGGAACGTTTATCCGAAATTTTGGAACAAGAAGGCGCTGGCGATATTCGATTGGCTGATCAAGCGGATACCAAGGAGACCTTGTGGCGACTGCGTCGGCAAATCGGTCACGCCGTCCGGGCTCATTCCATATACAAGGAGGAAGACACGGTGGTCCCGATGTCCGCTTTGCCTTCTTTAATGCTCAAGGTCAAGGCCTTATGCTCTAAGTACGGGGTACGATCGGTTTGTTACGGGCATGCCGGTGATGGGAATATTCACGTGAATTTGCTTAAAGAGGAACACCACGACGAATACTGGAACCAAACCTTGCCCAAGATGATCGAGGAATTGTTCAAAGAAGTTCATCAATTGGGAGGTACGGTATCCGGTGAACATGGAATTGGCTGGTCGCAGAAGAGGTATATGGCCCTGGTCATGGACCCTGTCCAAATTCAGCTCATGAAGGGTATCAAAGCTGTTTTTGACCCGCAGGGTCTTCTAAACCCCGGCAAGATCTGGGAGGCTTGAATGGCTAATCACAGGCCTATCTTTGCGCCTGCTTTTCTAAAAAATCGTTATGAGTACACAAACTCTTCTTTACTTGGTGCCTCTTTGTGGGGTTGCTGGACTGCTGTTCACCTTTTGGAAGTCATCATGGGTGGCTGCCCAAGATCCTGGGGATGCCAAAATGCGTAAAATTGCCGGGCATATTGCCGAAGGCGCTATGGCCTTCCTCAAAGCCGAGTACAAGATTCTTGCTGTTTTTGTGGCCTGCGTGGCTGTTTTGTTGGCGCTGACCAGTCCTGAGACCTCCTCTCCATTGGTTGGTTTCGCCTTTGTGGTGGGTGCGCTTTGTTCAGGCCTGGCCGGGTTTATCGGTATGCAGGTGGCCACCAAAGCCAATGTTCGTACGGCCAATGCCGCCCGTACAGGCTTATCCAAAGCCCTCGAAATTGCCTTTGCGGGCGGTTCGGTCATGGGCATGGGGGTTGTTGGTCTGGGCGTTTTGGGCTTGAGCCTTTTGTTTATCTTTTTTTCGGGGCAATTCGGGGTAGATGACCAGGCCTCGGTGAATAAAGTTATCACGGTGATCACCGGTTTTTCGTTTGGTGCTTCGTCGATTGCCCTCTTTGCCCGCGTTGGCGGTGGTATCTACACCAAGGCAGCCGACGTTGGCGCTGACCTGGTTGGTAAGGTCGAAGCCGGGATCCCGGAGGATCATCCCTTGAACCCGGCAACCATTGCTGATAATGTCGGTGATAATGTCGGTGATGTGGCCGGTATGGGAGCCGACCTTTTTGAATCGTATGTGGGTTCCATCGTGGGGACCATGGTCTTGGGTGCTGCCTTTATGGCCGGTGGCTTTGCCGATCAGTTCAACGGTTTGTCCGGGGTTCTGTTACCTTTGGTCCTTGCCGGTACCGGAATTCTGATGTCCATCCTGGGGACATTTTTTGTTAAAACCCGCGAAGGGGGCGATCCTCAAAAGGCCTTGAACATGGGTGAGTTTCTTTCGTCAGGACTCATGATTGTGGCCTCCTATTTTATAATTACGTGGATGCTGCCCGCCGAATGGTGGTTCCAAGATCCTTTGTACGCTTGGGATGATCCAGTACGTGGTAATCATTACACCGCGATGGGTATTTTTTATGCTACCATCATCGGTTTGGTTGCCGGTGTTCTCGTAGGTCTTATCACCGAATACTATACCGGTACAGGTAAGAAACCTGTTTTGTCCATTGTTCGTCAGTCCTCTACGGGAGCAGCGACCAACATTATTGCTGGCCTTGGGGTGGGTATGATGTCCACCGCAATTCCTATTTTGTTGATTGCAGCCAGTATTATCGGGGCCTTTCATTTTGGGGGTTTGTACGGTATTGCTATTGCTGCCGTAGGGATGTTGGCCAATACTGGTATTCAATTGGCGGTGGATGCTTACGGCCCTATCTCGGATAACGCCGGGGGTATTGCTGAAATGAGCGAATTACCCAAGGAGGTTCGTCAACGTACCGACAAACTGGACGCCGTAGGGAACACAACGGCTGCGATTGGTAAAGGTTTTGCCATTGCATCGGCGGCCTTGACGGCTTTGGCTTTGTTTGGAGCCTACATGTCTTCGGCGGGTATTGCAAGTATTGATATCTCCAAGGCCAATGTGATCGCATGCTTATTTATTGGTGCCATGTTGCCCTTTGTTTTCTCGGCGATGGCGATGGGTGCCGTTGGACGCGCAGCCATGTCCATGATCGAAGAAGTGCGTCGTCAGTTCAATACCATCCCAGCCCTTAAGTCCGCCTTGGATGCTATGCGTCGTAACGGGGACAAAGAGCTTAAGGACTGGTCCGCCGAAGACCAAGCGATTTTCCAAAAGGCCGATGGGGTTGCGGAGTACGGAAAATGTGTTGAGATTTCGACCAAAGCCGCCATTCGCGAAATGGTTCTGCCTGGTTTATTGGCCGTTGTGGTTCCTGTGGTGGTGGGTTATATTTTTGGAGCTGAGCCTTTGGGGGGTATGTTGGCCGGTGTTACGGTCTCCGGGGTTTTGATGGCGATTTTCCAATCCAATGCCGGAGGCGCCTGGGATAATGCCAAAAAGATGTTCGAAGAAGGCGTGGATATCAATGGCAAAACTTATTATAAAAAATCCGATCCGCACAAAGCAGCCGTGGTGGGTGATACGGTGGGTGACCCCTTCAAGGATACCTCCGGACCTTCTCTGAATATTTTGCTAAAACTCATTTCGGTGGTGGCCCTCGTCATGGCTCCAGCCTTGGTGGACCAAGACAAAGTCAAGTCGGCCGTGATGCAGGAACCTACCGTCATCGAAGCTGTCGAGGGCATGGAAGCCCCTGCCGAAGAAATTCCTGCCTCTGAGCAAGCGGCTCCGGCCCAATAAGTTTTTCGGCTCCAATAGCCACTTCGAAAGCCTAAACAACCAACGGGTCTTGCCTCCAAAGCAAGGCCCGTTTTTTTTTGGCGGGCAGGGGAACGGAATTAGGGGAGCGGATTTAGGGGAAGCGATGCGGAGGGTGAAGCAATTGGGTGGTCGAGAAATTAAAAAAGTCCCCCCAATTCGGTTTCGATTTTGAGAAGAATTTGACCAAAATCTTCGGGCTTATCTGCAAAGTTGATTTGATCCACGGGGATAATCAGCAACTTGCCATCGGTATATCCCTCAATCCATGCTTCGTAACGCTCGTTCAGGCGTTTGAGGTAATCCAATCGAATATTATCCTCGAAATCTCGGCCTCGCCTTTGGATTTGACGCACCAAGGTTGGAACCGATGCCCGCAGGTAAATGAGCAAATCCGGTTTCTGCAGGTGGCTGCTCATGGCTTCAAAAAGTCGGGTATAATTTTCAAAATCTCTGCTGCTCATAAGCCCCATGGCATGCAGATTCGGGGCAAAAATATGGGCATCCTCGTAAATCGTTCTGTCCTGTACCGTGTTATGGACTTTGGCGAACATCTCACGGTTTTGTCTGTAGCGGGAATTCAAGAAATAAATCTGCAGGTTGAAGGACCAACGCTGCATGTCTTCGTAGAAGTCGTTGAGGTAGGGATTTTGATCGACCTCTTCAAAATGAGGTTCCCATCCATAATGCTGGGCTAACATTTCGGTGAGGGTGGTTTTACCGGACCCGATGTTTCCTGCGATGGCGATATGCTTGCTCATTTCTAATCTGCTTGACTTGGTGACGAAGATAATCCTAATTCATAGCAAAAGAACACTCTTTTAAGGCCAACTTAAAAACCCATCAGGCTTCTAACTTCCTGCAAGGTTTTTTGGGCGGAGGCTTTGGCTTTGGCCGCGCCCGAACGACGAATTTCCTCCAATTCCGAGGGCTTGCTTTGTAGGTTCAAAATGTTGTCGCGAAATGGGGCAAGGTATTGGATCATATCCTCGGCCAATTGTTTTTTGAGATCACCGTACCGTATGCTGCAGTCGGCGAAGGCGTCCCTGAACTGGGTAACGATTTCGTGAGTTGAAACGATCTCCAACAGTTGAAACAAATTGGCCACTGCCCCTTCTGGGGTTAAACCGGGAATGCGGGGCCCGGTGTCGGTCACTGCACGCATGATTTTTTTGCGAATTGAGGCAGGATCTTCGGCCAGGAAGATGGCATTCCCTGCGCCTTCGGATTTTCCCATCTTGCCGGATCCATCCAAGCCAGGAACTTTAATGAGATCTTGACTTTGGTCGCGGTAAGGTTGTGGTTCGGGGAAGCAGGTGGTTTGGTAAAAATGATTGAAGCGCTGAGCGAAATTTCTGGCCATTTCCAAATTCTGTTCCTGGTCCTTGCCCACGGGTACCGATTCTCCTTTGTGCAATAGAATATCGGCCGCCATCAAAACGGGGTAGGTAAGCAAGCCCGCATTGACATTATCGGGCTGAGAACGGACCTTGTCTTTGAAGGAGGTGCAGCGTTCCAATTCCCCGACGTAGGTGTGCATGTTCAGTAGCAGGTATAACTCTGCGGTTTCAGGCACGTCGCTTTGAACGTAGAGGGTGCATTGTTCGGGGTTTAAACCTGCGGCCAGGTATTCAGCTAGAACTGTCTGCACCCGTTGCCTTGCTTGGTTGGGCTCGGGATGGGTGGTCAAGGCGTGGTAATCGGCAATGAAGAAATAGCAATCCATGCGGGATTGCATGCCTACAAATTGACGTAAGGCACCCATATAATTACCCAGGTGCAATTGCCCGGTGGAACGTATCCCGGAGACGACTTTGATCATGCCTGCAAAATACTGAATTTAGGCCTTATCTTACCAATGTGCAAAGGATCAAGAAAAAAGGAATTTATTCCCAACCCAAGGATGTAACTCAGCTTTATGCCCAATACAGGCAGCGGCCTTTGGCCTTTCATTTTTATCGATTTCGGGCTTATTTGTGTTTGGTTTATTTTGGTTTGTTTTTTGGGTTGTCCTATCCTTTTTTTCGTTGGGCGATTTCCAAACCTTCGCGTTATCACTGGGCTCATCGTTGGAGGGTAGTATGGGCCAAGAGTATAGCCATGCTTTTTGGAATTCGGGTGCAAACTGTAGGGAAGGTCCCGGATTTATGCCCTAAATTAATGGTTGTGGCCAATCATTTTTCCTATCTGGATATTCCTGTCTTGGCGGCGGCCTTGCCTTTGAACCTGCATTTTGTGGCCAAAGCTGAACTTTCGCGTTTCCCCTTTTTCCGTCATTTCTTTCGGACGATGGATATTTCTATTCCCCGCTCCAGTGCGCAGGGCTCCAAAAAGGCATACCAAAGGGTGGAAGAATTTTGGAAAGCCGGGTCTGCCGTCGTGGTTTTTCCGGAAGGGGGAATTTTAGGTCAAGCTCCTGCAATGACGGCATTTCGAACCTTTCCGTTTGCGGTTGCTCTTCAGCAAGGTGCGACCATCTTGCCTGTATCTTTGCCCGATACATGGAAAATATTACCCGAATGCCCACGACATTTTCTACGCCCCGGTCCATGCCGAGTTCACCTTTTGGAGCCTCAGGTTCCCGAGGCTTTCCTCGGCGATGAGAAGGCCCTCAAAAATAAATGTTACGAATTAATCCATCACGATTTAATTACCCATGAAAGTTGACCTCGAAACCCTGCAACGTATCGCCCATTTAGCGCGTTTGGAGTTTGATCCTGAAAAGGCCGATGCCATGTTGGCCGATATGAATCGATTTCTGGAGTATGCACGAATTATTGATTCCGTACCTACCGAGGGTATAGAGCCATTGGTATACATGAATGAACAAGGAATTGCACCTCGAGAGGATAGGGTAATTCAGATAATATCGCATCAAGAAGCTCTTGCGAATGCTCCTGCTTCCGATTCGGATTATTTTCGGGTGCCCAAGGTGGTCAAGAAAACCAATTGATGTTATCCAACAATTCTCTGATTTCCTTGGAGGGAATACAACGCCTGTACAGCATGGGCGATGAGACCATTTATGCACTTCGGGGTATCGATTTGCAAATCAAACGCAACGAATATGTGGCCCTGATGGGCCCCTCCGGATCAGGTAAGTCCACCTTAATGAACTTGATCGGCTGTTTGGATTCTCCTAGCTCCGGTTCCTATTGGCTTAATGGACAAGATGTTGCAGGTCTCAGTGATAAGCGCCTTGCCGAAATTCGGAATCGTGAGATTGGATTTGTTTTCCAGACCTTTAATTTGTTACCTCGCCTAACGGCCTTGGACAATGTGGCTTTGCCCTTGGTCTATGCAGGGGTTTCAGAACTGGAGCGTAGAGAGCGGGCCCATGATGTCCTCAAGCAGGTCGGCTTGCAAGACAGGGTAGGACACCGTCCCAACGAACTTTCAGGAGGACAACGGCAAAGGGTTGCCCTGGCAAGGGCTCTCGTCAACAAACCTTCCTTGATTCTTGCGGACGAGCCTACGGGTAATTTGGATTCCAAAACCTCGGTGGAGATCATGCAGATGTTTGCGTCAATCCATGCATTGGGGAACACTATTGTGCTAGTTACCCACGAAGAGGATATTGCAAGGCATGCGCACCGTATGGTTCGCCTCAAAGATGGCCGCATTGAATCGGATGCCCTCACCTTAAATCAGGCCTATGAAAATCTACACCAAAACAGGTGATTCCGGTAGCAGCTCGTTACTTGGTGGCAGCAGGGTTTCCAAATCGGATCCGCGTTTGGAGGCCTACGGTACATTGGACGAACTCAATGCCTGGATTGGTCTTCTCAAGGAACAGGAGGCATTGAGCTCTCACCGCGCCTTCCTGGGAGAAATTCAGGAGGAACTCTTTAGCATGGGATCGCATTTGGCCGCCGAGGATCAGGTCCAGGTGGAGGCCTGGAAATTACCGGTGCTGAACAGCCATTTGGTAGGCCGCCTGGAAGCGGAGATGGACCGAATGGATGCGGGCTTAGAACCATTGCGGAATTTTATTTTGTCGGGTGGGCACCCCGCCTCGGCCATGGCCCAAGTGGTTCGTACAATCTGCCGTAGGGCCGAAAGAGCCGTGGTTTCGCTCAAAGTCGCCCTCCCTGACCAAGCCTCAAGGTTAGAGCCCGTGGTGGTGATCCTCAACCGCCTGTCGGATTACTTCTTCGTCCTGGCCCGCGAAATATTGCGTTCTCAGGGCGTTGAGGCCCATGTTTGGAACCCACGCGCAGGGCAACTTTGATGGAATTATTCGCCTTTCGTCGTTTTGAAGAAGGGCTTGTGAGTTTAATTAGAATTTTTATATTTGCCGAACAATCCCACGCCTTTCTCTAACCTATGTATTGGACCCT
>Ga0194122_10004986_pt1 | contig 12571 bp, 8 predicted proteins | sample TA2MahCa10mmetaG_FD_155487 | JGI IMG/M metagenome (GOLD analysis project Ga0194122, IMG submission 155487) | Freshwater microbial communities from Lake Tanganyika, Tanzania - TA2015021 Mahale Deep Cast 10m | ecosystem: Environmental > Aquatic > Freshwater > Lake | place: Tanzania: Lake...
TGCGGTCTTCTCTTCGCCGAGCTTCCTGCTCGAAGGGCCGACCGACGGCGGCAATCGCCGCATCATGCTAGGTCTGCGCTTCGTGTTTTAGTACAATGAAGGAGTAACCGGTTTGCCGCGCTCCGCAAGGGGCGCGGCATCGTAAGAGGGAATCTGGTGCGAAACCAGAACTGTCCCGCAGCGGTAAATAGGAACGAAAGCCGAACTCGGCACTGGTGTTCGCACTGGGAAGCCTCGGCCGGTAGGAATGAGCGGTGAGCCTATAAGTCCGAAGACCTGCCGGTTGTTCAATCCAATCAAGGACACCGAGCGTGCGACTCAACTTGTTCCTCCTCTCCGCCCTAGCTGCGTGCGCAGCCGATTTCGAGGGCATTCTCACCGATCCGGATGGCGCGCCTGTCGCCAATGCCGCGATCGCTCTACTGGGCCGTCAAACGGCACAGCAGTATTCCACTACTTCCGCCGCCGATGGCGGTTTTCGTTTTTCCGGATTGCCGGATGGCGAGTATCTGCTCACCGCCTCGCATCGATCTCTGTTGGCCGCCGAGCAGACCGTGTTTTTGCCCGAGATGCCAACCGTTTCGATCCAACTCAAGCTGCGACCCGTCGCCACTCGCTTGAACGTCACTGCCGCGGGCATGCCGCAATCGGTCGATGAGATCGCCAAGGCCGCCGATACGATCGACTCGACAACGTTGCGTGATCGGAACGAACACACACTGTTGCAAGCCGTGCGCCTGACGCCCGGTATAAGAGTTACTCAACTCGGCGGGCCAGGCGCGTTGACCCGCGTGTTGGCTCGCGGGCTGCGCGCGTTCGATACATCGTTGTTGATCGACGGTCAACGCTTCCGTGATACTGCTGCGCCGCAGGGCGACGCCACCGGCTTTCTCGGCGATCTGTTGCAGATGAACACGGGCCGAGTGGAAGTGCTGCGAGGATCGGGCTCGTCGCTGTACGGCACGCATGCGACCGGCGGTGTGGTGAACCTCGTTACCGATGCCACGGCTTCCGGCTTCCACGGCGAAGCGATGGTGGAAGCGGGCGGGCTCGGGGCCAAGCGGGCGCTGTTTCGAACGAGCGGCGCGACGGCCGATCAGCGGTTGCTGTACACGTTCGGCGCGACGCACTGGAACGTTTCGCGCGGAGTGGATGGCGATGACCGATATCGCAACACCGGCTTGCAGGGTTGGGCGCAGTGGAGGCCTACTTCGAATGGCGCACTGTCGGCGCGCTGGTTCGGCAGCGACAACTTCACCGGGTTGAACGGTTTCGTTTCGACCACAGGCCCGCTGCCCGCTTCGGGCGATATCAAGGCCGTTGCATTCGGCAACTTCGTCCCCGCGATTAACGATCCGGACAGCCGCCGCGCTGGGCGCTTCAACGCCGTCGCCGCGAACTACATGCACAGCTTTACGCCGCGCGTTTTGTTGAAAGGCTCAGCGCAGGTGCTGCGTTCGTCTCGCGATAATCGCAACGGTCCGGGCGGTTCCGGATTTCAGCCACGGTTTGCGAACTCCAACCGCTTCGACGGTGACAACGATGTGCTCGGCGTGCGGGTCGAAGCGGGATCGCTGACGGCCGGTTACGAATTCGAGCGCGAGCGGTTCGAGAACCTCGGCGTGGACGGGGGCCCGAACGCGCCGCGCGCGTTTACCGCTGTTTCGCAGAAGAGTTCGGCGCTGTTCGCTCAGAATCAGACCCGGTTGTTGCAGCAGCGGTTGCAGATTACGCTGTCGGGCCGCTGGCAGAAGTTCCAGATCTCGCTGCCTACTTTCGCCGGCGGTGCGCCCCGGTATGTTGGCGCCGCGCTGGCCGCTCCGCCGCACGCGCTGACGGGCGACGCGGCCGTGTCGTACTTTCTCGCGAAGTCCGGCACAAAGTTCCGTTCGCACTTCGGCAACGGCTATCGCGCGCCGGCGCTGTACGAGCGCTTCGGCACGACGTACTTCGGCGGCAACTTCAGTGCTCTGGGCGATCCGCGTTTGCGGCCCGAGCGCGCGTTGTCGATTGACGGCGGCGTCGACCAATATGTCGCTTCGAACCGGGTGCGATTGAGCGCTTCCTACTTCTACACGGGCCTGCGCGAAGTGATCGCCTACGACTCGATCAGTGTGCGCCCGGCGACCGATCCGTTCGGCCGTTTCGGCGGCTATCGCAACACAGGCGGCGGGCTGGCTCGCGGTGTTGAGGCCCAGGTTGAGGCGGCGATCACGCGATCGACGCGCTTCCAGTTTGCATACACCCATGCGCGGTCGCAGGAACGGGTGTCGGCGGTAATCGGCGGATCGCTTCGCACTCCGCGCATTCCGCGTCATACCGTCACTGCGATGGTGACGCAGCAGATCGGAAAGAGGACGGTTGCGATCTTCGACTTTGTCGGCACGAGCCAGACAATGGTGCCGCTGTTTGCGGGATCGGGCAGCCGGCCGTTTTATTTCGATGGCCCGCGGACGGCGAACCTGAACCTGAACCACGACATTCCGGTGAGCGACCGGGTGACGGTGCGTGTATTCACGCGGCTGGAGAACGTCCTCGATAACACCTGGTACGCCGAAGGATTTCGGACGCCCGGGTTCTGGGGCGTCGGTGGATTCCGCCTGCTGTTCTAACTGTTCAAAAGTAAACAGTGTGTTAAGAAGTGTTGCCCGCGGAACCTCACTTTCGCGGGCCGCATCGAGTAGTTCGTGATGACACGACGATGGTTGCTTGCGGCGGCGATGCCGGTGATGGCGCGACGATGGGATCGGGCCAGTTTTCCCGACTGGAGTCCCGGGCATGTCGATAGGCTTCTGACCAACTCCCCTTGGGCAAAGTCTGTTACCGTGCCGTTCCGGTTTTCGATGCCGCCGCGAGCGACCAAGTCGTCTTCTTTTTGGCAGATCGGCGAGCGCGGCTCGATTGGACTTCCGCCCGGTTGGGGGAAGTCGGCGCCGTCAACTCAGACCGCACCCCCGGTTACCGAAGCGCCGGCGCATACCGAGGCGTACCTGACGATCCGTTGGGCCAGTGCGCTGCCGGTGCGGCAGGCGATGGTGTTGCAGCAGTTTGGCAAACACGGCCTGGACGACGCGCGGGCGCAAGCGTTGTTGCGCGAGGACCCGGCCGAACATGTCATCGAGATCGCGGGATTTCCGACGACGATGATGACGCAAGGTGCGCGGCGGATGGAGGCCGAGTTGTTGGCCTCGACCGAGATCCTGTTCAAGGGCCGGAAGCCGCTGCGGCCGGCGTCGGTTTCGGTGCCCGAGCACGGGATGCATCTGATGGCCACCTTGCGGTTTTCGAGGATGGCTGAGATCGGCGAGGATGGCCTGTTGCTGGTCAGCGGCCGGACCGGACCGATGGAATTCTCGCAGAAATTTCCTGTTCGAGAGATGCTGTATGAGGGAAAAATCGCGATCTAGCCGCCGATTCCAGGACCCTCCCTGGGACCCTAGTGCCTGTTAACCCTTTTGTTTGCAACACCGAGGGTCCCAGGATTGTAAAAAATATTCGGTTGCCAAAGAGCGGCGGATCGTACTGGTAATCCTGGTTCTATTTTAACCCGCGTGTCAAGTTCTGGCGGTCGCCGAGGCGCTTACCATTTGCTTACAACTTGCTTACCAAGCGCTGAGGACTCTTGCGGCGATCCGCCTTATGCTGAGATTGTGAGTTCGGTGGTGAGCAACCGAAGTCAAACGAGAACCAAAGCAAGACACTTTTACACCTTTACTTCGAGCCCGGCCGACGATAACCTTTGCGGCCGGGCTCTTGACTCTTGCGCAGGTGGCAGCGGGAGGATCGAAAAATGCACCGCAAAACTGCCTGAATTTCAACAGCCAAAAAGGCAGGTGGAACGTTTCGAGAACGCCGCTCCGGATCTGTCGCCCTTCGATGGCCAGCTCTTCGTCTTGGGCTGGTCTTGACAGGGATGGCGTCACATCGCCAAGTTACCTGGCGATGTGAGAATCGAACACGCGGCTAGCGCATCTTCGGAAAGCTTTCCGATACAGACAGAAGCAGATCGGCGACCGAGGCTGAAACGATTACACCGCGCGACCACAAAATTTCTGTGCGGACTTTACTCGCGACGTTCCCGCAGATTAGCCATCTGCCCGGACCAGATATGCCAAAATTCCGATTTGCCTCGAACGATTCAGCCGCCTCAACTTGAGAATTTTCGGGTCTGAGGCGGCTGAAAAACTTACGGTTGGCTGGCAGTACAGCCACGTGACACGCCATCAACGCTAGAAAACCAGAAACTGAGAGGTGCTTGGAAACCTTGCTTTTGGTCGGAAATACGAAACCGCCAATTTTGCAACGCTGCCTCAGCTCGTTGGACCAACAGGGGATGCCCCAAAAGGCCGGATACGCGCACGACTTGACCGCTCGTTCCAACCTCTACGAGAACGCTCACGCAACCCTCAATTCGACCGAATTTCGGAAGAGTCGGCAGTGGTGCTTCAATCGCAAACCGAAAAGCGTCATCCTGCGAAAGCACTCGCTGGACGCAACTACCGCAAGCTACACAACCCACACGATCTGGCGGTTGCCCAGAGATTGAAACCATGAGGAGCAGAGAAATGATGGTATGTTTCATTCGGTACCTCCTCAGCGCCCGTAGAGAACCTCTAATTCGCCGGTTCGTGTAGGATCCAAATTCTTTTGTCGTATGTACATGTCCAGCGCCTCTCGTATCACGACAGATTTCGATTTGCGCTCTCGCAACGCCAACACTTCAATGTTAAAGTTGACGGAATCGGCAAGGAACACGGTGGTTCAATCGAGATCTTTTTCTTGGCAGCGAACAGAGTGAATACTATGATCGTGTGATAGTGCCCCCAAATGTCGCTCTTAAAGTCGTCTCGACATGCCGAGCTTCAGAGTCAAGCGTTGTCTTTCTCCACTCTCAGAAAACAATGGCGAGATTGGGTGTCGGCCCGATCCAGCTTCCGATTCCGGCGACGCAGGCCAGACTCGAATTCGGCGAGCTGCCTCACATGTTCATCCCGTTTTCTCAGATTGCTAACACCTATGATGATGAGTTGAAGAAAGAGTTACCGCACAAGGGAACACGGCATGAAGAATTTCGAGCGAAATATTTTAGTGTTCGCAGCCGAGCACAACGTAGCTGGACGCCAGTTGAACGCTAGAGCTGTTCTCGATCTGTAAAGAGAGCGATGAAGCAAACGCTCCCACGAAACCCGCGACGTTGAAGACGATGTCGCGATCCGGCGGACATTTGATCAGGGCGTGGTGACGAACCACGCCTAAAACGGATTTGGGCGGCGGACCCCGGCATCAAGACGCCCCAATTTCGTCCATGCAGCCGCGCGCTACTGGCAGGCGGCGCGGAGGCGGTCTTCGAGGACGAACTGCTCGTTTTCGGTGAGCTTGCGGCCTTCCTTGGTGAGGTAGAAAACGTCGAGCGCCTTGCGTGCTTCGGTGTCGATGAGTACGACTTCGATGCTGCAATTCGACTCCGCAAAGACGTTGGCGAGATCGTAGAGCAGTCCGATGCGGTCTTCGGCGATGATCTCGACGAGCGTCGCGTGCGCGGATGCTTCGGCGTCGAAGTAGATGGCGGGGCGGAGGCGTTCGGCGGTCTTGGCGGGCGAGGGGCGAACGCGGCGTTCGAGCATCTGGCGGACATCGAGCGTGCCCATCGCCGCCTTTTCGAGCGTCGCGCGCAGGCGGTCGACTTCGCTCGGGTTGAGCTCGAGCGTCCGCTGCGGATCGGCGAATGTGAACGAATCGAGCACCTCATTCTTCGCATTGGCAAATGCTTCGGCCTTCACGATATCCATGCCAAAGCCGCTGAGCGCGCCGACGATGGAGGCGAACAAGCGAGGGCGGTCGAGCGTGATGACGGTGAGCTTCCACACGCCGCCGCGGCGGACGAGTTCGACGCCGACGCCCTCCTCACGCGCTTTCTCTTCGAGGGCGATGTGGGCGGCGACTTCGTCCTTGTCGTGAGTCCGGAGATATCGGCTAGGGAAGCCTTCGAGGAAGTCGTGCGCGGGGGCGCTGGAGTCGGTGTGAATGCGGTCGGTGTCGAGTTCGCGCGTCAGTTCGCGCAGGCCGATGGAGTAGACACGCCAGAGTTGGTCGAGGCGCCAGGGCGTCATCGCCGTCGGATTGACGCCGCTGATGTCGGCGTAGGTCATTAGCGCGAGGTAGCGGAGATTTTCGACGGTGCCGGCTTTGGCGGCGAGATCCTTGGCGGTGGAGGGGTCGTCGAGATCGCGCGAGTTCATAACGCTCGACAGGATCAGATGCTGTTCGACTAGGAATCGCACGAACGTCTGTTCTTCGTCGGGCATCTGGATGCGCTTCATGATGACGTCGCCGAGGCGGGCCGATTCGTAGGCGTGCGTGGGGCCGTCGATGGACTTGCCGATGTCGTGCAGGAGAATCGCGAAGACGAGAAGCGGCACCGATTCGACTTCGGTGATGAGCTCGGCGAAGCGGCGGCGCGGGCCCTCGGCGCCGCCGCGAAGATCGAGCAGGTTCTGCGCGACGATCAGTGTGTGCTCGTCGACAGTGTAGCGGTGATAGAAGTCGCGGATGACGAAACCCTCGATCATGCGCCACTCGGGCATCAGCGCGCCGAGGAGTCCTGTCTCGTGCATGGTGCGCAGCGCGAGCATGGCGTGGGGCAGTGAGAAGATCTCCCGCAGATGATTCCAGAGCGGGCGCTCGGCGGCGAAGTGGGTTTCGATTGCAAGCAGCGCGCGTTCGATGCGGCGTTCGGTGTCGGCGGCTGGGGGGAGTCCATGCCGCGCTGTGAAGCGCAAGACGCGCAGGGCGAGTTCCGGATCGGATTCTAGCGTCTGTGGGTTGCGCAGAAGCAGGCGATCCTTGCTGACGGAGATTTCCGAGGTCGACATACGCGAGCGCCAATCGCGGAAATGCGAGAAGAGGCCGGAGGGCGAGGAGGACTCGACGACATCGACGGCTTGTTTGGCGGCGCGGAAGACGCGGCGCGCGGCGAGGAAGTACTGGCGCATCCACTGCGCCACGGTCATTTCGGCTTGGAACGGCTGCTTGAGGATTTCTTCCTGTGCGTCGAATTGCACGACGTTTTGATCGCGTCCGGCGGCGTAGTGCAGGTAGCAGCGCGCGGTGTGCAGGAAGCGGATTTCCTCCCGCAGTTCGGCGAGCCAGTCCGGCAATTCGCGGGAGGGGTCTTGGAGTTTCGTCAGCCAGCCGATGACATGCAGATCGCGAAGGCCGCCCGGGGCCTCTTTCAAGTTTGGTTCGAGATGGTAGACGGTGTTCTGGAATTTCTCGTGGCGTTCGCGCGTTTGACGGAGGAGGCCTTTGACGATAGTTTGGCGTTCGGAGGCGATGAACTTTGGGAGGCGCGACGAGAGTTTGCGGTAGAGGTCGGCGTCACCGCAGAGAAAGCGCTGATCGAGCAGCGAGATCGTCAGTTCAAGATTGCCGGGGTGGAGCGCGCAGCACTCCTCGACGGTGTGCACCGAGTGGCTGACGCGCAGGCCGCCGTCCCAGCCGGTCCGCAGAAACGTCGAAAGAGCGTCGCGGGACTTTTCGTCCTGCGGCGCTCTTTCGACGAGTATGAGTATGTCGATGTCGGAGTGGGGAAACAGCTCCGACCGGCCGTACCCGCCCACGGCCACCACAGCCAGTCCTTTTGGGAAGACTGGCGAGAGGTAGGTCTGAAAGAATTCGGCGATGACCTGATTGACTAAAGCGGTTCTTTCGGCGAGGATGGCGACGGGGTTCCCGTCTGAAAGAAACCGCTCCCGCAGGTCCGGGAGCGGCGTCACGTTAGAGCGCGGTTTCGCCGCGTTCTTCGTTACGGATGCGGATGGCTTCGGCGACTTCGTAGACGAAGATCTTGCCGTCGCCGATCTTGCCGGTCTTGGCCGCGGCGGCGACCGCGCTGATCACTTCGTCGGCCCGCCCCGACGCAACCACCATTTCGACTTTGACTTTTGGAAGCAGGTCGACCTGATATTCCTGGCCGCGGTAGACCTCTTTGTGCCCTTTCTGCCGGCCGTGTCCGCGAACTTCCGTTACGGTCATGCCGTCAACACCAATGGCCTTGAGCGCTTCCTTGACCTCTTCAAGTTTGAAGGGTTGAATCACAGCTTCGATTTTTTTCATAGTGGGTTCTCCGTTGGCATCTGGCTATGCCTCCAGGTTATAGCCTTCCTCTCCGTGCTGGCTCAAGTCAAGACCTTCCGTCTCTTCTTCCGGCGATACACGCAGGCCACCGGTCACCGCACCGACAATCTTCAGGATGACAAATGTCAGGACCGCCGCGATACCCCAGGCGATCGCAACACCAATCACCTGGTTTACCACCTGGCCGCCATTACCTTCAAGCATGCCGACCGGAAGGGCAACGCCGGCCGCATCTTTAAACGCGGGATTGATGTCCTTGGTTGCGAACACGCCGGTTAGGATTGCGCCGAGTGTGCCGCCGGCGCCGTGCACGCCGAACGCGTCGAGCGAGTCGTCGTAGCCGAGCATGTTCTTCACCTTGACGACCATGTAGAAGCAGAAGATGCCAGCGATAAAGCCGATTATCAGAGCGGGCATCGGCTTCACAAAGCCGGAGGCCGGAGTGATTGCGACAAGTCCAGCAACGGCGCCGGAGATGCCACCGAGAACCGAAGGCTTGCCGTGCATCAACCACTCGGCGAGCAGCCAGCCGCAGGCCGCGGCGGCGGCGCCGAAGTGCGTGGCGACGAAGGCCGAGGTAGCCAGCGAACCGGCGCCGAGCGCGGAACCGGCGTTGAAGCCGAACCAGCCGACCCAGAGAAGACAAGCGCCGATAAAGCTCAGTACCAGCGAGTGCGGTTTCATCGGTTCATTCGGATATCCTTTGCGTTTGCCCATTACGATGGCGCAGACCAGAGCCGAGACGCCGGAGGAGATGTGAACGACCGTGCCGCCGGCGAAGTCGAGACACGGCACCTTGCCGCCGAGGAAGGCATTCAAGTAGCCATTGTTGCCCCACACCATGTGCGCGAGCGGGTAGTAGACCACCAGCGACCAAAGCACGGTGAACAGGAGCATCGCGCTGAACTTCATGCGTTCGGCGAATGCGCCAGTGATGAGGGCCGGCGTGATTATGGCGAACATCATCTGAAAGGTCATGAAGGTCTGGTGCGGGATTGTTGCGGCGTAGGTCGTGTTGGGGTCGCCGCCAACGCCGGCAAGGAACAGATAGCGCAAATCACCGATAAACGGATTGCCTTCACCAAAACTCAAACTGTAACCGACGAGAGCCCATAGAACAGTGGCGATAGCCATCAGGATGAAGCTCTGCATCATTGTGCCCAAAATGTTTTTCCGGCGAACCAGGCCGCCGTAAAACAGGGCCAGGCCCGGGCCGGTCATCATCAGGACTAAAGCACAGCTCACCAGCATCCAGGCGTTGTCGGCGCTCGATTGAGCGGCCTTGACGCCGGCTTCGAGGGCGGCTGTGGGACTCGGTGGGGTGGCTGCGGCCTGCGCAAACATGTGCGCCGCGCCAGCCAACGACAACGACAACATCGAAAAAATTCGTTTCATGACTCTCCTCTTGGGGCTTCTCGCGAACGGGGCGAGATTCACGCGACGGGGCGTGTGTCTCTCATCATCCACGCTTGGAGCGAAAAGCGGAAGTCAAACTTTCCTATGCGGGCGATTCAACATTTCTATTGGCGTTTCGACCTATGGCTTCGATTGAAATTATTGATTGGCTTTCCGGCCCAGCTGGCCCGTAGAATCCAAGTTAGGACCCATCCGGTCCTCTCGCTTCTGCAAACACACCAACTCAGTCTGGAGATCAGGTAGATGAAAAACATCCGGTTGCTCACCGCGGCAACAAGCACTTTCGCACTCGCTGGCGCGCTCCTCGCGCAATCGCCGGCGCCGGCGCCCGCGCCGAGCGTCTGGTCCGCGGGACCCATTACGTTCAGCGGTTTAATTGACGGCTACTACAGCTTCAATTCCAATCACCCTTCGAGCCGCGCCAACAACCTCCGCAATTTCGAAGTGAAGGCAAATCAATTTTCGCTCAACATGACCAAGTTCACGCTCGAGCACGAAGCCGACCCGGTCGGGTTCAAGCTCGATTTAGGCTTTGGCCGCGCATGGGAGATCTTTCATGCCACCGATCCGGCGGGCACCGACGTCGTTCGCTACATTCCGCAGGCCTATGTGAGCTTGAAGCCCAAGAACGCGGGTGGATTGCAGTTCGACTTCGGCAAGTTCTATACGTCGGCCGGGGCCGAATTGACGGAAAACAATTTGACCTGGAGCTATGGCCGCGGTTATCTGTACACGAACGGACCTTACTATCACACCGGTTTGCGCATGACCAAGCCGGTCAACGAAGTGTTCGCGGTCGGCTTGCAGGTCGTTAACGGCTGGAACAACGTCGAGGATAACAACAGCGGAAAGACGCTGGGCTTCACAACCGCCTATACGCCGAAGAACAAGAAATTCGCCTGGTACAACAACTACTACGTTGGGCCGGAGAAGAACGACACCAACACAGGCAAACGAAATTTCTACGACACGGTGATCAATCTCAACCCATCCGACAAAGCCAACTTCTACGCCAACTTCGACTACGGTCACGAATCGAAGGTTGGCAAGGGCGACGCGAAGTGGGTGGCGCTGGGTTTGGCAGGCCGTTTTGCGATCAACGATAAGTGGGCCTTCTCACCGCGCTTTGAAGTCTACGACGACAAGGACGGCTTCATCACCGGGCAGGCGCAGAAGCTGAATTCGTTCACGCTGACCGGCGAGTACAAGTGGGTGGAAGGGCTGCTGGCGCGTTTGGAGTACCGGCACGATCGCTCCAACAAGCCCTACTTCGATCGGGGCAATGAACTGGCTTCGGCGAAGAATCAGAACACGTTGACGCTGGGTATTGTGGCGTTCTTCGGACCGAAGCGATAGCGACGGTCTTCTAGTTGGATCGACGGCCCGCTTCGGCGGGCCGTCGGCGTTCGGATCAGCGCATCAGGGTCTATTCGGCGATGGGCGGAGGGTGGTGGGTGCGGCGCCACCTAGTGCGCCGGGAACGCGACGGGTTCAAGCATTCACAAGTCCCGGCCGGCCTGCCTCAACAACAAACGAACGCGCCGTTTTCACTGGCGCGCCGGACTTGGTTACGAAGTCGATGGTTCGATAATCCGCTCGCGTCGCGGACGGCGTCATTTCACAAACGATGTAGCCGCGGCGCGCGTTGTGCCATTTCAGATTCGGGTTTTCGGTGTAGACCTTTTCGATTCCGTCCATGGCCTCGCGGCCGTCGCCGCCGGAAGAGATCGATGTGCCGACAAACTCGACGCCAACGGCGGGCGCCGAAGGATCGCCCCAGTTCACTTTCAGATCGTGCGCCCAATTGGAATGTATGTCGCCGGTCAGCACGATCGGGTTGGCGATCTGCTTCTCGCCAAGAAATTGAAGCAGCCTTTTTCTGCAGGCCTCGTAGCCGCCCCACTGGTCCATCGAGAAGCGCTCGCCGTCGCCGATCTTGAAGTCGACGCGGCCGACCATCACTTGCTGTGCGATGACCTGCCAGCGCGCCTTCGACGCCGCGAATTCCTTTTCAAGCCACTTGTGCTGGGTCTCGCCGAGCAGAGTCGCGTCCTCGCCGTACACCGCCGGACATGGCTCTTTGTTGCCATCGCCGCACGGTTGATCGGTGCGGTACTGGCGCGTGTCGAGCACTGGGATCGTCGCCAGAGCGCCCCAACGGAGTGATCGATAGAGCAGCATTGACGAGCCCTTGGGCGCGGCGCTCGCGCGCAACGGCATGTGCTCGTAGTAGGCCTGATAAGCCGAGGCACGGCGTTCGAGCAGCTCGGCGCGGGTCTGGTTGTCTTCGGGGATATCGGCGGCGTAGTTGTTGTCGACCTCGTGATCGTCCCAGGTGACAACCCACGGAGCGAGCGCGTACATGCGTTGCAGCGCTTTGTCCGTTTTATATAAAGCGTGGCGGTTGCGGTAGTCGGTCAACGATTTGATTTCCAGGCCTGTGTGTTTGCGAATCTGTTTGTCGCGCCCGGCGCCTTCGTAGATGTAGTCGCCGAGATGGAAGACGAGGTCGGCGTTCTCGGCGGCCATGTGTTCGTAGGCAGTGAAGTAGCCGGCTTCCCAATGCTGGCAGGAGGCCACGGCGAAGCGTAGTTTCGATGGCATTTGTCCCGGAGCGGGCGCGGTGCGCGTGCGGCCGCGGGTGCTGATGAACTTGCCAGCCTTGAATTCGTACCAATACCAGCGGTCTGGTTTGCAGCCCGCCACTTCGACGTGGACCGAGTGCGCCAGCATCGGCGATGCGATCGCTTTGCCTTTTTTCACGACCTTCTTCATCGCCTCGTCCTCGGCGACGCGCCACTGGACCTCAATCGCCGCGCCGGGCATTCCGCCGCCTTCTAGCCTAACGTAAGAGGCCCCCCGGCTGTGCCGGGGTGGCAGTAGCAGTTTGACATTTCCGGGAGTCCATCAGAGAAACTCCAAACGTGAGCCGCCAAGCGCACGAAAGGAGAATCCTGATGGACGAAAACCAAAGTCTAAACCATAGTAAGTGGGACTGCAAATATCACGTGGTGTTCAT
>Ga0194122_10004988_pt1 | contig 12564 bp, 7 predicted proteins | sample TA2MahCa10mmetaG_FD_155487 | JGI IMG/M metagenome (GOLD analysis project Ga0194122, IMG submission 155487) | Freshwater microbial communities from Lake Tanganyika, Tanzania - TA2015021 Mahale Deep Cast 10m | ecosystem: Environmental > Aquatic > Freshwater > Lake | place: Tanzania: Lake...
GTAGCCGGAGCCATGCGTGCCGTTGCCACCGCAGCAATCGCTGGGCGGCCCGCCGAGCGCGACAAACGACGGGAGATTCTCGTTCAACGACCCGAGCCCATAATGCACCCAGGAGCCGAGCGTCGGCAGGTAGCCCTCAAAGATGTGGCGGCCGGTGTGGAACTGCAGGATCGCGCCATGGTCATTATCGGTGGTCCACGTAGAGCGGACCAGCGAGACTTCATGCATCAGGTCGCCCATGTGCGGGAACCAGTCGCTCACCTGCACGCCGTTCTTGCCGCGCTCCTTGAAGTCCGTCTGCAGCGGATAGAGCGTCATTCTGATGTTGTGCTGGCCAGGCACGAACGCCTTCAGGTTCTCTTTGGTGAGCGGGTTGCTCAGCACGTCCTTGTAAGGCGTGGCGGAGAGCTGCTTGCCGGCGTACTGCGAGAGAACGGGCTTGGGGTCGAACGACTCCACGTGACTCACGCCGCCGAGCATGAACAGCCAGATCACGCGCTTGGCTTTCGGTTGGAAATGCGGCTTGCCGTTGGGTGGCAGCCAGCCATCGGCGGCGGCCCCGGCGCGGCGCGGCAGCATGGCGCCCAGCGCCAAGCCCGTGAGCCCCATGCTCGTGTCGGCCAGAAAGACGCGGCGCGACCGGCGATCCGAACAAAGATGCGGTTTCATGATGCGCGTTCTCTCCTATCGAATCGTCACAAAGTCATTGTGATTCAGCAGCACGTGCACCAGACTGGCGCGCGCTCTTGCTGCGTCGTCGCGGTAGTAGGCCAGTTGCCCGGCCACGAACTCCGCGGTGGCTGCGCGCTCGGCTTCACTCGGCGGACGGCCGAGCACGCGCTCAAACGCCGCCGAGACCAGCGCCGCGGATTCCGAGGGGAGCTTCGCGGCGATTTCCGCGGCCACCTTCTGGCTCAGCTTGCTGTTAGACAGTGCCAGCGCCTGTTGCGGCGCGATGCTCTCACTGCGCTCGAAACACTCGATGGGGCTCGCTGCGTCAAACACCTTCAGCATGTCCATCTGCAGGTCCGGCGTGTGGCGGAAGTAGAGCGAACGGCGGTAGATGTCCTGCCCTTTGGTCTCGTCGATCTCCGGCCCGCCCATCTGCGGGTCAAGCAGTTGAGACAGCGCGAGCAGGCTGTCGCGCACATTTTCGGCGCTCATCCGGCGCACGTTCATCCGCCAGAGCTGCGTGTTGTCCGGGTCCGCCTTGGCTTGGGACGATGTTTCCGTCCAGCCGGAGGACTTCATCCGATAGGCCTTCGACGTCATGATCAGCCGGTGCATCGCCTTCAAATCCCAGCCGATTTCCATGAACTGGATGGCGAGATAATCGAAAAGTTCCGGGTGCGTCGGCGGCTTGCCGCTCTTGCCAAAGTTGAACACCGTGGGGACGAGCGCTTTGCCGAAATGCCGCAGCCAGATGTGGTTGACCGCCACCCGGGCCGTGAGCGGGTTGTCCTTCGACGCGATCCATTGCGCGAGCGCGAGACGCCGGCCGCTGGAGGCCACCGGATACTTGGGCCCAATCGGCGTGTAGCCCTCGGCGGGTTCTCTCAGCGCCTTCACGGCGGCTTCTAGCTTCGCCGTTGCGCCGCCCAGCTTCTTCGGGTCTTGCTTGGCGAGTTCAAACTCGTGCTGGCCAAGCAGGATTTCGGCCTCGGCTTTCAGTTTGTTGGCGGCGAGCTCGAGTTCGCGCGCCTTCACGGCCATTTCCTCGGCGTTCAACGGCACGGGCGTCATCATGGCGGCGAGGTCCGCGGCGATGCGGGCTTCGAGCGCGGGCAGCGCGGCGCGTGCCGCCTCCACACGTTTCTCAGCTGCTGCGGCGACGGCGGCAGGCTCGGGCTTTTCCTTCGCTTTGCGTGCCTCGGCTTCCGCCTTTTCAATGGCATCGCGGGCTTGGGTCAGCAGATCCTGCGGCACAAACGAGCGGCCATCGGGGAAATAGGCTTCCACCGGCAGCGGCACGGGCTGCGTCTTGAGGTCCGCCTTGCCAAACAGCGACGGCACGCCGGGCTGCAGCGCGATCGAAGTGTCGGGGTTCGCATCGTTGCCTCGCACAAAACGGTAGGTGGGCTTGTTGGCATCGGCGTCGTACACGCGCGGCAGCCCGTCCTTCAACGTGTCCGCCTCGCCGGGCACGCGATCGGTACGTACGTCATGCGGCTCAAAGAAAGCGCGCAGGCGATAGTAGTCGGTCTGCGGAATCGGGTCGTACTTATGGTTATGGCAGCGCGCGCACTTCATCGTGACGCCGAGAAACGCCGTGGACGTGTATTCCACGGTGTCCTGCAGCCAGACGTTGCGGTTGAACATGTACCAGTTGCGCACGAGGAACCCGGTGGCCCGCACGATGTTTGGATCGGCGGGGGCTACTTCATCGCCCGCCAACATCTCAACGATCATCTGGGTGTACGGCTTGTTGGAATTCAGCGATTCCACCGTCCAGTCGCGCCAGCGCCAGATATGGCGCTGCGAGTAGCGCACCTGGCCGGTTTTGCGATAGCCGTACCAGTCTGAATAGCGCCAGATGTCTAGCCAGTGGCGGCCCCACTGTTCGCCGTACTGCGGCGAGGCCAGCAGGCGATCGATGAGCGCGTCCCACGCCTTGGGACTCCGGTCGTCCACAAACGCCGCGACGGCTTCAGGCGAAGGCGGCAAACCGGTGAGATCGAGATATGCGCGGCGAATGAGCGTGCGCTTGTCGGCCTCGGGCAGCGGCGTGAGGCCCTTTTCGGTGTGGCGCGCGGCAAGGAACGCGTCGATGGGATTCGCTCCCGGCGCGGCGGCCACGGGCACGCGGGACCTCACGGGTTGGCGGAAAGCCCAGTGTTTGGCGGCCTCGCGCGCAAAAGCGGCGTCCGCTTCCTCGACCGTTTCTCCGTACGGCACGCCGGCCCGGATCCACTCGGCAAAAAGGTCGATGGCGTCCTGCGAGAGCTTTTTCCCCTTGAAGGGCATGCCGGGCTCGGTGAGATGCGCGACGAGTTTGTAGAACTGCGAGTCGGTGGGATTGCCGAGGACGACCACCTTGCCGTGCTCACTGCCTTTAAGCAGCGCCTCGCGCGAAGAAACGTCAAGCCCGCCCTGCTTCACCTTTTCGTTGTGACACGCAACGCAGTTTCTGTCGAGCAGCGGCTTGATCCGGTCGCGGTAAAGGCTCGCCGACGCGGGCGCGCTCTGTGCCCAGCAGCTTGCCGCCAGCAGTGTGGCGGCGGCGGATAGCGAGGGTATCCGGCGCATCATACTACCGCAAGTTTATCAGGCGCTTCGCAGTGCATTGAGCGGCGTCCAAGGGGTGGGACACGGCGACTGGGGCTACAGCACGCCGTACTTGCGGAACACATCCCGCAGATAGCCGCCCGCCATCAACTCCGCGCGCGAGCCGTCTTCGCGTTTCACCTTGTCGGCGGCCAGTTCCACTACCGGCTTCACGATATCTTTGGGAATCACAGCCACGCCGTCATAGTCCGCAAACACCAGATCGCCGGGATGCACGATCACTTCGCCGCATTCCACCGGCACGTTGTAGGAAGTGACGATGCCGCGGCCCATCGAGTCCACCGGCTTGATGCCAGCTGCGAAAACCGGGAAGCCGAGCTCTTCGATCTTCATCACGTCGCGAATCAGGCCGTCCACCACGGCGCCGCGCGCGCCGCGCGCTTTGGCCGCTGTCGAAAGCAACTCACCCCACGGAGCGTTGCGTTGCGACTTCTGCGTGCCGATCACGGCAACCTCGCCGGGCAGCAGGCTGTCGATGGCTTCAATCTCCATCGCATACGGCTCGTCGAGAACGTGATACACGTCCGAGCAGGCAATCGTGCGCGCCCAGCCCGCAAAACGGCAGTTTTTGTGCGCGGGCCGCAGATGCTCGCGCATGGCCTGATGCCGCACGCCCAACTGATCGAGCGAATCCGACACGACGGCCGTATAAAGATTTTGCTCCACAAACTCGCACAGGGCGATGTCCCAAACCGGCTGCTGCCCCTTCGTTTTGTCAGGCGACGCGGTAACCCTCGATGACTGCATCATTCACCTCCACTCCCAAACCCGGCCCCGTGGGCACCGGTAAATATCCATCCACCAGCCGCAGCGGTTCCTTCACCAGCGCGCGGCTGAGCGGCCCTTGCGACGTACTGAATTCCACAAACTCGGCCCGGCGCTGAAACGCCGTCAGTTGCAGCGAAGCGGCGGTGAGCAGATCGCTCGACCATGAGTGCGGCACAACCAAACGATTGGCGCGTTCGGCCATATGCACGATCTTGCGCGCCACCGTGAAGCCGCCGCAGCGCGTCAGATCCGGTTGCACAACGTCAATGCCGCCGCGCTCGATCAACTGCTGGAATCCCCACTCGGTGGCTTCCTGTTCGCCGCATGCAATGCGCACGTCGACCGCATCGGCCACGCGCCGGTAGCCGTCGTAATCTTCCGGATGCAGCAGCTCTTCGACGCAGAACGGCTCAAACTGCTCGATCGAGCGCACCACTTGAATCGCTTCCTTGGCAGTACGCTCGCGGAACCAGCCGGTGTCCACCAGCAAGTCGTTCTGCGCACCGAGCGCCGTGCGGGCGGCCTCTACCAGCCGCACATCCATGCGCCGGTCTTTGCCAAACACACCCCAACCGAACTTGACTGCCGTAAAGCCATGATCGAGATACACCTTCACCGCTTCGCGCATCGCCTCGGGTGTGGGGCGGAACAGCGTGCTCGCGTAGGCGCGCACCCGGTCCCGCCACTTGCCGCCCAGCAGAATATGAATGGGCTGGCCGTAGCACTTGCCGCAGATATCCCACAGCGCAATGTCGATGGCGCTAATGGCTTGAATCGCCACCCCGCGGCGGCCGTAGTAAATGCTGCCGCGGTACATGCGATACCACAGCCGCTCCACCTCAAGCGGGTTCTCGCCCACGAGGAGCGTAGCGAGTCCGTCGAAACACTCCATGCCCTCTTCTTCGCTCCAGCGCGGCGCATCCACACACGCCTTGGCCACGCTGGCGCAGGTCTCCATGTCGGAGTAACCGGTGATGCCCGCGTCCGTCGACACGCGCACGATGCCCATATAGGACGGCCCCAGCGGCTCCTCGGCGCCGACGGAATTGTTATACAGGCCCTCGGACTGGAGAACCAGCAACTCCACTTTGGTGATCTTCATTCGTAGCCCTCGGCCCAGGAGACTTCCTCGGCCAGCATGTAGAGCGTTTGGCCTTTGCGCGGACGCGCGCTGAGATGCATCATCCCCAGCCAGCCAGCGTTGGCGGCGCGCAACTCCAGCGCGGCGGATGTGTGGTCGGCCAAGTCGTGCAGGCGGCCGATCAGGTCGCCGGACTCTACCGCCTGACCCGGTTCGCACACCGGCTCCCACACGCCGTCGCGCGGGCAGGGAAGATACTGCTCCAGGCGATCGGCGCGAATCAGCCGCGTGGGCGCTGCGCCCGGTGCCCGGATGGGCCGCACCGCGCCTTCGAGCAGCCCGTAGTGGCGCAGTACGTTCAGCGTGCCCTCATAGGCATGCAAGACGCCGAAGCGGCTGGTTGACTCGCCCCCGCCGAACTCGCCGCCAATGGCGATCTTGCCCTCGGCTTCCACTTCATCGGTCAGCAGCCCCGAGGCCATCGTACTCGCGTAGATGAGGCAAAAGGGCGGGTCGAATAGGCGCGAGGCCTTGGCGATCTCCTGGCGCTGCGCGGGATCGGGAATCGGATGGAACGACGTGCAGATGGGAAAGGCGCCTTCGTTGCCTCCGGCGTGCAGATCGATGGCGATGCGCACGCGCGGGAACACGTGCGTCTTGACGAAATTCGCAATGCGGTAAGAAATGCTGCCGCGCGGATTGCCCGGAAAGGCGCGGTTCATGTTCACACGGTCGAGCGGCGAAATGCGCCGGCCCACCACGCAGGCGCTCTCGCTCAATTGCGGCATCAGGATCACCGTGCCGCTCATCCGCGCCGGGTCGAGGTCCGCGCAAAGCCGTTTGACCGTGATCTGGCCTTCATACTCATTGCCGTGCGTGCCGCCAAAACACGCCACACCGTTGGGGTTTGGTCCGCGCTCGCCCACCGCCACCGTGAGCGGCACGAGCGAATAGCCCCACGTGCCATCCAGATGAAATCCCACCTGGTAGTGGCGCTTGCCCGGTGAGAGGAAATCGATCTCCTCGGGACCGTGGACCACGCGCAGGGACATGAGGCAAGCGTACGGGCCGGAACAAGGTGGGGTCAAGCTGCTGGAGGCGTTTCGCGTTCAGCCTGTTGGACGCCCGGCGGATTCGATTGCTATTTCGCCAAGGGTAGTCCAGAATGCGGGAAGAGCGAGATGGCAACGAGTCAACACGCATCGTCGGTGGAGCGCGCACTCGCCATTCTGGAGTGCCTCGATAGTTCGCGGCGAGGGCTGAACATCAGCGAAATCGGCCGCCGCCTCGGGATCCCGAAAAGTTCGGCGCACGTCATCGTGCTGACGCTGGAACGTCTCGGCTACGTGCAAAAAAAGAGCGACTCGCTGCACTACTCGTTGGGCCTCAAGGCGTACGGTCTGGGGCAGGGCATGATGAAAGGCCTGTCCATCTCCGAAGCCGCGCTGCCGCACATGCGCGTGCTGAGCAACCAGCTCCATCTGCCGTCCCATCTGGCGGTGCCCGATGGCGACCAGGGCGTGTATATTCAGAAGGCCGACACGCCCGGGCTGATCAAAATCGACACCTACATCGGCCGCCGCATGGACCTGCATTGCACCGGTGTCGGCAAGATCCTGCTGGCCTTCGGGCCGCCGGATCTGGCCGAGCGTTTTCTCGCCAAGCCGGTCTATATTCGCTACACCCGCAACACCATCACCTCGCCGCGGCAGATGCAGCGCGAACTCGCCAAGGTGCGCAAGGCGGGCTACGCGGTGGATGACGAAGAGGAAGAACTGGCGGTGCGCTGCGTGGCCGTGCCGGTCATCCAGAGCGGGCGCTTTGCCGCGGCGCTCTCGGTAACCGGAACTACGTCGCAGGTGCCGCTCACCTCCGTTGAGGAAATTGCGCGCGATCTACGCGCGGCGGCGGCGGTGATGGTCGCCCCGGCCGACCGGCCGTAAGCGCCGCGGGCGTTCAGCGCGCTGAACGCCCGCTACCACTTTTTAAAAATACACCTTCAAGCCCAACTGCCCGATGCGCGGATCCTTGGCGGAGAAGATTCGGCCGCCCTGCGTGGGGATCTCGATATTGCCGTTGGGATTGTTGAACTGCGTGTTGTTGAACGCGTTGAACGCCTCGGCGCGGAACTGCAGGTAGACGCGTTCGGTGAAGTTGAAGTTTTTGAAGATCGCCAGGTCCCAGTTGTTGAGCCCGGGCCCGCGCAGAATGTTCCGGCCCGCGTTGCCGATCGTGAATGGCTGCGGCACGCGGAAATCGGCGATGTTGAAGCATTGCTCCTGGCGGCAGGATGACACCTGGCCGGTGCCCACGACGTCAGGCCGCCGCGCGTAGATAAAGGCCACGTTGGCCGGGTCCGACGCGATGGTGGGCGTAAACGGGAACCCGCCCTGGAAGGTGACGATCCCCTGCAGTTGCCACCCGCCGGCCACCAGATCCGCACCCCGCGACATGCCGCCGCCGAAAGCCTTGCCCTTGCCGAACGGCAGTTCGGCGCTGAAGCTGGCGATGAAGCGCTGGCCGGTGTCGAAGTCCGACCTGCCGCGCATCGTGCGCAGGTTGAAGGGATTGTCGCTGCTGCCGCCGCCCTGGTCATTCGACGAGCCGTCGATCACCTTCGACCACGAATACCCCAGCAGGAAACTCAGCCCCTGCGAATAGCGCTTCTCCAGTTTGGCTTCCAGCGCGTTGTAATTCGAGTTCTCGCGGTTGTCGTAGTAGAAGCCGGTGCCGAGCGCGGGGTTCGGACGGCGGCTCTGGAACGGGCGCAAGTCGGTTGAACTCACCATCGGCAGGTTGCGCGGCAACGCGCGTTCGAGGTACGTGCCTTTGTTGCCCACGTAGGCCACCTCAAGCGACAGGTTGCGCACGATCTCACGCTGGATGGCGAGGTTCCACTGATGCATGGTGGGCGTCTTCAGGCGCGGATTCAGCGCGTAGGTGAGCGGCGTGGTGAAGTTGGCGTTCTGGCTGAACGGCTCGAAGAAGCCGCGCACGTCGAGCGTCGGCCGGCCGTTGACGATGCTCTGCTGCTTGGACTCGTCGACGATAAACGGCACGTTGATGATCGGCGCGCTCACGATATTGTTGCCGCTGGTAAGCAGGTAGAACATGCCTGCCCCCAGGCGCAACACCGTCTTGTTGTCGCCGAACGGACGCCAGGCGAGACCGAGGCGTGGCGCGAAGTCGTTGTAGCGGTTGTAGAGGAGCTTGTTCGGCAGGCCCACGTCGGAGGCCTTCACGATCTGGCTTTGGAAGCGCGGGAAGGCAAAGCGCGAGACCTGCTGCGAAATCAGATTGATGTTGCCGTCGGGCATCGTGGAAACCACCCAGCGCGAGTTCTCAAAGTCGAACATCGCCGACTGGTTGTCCACGGCGGTGGGCTGGAGATTCAACTCATAGCGCAGGCCGATGTTGAGGGTCAGATTGCTTGAGACCTTCCAATCGTCCTGCACGTAGAAGTGATGGCGAAATTCGTTCAAGCCAAACAGATTGCGCGGGAACGCACGCACGCCCGACGTCGGGTAGCCGGTGAGAAAGTCCGCAAACGCCGCGCCGGTATAGTTGGGCGTGAATGAAAAGTTGCCGCGCGAGTTGGCCGAGTTCGTCGACGTAAGGCGGAAATTGCGCAGGTCGGCGCCGAACTTGATCGTGTGCGCGCCGCGGATACGAGACACGTTGTCCACCACTTGGTACATGTTGGTGGGATTTACGAGCGGCTGGAAGGAGTTGCCGGGCATGCCCTGGAAGCCGGTGATGCTCAACTGCGGAAAGGCCGGGAAGTTCTGGCTGGTTTCCTCAAAGCCGCGGATGCCCGACTGAATGGTGTGGTTGGTGCCCAGGCCCTGGTTGATGTTGGCGTTGTGCATGCGCGTGTAGCCGAGACGCAATTCGTTGAACATGGTGGGCGAGAACACGTGGGTTTCGGAAATCGCCAGATTCTGGGTTCGCTGACGCTGCGTGACGCCGCCGGCCGCCTGATACACGCCCGGACTGAAACGCTCGAGATTATTCACCGTGTAGCGTCCCGATAACGAGTCGTTGGTGGAGAAGATATGGTCGTACCGCACGTTGCCCTGATTCTGCGTATCGCGGAACGGCGCGGCGTAGGAGAAGGTTCCCAGCGGTGTGTTCGGTTCCGGAATGAACTGCAGAAAATAGTTGGTCGCCGGGTTGATGCGCGTCTGCGGAATGATGTTGCCGGGGAACGGATCGCCGGTCAGCGGATCGCGCACCGGCGTGGTGACGGCCGAAAGATCCCCGCGCCGGAAGGCCGTGCTCGGCACCACCGGGTTGAACGCGCGGCCTTGGCGCACGCGCAGGCCCTCGTAATTCAGAAAGAAGAAGTCTTTGTCTTTGCGCACCGGGCCGCCCGCCGCCGTGCCGAACTGATTCTGCCGGTACGGCGCCTTGCGGGCGAGGAAAAAGTTCCGGGCGTCGAATTTGTCGTTCCGGAGAAACTCGTACACCGACCCGTGCAGTGCATTCGTGCCGCCTTTGATGGTGGCGTTCAGAATTGCGTTGCCGCGGCCAAACTCAGCCGAGAAGGAATTGGCCTGCACCTTGAACTCCTGAATCGCATCCACCGACGGGCGCAGCGCCACGCCGTCGAAAAGCTGCTCGTTGATGCTGATTCCGTCCAGGAGAAACTCGGTTTTCGAACTGCGCCCGCCGCTCACGGTCACCGTGGTCGCGCCCACCGTGCCGGAGGTGCCCGTAATTGCATTGGGCAGGAGGCTTGCGAGTTGCGTGAAGTTGCGGCCGTTCAGCGGCAGGTCGACGATCTTCTTGTTGCTGATCACCTGGCCGATGGAGCCGCTTTCGGTGTTGACGATCGGCGTGGTCTCCTGGATCGTGATGCGCTCAGACACCGCGCCCACCTTCATCGTGAAGTCGAAACGCGCGCGTTGATCCACCTGCAGCGTGATGCCGGTGAGTTCCGCGGTTTGGAAGCCCGGCTGGGTGACGACGAGATTGTAGACGCCGGTGATCGGCAGCAAGGGGAGTTCGAAGTCACCGGTCTGCGTGGTCCGTGTCGACCGCTCCAGCCCGGTGGCCGTGTTGCGGGAAGTCACCTGCGCGCCGGAAAGGACGGCGCCGGAGGGATCAGCGACGCGACCCACCATGGTCGCCGTCGATTGACCCCAGACAGTCACCGCCAGGGGAGGCAGCAAGAGAACACGAGTGAGAACAGACATAAATGAGCCGGACCTCCTTGTGAAGATGAGCCGGACCTCCTTGTGAAGAGTAGTTAAGCCAATCGAACGATCCACTATGCTGGACGGCATCGAGGACGACCCAAACGAAGCATGGCTTGGAAGGCCCTCTATATTGGGTAGCTTCGCCGTGCGGGGAAGTCAAGGGGATTGCGGCGATCGAGGCTTTCCTGTTCAGCCTACTGAACGGCACGTGCGCCCGAATTCGTCCCGCGCGGTGGACGCGACCGGGCCTGCGGTAGCGCGCGCTAGGAGCGGTAGCGCGCGCTAGGATATGCTAAGGGCTAATCACCATGAAGGCTCTGTTAGTGGTGTCGCTGGCGCTCCTGTTGTCGCCCTGCGTTTCCGGCCTGCTGGCCGCGCCACCCAAGGCACCTGCCGATCCGCGCATCACCTCTGTGCATCCGTTGGCCGTGCCTGCGGCTGTGTCCACAGTCGTCACCGTGCGCGGCCAGGGATTGGCCGGAGCGCGGGCAATGTGGTGCAGTGTGGGATCGGCGACGGCGCGGATCGAGGGCGCTGTCGCAACCGACGGCGATGCCGCCGAGCATGTACGGGTGGCGATCGTAGCGCCCGCGGGCTTCACCGGCGTGCTGCGCCTGCGCCTCATCGCCTCGCGCGGAGTGAGCAACGATCTTCCGCTGCACGTGGTGGACGCGCCGGTGCTCGACGAGCCGGAAACGGTGGCCATCGCGCGCGGCGCTCCGCTCGCGATTGCTGGACGTCTGGTGGCCAAGGGCGAAGTCGACACGGTGTGGCTCGAAGCTCAGCGCGACGATCTGCTGACGTTCACGGCTGTGAGCGGCGTGGCGGGTTTCGATCCCGCCCTGACGCTGTCGGAGCCTTCGGGTAGTTGGTTCGACGCACAGCGCCTGAATCGCCTGGCTTTCAACGATGAGCCGCTGCATTTTCCGGGCCTCGCTCAGGATGCGCGGCTCGTGCATCGCTTCGATAAGGCGGGCCGCTACGCGCTGCAGGTGAAAGCTTTCTCCGGGCAAGGCGGGCCGGACTTCACCTATTTACTGCGCATCGGGCCGGGCCGTGAAGAAACGCCGCTGTTGCACCCGCCCGCCGTGCATGCGTGGGACGAGCGCCGGTTCACGCGGCGCGTCGGCGAAGCGTGGATGCCGGGTGTGGCCGCGCGTGGATCGGGCGAAGCGGTGAAGCCGCCGGGCGTCGCGATGCAGGGCAGCGAGGCGGAGCCGAAAGAGGCGCCGCTGCTGACGATTCCGGGTCTCGTCGAAGGCCGCCTCACCAGACCCGCGCAAGTTCACCGCGTGCGCGTCGCCGTGGAGAAGCCGCAGGACCTGGCGATCGAAGTGGAAACGCCCGCGGCGACGATGCCTCGCTTCAATCCTGTTGTCCGTTTGCTGGCGCCCGATGGCGGCGGCAGCGAGATCGTCACCAACGTTTACACCAAGCGCAACAACAACGGCCTGTACATGATGAAGATGATCCAGGCGAAATCCACGGTCACCCTCCGCTCGGCCGGCGAGTATGTGCTCGAAGTGCGGGACATCACCACGGATGTGGCCGGCGACGATTTCGCCTATCGCATTCTTGTACGCCCACAGATTCCGCATGTGGGCCGCGTGGACGTGCCCGAGGATCGTGTCAACCTCGAACCGGGTGAGACCAGGCAGGTCACCGTGAATATCGAGCGCGAAGAAGATTTCAAAGACCTCGTGCTGGTCTCCGCCGACGGACTTCCCGCCGGCGTCACGGCCACTGCGGGGATGGCGAATCCCGTGGAGCGTCCGCCGCTTCCGAATGGCGGGCGCGTCGAGCGCTATGTCGGCAAGCCGCAGACGACCACGCTTCTGTTGTCGGCCGACGAGAATGCGAAGCCGGGCGAGTGGCCCTCCACAGTGCGGGTGTCGATCCGCACTCTCCGCGGCGGCCGGACAGGCGCACCGATCCTGGTGAAAGAGCTTCCGGTGCTGGTGATTCCACGGAGGCCTTCATGAGCGTCCGTTGGCGGTGGAGTGTCGGCTTGACGGCGGCCCTGTGTCTCGGCGCCGACCCGGTGGCGTTGCGCATCGAGCCGTCCGCGCGCACGCTGCGCGGGGCGGGCGCGATGCAGCAGTATCTGGCGATCGCGGTGGATGCCGATGGCGCCGAACGCGACGTGACGGGCGAGGTGCAGTGGAAGTTATCGGGTCCGCCGGGGGCCGAATTCGCCGGCGCCGGCCTGCTAAAGGCGCGGCAGAACGG
>Ga0194122_10004995_pt1 | contig 12561 bp, 24 predicted proteins | sample TA2MahCa10mmetaG_FD_155487 | JGI IMG/M metagenome (GOLD analysis project Ga0194122, IMG submission 155487) | Freshwater microbial communities from Lake Tanganyika, Tanzania - TA2015021 Mahale Deep Cast 10m | ecosystem: Environmental > Aquatic > Freshwater > Lake | place: Tanzania: Lake...
CCATAACTTACCAAATTTTAAAACCACCACAAGCTCTAAGGAAATTAATCCAACGCTTAATATGTGCTAATGAACAACTATGAGCGGATTCTACCAACTCACCTTTCTTTGTAACGATAGGATGATACAATATAGTACCAAATCCATATTGAGTATCCAATTCATCAGATTCGGCCGAATAGAATGTACCTGTACCACTCTTAACCCAACTACCCATCACTATTTGAATTCTATCAGTATCTTCAGCCATAAACTCATTGTACCCACTATCGTTACTCAACATTGTTTCCAATGCATCTGCTAACTTATCACACTGCTTTTGTGTACGAAGTCCCTTACCATCGTTTGAACCCCAATAGGTCATATCTAATTTGAGCTTATACTTATCGTTTGCTATTTCACATAACATACAAATAGGTCTCCAACCCCACCAATTAGAACGAAAGTAAACGCCAGGATTTTCTTCTTCCCATTCATCTACTTTATTCCAATACTTTTGTTTTTGGTCATCGGTTGATATCTGATAATCTATTTGCTCCGGTCTTTCCGATTTTACTATTGGCTTTCTGCCGTATATATCTACTCCCATATAACTTTGTTTAAATTTTTTACCAACTTGAATGATATTCAAACTCATCAGCGGTTTCATCACTAAGAGCTTCTTCTAATATTTCTACTGTGCTATTAATATCTTCAAAGTAATACTCATCGTAATTTGTGTTACCAAAGAAAAAGCCGGATGCTGTTGGTAGTAAATCTTTGGCTTTGTCTTTATCAATACTTACAATCCTACACACATCTAACAACTCCTGCAACTTCTCTCTAGTCACATAAGCGTTTCGGCAATCATCAACACCATCTTGCACATTTCTTACAAACCAATCGTGAATCTGATTTGCTTTTCTCCAATACCCAACTTCTTCGGTAATGTAACTTACTTTCTTTGGGTTAATGTTTGCAGGTTTACCAGCTTTAGTAACGGTAACTTCATAGTTATCATCACCTTTGTGCTCCCAATACTTTACATACGTCTTTTTATGTAAATACATGTCTAATCCCATAACTTTAATTTTTATTTTTGTTTATTAATAATTTTCTTCGTAATCAAATTCTTCATCAGATTCAGGTTCACAATAAAAGAAGCCCTGATACTCACAACTCTCCGGTCCATTGTTATCATATCTCCAACCTTTCGCCATTTCAACTAAGTTAGGATACAATACATTTTCCGTATGGTCACCACTTCCATTTTCTTTGAAAGCAATACCAATACCTTCACCTCTCATATAATCGGTATAATCTTCACCTTTCAAATCTGAAGTCACTCCATTCATTTCGGCTAGTAATTCATAATAATCCTTTCCGCCGAATATACCATAACCTTCATAATCGGTTTCGGTCCATACATTACCTTTGTTATCCATCATATCTACTTTAAATGTAGATGTATTTGAATATTTGTTAGCGATACTTCTATCAGTATCCATCGTTTTCCAACTGAAAAATCCCATAGTTTTATTTTTTATTTTAATGAATATTTTTTTGTTTTTGTTTGTTCATTGTAGATTGGTAGTTTTGTTTTGAAGAACCTTTGGATACTATGTACACTCATCCATTGTACATCTTCCCACCTTCCCTCAGCGGTTTTAACAAGAAAGTTCCATTGGTTAGGTCCACCAAAATCATCCATACATTTTTGTGCACCTAAGTTACCTTCCTCTACTACGAAATTACCAATGCCATTTGCGGCTGTGTAAGTGTTTCTAATCATATACTTATTTTTTATTTTTTAACTGAACAATGTGTTTACAATCTTTACCACGTCCGAAACCATGCGCAGGGCAAGTACAAGTCCACCAATTACCATCACTAACTACTTTGTACACATTACCTTTACTACCCTTCACTTTATATTCCTTACGTTTGGGTTTTGTTTCTTTTACTTTAATACCACTACCATAGGTAATTTTATCCCAAGCTTTTTCCAACTCATCCCAACTATATCTTCTATCTACTTTTACCCAACCATCACCATCAGAGCTACATATAACATACCATTGGTCACTATGAACTCCTTGATAGGAAAGTGGTGGGTAGTGTGAACGAAATTTCATAAGTTATCTATATAAGGTTACGAATTCACCAAAGTAACTATCAAAGACTTTGATTAGGTTTTCATAATCACCACTCATCATTTCACTTTGGATTTTCTTTTTATTCAAATCCAATTGCTTTGCTAATCTACCAGCAATAGCAATAAGATTGTATGCATTACCATCTGGTCCGGTCAAATCTATTTCAACGGGACCTGTTTTCATTTTTTTGTATTTTATACTCATATAATTTATTTTAAGAAACTTTATGATACATTGTTTCACCATTTGAGAATCGAGCGGTAACTCCGTACTTCTCTGAATATTTATCAAACACTTTCTCAACATCGGTTACAATCTCATTCAATAGTGTTTTTGCTTTTTGTTCAGCCAACAATGAATAAGCTTTAACTTCCGAAGGAGTAAGATTATCAATATAACTCAATTGGTATTCTAAATCATCAATATCAATTTCGTTACCATCAATACCATACCAAACATGCCAATCTAAGTTACAACCTTCGTAATAAGCGGAACGAATAACAGGAGTAACAATAACATTCAAAGTAAAATTGTCATAACTGAAATCACGCTCAACTGAACAAATAGAATGTGAAGGGTAACTTCTCAATTCATTTGGGTCACTTTTTGAATAGTCTGAAAATCCATTAACATTTTTGAACTCATAAAAAAGATTTTCTTTCAAATCATCATAAGCCCATTCGTCCTCTAACGAACACGCGAAAATGTGGGAAGCGTTTACATTGTGGAAATTGCTCGTAGCCATAATTTTTTAAGTTTTATTACATCGTAAATGTACAAAAAAGGTTCGAAAATACCAAATATTTTTGTGGTTATTTTTGGGGGTTCGGACGTAATTAATTGATTCTCAAGAAAGAATTTTTAGGGGAAGCGTAAGTGGTTGAAAATGAATGAGTTATATAACTAATTGAAAGTCAATCAGTTAAAACGTTCATTCTTTGTATTTTTAATTATTTCGTGAACTGATAAGTTAGGATTTTCTTTTGCATAAGCTATTGCTCTTAATAGAAAAATAGCCACTTCATTCGTTTTTTCAAACTTGTTAATCAACTTATTAAGGTCATCTAAATTTTCATAAAACTTTCCCATAGGTTTATACTTTATAATCTTTATCAAATGTTATAATAATTTCACCAGCATTGTGAGCTGGGATATTGTAATCAAAATTATGTTTATTCAAAATATTTTCGGTAAGGGTTTTCATCCTTAGTGAATTGCCTGTGATTATTCGGATAGGTAGTTCTTTAGCATTAAGTAAAATAAAGTTTTCAACTTCATCTCTAACTTGATGATGCAATATTCCGTGTAAATCTAATTGTTTCATATTAATCAAACCATTGTGAACGATGCGTTTTGTGCCCTTTAACATATAATTCGGGCTCCTTTACTTTTATATTTTTTGCAGCTTCCTGCATTTTTTCAGCTTTTATATAATCACTTTCTTTACCTAACTTCTTTGCACGTTTCATATCAGAATTGGTTATGTTACCATCTCTTGTTATAGCAGTAAACCTTTTTATATGATATTCATCTAAAGGTATAGTGCTCTTTTTAAGGTATTTAGCTTTGGCATCCAAATAAGAAAAGAAATCATCTTCTGATAATACCTTCATTTGTTCTTCTGTCAATTCATTTTTTGGGTCATATTTCATAAATCTAAATATTATCATTTACAATTTCAGCTTCGGGCACTTCGTTTACTAAATAGTGAGTATCATCCGGTCCCCTTAATAGTTTCTCTACACAATATGCTTCACAAACTTCTTGTGCTGTAAATTTGTTTGAAAATAAACCTTGTACAAACCAAGTATCTGCTTTGAACTTTCTTTTTACAACCCAAACTGAATTGTTTGCACTTAAAAATTCTATCTGCATATAGTTTCCCAATTTAAATCCTCTGCATTATAAGCTTGTATTTCGTATGGATTTTTCTCATACAAACATTTATTATTATATCTAGTCAACCAACTTGGACATTGAAGATAGTGAATATATTCGTGTAAAATTGTTCTAGCCAAATCTTCTTTAGTCCTAATATTACGAAAGTAAATTATTATTTCATTATCATCAATATCAAATTCACCTTTAATTTCGGAATCATAATCATCGGACATTGGTGAGCTCTCTACTGAAAGGTATGGTGTATGTTGATACCATTTACTTTCACCATAAAGCTCAATACAATTATCTAAATAAGTTATTGATAGTTTTTCTATTTCTTTTTTATTCATGTTCTTGTATTTTTTCAGCTATCAATTGTTTAAATTCATTTATACTTTTCAAATTCTTTCGGTTGATATCAAATATTTCAAGAGCATTAAAATTGCCATCCACATAGATACCACACTTTATAAGATTCTTTAATTGAGTAATGACTAATGTAAAACCGTGCTTAGTTGTACCACTTAAAGGGTTTAATCTCACAATATAAGTCTCATCAACATTGTCCAACATTTTATCTTTTACAAACTCAAACATTGTATCTGAAGTGTAAAGGACCTGCCCATAAATTTTATTAAAATTTTCTATATACATATAATTATTTTATCCAATCTTCGTAAGCAAAATGATACGAATCTACAATAGGGTGTCCTTCTTCAATATATTCTTTAGCCGTTTGCTCAACTTCATAGCGAAGTCCATAAGCTGATGCTTCTTCCAATATCATTTCTATATCCATTTGTTCTTCTAAAGTAATATTAGTTTCCATTGTTTTCTCTTTTAATTGATACATTTGATTTGAACAGAATATTTGCAAGAAAGTTGATACCCATAGCTTGATACAGGTCAATCTTCGTTACTTCAAAAATATTAGGCATTAACCAATTCCACAACCACATTGTGGGGAATGCCAAAAGGATTGCTGATAATAACAACAATCCAATTACTATTAAAAATGCTTCTATTGCTTTCATTTGTTTTTATTTTTAGTTATCACCATAAGGTGCTTCGTTGAATGTTTTAAAATCTTCATCATAATCATCAACAACAACCCAATTAGAAGGGTTAGCCAATTTCACAATGTAATTAGCATTTGAATAAGGTTTACCTTCTTTAGCTAAGTACCTTTGAGTAGGTCTATTCTTATAAGGTATTCTAAGTGCCTTTAATATATGCGAAAAACTATTTGAACCTGTAATATATTTGTAGTATTTATGCAGTTCACTATAAGTTACAGCTCCTCTTTCATCTACATAGTCCAATAATTGTTGTGTAATTAAACCACGTTCCTTTTTTTCTACATCAACACTAAGAGAATCTTCATACCTTTGTTCATCTTGTGCCATAGAAGCCGCAAAATCACTTTTAAAAGCATCTTCATCAGCTTCTTCGTTACTTACAAAGTGTGAACGAAAGTTATCTGAATAAGAGAATCCGGCACTGTCATATTCGGGTTCATCGTTTATATCCATTCTATACTCATCTGCTTTTTCTAATACCCAATGTTTAAGAGCATCATTACTATACCCCATACCAACGATAAGTGTTTGGAAAGCATTCATAACTTCATCAAAATCCAAATCACAATGGTCAATTTCTACGGTAGTTTTAGTACCATAAGTTTCGGCTGAAAATATAGCCGTTTTGTTTGTTTTAAAATTCATATACTTTATTTTTTATTTACCTAATTTACAAAATTGAAATACTTCTGCCCAACCACTACAAGCACCCCAATCGTACTTATAAAATGTTTTAGTACCAAAAGATACTGAACCTATACATTCACCTCTACCACCCAACTTAGGTTCGTGTTTATCTTTAAGTTGTAAAAACTTCTTATACGCACTCATCAGGTCTTTACCCTGCGAATTAGCAATAAGGTTAGCTACTAGCGGATACTTGTCAAGAAAAGCGATACACGCCTTCTCATTTACTTTGTACACTAATTGATTTTTCATATTTTTAATTTTTATTAATCCTAAAAGTACAAAATAGTTTTAAATCCACCAAACTTTTATAAGGTTTTTTTTATCCCTTAAAACATAACTAATTGATTATCAAGCAAAAATTTTTGTAAAAAAAATAACCCATTGAAAATCAATGAGTTATAAGTTGTTGAAAATCAATAAGATATGAATTACTTATAATTTTCCCAATAGAATTGCCTAATTGCTCCACCTAATTCCATGTCATTTGGGTATTTTTCAATTAGGTATTTAGGTATTGAAATCAATTCTCTTTCAGATTGATTAGATTCAATACATCCATTCGATTGAAAGCAGCCCTGTCCTGCCCCTTCAACATATCCAATTCTATAATCAATATGAGTTGATGTTTTATACGGACTTGGTTTTCCACATACTACACAATTATCATATTGCTCACCATCTTTTATAGATGTAAAGGCTGGATTAATTTCGGTAACTAAATTGTTTTCATTAATTGTTAATCTTACATGTTGCTCTGCCATAAATTAAATTTGTATTTTTTGTTTTGGTAAATTTTTATTTCTTAATTCTATTAACCAATCTGAATTTTTCATAAATGGTATTTCTAACTTCATTAAATCTCTATAATCTGCGTGTATTTTATTCGCTTCATATTCTAATGAATATTTTCGTATTGTTCTAAATGATGTTTCTTTGGTAACAATATCCAAGCCAAAAACAGTCCAACCCCAAACTCCCCAACCTGAATTACCATATTCAGTTGGAAACTCTAAAAAGGTAGGCGGTCTATACTTTGAAATTTCTTGAACAAATTTAACTTTATCAGTTTTTTCAAGTTCGTTTTGACAAAATTTCCAAAATTCAGAATCATTTCTCTTATTACAATAATGAATTTGTAAAAGGTCTCTATTATCATCGTATATTTTACGAATGTAATTGTTGTATTGCCAACTATTATATTCATATTCCATAAATTCTTTTTTATCTAATACATTGAGTAATAAATTAATTTGGACTATTGTTGTGTGTATTGATGTTGCTTGTAGTGGTTCTAAAAAACCTGATGATAATCCAATAGCTGCAACATTTTTGGTCCAAAATTTTTCCAATCTACCAACATCAAACTTTATGTTTCGTATTGGTTCTATTTTTCTGGATGTTGATTTTTCTAATTCATCCAATGCCTTATCAGAATTTATAAACATGTCCGAATACACATATCCACAACCGTATCTCTCTTGTGTTGGTATTTGCCACATCCAACCATTTGGTTGTGCCCATGCAAGTGTTTCCGCTCTAACATCTTCATCATTTTCAAATTTGTGTAAATATGGTAAGGCATTATTTACAGGTAAATGATTTGAATAACTTTTCCAGCCACCACCCATTTCATCTATTAGAACTTTTTTAAAACCACTACAATCAATCCAAAAATCTGCTTCAAATTTTGTACCATCGGATAGATTAACACTTTCTAAAAAACCTGTCTCTGTGTTCTTATTTAGAGATTTAATTTCAGCTATTAAATGTTTTGTTTTTCTATTCGTACAAATCTTTTTAAAATATTCGCCAACTTTATAAGCATCAAAATGAAAACTATTCGCACCTATTGTTTGTTTATCTTCTTTTTTATAAGTGTTCATACCCCTTTCCATAAGATTGCCAATTAAACAGGCTTGATGTGGTTGAGAATGAACTTTAAAAGCAAGCATATAAATATCCATATTCAATGTTGAACTTGGAGTTGGTTGAAGTGGACTATAAAATTGAGTACCTTTTCCATTCCAATCTTTAAAATTTATTCCTAACTTTGATGTAGCTCCTGTTTCGTATAAAAAATCTAACTGATGCACACCTATATTTTGTAGTTGTCCATTTATAGAATCTGCTAATATACCCGTCGCACCTTCACCAGCACCTATAATCTGAATGTCTTCACTTTCAATAACTGTAACATCAAATTTTAAATTATTCACACGCCCTTTATCGGACGTATTTAATAATTCTAAAAAAGCTGCTGTTAGCCAACCAGCTGTACCTCCACCTATTACACCTATTTTCATTCTACAAAGATACTATTTTATTTTGAATCAACCAAATTATTTTTGGGGGATAAACTTTCACCGGTTGTAGGGTTACCATAAATACGAATATCATTTTGGTCAATCGTTCTCACAATACCACTATGATAAATTCTTACAATGAATTGTGGATTTGAATGTATTGAACCCGCAATCATAAATAAGGCAACACCATATCCCAAAGGAGTTTCAACATCAAATGGATTAAGTATTTCGTGTATAGTTTGTACTATCATAATTTATTTATTTATATTTTCCGTGTACCATTCTAATATTTCCTCACCTTCTCTTATATCTCTTAAAGCGAATCCATCGTTATCAATATTTTCTTCTTGTCCCGTGTCATATGCCGAATTACAATATGAAAATCCATGAAATAAAAAATTTAATCCTTTATATAATCTTATTATTTTAAACCCACACTCACTATTAATAAAATATTTGTGAAGTAATTTTTGAACCTCATTTGGTATTTCTTTTATTCTTTCATCAGGTATAATATAAATTCCACTTTCAAATTCCCATATTGGAAATACTTGTTCGCCTTTTTTTATTTCTCTAATAGAAAAAACACCAACACCATCAATAGAAGAAACTGATATTTTTGTTTTTACATTATTTACTAAATGCTCAATAACCTTTTGTGTAATATCAATCATAAACTTTTCTTTTTTAGTTTATATAAAAAATCTTTGTTTTTTAAAACGGATTGTGATTGTACATTATGATTATAAATACTTTTTTTATAATATTTTTCTGATTCATCATAAAGAGCGTAATTAATCAGAGTTTTATCAATAGTATTTTTATCAACTAATCCCAATCCATAAATTGTCCAACACCACACACCCCATGTAGCGGCACCGTGATATAAATCAAAATCCCAAGCAGATGGAGGGCGCTTCTTACAAATATTTAAAATACTTTCAACCTTTTCCGTTTTTTTTAATTCATATTTACAATATTTCCAAAACTCAGAATCTTCTCTCTCAGTAATATAATGAACTTGTAGTAAATCCCTAAAGTCATCCCACATTTTAATTATTTTATTGTTGTAATCATTTGGAGAACTGATGAAATCAATATCTTCAATATGAGAATTAAAATAATGGTAAGCGAACAAATCAATCTGAACTATTGTAGAGTGGATTGAAGTGGCTTGTAAAGGTTCTAAAAAACCACTAGCTAAACCTATTGCTACTACATTTTTATTCCAAAATTTTTCAACACGCCCTGCCTCAAATTTTAAATTACGAATAGGTTCAATCTTTCTTTTTGTATTTTGTATTAGTTCTTCAATCGCTTTATCATAAGTTGTAAAATTATCAGAATATACATATCCGCATCCATACCTTTCTTGTGTTGGTATTTGCCACATCCATCCATTTTTTTGTGCCCAAGCTAAAGTTTCAGCTAAAACATTTTCATCATGCTCATAAAGATATGGTATAGCCGAATTTGTTGGTAATTGTTCTTTGTAGGAAACCCAACCACTATCCAAATTACCAATTAAAATTTTTGAAAATCCACTAGCATCAATCCAAATTTCAGCATCAATCTTTTTATCATTTTCTTTTATGTTTACGCTTTTTAGGAATCCATTTTCTTTATCTATATTTAGCTGATTAATTGTTCCTTTTAAATGTTTTACTCCATGCTTAATACATTTTTCTTTTAAATATTGCCCAACTTTATGAGCATCAAAATGAAAAGCATGTAGAGGTAATAACCCTTTATTTTTTCTATATGAAGAATATTCATTAGCTAAAAGATAACCGGCAGCAGATGCATTATGGTATTCACCAAAACTTGCAAATGCCATTATATCTCTATCAAGATTATAATTAGTAGTTTCGGTTGGTTGTATGGGACTAAGATACTGATGTCCTATTTGTTTCCAATCTTTAAATTTAATCCCTAATTTCAAAGTTGCATTTGTATTATATAAAAAATCCATTTCATTAATACCTAAAATTGCTAATTTTTTATTAATCCAATCAGCCAATATTCCAGTTGAACCTTCGCCGGCTCCAATAATAGGAATAACATCACTTTCAATTACCGTAATATCTAGTTTTTTAGGTAAATTACTTTCGGTTCTTCTTATATCAGATGCTAAAAATGCTGAAGCCGCTAACCAACCAGCAGTACCACCACCAACAATCACCAATTTCATATTTTTAAATATTTAAAAAATTCTTCGTTTGATATTAATTCTGATTTTATTTTTTTATATTGTTTTTCCATAAAATCCATTTGTTTAATACACTCATCCCATTTACTAAAATGATTCAATTCTTCTTTCATAATAAACCTATCATATAAATTTGCATTATCTAAAATATGACACCAAATCGGATAACCCGCACATCCATGTTTTTGTTGTACGTCAAATGAGGTTGGTAATCTAAATTTAGAAAGATTAATTAAATATTGATTTCTATCGGTAATTTTTATTTCATTTTGAACAAATTTCCAAAATGGTGTATCCTGTCTACCTGTTAGATAATGCATTTGTAATAAATCAGCATAATCATCAATGATATCATTAATTTTAGAATTATATTTATTACAATCGTCAAAATAAATAACTTCACCTTTAAGAAAATGAAATATTAAATTAGCAGCAGACATAATTGTTATATGTATAGAAGTTGCTTGGAGTGGTTCTAAAAAATGAGAACTCAAACCTAAAGAAACGATATTATTATACCAAATTTTTTCATATCTTCCAGCTTCAAATTTTATAGTTTTAATTGGTTCAACACTATGTCCTAATAGTTTTTGTACTTCATCAACTGCTTTATCTTCATTTATAAATTGGTCACAAAATACATATCCACATCCGTTTCTATGTTGAAGTGGTATCTTCCACATCCAACCACAATTTAAAGCATGTGCCAAAGTTTCAAATTTCACTGTTTTGGAACTAATTTCAGTTGAAAAGGGAATCGCTGTATTCGTTATTAAATTTTCTTTAAATGATTTCCATTTATTTTTTGTTTTTCCAACCAATACTCTACTAAATCCACTACAATCAAACCAAAAATTGGATTCAATAATTTCTCCATTTTTTAATTTAATTGATTCAAGATATTCTCTCTCATCAAAAGATAAATCTTCAACTTCTGAATCTATACATTTAACACCTCTTTTTATACACCAATCCTTAAAAAATTTACCAACTTCTACTCCGTCAAAGTGGTATGAATGATTTGGAAATGCTGGTGTGAATCTACCATTAAAATCTTTTTTAAATGTTGTTAGTTTATCATCCATAAACCAACTATGAATTGATGAATAATCACTTCTATTAAATTTCATAATAGAACCATAAAATGCTGTATCAATAGCTTGTGTATCGGTTGGTGAACCATGAAATGGTGAATACATATAAGAACCATCACCTTTCCAATTTTGCAATCTTATTCCCAATTTCAGAGTTCCTTTTGTTTTTCTTAAAAAATCTATTTCATCAATAGAACCATCAGGCCATTTATCTCTTATAAACCAAGGTAAAGCTCCGGTAGACCCCTCACCAGCACCAATTATGCCAATTTTTGTAGATTCAATTAATGTAACATCGTAATCCTTTGTATATTTTACAATCATCGCTGCGGTCAGCCACCCAGCAGTTCCACCACCAACTATTACGAATTTCATAATATTAATTATTAATTATCCAAAATCTTCTATGAAATTCGTTGAATATTTTAAATCCAGTATCTGGCCAATCATATTTGTGCTGATAATTATTTAAAAAAGAATCAGTATATTTTTTATAACCAACACCTGTTTCTTTTAATATATTTTCTACGAAGGATGTAGATGGAGTTCCACCAATAGAAGTTAGTGATTGGTCATCACCCTGCTCATTTCTAAAATAGATTTCAGGTTGTTTACTATCATAAATAACACTTTCAAAAAACATTAATTTACAATTATTAATACAATTTACTAAATGCTCTTTATGAAAGTTTTGTAAATGATAATATAAACCAAAATTAATAATGATATCATAACTCCCCCACACCCATTCTTTGATATCTAAATTAGCTACTTCAGCTGTGATATGTGGATAATCATTTAAAATGTTTACAACATTTTCAGTTCTACCTTCAATACAATGAACCTCTGCCCCTAAAGAATTAAAATAAGCCCCAATATAACCATTATATGCACCCAATTCTAATATACGTTTTCCATCAAAATAATCTTTTGGATATTTTGATAAAACAAAGTTAATTCTATTTTGTTGCCAATCGGCATGATAAGTTGTTTGTTTCATAATTTGGTAATTTTTATTTAATTTAAAACAATATATTTTTTTTGCTGTAAGGGAAGGATTCGAACCTTCACACTGCGATTCAGTAAAGAACAAATAGCCGGCTTGTGGTCAACCCATATTCTTTACCTATTTCGTTATCAGTACCCACGAGACGAGTGGGCGTGTCT
>Ga0194122_10005018_pt1 | contig 12528 bp, 11 predicted proteins | sample TA2MahCa10mmetaG_FD_155487 | JGI IMG/M metagenome (GOLD analysis project Ga0194122, IMG submission 155487) | Freshwater microbial communities from Lake Tanganyika, Tanzania - TA2015021 Mahale Deep Cast 10m | ecosystem: Environmental > Aquatic > Freshwater > Lake | place: Tanzania: Lake...
GGCTCGTCCGGCGCAAAGCGCCGGCCCAGCACCGGTGTCAAGCTAAGCAAATCGAAGAAATTCGGCGACACGCGCGTGACCGCGATTTCCATGGGCTCGCCGCCTTCACGCAACGCGAATATCCCGCCCAGATAGGGTTGCAAAGCCGACACGCTCTCAATCACAGGGCTCGATTTCTGCAATTCCGCGATATCGGTTCCCGCCAACGCTCCGCGCTTCACATGGGAGATGGGACCGTAGTCGCGCCAGACGTAGTAGAGATCGCCCGGATTCTTGTACGGCATCGGATCGAGAAGCACGCGCTGCACCACGGTGTACGCAACGGCGAACAGACCGAGCCCGGCGGTCAACGTGCCGATCGCCGTCACGGCAAACACTGGTGAGCGGGCCAGCCGGCGGCCCGCCAGCTCGATGTCGCGGCCCCAATCGCCCGGCCTCCGCCAAGAAGCCGCAGGCCGTAGCCGTTCCGCCGCCCCATTCCACGGCGCTTCGGTCAAGGCTCGAATCCAAAGTGCCCAAAGCGAATGTCTCCCGCCACGCGCGCAGTCCATGTAGGTCTCAACCTGGGCTTGCCCCATCTCGTCGCGAAAGTCACGAGGATAAAGGTGTTGGAGCAAACGAAACCATCGTTCGGAGGCGGCAAGTAGGCGGCTCATTTTAGATCCCTCGTCAACAGCCCTCCGAGCCGCGCCGCCTTCATCAGAGAGGCCAGCCGCTGCGCCTCCGCGCGCGCTACTCGTGTGCCAACAGCCGTGATGCGGTAGTAGTTCCGGCGTTCGGCGATCTCCGGCGCCGGCCGGCGCTCGGCGGCCTCGATGAGCCCGGCCTCGGCCATGCGCGCCAACGCCCGGTACATGGTCCCAACGTCGGGGGCCGGCGACTCGCCCCGGCTCTCGATGTCCTGGATGATTCCGTAGCCGTGGCGCTCGCCGCCAGAGAGGCTGAGCAAGATGTGAAACTCCACCGGCCGCAGCGGAAGAAGCCGGTCCAGGCCTCGATCACGATCCACAATGGTACCCTCCCGATTCAATCCAACTATATGCGCGGCGCATAGACTTTTGTCAAGCTCTTTTCGCTATGATGAGTCTGACTCCCGAATTCCCGTGAACACTCCACTGCCCCGCAATGGCGTTACGCCGCCGCTTGTTACTCCGCTCACCGCCGGCTGCCAACTGGATGAGGCCGCGCTTGAGAACCTCGCCCGGCGGTCGATTGACGCGGGTTGTGCCGGTGTCTTTGTCCTCGGCACTACCGGCGAAGGGCCCAGCGTCGGCCGGGCCATGAAGCGCGACGTGATCGCCGCCGCCGTGCGCGGCGTCGAGGGACGAGCGCCGGTGCTGGCCGGTTTGATCGAAGCCTCCACCGAGGACGCGCGCCGCCTGGCCGGAGAAGCGTACGAGGCGGGCGCCGCCGCCTTGGTCTGGACGCCGCCCTTCTACTTCCACGTGCCGCAGCACGAGGTCATCGCCGCGGCGGAGCGCCTGCTGCCGGCGCTCCCGCTGCCGGTCTACCTCTACAACATTCCCGTCTTCACGAAGGTGCCGCTGGAACCGGAGACGCTGGCCCGCCTGGCCAAACTGCCGAATGTGTTCGGCATCAAGGACTCCGGCGGCGACCTGGCCAAGCTTGCGCGCACACGCGCGCTGCTTCCCGAAACGCCGATTCTTTGGGGGCCCGAAGAGATTCAACTCGACGCCATGGCCGCAGGCGCGACCGGCGGCGTGAATGGCGGCGCGAATCTCTTTCCCACACTGTTCGTGGCACTCGACCGCGCGATTGCCGCGCAACAGATGGAGCGCGCCCGGCAACTGCAGGCGTTGGCGAAACGCATCAGCGACGAGATATACGCCGTGGCGCCCGGCGGCCCGGGTTTTGTCCACGGCATCAAGTGCGGACTGGACGACCTGGGCCTGGCGCGGCCGTTCGTCTTCGAACCATTGACAAACCTGTCCGGCGCGCCGCGCGCGCGTATTCAGAGCGCGGTGGCCAGCATTCTGCAAGCGGTGGAAGACGCGCTCTAGTCAGAAGGTCGCGCGCAGAGCGAGTTGCACGATGCGCGGAGTCCGCGCGGCGGTGAACTCGCCGAACCGGGTGTTGATCTGGCGGCCTGCGGCGTCGAACCGGGCCGCCGCGTCGAACGCGCTGAACTGGGTGTGGTTAAACGTGTTGTAGCTCTCGGCGCGGAACTGGAGTTTGACCCGTTCGACGACGCGAAAATCCTTCGTCAGTCCGATGTCCCAGTTGTTGATGCCAGGGCCGCGCAGGTTGGTACGCGCCGCGTTCCCGATGGTTCCAACGGCGGGCGGCCGCACGACATCGGTGCGGAAATTCCGGCTGAAGGTCCGTTCGCCTTTGGGTAGCGCCGGTTCACCGGTCAGCACGACGCGGGCGCCAACGCTCGGCGTCCCCGTGATGTCGGTGGCGTTCACCAGACTGTAGCCAATCCCGACCGGCGCGCCGCTGACGAAGCTCGCGATGCCGTTCACCTGCCATCCGCTCAGCAGCAAGGGCAACCGGCTCGCCTTCGGCAGGCTCCACAGCCAGTTGATCTTCACAACGTGCGTGCGGTCGAACCCGGCCAGACCGTAGTTCCAGACGCGCGGCGAAACGACGGTGGTGATCCGGTTCTGATCGCCGTCGACATAATCCATCGCTTTCGACCATGTCCAGGATCCGCCGAACTCGAGATTTTTGGTGAAGCGCCGATTCGCTGTCACCTGCAGCGAGTGGTAGTTGGAGGTGGCGTAGGCGTCGCGCATGGCCACGTCGGAATAGCCGCGAATGGGGCGTAGAAAGACATCGAGCAACGGGACGCGGGGATTCGAAGGATCGGCGTTGCGCGGGTCGAAGCGCGCGCCCAGCGGCACATCGGAAAGGCTGCGCTCCCACCACAGGTGGCGGCCGAGCGAATTGACATACCCCACATCGACGATGGTTCCGTAGCCGATCTGGCGCTGCACGGAGAGGCTCATGTTCATCACCATGGGCGCCTTCATGTCGCGGTCCCAGGCGATGATCGACGGCGGCGTCACGAAGCCTTGCGCGTTCCGGAACGTTCGCAGGGTATCGAACTGGATAACCGGAGTCTGCACCAGCGGGAAGCTATTCACCGCGCTGAACGCGTAGCCGAGGAACCGGTTATAGAACATGCCGAAACCGCCGCGCACGGCGGTCTTGCCGTCGCCCAACGGATCGTAGGCAAAGCCGATGCGCGGCCCCAGCAGCGGGCCGGCGTTGTTGATCAACGCGCGCGGATAGCTTGGATCGTCCGCTGCGATGACGATGCCGTTGGTGATGCTGCCCACGCCTGGTGCGATGGCGCCGATCAGCGCCGCCGGGTAGGTCTGGCCGGTGACCGGATGGCGCCCGACGCGGACGCCGTTGTTCAGCGCGGGCGTAATCAACTCCACGCGCTTGGCGGGGTCGAAACGTTCGGGCACGAAACCCGCGAGTTGGTTGTTCTCCATCCAGAATGGCTCAAACCAGGAGACGCGAAGACCGAGATCGAGCGTCAACCTCTTCGATACGCGCCAGTTGTCCTGCACGAACCAGTCCAGACCGCGCGAGCGAATGTCGGAATGCGGGCGCGAAATGGCTTCCGTGTAAGAGCTAAACACGCCGAGCGCGGCGTTCGAATAGGCGTAGTTCGTGTCGAGAGGGTTGTTGACGTTCCGGCCGAAATCGAAACGCCCGTTGAAGTTGTTCGCCCACGGGCCGTCCAGTTGGCCGATCCATTGATAGAAGACGCCGGCTTTAAAATTGTGCTTGCCCCAGACCTTGGTGACGGAGCTGTTGAAGTCGATGTTGTCGCGGGTGAGGAAGAACGGGAACCGTCCGTCGAACGAGAAGCTCGGCGCGCCAACGACACCGCCGAACACAGTCGCCGGCATGAGGTCGAGCGGATTCGAAACGGCGCTTAACTGGCCTGCGGTGAAGCCGAGCGCGGCGCGCTGCACCTTCTTGTAGGCCTCGTCCGTAATGACGACGGGGCCGCCGTTCTTGACGAAGCCGAAGGTGGATTCCAGGATGAGCGACGGCGAGAATACGCGCTGATGGCGGAAAGACCCGACGTGGTTGGTGGTGCGGGACGCGGTTTCGATAGCGGCGAAGGTGGCCGAGGCGCCGCCGCCGTTAAAGCCCGAACCGCGGATCCGCTGTGCGCTGTAGCTGCCGGTGACGGTGTCCTTCGACGTGGCGATATAGTCGAGTTTCCCCGTGAACAGCATCAAGGGATTGTCGCCTTCCCACTGGGTGACGTAGTTGTAGTTGCCGCGGGAGACGGTGCGGTCCAACGCATTCGGCTCGGGATAGAACCGCAGCAGGGCGAGACCGTTCGCGTCGAGGCGGCTCTGCGGAATGACATTGCCGGGGAAGGGCTGGCGGTTGGCGGGGTCGTTGATGGGAATGCGCGAGCCGTTGACCTCGACGGACTGGGAGAAGTCGCCGCGGCGCTCGAGGAGAGTGGGATTGGTGGTGCGCTGCACGGCGCTGGTCGTTTTACTGGGCCAGTACTCGTGGTTCCAGAAGAAGAAGACTTTGTTTGGAATGGCGGGCCCGCCGATGTTGTAGTTGAAGGTGTTGAAACGGTAGCGGCCCTTGGGCAGGCCGTCGCGGTTGCGGAAGAAGTCGTTGGCATTGAACTGCTCGTGCCGTTTGAAGTAGCTGCCGAGGCCGTGAAACTCGCGGGTGCCGGATTTGGACACCATCTGCACGCTGGCGCCCGACAACCTGCCGAACTCGGCCTGGAACGTGGAGAGTTGGACTTTGACTTCGGAGACGGCGTCCATGCTAACGGGCAGCAAGAGGTTGGCCGCGCCGCCGGGAGCGGAGATGACGATCCCGTCGATGGTGAAGTTATTCGTGTTGTTGCGGCCGCCGTTGACGTTAAAGTTGGAGGTGGCGGTAGGCGTGTCGATCGTTCCGTCCTGCGGGTCGACGACGCCGGGCAACAGGTTCAGCAGCGCGGTGACGCTGCGGCCGCGCACCAGCAGTTGATCGATCTGCGTGCTGGTGATCGCCGCGGACTTCTCGGCGCTGGCCGTCTGCACGGAAGCGCCCTGCGCGGTGACGGTGACCTTTTCTTCGACCGCGCCGAGTTCAAGCGTGATGGTGCCAAGCGAAAGGCGGTCCGCCGCCAGCAGGTTGATGCCGCGGCGTTCGGCGGACTTGAATCCGGCCATTTTGACGGTGAGGCGATACTCGCCCGCGGCCAGGTTGCCAAGCACGAACGCCCCGGAATCCGCACTGGGCGCGGTGCGGGCGACGCCGGTGTTGAGGTGTTCGACGGTGATTTGCGCGCCCGCAATGGCCGCGCCGCTCGGATCGGCGACCTCCCCGACCAGAGTGCCTGTGATGGTCTGCCCAAAGGCCGCGACGGAGAGAGCGAGCAGCAGGAGTTTCACGGTTATCGATTCCTTAGCCAATCGGCGAGCCGCGCGGGCCAGCTCGAAAGCGTCATATCACTCCAGGCCAGGCCGACGCCATGCGGTCCGTTTTCATAGATGTGAAGTTCGGCCGGGACACCGTTCTTCCGAAGAGCGAGATAGAAGAGCACGGAGTTCTCGGGAGGGACGCCAACATCGGCGTTGGTGTGGAAGAGGAACGTAGGCGGCGTCTCCTTGGTGACGGCGCGTTCGTTCGAGAGATTTTCGACGAGGGCCGGATCCGGCGTGTCGCCAAGCAGGTTGCGGCGGCTGCCTTTGTGCACGTAGGCCTCTTCGGTAAGCGTGACGACCGGATAGCAGAGGACGGCGAAGTCGGGGCGGGAGCCGGCGCGATCGACGGCATCCGCGGAGGAGGCGTTGCCGGCATCGAAGTGCGTGGCAGCGGTAGCGGCCAGATGCCCGCCGGCGCTGAAACCCATGATGCCAATCTTCGACGGATTGACTCTGAACTCGGCGGCGCGCGAGCGGACGGTGCGGATGGCGCGCTGAACGTCGCCAATCATGACGGGGTGGCGATAGCGCGGACCAAGGCGGTAACGCAGGACGAAGGCGGAGATGCCTTGAGAGTTCAGCCACTGCGCGATCTGCTTGCCTTCGTGGTCGGCGGCGAGTGCGCCGTAGCCGCCACCGGGCGCAACGACGATGGCCTTGCCGTTCGGGTTCCGGGCGAGCCAGGGCGTGAGCGTTGGAACGTCGCGCTCCTCGCTGCCGAGGGCGCCTGGCGCCCCGCCGGCCCACAAGGGGAACGACGGCGGTTCCTGAGGAGGCCGCTGGGCGTGCAGAGCGGCAACGGTTAACAGCAGGGATGCGAGACGCATGAGAGTGATAATATCGCGGGAACTAGATGCCTATAGCCACCAATATCGACGACGTCATTGCGACGCTTACGAACATTATCGATGCGGCCAGCACGAACAAATCGCGGCTGGGGTACTTCCCCGCTCTGTATCGCCTGGTGACGCGCGCCGTGAAGGCGGGGATCGCCGGAGGGCGCTTCCAGAACGGGCCACTCATGGAGCAGTTGGACGTTCATTTCGCCAACCGCTATCTACAGGCGTACGAAGACTGGCAGGCGGGGCGGCCGGTATCGGCTTGCTGGAAGCTGGCCTTCGACGTGGCGGGAACTTCAAATCGGATTATTCTGCAGCATCTGCTGCTGGGGATGAACGCGCATATCAACCTGGATTTGGCGGTGAGCGCGGCCGAGACGGCGCCGGGCGCGGCGATCGGCGGATTGCAGCACGACTTCAACGAGATCAATGCAATTTTGAACGAGCAGATCGAGCATGTGCAGGACGCGATCGCGAGCGTCTCCGCGGCGATGTGGGTGCTGGACACGGTGGGCGGCCGCACCGAGGAGCGAATTGTGGAGTTCAGCCTGTCGAGGGCGCGCGATGCGGCGTGGCGGAATGCCCAACTGCTGGCGAAGATAGGTCCGGCGGAGTTGCCGCATGCGATCGGCGCGCTGGACACTGTGACCGAGCGCCTGGGGAAGACCGTGGCGGACCCGCCGGGGGTGCTGGTGAATCTGGCGTTGTGGTGGGTGGTGCGCCAGGAGGATCCGGACGTGCGGGCGATTATCGCGGCGCTAGCCAAATAGAGGTTCGATCTCGCGGCTGACGATCATCTTCTGCGAGGCGAAGGGCTCGATGTAGTAGAAGTCGCGGCCGGAGGGCGTGCCTTTGACGGTCTTGCGCCAGTCGATGCCCATAGCGGAGTAGATGGTGGTGGCGATGTCTTCCATGTAGATGGAGCGCTTGACGCCCCAACCGGAATCGACGACCTTGCCGCCGTCGTCGCTGGTCTTGCCGATGATCTGGCCGCCCTTTACGCCGCCGCCGGCGAAGAGGCCGGTGAAGGCGTACTGATAGTGATCGCGGCCCTTCAAACCCTCTGTAATGTTGCCCGGCGTGCGGCCGAATTCGCCCATGGTGACGATGAGGGTTTCGTCGAGCAGCGTGGACCCGTTGGCGCGCTTGCGCGTGCCCAAGTCCTCGAGCAGGCTGGAGAGAGCGGGGTCGAGCTCGCGCGATTGATGGTAGATGTTCCTGTCTTCGTAGATGCGCTGGTGGTGGTCCCAGCCGTCATGGAGGACGAAGATGAAATGGGTGCCGGAGTCGGCCTCGACAAGGTTGCGTGCGATGAGGCAGGCGTCGCCGAAACTGGAGGTTCCGTAGCGGGTCTTCTCTTCCATGGAAAGTTGGAACAAGGGCGCGGTCCGCGGATCGGCTAGGAGCTTGACGGCGGATTCGTAGTGGTCGTTGTAGTCGCGGAAGGCTTTGGCCTGCAGCGAGGGGTCGTTACGGAGGCGGGCGTCAAAATCCTTCAACAGGGCCCAGCGGCGTTGGAAATCGCGTTTCTCCTGTTCGTCGTCGACTACGTAGGCGTTCAAATCGGTCTCGGTCTGAATATGGAACGGCGAGTAGAGTGCAGGCAGGAAGCCGGACTTGAGCAGACCGGACTGATTGCCGACGACGTTGAGGGCGACGTAGCTGGGCAGCGAGTCGCTGGGCTTGCGGCGCTGCTGCCATTCCATGGCTACGACGGAGCCCACCGAGGGAATCTCCTTATGCAACGACGGGTTCAGCGAGTGCGCCGATTGAACGTAATATTGCGCGCGGCCGTGGACCGAGTCCCACGCCTCCAGCGAACGCACGATGGCGGTGCGGTGCAACTGCCTAGAGAGTTTGGGATATAGGCCCATGGGCCACTTAACACCGGGCTGCACCTCGCGGACGTCGAAGTTCGGGGGCGTCCATTTACCTTCCTTGAGGTCCCAGGTATCGAGGTGCGACTGGCCGCCGTCGAGCATGAGGAAGATGACGAACCTGGCGGAGTTGCGCGGCTTGGTGCGCTCGGCGGGCTTGGCGGCCTGGGCGTTGAGAAGGGGCGAGAGCCAGTAGCCGGCCACGGAGGTTGCGCCGGCGCGGAAGGCCTGGCGGCGCGTGATGTAGTTATCCAGGAGGTGCGGCATATCAGTAGTTGAAGAGAAACTCAACCTTGTTGACGAGGAGCCATTGGAGGTCCTCGTCGTTGTTCAGTTGCAGGGCCATGCGCTTCTCGTCCGGCGTGGGCGCGCGTTGTAGAAAGCGCCAAAACAATTTGTCCACAATTTGTTCTTGCGGGATCTTGTCCGCCTTCAGGGTGGCGAGGTAGGAGCCCGGGACGGACTTGATTTGGCCGCGCACGAAGGGGCTGTTAAGCAGCAGGACGGCCTGGGTGACGTCGCCGTCGTTGGTTCGTTCGGAGTACTCGCGGTTGGTCTGACCGAAGGAATCGAGGAAGAAGGCGATGTCCTTGGCGCCGGGAAAGGGCTGCTTGAGGTCCTCGGGCGAGCGGAGCTCGGTGGCGAAGCGGACGCGAATGTTGGTATCGCGGATGGGGATCTGCGTTTGCAGATTGGTGGCGAAAACGAGCGAGTCGTGCACTTGCTCCGCAGTGAGGCGGCGGACGAACTTGCGCGCGTAGAACTTGGCGTAGCTGTCACGCCATTCGCCGGGGAAGCGCGAGCTGAGCTGATAGGCGCTGGACTTGGCGATGGTGCGGAGGAGATAACGGAGATCGTAGTTGTGCTTGACGAAGTCCTCGGCAAGGGCGTTGAGGAGTTCCGGATGGCTGGGCTGCAGGGTCCAGGGCGCGGGCGGCGGATTGGCGGGATCCTGGCGGAACAGGTCGAATTCTTCAGGCGGATCGACGATGCCAACGCCCATCATCTCGGCCCAGAATCGATTGACGCTGGCGCGGGCGAATTGCGGATGGCCGGTGAGGATCTTGGCGTACTCGGAGCGGAGCGGGCGCTGGGGATTGGGCGTGGCGGCGTTGAGGAAGAAGGCCGGCTCCACCTTGCCCTTGCCGTTACGCGGGACGCGCACGACGGTGCGGGCGGAGGAGTCGTAGCCCGGGCCTTCGTCGTCGATGGAATACTCGTCGCGGGTGGTGGCGACTTCGACGCGGCGGAGAACACGCGTTCCGCCGAAGAAGGCGGCGGTCTTCCAAAGCTCCTCGCGCTTGCGCGAGGCGAGATAGAGATTGATCTTCTCGAGGTGATTCGCGCCGTCGTGACAGGAGACGCAGGACAGGTCGACGCCGAGGAAGTGTTTCACCGAGTTGATGGCGAGTTCGTCGGAGGTATCCTCATGCACGGTGTCCTCGCAGGCCAGGCCGATGACGACCCAACGGGCGACATAGCTGGCGGGGCCGACGTACCAGTTGCTGGCGGCGTTAGCGGTGAGCATGTCCTTGACCATCTCGTTGTAGGGGCGATTGAGATGGACGTTGTCGTAGATCCACTTGTAGAAGAGGTTTTTGCCTTCGTTGCCGACGCGATTGGCGGCGGACTTGGCGAGGTCGCCGAACCAGTAGGTCCACCGCGACTTGAACGCGGCGGTGGTGGTGATGGCATCGATAAGCTTGTCGCGCTTCAGGGGATCGGCGTCGGCGAGGAACTTGGCGAGTTCGCCGGAGTCGCCGATGCGGCCGGTGAGATCGAGGTGGAGGCGGCGGAAGAACTCTTCGTCAGTGGAGAGCGGCGCGTGCGGAATCTTGTCCTTCTCCATCCTGGAAAAGATATGCTCGTCGATGAAGTTGCGGCGCGCGACGGGCGCGGCCTGGACGGCTCCGCCACGTACGCCCTGCGTGAGGGCAGAGAGCTTCTGGAGGCGATCTTCGCCGGGCCTGACGGTGGGGTGACCGGCAGGCACTTGCGCGGCGAGCGAAGCGCTTAGGACTAGAAGGCAGGCGTAACGGCTCGGCATAGTGTTCCGATTGCGATCATATCGAACTCGGAGGCGGGCTGGAAGGGGAACCTATCCGGAATTGGGTTCGAATTGGCGAATCGGCGGGCGCAGCGACGAGTTCGAGGACGCGGCGGTCGGCGGTGTTGTAGCGTTGGCCCCGGACGTAGCGGTAGCGCATGGAGTGGTTGGAGACCAGCGGCGGGACCGAAGACTGCTCGCCCGTGGTGAGGAAGGTCTCGCGGGCGATCGACATCTGTTGCGCCTCGCGCAGAAGCTTGAGAGCGCGATAGAACTGCATTTCGGCGCCGGCGCGGTAGCGGGCGAGCTGACGAAGTTCGGCGGCGGCCTCCGGAACCGAGAACGGATCGGCGCCCAGCGTGGCGGCGAGTTCGCAGGTGAGCGCGCGGATTTTCAGCAGGCGCCAGGCGGCGTCGCGCAGCGCTTCGAAGACCACGGTCTGGACCGGGCCTTCGGGCCGCAGATCGGCTTTGAGATTTTGGGTGAATTCGTCGAACGCGGCGCGGTCAGCGGCGGGGATGGCGAAGGCCTGCGCGGCGAGACCGTGGGAGGTGCGATTCCGCGAGGAGCGGGATTTACCCTCGGCCGTCTTCGGACCGGTGGATTTTTCAGAATTGATTTGATTTGCGAGAATTTGCGCGCCGGTAGCCATGAATTTATTCCTTATACGATTTTCGCGAATATTTCGGTGGGAAGCTGGACGGCGCCGTACGAGCACATTTCGTCGGTGACGGTGGGAGGGTACACGGACGTTTGGTCAGAAAGAGGTGGATCGGTCTGTTCCCGGCGGGAGGAACGGGCGGTTTGGAGGCGGCGGAGTTCGGTGAAGGCGCGCTGGAAGTTGCGAGTGGCGCGGTTGGTGGCGGCGTGGAGGATGTCGACGGTTTCCGTCCTATCTTCAATAATTCTGGCGCGTTGGAGCTCCCAGGAGGCATGGAGCATTTCGTCGGCGAGGAAGGATTCCAGGAACGTACCGGGCTGGGTTTGGGCGAGGAGACCGGCTTGGGTTTCCTGGAAAGCGGTTTGGGTGGTAGGCGTGAGGATGGCGTGACGGCCGAAGGGGTATGGGGTGGGCATTTGGGCTCCTTGGGTTGGGTGTCCGGGAGCGGCGCGCCGGATTTAATTGGGCAAAACTATGCTGTATATTTATTGCATTATTTTTTAATTCATGTCAATAGGACGTTTGATTTTGTTTTGGGGGTTTGTGGGTGGCTTCTGTGCCTGTAAGACCGGCAGCGGTTCGGCGCCCAAAGGTAGACCACTTGATCCGCATCCCCATTCGATGCTCGAAGCATCCTCATTCGGAAAACATAAGCGCACGCTCTGGGCGGCCGGTGCTTCAGGAACCCACGAGCCGGTCGTACTCGCTGTGCGTGCCGATCCAGACCCACGTGATCGTGTCCGCCGTCAATTTGCCAAGGGCGCGATAGTGGTCTCCCACTCGAACACTGAAGCGGTCATCGCTGCCCTGCAGCCGGCGGAAGTGAAGTGAAGGGTGCTGGGAATCGCGGCGCCACAACCGGTAGTTCTTGATAGCCAGCTCTTGCACTTCGTTCGGGAGCGCGTGGTAGAGAGTCCAGAAACGACGAGTCGCGAGTGACGTCACTTCGAGGGCGGCCAGTCGCGGGCCAGTCCATGGGCGGATTCCTCTTCCGCCTCCCGGAACAGAACGTCTAGCCGCCCGGCGACCGAATCGCGGTCAATTTGTTCATCCCACCGCGTCTGTTCTCGAGTACGAAACCAGTCGACCAAGCGCCTGTATTCGTTCGGAGGCAGGCTCGTGATGGCAGCCTCAATTTGCTCAACGCGGTCCATATTGCGAGTCTAGCAGGATCCACCTCATACGGCGGAAGAAAGCGAGGCCCGCACGCCGGGCTCGTTCAAAGTCACAGCGGCCAACCCACGCGTAGCGGTGGCAGCGGCACTTCAGGAAGCGAATTCTTTCCGGTGGGTACGGCAGCCGCGCCGTTCGCGACGCGCTTCAGAAGCCACGGTCTCGAGTGGACCTTGGGGCCGCAGATCGCCGTTGGGATTTTGGGGGAATTCGCCGAGCGCGGCGCGGTCAGCGGCGGGGATGGCGAAGGCCTGCGCGGCGAGACCGTGGGAGGTGTGATTCCGCGCGGAAAGGAATAGAAGCCGCTCACGTCGGTAACGGCCTGTTGGGAAAATCCGGTGTCAGGGTTGCTTACGATGACGCTGACGCCGGGAACGACCGCACCTGTCAAGGGCAGACCAAAAGTTTCCCATCAGGGCGGAGCAAAAGGGGACCACTGTGGGCGAAGGTAAAGAGGACAAATCTCACGATATGGGGGCGGCTGTAGCGTAGCCCT
>Ga0194122_10005031_pt1 | contig 12507 bp, 4 predicted proteins | sample TA2MahCa10mmetaG_FD_155487 | JGI IMG/M metagenome (GOLD analysis project Ga0194122, IMG submission 155487) | Freshwater microbial communities from Lake Tanganyika, Tanzania - TA2015021 Mahale Deep Cast 10m | ecosystem: Environmental > Aquatic > Freshwater > Lake | place: Tanzania: Lake...
ACTTTCTCTTCCCCAAGTGCTGATTGCAGCCAGCCCACCACGATCTCCTCAGTGAGGTCGGCGTAAGGGATCAGGGTCTCAGGGCGCTCAAAGCCAATCGATCCGTAGGCGCCAGCACGGTAGATGCCGTCTTCTACGTCCACGGTGTAGTGAGCGGTGTAGACAAACCCGTCAGCGGTTTCCCGCTCAAGGCTTGCAATCTTCCAGGTTGGGGTGGGGTTTTCAGTGGTCATTTGAATAAACAAAGAAAGAAAGTTGCAACCAGTTGGGTTGGGCCGGTTGCCCGCCCATTAGTGAAGGGGACTACGCAAGCTGGGCTTTAACAGCAGCCATCTCCGTTTCCAGTTGCTCGATGCGCTCCATCGCTTCTTGCAACGCCTTGACTGCCTTCATGTAAAGCACCGAGTAGTTGACGCTCTTGGTGACGGTGCCAAGGTCGTTGCCGTCTGCGTCACGGTCGGGGGTTTCATAGACGAGACCGGGAGAGACAAGTTCAGCCTCTTGAGCAATTAGGCCAATCTGGGTGTGGGTGGGCTGGCCAGTCTCTTCCTTGAAGTTGTATTTGCGGACCCGCAGGCCCTTTAGATCATTCCATTGAGAGTTAGCGTCAACGATGTTTTCCTTGAGCTTAATATCTGAAATGCCCGCATAGCTGTTGTTTGTATTTTGAACATTGCCATTCGTAAAAACTCTAAACGATTCATAACCACTAAAAACCCCAGCTCCCTCAAAATAACCTCTAATAAAGTGATACGTTGTGCCTGCTGTCGCTTGATTGCTGATATACAAAGTATCATTTGTTGAATTACTAAATAAACCAGTCGCGCCACCATTACTAATCCTCATCCGCTCCGTCGGAGAACTCGCACCATCAGCGGTAACCGAGAACACTAGCCTTCCTGGCATGTCATTAGCGCCAGGGGTGCCGTCTACTTCGCATTTAATGGACGCTGCGTTCTCAAAATCTGTACCGTCTGACCCAGAGAACAGAATCTCTCCTAGTTTTTGACTGTCAGCTACAAGTGCGTGAGTACCAATGGTATCACTGTTAGACCTTGCAAGCCAAAGATTACCGGGGTAGTTAGCAGTATTTCGCCAGCCAACAATAGAGATGCCATCACCAGCAGTTCCATTTACCTGAACTTTAGGCTCGAATCCAACAGCTCCAAAAACTTCTTGAGTGTATGCAGCAGACGTGCCAACTAAGAGCCTGCCTGAAGTATCAATTGCAAGTTTTTCGTTTGTACTTGTTGAAGAATCAAGAACCTTTAATCGGCCATCGCTGTCGTCACGATCAAGCACCCAATAACTGCCAGAGTTATTACTGACACTGAATTGCCCACGACATTCAAGAGTCGTCAAGGGCGCAGTAGAGCCAATCCCTACGTTACCTGAGGCGTCAACAGTAAGTCGAGCAGTGCTCTGTGTTGCAAGAATAAGTTTTGCGCCAGGAGAACCGTATGTGTTGGCAATTACAGTATCAAGTGTGCCGCCGATAGCATTTGTGCCTTGGTCGCTGTTTTGCCTAATTACTGTGTTGTTGTAGTTCCTTGCTCCTACAACAATTTGAGCAGCATCTGGTGAGCCGGCAATGCTACGTTGATTCTCAAATAGAGCAACAGTTGTAGTCCCAGCATTATCGTAACGGACGTTTAATGGTGCGCCAGGTGAAGAAGTCCCCACGCCTACACGGCTTGAGGAGGAAACAACGAGGGTATCCGGCTGAGCACTTCCACTGAAGCTGATGGCTTGGGCGGAGCCTGCGGTGCCACCACCCGTGAAATTAACGGTGCCAGTGCTGCCAATAAATACTCGCCCAGACCCACCAGTGCTGATGGCTAATTGGTCTGCTCCGGGTGAATAAATGCCGGTGTTGGTGTCGCCGGTGAACTTAAGGCTTGGGGTGCCTTGAGAACCAAGGGCCAGGGCAGAGTTGCTGCCGTCTTCCCGCAGCAGGGGGTTACCACCAGCAGTAGAGCCGTCGTGGACAACAGCAGTCTTTTTAGTGGTGTCAACCGTGACCTCCTTAGAGGCCCCGGTGAATGAAGTGTGTTGGGCGGTAGTGCCGCCACGCAGTTGAAGTTGGTCAGGCATGATCAGAGACCTCCGAGGTTAAAGGAGCTTGCCCCCAAGGCCAGGGACATGCGGTTAGTAGGGCTATTTTCGTCTGAGAAAACCCCACCTGTAATGGCAACGTCTCCCAGATTGATGGAGTTAGACCCCACTGCTGCTGTGTAGACAGCATTAAACGCTGTGTTTGCAAAAAAGGTGTTACCAAAGGCGTTTTCCGCAAACGATTGCCAGTCAGTGCCGTTGTAGACCCTAATCTGGCTAGCGACAGTGTTGAAGTACAGGTCACCAGCAGTGACCCCATTGCCCAGTGCGTCAAGCGTTGGGTTTGTCGTGTTAGTCCCCAGGTACAGGGCTAGGAACGCATTGAGGTAATTCGATGCGTTTGTCACGTTGGCAATGTTGGTCGCCACTGTGGTGACGTTTCCACTGATGCCAGCAACGGTTGTAACGTTGCCGCTGATGCCAGCGACCGTAGTGACGTTGGCGTTGTTGCCAGCGACCGTTGTTACGTTTGCGTTGTTACCCGCAACGGTATTCACGTTGGCAATGTTGCCCGCCACCGTGTTGACGTTGGCAATGCTGCCTGCTGCGGTGTTGACATTGGCAATCGCGCCGGCAACGGTCGTCACGTTTGCGTTGTTAGTGGCAACCGTGTTGACGTTTGCAATGCCGTTGCCAACTGTATTGACGTTGGCAATGTTGGTTGCCACCGTGTCAATCTCGCTAACGGCTTCAGCCAAATCAGCTGCTACCGCTTGAATGTCAGCAAGATTGGCTACAACCGTATTGACGTTGGCAATGTTGTTGCCGACCGTATTGACGTTGGCAATGTTGGTTGCCACCGTGTCAATTTCACTGACCGGCTCAGCCAGGTCTGCCGCTACTGCTTGAATATCGGCAATGTTGGTAGCGACGGTGGTGACGTTGGCGTTGTTGTTTGCAACCGTAGTGACGTTGGCGCTAATGCCAGCAACCGTGGTGACGTTGCCGCTAATGCCAGCAACAGTGGTCACCTCCGTTGCCTTTGGCACCAGGCGGTGGAAGGTGTAGTTGTGCAGGGTGGCGGTGGTTTCCACCAGCACGCCAAACCCAGCTGCCAGAACTGTGCTGCCGCAGCCAGTAATGGTCACCACGTTGCCGCCAGAGCCACCGGCAATAGTCACCGTGCCACCAGCAGGCGTCCGGGTGGTAACGATCTCTTGGATGCTGACGATGGTGCCTGCACCGTCTGGGTTGTTGATGTCCGGGTTGACAGCAGGGAAGCTGGTTTCGTTGGCAATCGGCACAAAGCCGCCAACGTTGTCCACCAAGTCAATGATCCTGGCGTCAATAGCAGCAGTAGTGGCGATAAAGGCGTCGCTACCGCTCCACCCCATCCCGCTGTTGATTGTCTCGCTGCTGTCTTGACGGAAGTACCGCAGGTCAGAGGCAGAGGTGGTGTAGAAGCTGGTGTCGTTAGGAGAAACGCCAGCTACCTCAGCGTTGGTGACGACCGTGGCGCCAGTCAGTTTGCTTGAATCAACCGTACCTGCAGTGAGCTTCGCACCATCAATACCGCTTGCTACTTTGGCATCAGTGCAAGCGCCATTAGCGAGCTTAGCTTCAGTGATGCTGGCGTCTGCCACCTTGGCGGTAGTGACTGCCGCATCAGCAATGTTGGCCGTTTGACCCTGAAAGGTATCGACATACCCTTTTGTTGCACCGTCAGTTGCAGAAACTGGCGTGCCAACGTTGGTGATCCGAAAGCCGCCAGTGGCAACATTGCCAGTCATGGCAACGCTACCGTTCTTCAGGTAGGCATTAGCCACTGACGCTACCGCTGCCGTAGCCGTGGCAGCGGCGGATGTTGCCGTATTGATTGCACTGGTGGACTGGGTGATGCCCGAGTCGTTGCGGTCCTGTTGCTCCTGGACTACAAACAGGTTTTGTAAATCAGCCGTATCCAAATCGGCTGCAATCAAATTGCTACCGTCGTTCCAGTCAACTAGCCGTGAACCACTGGGCGTCTGTCTAATGACTGTCAGCGTTTGAGCCGCAGTTGGGGCTGTAGTGCATTGGACCTGAGTGCTGCTTGTCCAGTTAAAGGTCGTACCGTCCACCAGCTCGGTGGTGAAGGCACCGGTCAGGATATTGAACCCGATGTAGACCTTGACATGAGACCGCAGCAAGTACGGGAACGGGACCGAGAAGGTCGTCGTAGACCCGTTGCCGGCGTACTGGGCGTAAGAAAGTGCCACGAGCAGGTCTGCACCTGTGCAGTCCTCATGTTATTGGCTTGGCTACTTCCGGCCAAGGCCTAGCGGGCTGGCTTCAAGACGAGCTCGAACATTGCCGTTGCGGGCACGCAAGTTGGCCAATGCCATCTCCTGAAACTCAGGGTGTTGACGGACCATTTCTTGAAGTCCGAGCTTGTCGTAGTAGGTGACAAGCGCATCAAACACCTTGTAGACACCGCGAGGATCATTCACGCGATCTCTTCTGTCGCTCAGAGCTTTCCCAGGCTGAGTGACCAGGCTGGGCCCACCAGGGCTGTTGAGCTCTAGGTTGTATTCAGGATCCTGACGCAGCTTGTCCAGCGCTTGCTTAAGCGTCCGTCCCTGCACGTAGCTGTCAACAGAGAACACCGCAGTGCCCACGTTAATCGTGGCATTGCCAGCACCGAGCACAGCTGCTGCAGGGATCGCTCCAGGAATGGTGCGCATTGCCTCCCTGTAGGTGGCCTCTTGCGGCTTGGTCATGTTGGTCGGCACCGGCAGGCCTTCTGAAACGCGGCCCTCGGGGCGAGGTTTCATGCCCAGGCCGTGCTGAGCCAACCAATCTCGCAGCGGGCTCTTGGGCACAATTACCGGCATGAAGGGAATGGTTTCGTCCACTGACAGGCCCAGCGGCCGCTCGATCCGATCGCCCAGCCAATCTCTGTCTTCCCGCTGAGGAGGCACCAGCTGACCAAGGATCGGGTAGTCCTTGAAGATCCGGCTGGCAATGTTGCTAAAGATTTCCCAGTTGGGGTCTTGCTTTAGTGCTTGGTATTCGGCTGGGGTGAGCTCACGCCGCTTGGCAACCATTTCATTGGGATCGTTGAAGCCCCTGGACGCGGAGGTAAATAGGCCAGAAAGCGGCAGGATGCCGTTCATCTGCTTGCCCAGCTCACCAGCCCAGTCCACGTCACCGCCGCGGCCAGCCCTTACTACAGCATTGATTATGGAGGAAATACCTGTCAAAGATGCCTTGTTCATAACCATGCGAGCGTAAGCATGAACAATGCCCCCCATGTGTGTAGTGAAGCTGTTGTTGTCCACTCGGCCTTCGTGTCGTGCACGCAGCAGGTCTGCCTGCAGACCCATCAGATCAATTAAATCGATTGATCCACCAGACATTTTGCTAACGGCTTCATTGGCGCCATAGGTCAGCGAGAAAGAGTACGGCCTAAAGGTGGGGCCCAAACGATCCCTGTCCTCCTCTTTTGTTGGCCCGCCGTCGCTGAAGATGCCCGCCTCCCACAGCAACTGTGTGGTGCTGGCCAGGGCTAAAGACGATAGGAACGAGGCCCTGCTTTTGGCCAGAAGATCCGAGTCAACGGCACCGGCTTCCCAAAACTTGCCAAAGGAGTCGCTGCCAGGCCGCGCATAGCCGCCATCACCCAAGGCGTTTTTGAGCTCGAGATAAAGCTGCTTGGGGATTTGGACGTACATGTCGTGGCCAAACATCCACTTCATGCCGTTGGCCGGCACTCGCCACACAGGCATGACCCACCCGACCAACGGGTTGCTGCGCATCAACTGCACGCCTTGGGTAAAACGGTCGTCCAGGGCCTGAGTAAAGGTGACCTGGTTGCCCCGCTCAACACCCAATTTGCCCAGCTCATCGGCTGCATTGGGTGTGCCGTGCAGGTTGTTGAACATCAGGAGCCGCAGCTCCTCGTTGTCCATGTCGCCGGCGGTGGCACCAAGCTCTCGTAGGCGCAGCTTGGCCAACTCGTCATCGGTCATTAGGCCACTGAAGACAGCCTTCTCGGCCAGCTGATCAGCCCGCTGACGAATCCAGTTGCGATCTGCCCGCTGGCCGCCTTGCTCCACGACACCCTCGGCTTCTTTGGCAGCTCGCAGCCAGGCCTCATGGTTGACCTTCCAGTCAAAGCTCATCTTCCTGATCACCTCATCGCCACCGTTCAGCAGGCGGAATGACGGGGTGTAGCCAGCGCTGGTGCCGGTCAACTGCTCAACCCCCGCCCCCAGCAGCTTGCGGAAGCCCAAGTTCATCAGGTTCATGAACGTCACTACCGTCCCAGTTCCCGCCGTTTTGAAGTGGTAGCTCGGGCTGGTAAATAGTTCCCAAGCATCATTGAGATCTCGGTTCACCGTGTTCTTGGTCTGCTCAAGAATGTCGTCCGACAGCTCGGCGTAGTTGTTCACGTCAAAGGTCTTCTTGCCATAGGCAAAGTTGTCCCAGGCGTTTAACCAAGCTGTGCTCATGCCCTGCTGCACCGAGCGGAAGGCATGGCCCATGGCGCCCAGCTCAGCCTTGATGCCGAACTTCAGAGCGCCTTCTGCAATGTCCTCTAGGCCGTAGTTGGCGCTGACCAGGATCGACGCTGGGTTGCGCACCAGCCAAGTAGCTTGACCACTAAACAGGTTGTCTTTGCGATAGGTGTTCAAGACCCGCACCTGGGTCATGAAGTTGGGCTCGTTGAGTGAACGCCCGGCCAGCTCATCAAGCCGCTTGGCTGTGGCCAGGCGCTTTAGCTTAAGGGGGTCGCCCGATGCAATCGCGTCTTCTACCTGGGCCAGCAAACTGCCAGCTTTGATTTCATCAAGCGTGAGAAGGCTGACGTCCTTGTCGAACTTCATGAAAATGTTTTCGTTCGCCCAGTCGCCAAACTGCCGGGTGCGTAGCGCTTGACCGATCTTGCGTGACACCTGGTTGTCAAACTGCTCAAACGCATGAGCCCATTGAGCGATGTTGGCCAGGCTGGTCTTGGCCGCATCGTCCAAAACGCCGAGCTTCATCAGCTCAGAAGCCTCATCCAGCGCATCCGCGTAGGAGCGGACCGCATCCATCTTCACGCGGTTGACGATGTAAGCGTTGACCGGCAGCTCATCAATGCCCGCCAGCTTGCGTTTCATGGCGTCAAATAGTGCCCCAGGCTCTGCGCCATAGGCCATGGCCACCAGGCGGAACTGAGCGTCGGCAACACCTGCGGTGTAAGGCCGCCTCAGCTCAACGCCCTTCTCGCTGGCATTGCGCTTAAGCGCCAACACCTCGAGCAGCTTGCCTAGGTTCTCTTCGCCAAAGGGCAGCTGGGCGTAGTTGATGTTCAGGCCTTTGCTACCAATCGGCCTGGCTTGCTTCTCAAATCCAGCGCGGACGGCTTGGCCAATCGCCTCCTCATCCATGGCCAACGCATCGCGTTCAACCTGATTCCAGAACCTCTGGGGGTTGATCTCGAGCTTGTCGCCTGAAAGCATCCTGAAGCGAACTGGCTTTGGCTCGGGCTGATTGGCAACTGCTTGATTCAGTTCACCAACCAGCCGACGCTGCACCGCTTCATTGGCGGCCTTCTGCTCGCGGAGAGTTTGCAGCTGCTTCTCTAAATCAAAGCAATCAGCCATTGCAGCTGCCCTCCGCAATCTTGCGCTCAAGTTTTGCAATCTCATTGTCCAGCTCTTTGCCTTGCATCGCAGCCCTCTGCTGCTGCACTTTCAGCTGCCTTGCTTTGGCCCGCGCGGATGCTGCTTCAGCTGTTGCCTGACGCTTGCTTGCCGGGGCTTGAATGGGTGTTTCAGGCGCTTTGGCGGGCTCTTTCATTGCCGTGCCTTCAGGCGTCCACTCGTAAGTGTTGGCCTTGCGTGGTGGCGTTGGCGTTAGCTCAGGGTTGAATTGCGGCGTTGCATCACGGACACGATCAACAGCACCAGCAAACTCAGTGCGTTGCAGGGCGTAAAAACCCTCTCCGAGGATGCCCAGCCTCTTCTTCTCTTCCCAAGTCATAGTGTCCCAGTCGCGATCGGCCAGCCATGCCTGACGCTGCACACGCTGCGCTTCAGCATCCATCACCTGAAACTCGTACCGCAGGCGCATCTCGTCAATGAGTGCGTCAGCGTTCTTGCCGCCAGCCTTGTAGATCGGCAGCTGGTCATTCAGAAACTGCATCGGCAGCTGGCCGCTTTCATCAGCCAGCAGATCGTCAATGAACTGTCCTTGCTGGAAGAACTCAGGGCCCTCAGGCCGCTTGGGCAGTGGTGACACCGGCGCTTGCACCTCGCCGTTATCAATGGCTCGCTGCAGGATTTCCCGCTTGAGCCGGGTGCGGGTCTCAGCGTCAATGCCGCGTGCCTGGTAGTTCACCATCGGCACGATCACCTCATTGCCATCGGCATCAAGGGTCCGGCTGATGCCAGGCACATCCAGGTTTGCCGGCACATCCAGCAGCGGGGCGTCGCCACCAGCTGGGTTGGTGGTCAACTGCAGGGCACCTTGCTCAAGCGTTGGCGGCTCAGGCGGCAGGTAACGCCCGCGGCGCTGGCTGATCTCCACTAGGGCATCAACAATGTCCTGCTTTTTGGCGTTCCACACCCGGCGGCCCGTGCGGGCTTTGACTAGGGCGGCCACCTCTGGGCTTGAGTCCGGCATTGCCAGCCGGCGCAGCTGGTCACGGTTCCAGCCCTGCAGGGCATTGCGGTAGTCATCAGGCGTCCGGTAGCCGTACTCACTGGCGGTGGCAGCCAGATCACGGAACGGAGGCAGCTGGATTTCATCAGCCAGGTTCAGCCCCAGCTGTTGCGGCAGGGCCATCTCCAGCTGATCGCCTACCAAGGTTTCAGGCACACGTGACCGCGCTTGCAGGGAGGTGACTTTTAGCTGAGCTGCATCCAGCTCTTTCTGCGCTCGACTTAGCAGTCGCTTGGCCCCGGTCGGGGTGAGGTTGCCGCCATCAGCACGGGACTGAATCTCGGCAATACGGTCGTTGATGGTTTGGATCTGAACCTGAGCTTGACCGAGCTCTTGTGCGTTGCGCTCTTGCCCTGCCTGTCGATAAACGCGGCTGTGAACCTGCCGCAGCTGCTGGTCGTCCAGCTCGTCTAGGTAAGCCAGGTAGGTGTCGATCTCTGGCCGGGGGTCCGCCAGGTCAAACTCCCCCTGCACCCCTGAGCGTGGGGCCAGGAACTCATCAGTGGTGCTGGTCAGGTTGAGATCAGCAATCTGTTTATCGACCTCAACCAGCTGGGCCTCGATCTGATCCAGCTGATCAGGCGTGTCCTGCATGGCCTTTACCAGCTGGCCGCGCTGGGTTTGCAGCTGGCGGATCTGCAGCCGGATCTCAGGATCAACGGCTTGGCCCACGTTCAGCTCGAGCTGACCCAGCTCGCCCTGCTCAACCAGGCCCTGCTGCTGCAGCCAGTCACGTTGCTGGCTGACTTGCCGGATCATCGTGGACTCGTCCAGCTGGCGCTCAATGGCTGAGCCATGCGGCACCAGTTGCCCTGCAGGTTCTGCAGGCACCAAGGCTCCACCGCCCTGCCATGGGGGCAGCTGCCCTTGTTCGGCAGCCGGGGGCAAAGCAGGGCCCGCCATTGCCTTGGGCATGTACGGCGCCAGCTCGGTTTCAGCCAGCTCGTCTAAGGCCTGGATGCCATTGCCAGCCATCAGGCGGCGGGTGGGCCCGGCCAAGGAGCCCAAGCCAATCACCGACAGAGGCAGAGCCACGCCCTCCACCAGCAGGCCCTTGCCCAGCTTTTCCAGGTAGTTGTCGTTCTCGTCGGTGGTGCCAGGCAGCTGGATGCCGGTCAGCTGCTTGATTGCATCCGCGGCGTTGCCCTGGTCTTGATCAATGAACGGCGCTGCCAGTGCAGTGGCCGTGACCGCCTCGCCAGCGTTCTTGGCCAACCCAAGGCCGGTGCGCAGTGCAGGGTTGACCGACTGAGCAACGGCAAGACGCCGCACTGCCGGGGTCGCCTTCAGCGCTTGCGCTGCACGGATGGCAGTACCTGTTTGCTTGATACGGTTGACAATGGCCGTGCCTGTGACGGCACCCAGCATTTCGGCGCCAATCACTCCACCCACCTGCAGGCCCGCTTCATCAGCAGGGGTGACCTCGCTGCCGTAACCCATACGGAATGGGTTGACGGCACGGGTTTGCGCAGGGGTGATCTGGAAGGCGTCCTTGGTGTCGATCGGCTTGCGCTGGATCAGATCGCCTAAGGCATTGGTCAACTTGCTGACCGCATTGATTGGCCCCGTGACGATGCCTGCCTTGGTGTCAGGCGACGCCAGGGTGTTCATCAGCTGGCCCAGCGGCTTGAGCGGACCCAGCCGGTTTTCCAGCGATTGATTCATCTGCGCCCGCGTTGCCTTGGGCGGTGATGCCGGCGGCCACACCGGATTCAGGTCATCAGACAGAGGGGCCAGATTGAACTTGGGCATGGATCAGGGCCTCCTGTTGCTACGGATGATTTGCAGCAACTTGTTCACGTAGTTGGGATCAGTGGCGTATCCCTGCCGCTTCAGGATTCGCGCTGCTTCTTCAACGGTCTTGGCCTTGTTCGCCCCGTTGCTGCCCTGATACCACTTGTTCACCAGGTAGGCGACGCTCTCATTTGGACTTGCAAAGTCCATGAAGCTGGCTGTGGTGTTGACCCGTTGGCCATTGACCACCTCCCACGTGTTGCGGCGTGTGCCTGAACCTTTCTGGCCGAAGTAGTTGTTGCGCCCGCTCGTGGATCGTCCCCAGTCCGACTCCAGTGCCCACTGCGCTGCCACCAGCTCTGGGAACTTGGCTCCATTGGCGCGAGCCATGGCGACAACCTTGTCCCAACCAGGGCCGCCATTGCCCCTGCCTGTAGACCTCGTGGCCACATACGACTGGCCGCCACCACCGCTGTACTCAGGCGGCAACGTGGCAGCTGCAGCTGGCGGCATGATCATCTGCATCAGCCAGCTGCCTGGCGAGAAGCTGTTGTATCCAGTCGGCACCATGCCCAGCCCCAAGCTGCTGTAGTTGGCGCTCGAAACGGTCTTGCCCTGCCGCTCTCTGATCAGCTGCTGCTGCAGGTATTTGGTAACAGTCCCGTCCTGATCCATGTCGGGATAGAACCGAGTCATCTGCTCGAGCAGATAACGGGTCGTGGATGTGTTGGCGCGACGGGCCAGGTTGTAGAGCTCAGGGCTGACAGGCTTGCCGTTGTTGAGGTTCTGCAGCTCTGAGTGCAGCCACGGCTTGCTCATCACCGGCCGTGCTTGGTAGGCCTTGATGGTCGAGTCAGGGATGCTGCCGGCCTTGCTGCGGTCAACGCCGCGGACGTCAGGACCAGGTTTGCTGCCTTGCTTGGGGCCAGTGCCAACGGTGCCTTGACCCACCTCGCCAGGGTTCATCCCCGTTGCCTGGCTGTAGATCCGGGCGTACTCAGGAGACTTGCGTGCTGTGGCAACCGCTTGGCTCACAATGACGTTTTGAGCTGACGGGGGGATTCGGCCCACGCCAGGGTTGTCCTTGCGCCATGCGTTCATGCCCGCCATCACCTGGCGGACGTAGAGGTTTTCCAGATCAATGGCAAAGGCCGCCAGCTTGTTGGGCGCTGCGCTCATGGCGCCGCCGACAGTCATGCCTGGCTGCATCAGCAACGACATGGCCTCGCCTTTGGGATCTAGAGACTTGATTGGGCCAAGCCCCATGTCCTGCTTGATCTCGGTCTTAATCTGCCCGAACAGGCCTTCGGGCATGTCGTTAAACAACTTTTCTCTTTCTCTGATGCGCGTGTGCAGCTTTTGGCGCAGCTGATCACGAGCCTCACCCGTTCCTTCGCGCATGGCATAGGCATCAGCCTGCGCAAGAACACGGCCGATGTTCTTTGGCGAAAGGGCATCAGGCGAAAGGTTGTCTACCCAGTTCTCAGCAGCTGCACGTTCTTCAGCAGTCATGCTGAACGCAGCTCTGGCATAGCCTTGCGACTGCGTTGCCTTGTCCCCTAGGTAATTATCAACGTCAAGATAGCCAATGCTCAGACCGTAATTCTTAGCCCTAACCATCCGCTGTTGATAGTCCTCAGAATCGACAACAACACCCGGGTAACCAGGGCCATCTTTGCCGTAATAGAAGGCATCCATCTGCTGGCCCTTGTCCTTTTGCTGCAGCTCAAACTTCTGCGTCGTCAGTTGCAGACCCTTGTTCTGCATCTCCAGCAGCTGCACCGGGTTGGCATCAATGAACCGCGGCCGCTTGTCCAGTGGGTCATTGGGATTGCCGACACGGATCTCGCGGACAATGCTCTCCACCGCAGGGTTGCGGCTAAGCAATGCAAGGTTCCCGTAGACCGTTTGCATTGCTTCTTTCTTCTTGTCGCCAGCCAGCAGCCGCAGGCCTTGGTCGATCTGAGTGGTCAGCACCAAACCGGCTAAGGCGTTAAAGCGTGGATCGCTACGGGAGATGATTGAACCATC
>Ga0194122_10005033_pt1 | contig 12500 bp, 17 predicted proteins | sample TA2MahCa10mmetaG_FD_155487 | JGI IMG/M metagenome (GOLD analysis project Ga0194122, IMG submission 155487) | Freshwater microbial communities from Lake Tanganyika, Tanzania - TA2015021 Mahale Deep Cast 10m | ecosystem: Environmental > Aquatic > Freshwater > Lake | place: Tanzania: Lake...
GCAGACCGAGTCTGGCCGGAAAGCCCATCAAGGTTGCCAGCGGCGCTACCGGGAACGAGCAGACTAGGCCGTGGTGCCTGGGCCCCCGGTGACAGATCAAGCTCCGCCGTTGATCACTACGGCGGCATCCGTCCTTGGCAGTCCCGGCGCGTGCCGCTGCGCCCGGTGCGGGCATCACGGTATCTGGGTCGACCCCTTTCCGCCGCTGCCCCGTCATCTCCCGTCGGCCCGAAGATCAAAAAAATACGTTTTTACATGATCGCTAACAGCCAGCGGCTGCAACACCAGGTGGCCGTAGACGTAGCGCCACAACGGCAGCAACACCAGCGCCAGCAAACTCCCCACCATCATGATCCAGCGAGGCAACAAAATCCGGGGGGCAACGTAGCTGACCAAGGCTTGAAAAAGAAACGTGCTGCCCAGCGCGAGCGAAACCTGTTGCACCAAAACAAAACGGCTGCGAATTCGAAAATTCGAATAAAGATCCTGGAAGTATAAGCCCAACGCCATCCAGACGACGATTGCCGAGATGCGGAGGAATCCGTCGTCGTAGAGCAGCCAGAGCCATGGATCGACATCCATGAGGAGGTAGGTTGCCGCCACATAGGTGGTGAAGACGAGGGCGGCCTCGGAAATCAAGAGCGCCCAGATGGTGGATGAAACGATTCTATGAATCAACCAGCAATCGCTCCAAGGTTACGCGTGACCGCACACACCCGACTAGTATGCCAGATCTCCTGGGGGTGTTCGTCTGCACTTTATTGAGGACGCGGCAAATCAAGGGAATTCGCCAGTTGTGTGGCCAGCGAAATGCCTGCCGTCCACCGCATAGTACTCACGCGAATCTGGTACTGGCCATCGCTCAGGATCCGATTGGCCGCCCGTCGCGCCCCTGTATCCATCGACACGGGCACCCCGGAGGTTGAAATCAACACGATGCCGTTGACCGCAGCCGGCTGGTCAATTTCACGGACTTCCCGGTATCCTTCCGTGAGCGCCGCCGCCAGTCCACCCGAAGCCGGAACCACGCGAACAGTGTCGTAGGGGCTGATCTTGGCGTCCATTTCCGCTACCTGCGCACGCAATTCATCGCCGGCGGCGGGCCAATCGGAGAGCGCCAGGATGGTGATACGATTGCGCCGGCTGCAGTGGCCCTAGTCGGAAACGGGCACGCCCACCACCCCCCACAGCCGCATGAAGTAGACCGGCGCGGGGAGTTCTGTCCGTACACGCACATCCACCACCCCGCTGGGACGCCCGTTGGGCCGATGGACCGAACGGCACGCGACGCTCAAATCGATACACTCGGGTTCGAGCCCCAAAAGCCCCTCCTGAAAACGGGACTTGACGAACGCCAACGCCGTCGCCTTCGCCTTGGCCTCGGCGGCCTCCAAGGTGGGCACGCCCGTCATGGCTTGGCCGGCCGCCGCAGCCGCGCCTGCCGCCGTCTCACTCAGACGGTCTCGCGCGGCCGCCAGCAGCGCAGCATCCGCCAGCACACCCAGCACAGCCAGGATGAAGGACATCATCAGGCTGGTCAGGATCAGGGTGAACCCGTAGCTATGGCGGCCACGCATCGCGAGAAGCTCCACTCTGCCCCATTTTGAACCCAGGCGGCAGGCCAAGGCAAGTGGGAGGAAGCCCGAGGGACTCGTGGAAAGACCCTAAGAACGCAGGAGGTAGGCGAACAACCGGTCCTGGTCGCGGATGTACAACTTGCCTTGGGCGATCACAGGCGGGGCCCACGCGGGCCGCCCGGTGAGTTCAATGGCGAAACGCGAGATTTCCTTATACGCTCCGGTACCGACTTGTACCAGCGCCACGTTCCCGTTCTCACCCAACGCCACCAGATGGCCGTCGGCGTACACCACCGAGCCTTTGCCCGTGGCACGGTCACGCCACGCCACCTCTCCGTTTTCCCACTTCATGGCCGTGAGGATGGAACTGGAAAATCCGTACAAGTAGCCGTTCACCAAGACGGAACTGGCGTGGTGATTCTTCATCTCGCGGTTGAAGTAGACCTCGGAGGCTTTAACGCTCCCCGGGCCGGAAGCCTCCAGTTTCAGCAGCGCGCATCCGGTACCGTAGTCGGAGGAAACAAACACCTGGTTCTCATGCACGATCGGAGTGGCGACGTTGGCCGTACCGTTCGCCACTTTGCCGTAGCGCCACAGGAGTTCGCCGTTGTCCATGCGCAGGCCCATGACACCGCTCGAGGTGAATACAATCACCATGCGCACCGGCCCGATTGTGGCGGCAACGGGCGAAGAGTAGGCCGCTTCATCGCTTTGCGACCGCCAAACCACCTGGCCGGTGAGCTTGTCGAACGCCACCACCGACGCGCCACTTCCGCCGGGCGTGGCAATCACAAGTTTGCCGTCAATCAGCGGCGACTCGCTATAGCCCCAGTGCGGCACTCCGCCGCCGTGCTGTTTGACGAAATCGACGGTCCACAACAGCTTGCCCGTCTTCGATTCGAGGCTCACCAGCTTGCCGTCCGCGGTGACGGCCCACAGGCGGTCGCCTTCCACCGTGGGCACGCCGCGCGGCCCATCGCCCCGGCGCTCACGATAAGCGCCGCCCGCAACAGTCTCCCATTGCTTCTTGCCGGTGGCTTCATCGAAGGCCATCAAATACTGCGAGCCGCCGCGCTGGCCCAGCGCGTAGACGCGGCCTTGCGACACCGAAACGGCCGAATAACCCTCACCCAAACCCTCGGTCTTCCAGCCGAGCGCCGGACCGGTGGCTGGCCACGGCTTGGCCACGCCTTTTTCCCGCGACTTGCCGTCGCGCAGCAGGCCGCGCCATTGCGGCCAATCGTCGGCCATCAACACGGACGGCATCAGCAGCAAAGACCGGCGAATCGGATTCATCTTCAGAGCCTCGTTCAACTACTTCTTGATTGAGCCCAGCATTTTGTCAAACTGCGCGCGGGCGGCCTTGACGGTCTTGGCCGGGCCGGTCAGCTTGAAAAACACATTGCCCTCGGGCGCTTCGGCAATGCTGCCCACCATCAGGTATCCGGCTTTCGGAGTCTTGGGTTGCATCGGCGCGCCTGCCATATAGGTGCCGCCGTGCTCAATGGTGATTACCGGGATGCCGCCGATGGTTTGCTTTTTTCCGGCCGGGGCCGTGGCGGGCTTTTCCTGGAACTGGCCCAACCAGCGGTCAATATTGGCTTGCACGCCGCCGCCCTGTCCGGAGCCGAAGTAGAAGACAGCGCACTCGGCGCCTTCGGAGTCGCCCGCAGTGGCCGGCACCGTGTAGGTAGCCGCGCGCATCGGGCGCTGTGGCTGCGCCTGCCAGCCGGAAGGCGGCGTCCATTGAATTCCGCCCGCCGAGTCAGCCCAGGACGGCATCGCCGCCGCAATCAACGCGAATAGTGCAAGTCTCATTCACTCCCCATTGTAGGGTGAAACCCGGAGCTTGGCAGCCAAGCTTCCCGTCGATGGGTCTGTGCATGAATCCCGCCGCCAGCGCGAGATTGTCACCTGCCGAAGAGAGCGCGCTGGCAGCCGCATCACGCTCCCTGAGCGATCGAGTGGCCTTTGGGGCCACCATTTTTCTGAGTTCGTTTTTGCTGTTTCAGGTGCAGCCGATTGTGGCGCGCCAGATTCTGCCGTGGTTTGGCGGATCGGCCGCGGTGCGGGCCACCAGTTTGCTGTTCTTCCAATCGGCGCTCTTTCTCGGCTACGGCTACACGCACCTGCTACGGCGGTTGCAGCCGGCGGCGCAGCGCAACGTGCATTCCGCGCTGGCGCTGTTGAGCCTGGCCTTCCTGCCCGTATTGGCGTCGCCGGAATGGAAACCGGCGGACGACGAGGACCCTCTACCCCGTATTCTGGGCCTCCTGGCGGCTACCGTCGGATTGCCCTATTTTCTGCTGTCAGCCAATACGCCGCTGATGCAAGTCTGGCTGACGCAGCGCAACACCGCGTTGCCCTGGCGATTCTACGCATTGTCCAATGCCGCCTCCCTCGCCGCCCTGCTGGCTTATCCGCTTCTGGTGGAGCCGTTCCTCCCGGCACGCCAGCAGGCCATGGCGTGGTCCGCCGGCTACGCGGCGTTTGTAGCAATGGCCATTTGGCTTGCCAAGAGCCGCCCGTCGACGAATGCAGTCGCGGCGCGGGAGCAGCAGCAGGAGGAGGAGGAGGAGGAGCCAACAGAGAGCCCGAGCGCGGGCGTGCGGTTGCAGTGGCTCGCGTTGTAGGCCATTCCGTGTTTGTTGTCGCTCTCGGTGACCAACCATCTTTGCCAGAACGTCGCCGCGGTGCCGTTTTTGTGGATCGCGCCCCTGGCGACGGATCTGCTCAGCCTGATTGTGTGCTTTGAAGGCGACGGCAGTTGGTATCAGCGCAAGGTCTTTCTGCCGCTTCATGCGGTGGCCATCGGCTTCACGGCGTAGCAACTGCTCGACAACGCAGCGTCTTTGATTCTGCCTATCGTCGCGTTCTCAGCCGCGCTCGGTTGCCGGTGCGTGCACCTGCATGGCGAACTGGCGCTGCGCAAGCCGGAGGCGAAACATCTCACCGGATTCTATTTGATGATGTCGCTCGGCGGCGCGCTCGGAGCGGCCATCGCGGCGTTAGGCGCACCCTACTTTCTCAGGGGTAACTACGAGCTGCCCGTAGCACTGGCGCTCTGCGCGCTCGCTACGCTGATGCTGGAGTACCGCCGCCATTGGGCCACCGACATCGCTTGGGCCGCGCTCGCCGTCGGCGCCTTCGCCTCGGCGATGGCGGTGCGCAACTCGCACGCGGCCGATTCGCTCGCCTCCGAGCGCAACTTCTACGGCGGTCTGCGCATTGTGGAAGCGCAGGACCGGCGATTGATGGTGCATGGCACCATCTCGCATGGCGTGCAACTCCGCCCTGCCGGCGTGCCCGAGCGGCGCGCGACGGCCTAGTATGCGCCCGGCAGCGGCATTCAGCAGGCCATTGAAATGACGCGCCGGCCCGGACAGCGCGTGGGCGTGGTGGGGCTGGTCATCGGCACGCTGGCGGCGTATGCGAAACCCGGTGACACCTATCGCTTCTACGAAATCAATCCGGCGGTGGTGCGCCTGGCCCAGCAGTACTTCAGGTTTCTCTCGGGCGCCGCCGGTGCGAACGTTTCCACGGCCACCGGCGACGGCCGGCTCCTGCTGGAACGCGAAGCTCCGGGCGAGTACGAAGTGCTGGCCGTCGACGCGTTCTCGGGCGACTCGATTCGAGTGCACCTGCTCTCGCGCGAGGCATTCGTGGTTTACGCGCGGCATCTGCGTCCAGGCGGCGTACTTGCGCTGCACGTTTCCAATACACTCTTGAACCTTGCGCCGGTTGCCGAAGCACTGGCCGCGGCCGCAGCGAAAGATTCCCGCCACATCCACGCCACCGAAGACGACGCGCTCGCACGGGCAGAGTCAGACTGGGTGCTGGTAGCCGATGCGTTCCCCAATGGGGCTCCTGGGCAGCCGCGCGGAGCCGCCGCCGGGCGCACACCGGTTTGGACGGACGACCATAGCCATCTCCTTGCCGCGTTGAAGTAAGGTACACTGGGGTGAGTGCGCCCGTAGCTCAGCCCGGATAGAGCGTTTGCCTCCGGAGCAAAAGGCCATAGGTTCGAATCCTATCGGGCGTACCATTCCCTTCCCCGGTGAACCAGCCGTGAACCTGTATCCGCTTCTCGCCGAGCTGCATGCGTTTGCCGATGCCGGCTTGTGCAAACGCCAGCGCCATCCGCGGCTCCCCTTGTGGATCTACAACTACTCTCAGAAGGCGCAGTTTGAATACTCGGCCGCCAGTTGGCCGGAGCCGTTGCGCGATGCGCGCGGACTGATTCTCACCGAAGACGGCCATATCGCTGCGCGCGGCTTCCGCAAGTTTTTCAACTTGAGCCAGCTTGAGACTTTGCCGGCCGGCCAGCCCGAGTTCTTAGCCCGAGTTCTGGGAAAAGTCGGACGGCAGCCTGCTGCTGCTCTTTCAGTTCGGCGGCGAACGCGTGTGCGCAACGCGCGGCTCGTTCGACTCGCCGCAAGCGCTCTGGGCGCACCAGTGGCTTGCGCGCGAGCACCCTGAGTGGATGCCGCACGCGGGCATCACGTATTGTTTTGAAGCGTTGTTCCCGGCCAACCGCATCGTGGTGGACTACGGCGGAGTCGAAGAGTTGGTGCTGCTGGCGGCGCTCGATTCGCAAACCGCGCTCGACCGCGACGAAGCGATCGCGCATGCCCAAGGCCGCTTCCGCCGCGCGCGTTTCTACGGCGAGCAGGAGGCGTCGTCGATTCCCGCGCAAGAGGGCGAGGGCTTTGTGCTCCGCTGGCCGGACTGGACGCGCGCCAAAGTAAAGCTGGATGAATATGTGCGCATGCACCGGCTCATCTTCACCACCTCGACGCGTACGATCTGGGCAGCGTTGCGCGCAGGTGAATCGCCGGAGGCTCAGGCAGCGAACCTGCCGGCGCAGATGCGTGCGTGGATCGCCGGGTATGCAGTGCGCCTGCGCTCACAGCATGCCGGCGTGGTGGCCGCCGCGCAGGCACAACTCGATGAGGCGCGCGCCGCTGGACTCCTCGATGGTCCGCGCGCGGCGTTCGCCGAGTTGACCAAGGCGAAGAAGCCCTCGCCGAAGCTGCTGTTCAGTCTGGCAGACGGCCGCTCGATAAACGACCTGGTTTGGCGGATGATCGAGCCCGAGTTTGAGCGCCCGGTCTGGGCGATTGAGCCGGAGGAGTAAGCGCGCGGCGGCCAGGCCCCAACACGGCCAAGCCAAAGAGCAGCACGGCCAGCGAAAGGCCGGGCAGCCACCAGCCCTCGGAATTCCAGCCCGGCTCCAACACCGCTTCGTCCGGTTGCGCCGGGTTGTAGCGCACCGGCAGGCGCGCGCCTGGCGGATAGCGGGCGGTGATCTCTGCCGCCCATTCGACGCCCGCGCCGGCCAGTTCGCCGAACCGCCGGACGCTCGAATGATATGTGCGCGCGCCAACCGTGTAGCGGTACACGAGCGCTGCGCCGTACGATTCGGTCTGCCTCGTCACCTTGATTCTATCTGAGTCTTCATCACGGCTGAGCGAAGGGTGCACGTCCATCGTGCCGTAGACGATCTCGCCGGACGCTTCCGGCCAACTGAGACTTTGCTGCGCGCGCCATAACGAGAGGCTGCCGGCCAGCAATCCGGCACCGCCCAGCAGCGCAAACAGCCAGCCCATCCCGGCGATGGCGTAGCTCATGTGGCCGCCAGGCCGCCAGACGATCACGCAGGCAAAAAGAGCCGGCGCGGAAAAAACGAACCCAATCCCGAGCAGCCAAAGCAGATCGGCATGCAACCCGGGCTCAGCGGCGGCCATGCCTGGACTCGCCGGATCGTACGCCACCAGATGGCGCGACCCGGCCGGATAGCGGCGGCGCAGCAATTCCGCTTCGGACGAATCGCTGGGGCCTTCGGTCTGGCCAAAGTGCCGCGTACCGGTGGTGTACTCGCGCCCATTCACCCGGTAGCGGAATTCGATGTTGGCAGAAACGGTCCGTCCGGTGGCGCGCCCAGATGTATCGCGACTGGTGGAGGCGGTGGCGTCTGAGCGGACCATAACGGCTTCGGTGCGCGGCCAGGACCGGCTTTGCCAGCCGTTCCAAACGTTTTCGGCACTGAGTTTGAAGAGAAATCCGCCGATGAGCAGGACGATGGCGGCAGCCATCGGGATTACCGGACGACCATGTTCCACGCCGCGACTGTACCGCGCCGTTTCGCTGACTACAGTGGACGCTGGCAGGCGGCGATGATGAGCGCCACGAGATTCCAGGCGACGATAGCGGCAAATAGAATGTCGATCTTGGTGAGCAGACCTTCGCGATTAACTTTAAAGCAGTAGTAGCCCAGACTCAGCGCGGCCAGCTTTACCAGGGCCAGCCCCATAAGCGGCGATGGCGCCATCGCGATGGCCATCCGCACGAGCGGGTTGCCTTCCTGGACGCCCGCGAGGAGAAACGCCACGGTGGTCAGGAAGTCCAAGACCTGTAGGTACGAATACTGCAGAATGAGCGATGCCACGAAATGAGTGTAGGCGGCGGCGTATGGCGGGTAAATGGGACAAAGCAGTGGATTTGCAGGTAGCCCGTACCACTTCGCTTCGGTACTGAGCCGGCCGCCGAAGCCCGTGCGCGGCTCCCCCGAAGTACCAGGGCTGATGTAAACTAAGCTACAGATCGAGAGGCATTCCATTGCTCTTCTTGTTGTTGTCGATTGGCCTGGCCACCGCCGCACAGGCTGAAGACCGGCCCGCCGGCGTTCGGATCAGCACTTGGGTGCGAGAGGACATCTTTGCCGCGTTTATGGGCGGGGATCTCACGCGGTTCTAAAAAGGCACGGCGAAGCTGACGGCTGCGCTGGCCGCGCAACCAAACATGGTGGACGCGCTGACTTGGCAGGGCGGCGCCGAACTCTATCTGGCAGTGCGGGCGCATGAGGCTGGCGACAAACCTTTGTTTGACCGCCACCTTGCCGGGGCCCGGGCTGATTTTGCGCGCGCCGAAGGCGAACTGGTGAAACAGCCTGACCTGCGGGCCGCCTACTTCACCATCCGCGGGGGCTCGTACACGGTCATGGCCGACCGCTTGCCGGCCGCCTATCGCAAGGAAGCATAGACGGAAGTGCGCACCGACTACCAGGCTTTGCGCGAAACGCAGAAGGCGTTCTTCGAGAAGCTGCCGCTGCATATGCGCGGCGAGGTGCTGGCCGGGTTGGCGCAAGCGGCCCAGCGATTGGGAGATGCCGAGGGTACAACAGCGGCGTTGCGGGAACTGATTGGCGCGCTGCCCGATTCGGTGTATGCGAACCGCGCACGCAAGTGGCAGGAGCAACCGGCCTTGGCCGAACGCAGCAGCCTTGCGTACCAGACCTGCCACGACAGCGGAAGGCGGGAATCAACGCTGCGGCAACAGCGCTAGTGGGATTTCTCGCGCCCTTTGCGGCGCTTGTCGCGCTCGGCGCGGAGCTTGGTGTACTCAGCCTGCTGATCCGCCGAAAGCAGCGCGCGGATCTGCTCCACTTTCGAGTGATGGATGGCGTCGTACTCGGGACGATGCTTTTCGTTCAGTTGGCGAAAGAGGGCCTGGGTCTGATCGAGAACTTGCACAAGACGGGTCTTCTGGCCGGCGTCGAGTTTGAGGCGGCTCTCCATCTCCTGCAAATACATCTTGCGGTACTCTTCCGACCGGCGTGGTTCGGGACGCGCCATCACGGCCGCGCCGCTGTAGAGGCGATAACCGAAGATGCCAACCGCGCTACCGGCAACGAAGGTGAGCACCAGATAAAGCGCAGCCTTCAGGGACGTGTGCTTCACTTGGCTCCTTCAGAGGCTCTCGCGTCGATTTCGGCAGGATGCCCAGTGGTCACCACGTCGGCAAAGGCGAGGGTCTCGGCCGCATCGTCATCGTCGAGCATGTCGACGTAGTGGCTGGACGAAAATGAATCGGGCCGGGATGCCGACAGCTCAAACAGAGCGGCGGCAAGGCACATTGAAGCCGCGCCTATCGCCAGCACGCGGGCATAAGCGGCAAGTTTGAAGCTCACTCCGCGCCTCGCTTCGATGCGTTGCCAGACGCTGATCATGAAGTTTGCGCCCGGTTCGGGTGCAGACACGCATTGAGCGTAACGGGCCATCAGCCGGTCCAGTTCTTGATCGCTTGGTGTCATTGCCAAACTCTCCTCATCGTACCCCAAGTCTAAACAACTCTAAGCAATCTTGGGTACGCCCCCTCGACCTTGGAGCGCTCGTAGGCCCGCAAGACTCTTTGGCGCGCCCGGTGCAGCCTTACTTTGAGCGCGTTTTCATTCACGTTGTAGACCTGCTCGAGCTCTTTGAGCGAGAGGCCCTCTACTTCCCTCAAACATCAACAGAATACGGTCTTCTTCGCTCATCTCGGCTAGCAAACACTGGACGAACTCGCGAATCTCGGCGGCTTCCAGACGGTCGGCCTCGACACGTTCGCCCGCCGCCGCGTCGGCCATCACCACTTGCTGATCGCCCAGATCGGACATGCGCGACTCCTGGCGGCGCTTGCGCTTTCGCAGGTAGTCGTAGGCAGCGTTCACTGTGAGACGGTACAACCAGGGCTCAAAAAGTTCTGGCGCGCGGAGCTGCTCTAAACAGAGGAAGAGGCGAACAAACACTTCCTGGGCTACATCTTCCACGTCTTCGGGCCGGCCGATCAGACGGATGATGGTCCCCATGGTGCGCTTCCGGTAGGCCAACACCACCTGATTAAAGGCTGCGCCGTCGCCTTGGCGCGCTTTCTCGATGAGTGAAAAGTCCACCAGCATCCGGCTTGTGCTCGTCGTCGCCACCGGCCGGACGCCCGGAAGAGTCAAGGCTATCGCGTTAGCAGCCATTTATTATGCGAAGACGCGGCAGCAAACTGTTAGGTTACTATGCGCGGAGGCCGAAGTCGTTTTATCCTAAAAAAACCTCCCCCATAGACAAGCGCATGGATTTTCTTCAGGGCCTCAACCCGCAGCAGCAGCAAGCCGTCCGCCACGTGGAGGGTCCGCTGCTGATTCTGGCCGGCGCCGGCAGCGGCAAGACGCGCGTGGTGACGCACCGGGTGAGCCACCTGGTGGCCAACCACGGGGTGGAGCCCGAGCACATACTGGCGGTGACCTTCACCAACAAGGCCGCGAAAGAAATGCGTGAGCGCGTGGCCAAGCTGCTGGCCGGGGAGATCGCGCCGGGGCGCGGGCCGCAGGTTTTCACGTTCCACTCCTTCTGCGTGCGGCTGCTGCGGCGCGACGGTACGCCGCTCAAAGAGTGGCGCCCGGGCTTCACGCGCGAGTTTCTGATCTACGATGACGATGACCAGCTTTCGCTGTTGAAGGCTCTCTACCGCGAGCATCATATCGACGATAAGGCGATGCCGCCGCGCAGCGTGCTCGCGGCGATTTCGTCGGCGAAGAACCGCGGCGACGGACCGGGCGACATGATGAAGGACGCGCGCGATCCGAAGTCGAAGAAAATCGTGGCGCTGTTTGAGCAGTACAACGAAGGGCTGATGCGCGCCAACGCGCTCGACTTCGACGATCTGCTGCTCGAAACCGTGCGCCTGCTGAAGAGCCATGCGCCGACGCGCGAGTTGTGGAACCGGCGGGTGGACTTCCTGATGATCGACGAATATCAGGATACGAACCGCTCGCAGTATGAACTGGCGCAGCTGCTTTCCCACGGCAAGAACAACGTGTGCGCGGTGGGCGATGAGGACCAGTCGATCTATTCCTGGCGCGGCGCCGACATTCAAAACATTCTCGACTTTGAGCGTGACTTTCCAAACGCCACCGTCATCCGGCTCGAACAGAACTACCGTTCGACGAAGAATATTCTCGAAGCCGCCAGCCACGTGATTGCCAACAACAAGGCGCGCAAGGGCAAGTGGCTGTGGACGGAGTCTGGCGCGGGAGCGAAGATCACCATCTACCAGGCGGCCGACGGCGAGAACGAAGCGGTCTACATCGGCACTCAAATTGAGCAGACCGTGCGGAGCGATCCGAAGACGCGCGTGGCCGTACTGTACCGCACCAACTCGCAATCGCGGCAGATTGAAGAGGCGCTAAGGCGGCATCGCCTGGCGTACAACGTGGTGGGCGGGCTGAGCTTTTATCAACGCGCCGAAATCAAAGACACGCTGTCGTACTTGAAGCTGTTGCTGGTGCCCACCGATTCGGTGAGCCTGCTGCGCATCGTCAATACGCCGGCACGCGGTATCGGCAAAACAACGATCGACCAGATTGAGCAACATGCGCGCGGGCAGCGCAGCACGTTGTGGCAGGCCCTGGGTGAACTGGTGGATCAGAATCTGCTGCCGCAGCGCGCGGCCGTGGCCGTAGCAGCCTTCCGGCGGTTGATTGAAGATCTGCGCGAGTTGAGTTTGACGGCGCCGTTGAACGAACTGACCAACGAACTGCTGGAGCGCACGGGCTACCTGCGCATGTTGAAGGAAGACAAGACGCCGGGCGCAGAGTCTCGCGTGGACAACGTGAATGAACTGCTGAACGCGCTCGCCGAAGCGGTTGAGCGCGGCGAAGGCCTCGCCGAGTTTCTCGACCACGCGGCGCTGGTAGCGCAGGCCGATCAGAATGACGAGAAGGCGCAGATCTCGTTGCTGACCGTGCACAACGCCAAGGGCCTGGAGTTTCCCTACGTTTTTCTGGCAGGCATGGAAGATGGCTTGTTCCCCCATCAGCGCTCCTTCGACAGCGAAGAGATGATGGAGGAAGAGCGCCGGCTTTGCTACGTAGGCATGACGCGCGCCGGGCAACGCCTGTTTATTTCGAGCGCGCTTGCGCGGCGCCGGTACGGCGGCGGACCCCTGGAGCCCGCGCTGCCATCGCGGTTCCTGAAGGAGATTCCGAGTGAGTTGGTAGTGCGCGCCGGCAGGACGCGCGCCGAGGTGCGCTACGGCGACGACTTTGACGGCGACGATGCGGGCGGTGCCGCCGACCGTTGGCTGGACCGCCGGGGCTTGGGGCGGCGCGGC
>Ga0194122_10005040_pt1 | contig 12487 bp, 10 predicted proteins | sample TA2MahCa10mmetaG_FD_155487 | JGI IMG/M metagenome (GOLD analysis project Ga0194122, IMG submission 155487) | Freshwater microbial communities from Lake Tanganyika, Tanzania - TA2015021 Mahale Deep Cast 10m | ecosystem: Environmental > Aquatic > Freshwater > Lake | place: Tanzania: Lake...
GCCCCAGCGCGGAAGGGACGGATGGAGCTGAACGCCTACGATCTGCGCGCCGACGGCACCGCGGCGTTTCGCGAACGGCTGGTGAATTACGCGCCCGAGGACGGGCCGGACGGGCTGGTGTGCGACACCGAGGGGAACATCTACGCGGCGCTTCGGAACGAAAAGCGATTCGGGATCGGCGTCTATTCTCCGAAGGGCGCGGAGCTTGCGTTCCTGCCGACGCCGGAGCGGCCGACCAACGTTGGCTTCGCCGGTAAGACTTTGTACGTCACGGCCGGCGGCAGCGTGTATCGCATCCCAACGACGAAGACCGGTTACCGGCTGCCGTGAGCCGCATCCGCTGGCGGCTCTACGGACTACTGCTGATCGTTATTACGCTGACCTTCATCGACCGCTTCAACATGAACGTGGCGGCGAAGTACATTCAGACCGAGTTCGCGTTGAGCGATACACAAACCGGTTCGCTGTTAAGTGCGTTCGTGCTGGGCTATGCGCTGTTTCAGGCGCCGGGCGGCTGGCTGGGTGATCGCTTCGGGCCGCGCAAGGTGCTGACGGGTGCGATTTTGTGGTGGTCCGCGTTCACGGCGCTGACGGCGGCCGGGGCGGGCGTTGTGTCGATGTGGGTTGTGCGATTCTTGATCGGCGCCGGCGAAGGGCCCGCGCTGCCGTGCACGAACAAGATGATCGGGCGGTGGATGAGCGTCGCGGAGCGGGCGCGCGGGAGCAGTTTGTTTCTAGTCGCGGTCGGCATCGGCGGGGCGTTCACACCGCCGGCGATTGCATGGAGCATGACGCATTTCGGATGGCGGGAGTCGTTCGTTGGTTGTGGGTTATTGGGCGTGGCGGTGGCGGCGTTTTGGCACTGGCAGTCGACGGAGAATCCGCGCGAACATCCGGGCGTGAGCGCGGAAGAGTTGGCCTACATTGAAGCGGGGCGTACGCCGGCGATCGAAGCGGGACCGATGCCGTGGCGCAAACTGGCGGGGTCGGCGAGCATCCGCGCGCTGGCGGCCGCGAACTTCATGTTGGGGTATGTGACCTACATTTTCTACACATGGTTTTTCCTGTATTTGGTAAATGTGCGGAAGTTGGAATTGATGGCGGGCAGCTATTGGTCGACGGCCCCGTTCCTGGCGATTCTACTCGGTGCGCCGTTGGGCGGCTGGCTGTCGGACTTGTTCGTAAAGCGGCTGGGACATCCGTGGGGGCGGCGCGTGCCGGTGGCGATCGCGGCGTTGGTTTCGTGCTCACTGTTGCTGGTGGGATCGCGCATGGAAAATGCATATGCGGCGATCGCATTGCTAGCGATAGCCGCGGGTTGCAACAGCGTCGCGGCGGTCACCAGTTGGGCCGCGCCGAACGATTTGTCGGAACGTCACGCGGGCACACTGGCCGGCGCTCTGAACACGTGCACGAACCTGGGCGGCGCGCTATCGCCCGTGTTGACACCTTTTCTTGCGGGGCGATTTGGCTGGGTGGCCGCGTTGGATTTCGCGGCCGGGTTCATGCTGTGTGTCGGACTGCTTTGGCTCGTGGTGGATCTCGGCAAGCGGATCGACTAGTAGCTGAAGCGGAGTCCGAATTGAATCTGGCGCGGCGTGTTGACTTGCGACAGACGGATCTTTCCGAAATCGGCCGAAGTCACGTTGGTCTGCGGGCCGGCAAAGATCACGTTGTTGAAGGCGTTGAACAACTCCGTGCGGAAGTCGATGCCTATCCGTTCGTTGACCGCAATGCGCTTCTCGATGAGCAGATCCCAGTTCTTGTTGCCGGGAACGCGCACGTCGGAGAGATTGCGCGAGGCCGTTCCGAAGGTGAATTGCGGCGCGCGGCGGAACGCGGAGGCGTTGAAGTAGTTGGCGCCGTCGACGAGTTGGATGTCCGACAAGGCGGCGGGCGAGCCGGTGGCGTCGGGGCGTTGCGATCCGCCGAACGAATTCGAATCGTTCGGTCCGGTAACTTGCACGGGTGTGCCGTTGTCCCAGGTGAAGTACATGCCGGTGGACCATCCGCCGGCGATTCGCGCCATCGCGCCGCGGTTCATCTTCGGCTTGCCGACGCCGAAGGGCAGTTCGTAGCGCAGGCTCACGCGGACGACGTCGGGGATGTCGTAGAACGACACGGAGCGCTCGCACGCGTAGCAATTGTTGTTGATCGGCGCTGGCGTCGGCCCGAGGAAGCCGCCGAAGTCGCCGACGTTGTCGATCAACTTGGAGTGCGTGTAGGCGAACAGCAGCGCGAAGCCGTCGGCGAAACGGCGTTCAACGCGGGTTTGCAGGCCGTGATACGTCGAATGGCCGGTGGGCACTTGCGCGCCAGAGGCTCCCGTGAAGTGTGGGAACGGACGGAGCAATTGGCCGCGCTGGATGGTTGCGCGCGCGAGCGTCGACGTCGGATCGGTGATCACACCGGCGAACGGATTTGGAACGGTCGCGTTTAGTTGCGTGCCGAGCGCGAGCGCGGAGTCGGGAAGCTGATTGAATTGAACGGGCATCGGAAGCGCGATGCCAGCGTTACCCGCATAGCCGACCTCGACCACCATCTGCCACGGCAGTTGGCGCTGCACGTCGAAAGTCCACTGCGTCTGATAGGGCAGGCGCTGTTGGCGGATCGGTCCGGAAATGCCTTGTCCGAGGTTTGTAGAGAGGCCGAGCGAATTGCCGGTCGGGGCGATGAAGCCGCCGGGCAGCGGGTTGCCGAGATTGAAAAGCGGGGTCACGCCATCCGGTTCGGCGACAAGCGAAGATGTTGCGCGCGAGAAGCCGAGAGAGTTATCGGTGTTCGGCGCGATCGACGAGGTGAACACGCCGATGCCGGTGCGGATCACCGTCTTTGGATTCCACTGCCAAGCGAGGCCGATGCGCGGATCCCAGTTCTGTTTGTCGGCAAGTTGTGTGCGACGGCCGACGCCGTTTACGCCGACAAAACCGACGCCGCCTCGCAAGCCTGTGATGCCCGGAACTTTGCCGTCGAGCGGGCTGGTGGAATCGCGGTCGAGAAAGACGTAGCGATTGTTGTCTTCGGTGCGAGGCAGTTCGAGCGAGTAACGAATGCCATAGGTCAGCGTCAAACGCTGCGTGAGTTTCCATTCGTCCTGCACGTAGCCGGCGTAGTAGGGATGGCGGTGGAGTTCGAGCGGGCGAAGCGTGTAGGAAACGCCGGAGACGCCGAGCATAAGATCGGCCAGGCCGCGGCCTGTGCGAGCCGCTGCCGCCTGCGGATTTGGACCCGCGGTGAACGCACCGCTGGAGCTGATCGACAGCGGCGACGACTGATCGATCGACACCGGATAGCGGCGCGTGTCGAAGCCGGTCTTAATCGTGTGGCGTCCGCGCAACAATGTTAGCGCAGCGTTGTACTGCCAGGTACGCGATTTCACCGCGTTGTAGCCGGTGCCGGTGGGTCCCACTTGCGTGAGGCCGGACGTCGAGAACACGGGGAAGTACTTCACGCGCTGGCCGTCGATCAGCGAGCGCGGAAGGCCGAGCGTCGTTTGATCGAAGTCGAGTGTCAGGGGCGTGCGATTCGTCTCGCTTTGCGCCATCGAGAAATGATGCTGCAAGATCGTGCCTGGGCCCATCGTCCAGGTGTGATTGCCGACCCAGTTGATTCCCGGAATGCGGTTCGGCGTTTCGACCGGCGACGCGGCGTGGCCGAAAACCAGCGGCTGCGCGTTGATGTTCTGGAACCAGTTGTAGCGGAAGAACACGGTGTGTTTGGAATTCACCTGATGATCGAAGCGGCCATCCACGCGGTTACCGTCAAGCGCATTGGCGGCGGCGATGAAGTAGTTGCTGATGTCGCTTGAACCGAGGCCGCGCTGATTCGCCGCCGGATAGTAGGGCATGAGCGCGCGCGCGATGGGGCTTAGCTGCGCGGGTGGAATCACGTTGCCGGGAAAGAGAGTTCGGATAAAGCGCGTTGTGCCGGCAGGGCGGTCGGGGTCGAGGCGCGTGGTGCGCGGATCGAAGATCAGAAACGGCGAGCCGTTGGTATCGCGCGATTGCGAGAAGTCGCCGGTGCGTTCGAGGGCGGTTGGCACGGTACCCGTGTATGGGTTCAGGCTGCGTTGGCGGAGTCCTTCATACGCGAAGAACCAGAACGTCCGGTTCTTGCCGTTGTAGAGTTTCGGGATCCACACGGGCCCGCCGGAGGTGAGGCCGAATTGGTTCCGTTGAAACGTCGGCTTGCGCCTTAGGCCCGCGCGATTGGAATTGAAGCCGGCGGCGTCAAGCACGCTGTTGCGCAGGAACTCGTGCATCGTACCGTGCAGTTCGTTGGTGCCGGATTTGATCGAGAAGCTCACCACGCCGCCACCGGTGCGGCCGAACTCGGCGGCGTAGGGAGAAGTGTTGACCTTGAACTCCTGCACGGAATCCAGCTGCGGCATGGCGGAGACCTGGTTGTTGTAGGTGCCGGTGTTCGCCGCGCCGTCGATCAAAATTTCACTCGTCGAACCGCGGCCGCCATTGATGCGAAAGTTGTTGGTTGTCGACTGGCTGGCGGTGTTGTCGCCCGCGAGACGGCCGGTCGTAACGCCGGGGACGTTGGCGAGCAAGAGATAGGGGTTGCGGACGTTAAGCGGGATTGAAAGGAGGAATTTGTTTTCGACAACGGTGCCGCGATCGGCGCGATTGGAAGTAATGAGCGGCGCGGTGTCTTTGATGGTGATGCTCTCCTTCACTTCGCCTGGCTGGAGCTGCAGATTGATGGTGCGCGATTGGCCGATTTCTAGACGAAAGCCCTCAATGCGCGCTTCCTTGAAACCGGTCAATGAAGCCGCGATGTTGTAGGGGCCGGGCGGCACTGGGGGCAGCGTGAAATAGCCGTCGGCATTGCTGTCGGTGACGGTTCTGACACCGGTGGCGGTATTGATCATCTCGACGCGGGCGGCGGAGACGACGGCGCCGGAGGAGTCCGTGATGCGGCCGGAAACGACGGGGGCTTGCGCGAACGCGGCGGTAGCGGCGAGGAGCACGGCGAGCAGTATTCTCATAAATGACCTGGCTTTATTACATCAGGTTTTGGCGATTGTGAGAAGCGTATGGCCAACGCCAGGAGTAGGCAGTCCGGCTCGTAACCAGCCGCGCTCGAATGCAAGATAAGCAGACAACACTTTGCCACGCGCGTCGCTTTCACTGCGCAACGCAATTCCTTTGACGGGCGCGTCGGGATCGGGCGGTGTATATGTCAGTTCCGCTGCTAGCGACGGAAGCACATTCACGCGCCGAAGAAATAACACTTGAAAGCCGACTGTCGACAGAGAACTCCTCAAACTGGTCTCGCTATATGCGTGGTCGAAATCGACGTCGGGGGCGTTGGGAATGAAGCGCCGCGTCGCGCGCAGGCGTAAGGCGGCCAAGCCGCCCGGTTTCAGCACGCGCCGGAATTCCCGCATGGCTTCCAACGCGCCGGCGATTGTCATGTGCTGCAGAACGTCGGCGGAATGAACGGCGTCGAAACTTCCGTCGCGGAAGGGAAGCGCGTCGGCCGAGGCGCCGGCCAACAGGGCGGATGTTCGATGCGCGGCGACGGGCAGCGCGGGCCAGGCAAAGTCGATACCCGCCTCGAGCGATGGCGCGAAGGTGTCGCGGAAGTCGCGGAGCAAGAGCCCCGTGCCGCAGCCGGCATCAAGGACGGCGCTCGCTTGTCGCAAGCCGTGGGCTTTGAGTAGCGAAAGTGTCAACGTCCGCATCGAACGCGTCCATGGATGCGCGTCTTCAAGCGCCGCCATGCGCTCGAAATATGCCTGATCAAACTGCGCTTCCGCCAACTTTCGAGTGTACCGAACTCGTGATCGTGGCGACCGCGAAGTGCGCGGTGACGTTGACCGACGTTTTGAACATGTCGGGAATCGCATCGGCGGCAAGCAGGAGCGCGAGGCCCTCCGGGGGAAGTCCAAGTTGTTGAAACGCGGGTAGTGCGACAAGCAGACCGCTCGATGGGATGCCCGGGGCGGAAAGGCTGAGGAGCGCGGAGACGGGAATCAATGAGGCGATGTGCATCGGAGTGATGGGGATGTTGTAGAGGTGCGCGATGAAGATGGCGCCGCCGACTTGCGCCGCGGGGGTCGAGTAGCGAAACAACGTGACGGCCAGCGGCAGTGAGAAACGCACGGCGGGCTCGGGCAGTTTGAGTTTGTCGCGTGCGATGTCGATCATCAGCGGCAGCGTGCCGAGCGATGAGAGCGATCCGAACGCCAACGCTTGCGCGGGGACGATCGCCTTTGCCCACGGCCAGAGCTTCACGCGAGTCGCGACAAGAATGTAGATGAAAATCACATTGAACGCCACCGCCGCGCTGAAGGCGACGATGTAGAAGGCGAACGCGCCGACCGCCGTTTTGCCGAGTTTTACGGCAAGCCCGCAACCCATCGCGCCGATGCCGAGCGGCGCGATGACCAGCGCCCAGCGGATGATCGTCAACATCGCTTCGTTGGTTGCCTCGATTACGGTGAGCACCGCGGCGCGGCGGTCATCGGCGAGTCGTCGGACGGCGAAGCCGAAGAGGATCGACGCGAAGATGAGCTGAATCAGTTTGCCTTCCGCCGCGGCTTGAAAGAGATTCGACGGCAGCAGCGCGGCGAACCAATCGCCGAAGTTGGCGGCGATTGGCGCGGGCGGCTTCAATCCAGATGGCGCGCCGGCCGGGGCGAATTGGAAGAGAAAGCTCGTCGTGAAGGCCGTCATCGTGCCGCAGAAAAGGAGCAGGCCGACCATCCACGCGAAGACCTTGGCGCCGAGAGTGCCGACATCGCGTTCGGTCATTTTGCTGTTGATGCCGAGGATCAACTGCGCGGCGACGATTGGAATCACCACCATGCGCAGCGCGTTGAACCACAGCACGCCGATGGGTTCGAGCCACGGCGCGGCGGCGGGCAGCAGGAAGCCGATCGTCATGCCCGCGGCCAAGCCGGCGAGCATCGCGAAACTTAAGGACATCCGCAATAGCGTATCGTCTTTCGGTGGGCGTTAGAGGACGATGCGATCGTCCCCATCGCGCCGCGTGACGCGCTCGCGATCGAGGAACTCCAGCAGCGGAATGGCGTACTTGCGCGACGCCCCGGTCCAATCCTTGAAGTCGCCAACATTGAAGCGCTGACCTTTCTTGGCGGCGAGTAAGGTCTTTAATCCTTCGATTGCCGATGCGTGAAAGACAAGTTCCATCGACACGCGCACGAGTTTCTTCTCCCGCAGCATCGTGTTGAGCAGGATCGCCGCGCGCGTGCCATCGACGCCGCACGCGGCCAACACTTCGCGTTGTCCGGGCACGGCCAAACCGCCGGCGCGAAACGCGTTTTCGATCTTGGCGCGTGCCTCTTCCTCGTCTTGCTGCAACTGCACGCGGTGCGTCGCTAAACGCGCCAATTCGCCTTGCGCGACGACTTTCTTGTTCCGCTGCAACACGGCGTCAAACAGGTGCGCCGGAATTTTGCAGCGTGTGCGTAACTCTTCGCGCGGCATGCCCGGCAGGAGCGGCTTCTCGCGATGAAACTGCGCGAGCGTCTTTTCGAGCGCTTCGGAAACGGACGCGATCCAGGCGGCTTTCACGCACCACTCGCCGATCTCGACGCCCGGCGATGCCGGTTCGCCCAAACGCCACAACAGCTCCGCGCGCGTCATCGCATCGCCCATGACGATCGCCGCGCGATCACCGCTTGCCAATGAAGCTACGCGGCTCTTTCGAGGTGGGTCGATTTCGATGACCTCACCACCGCCGATCGTGACGACCGGTGAGAATTTACGCACGATGAAGCGATCACCGGGCAGCAGCAACAGCGGCTCGCGCAATCGAATGCGCGCGAAGCCATCGCCTAGCGGCCGCGCCGTGCCGACCACCTCCGCCGTGCCCGCGTGAAAGTGCACGGGCGTGCGAGAGTGCAACGGTTTCACTCCCTGCAGCAACGTCAACCGGCAGTCGATCACCTGCGTCGAACGCAACACACCGGGTGCGGCGAGTTGCATGCCGCGAGCGATTTCGGTGTGATCGATGCCGCTCAGATTGACGGCCGTGCGTTGACCCGCGCGCGCGGCTTTCGCCGGCTTGCCGTGTACCTGCACGCCGCGCACGCGCAGTCGCCGGCCGAGCGGATGCAGTTCGAGTTCCTGTTCGGGTTGAATCGCGCCCGCCGTCAGCGTCCCGGTGACGACAGCGCCGAAGCCCTTCATCGCAAACGCGCGGTCGATGGGCAATCGCACTGGTTGTTTCGATGTTCGCGCGGGGCTATCAACAGCCAGCTTCCGCATCGCCGCTTTCAACTCGTCAAGACCTTCACCCGTTTTCGCCGACACCGCGATGACCGGCGCGCCCTCAAGAAACGAGCCCGCGACAAACTCCTCGGCTTCCATCTTCACAAGCTCGAGAATGTCGGCGTCGACTAGATCGCGTTTCGTCAACACAACAATTCCGGCGCGCACGCCCAGCAACCGGCAGATGTCGAAGTGCTCGCGCGTTTGCGGCTTGATCGATTCGTCGGCGGCGATGACGAGCAGAACGATGTCGATGCCGGTGACACCGGCAACCATCGTCTTCACGAAGCGCTCATGTCCGGGCACGTCGACGAAGCCGGCGGCCACGCCGCCTCCGAGATCGAGATGTGCGAAGCCAAGCTCGATCGAGATGCCTCGGCGCTTCTCTTCGGCGAGGCGATCGGTCTCGATCCCGGTGAGCGCGCCAGCCAGCGCGGTTTTTCCGTGATCGATGTGTCCAGCGGTTCCGATGATAATAGAAGACATGAGGACGAGTGTGCTCTTGGCAGCCGTGTTCGCCGGAGTCGCGCTAGGGCAGGATGCCACCGAAACCATCACGTTTCGCGCCGGTGTCGCTTCCGTGCGCGTCGACGCCCAGGTCATGGACGGGCAGCGGATCGTTTCCGGGCTTACGCGTGACGACTTCCTTCTCTACGATAACAACCAACTGGTGAAGGCGAGCTACTTCGATCATGAGCGCGAGCCGCTGACCGTGCTGCTGTTGCTCGATGTCTCCGGCTCGATGAGCAAGTTTCTCGAACAGATGAGTTCGACCGCCCGCGCGGCCCTGAAGAACCTGAAGCCCGGCGATCAAGTCGGCGTGATGCCTTTCGCGCGTCATACCAAAGCGACTGTTGACTTCACCGCGGCGCACGACACCGTCGCCGCCGAATTGAAGAACGCGATCCGTGACCGGACTTTGGGAAGCGGCACGCAGATCAATCATGCTATTCGCGATGCTGCGAAGTACTTCGAAGAGAAGGCGCCGGTGAATGGCCGCCGCGCGGTGTTGATCGTTACCGACAACATGGGCATCAACTACCAACTCGGCGATGCGGAGGTCATCCAGGCGTTGAACGACGCCAACATCGTTTGCAATTCGATCGTCGTCGGGCGGGCGCGGCGGCCCAATGGCGAATCGAAATTCAAGAATCCCGAATTCACCTACGCAAACGTGTTCGACATCGCCGACGCCACCGGTGGCGACATCCTGAAATCGGACCGCGGCGACGAAGCGTTGGGCCAGATTCTCGAACGCATCCGCTCTCGCTACAGCGTGCACTACCCAACCCCCGGCGGCGAACCCGGCATGCAGCGAAGCATCCGCGTCGAGCTGTCTCCATCGGCAAGAGCAAAATTTCCGAAGGCCACAATCCGCCACCGCAAGGGCTACACGGTCCGCTAATCGATGCGATTACTTCTTCAGAGCCCGAAGCGCTGCAACTAGTTCGTCGAGCTGATAAAGGCCCTTCAAGATTTCCCTTGTTAAGGTAATCGCGGCACGGATTTCGTCGTCACCGATCGTGTCGTAGGTCTTAGCCTCGACGTGAGCCGCATCGTTTCCCAAAAGGCGCAACTCGTGCATCGCCTCCATCAGTGGCTTCGGGAGCACGACCAGGTTCGACAGCGCAGTAATTCGGTCTCGGAGAACTTTCCCCGACGCTTGCTTGTCCGCGCAAACTTCCTCAAGCGTCCGGCGGATCATGATCGCAGCCGGAATATGCAAACCGTTCGCGTGGCACTCGAGCGCTTGCGAGAATGTCTGGACGAGCTTCGCCGGAATTCGGGCCGAATCGAAATCGATCAACTCGGCAGGATAGCTATGTTCGATTCGGCCATCGGGGTAGCATACGACGAACACGTGGGTATGGCATCCGGGTTTTGGGCAGCGCCGCTGACCCAGGAAGTAAACGTTAGTGCGCACGTCGTTTGTATCGGGGATCGACTCAAACGTGCCAACTTGGCGACACGACGGACACCGCATGGAAAGGCGCGGTCCGCCGCCGCCGTTCGAATAACTTGCAAGGCTAATTACCACGGTAAGTGCACCACTGCACCTCAACGATTGTACAGGGACCGCTCGCGTACGCGCTTATCGGCCTACGCGCGCGCCGCCTGTGCAATCACCGGTTGCTTGGCTGTCAAATCCTCGGCCAGCGCCGCGTTTCGCGACCACGCCAGCAAGCACCGATAAACCGCCGGAGCGTGCTCTTCGTAGATATCTCCGAAAGTCATCGTCACTTCACAATATGCGCAACTCGTGGTTTTGTTACCGAACCTTGCGAACAATAAAAAAGAGTGCTGCAACCGCGACCGCAAAAAACAACGTCAGCAAGGCGAACGGCAGGAGATTGATCAGCAGCGTCACCGCCGAGTGGGGAGGCGCCATTTGCGCGAAGAGCGCGATTATCAACAGCGCGAGGCACCAGGCGGCTCCAAGGGCCAAGAGCACGTAACGTATGCGAATTTTCCGAAAAGCGCGCCGCTCGTCGACTGCGCCACCCGGCAACGCCGCCACCGCGCGCGGCGCCGCCGCCAACGCCGCCGCCACCTGCGCATTCCGCCCCGCCTCTTCCTCCAGAAATTTGCGCGTTGCCTGCGACGCCTCGCCCGCGTGATAAAGAATCACCAGATCGGTAATGATGTCGGGATGTAGTGTCATCGATAGCTCTCCAATTTCTGTCGCGCGCGGAAGATCCGTATCTTCACCGCCGCAAGCGTAATCTCCAACTGCGCCGCGATCTCGTCATAGCTCAAGCCGCCCTGCGCATACAAAACCAACGGCTCCCGCAACTCTTCCGGCAATTCAAAAATCGCCGCCAGCGTCCGCTCCAAATCCACCCTTGCCTCTGCCGATAGCGCCACCGGCGCAGTCACCTCAACCGGCATCTCGCCAACACGCCCGCGCCGCGCCAGATACTTACGCCAAACGTTGCGCGCGATCGCGACCAAATACCCACGCGCCGTCGCCGAGCGTACCTCCTGTTCCGAGACAATCGCCCGGTAGAATGTTTCGGCCGTCAATTCCTCGGCGAGCAAGGAATCGCGCGACCACGCCAACAAGCACCGATAAACCGCCGGAGCGTGCTCTTCGTAGATTTCTCCGAACGTCATCGTCACTCCACAATATCCGCCACGCGCCTTTTTGTTACCGTAAATTCGATGACCCGCCGCAAAATGATCGCCTCGACCTCCACCGCCGCCGCGCTACAAGCCCAATCCAAGGCTGCCCGCCAATACATCTTCATGCGCAAGATCTTCCTGCGCAACAGCGCCGACGGCCAGGCCGCGCGCACCTCCGAGTTCCTCGAAAAAGCCACGCTCCCCGCGCTACAGCGAGTAGGTGCCAACGGCATCGGGATGTTCGCTTCGGCGCTGGCCGCCGAGACTCCTTACTTCCTGGTCATCGCTGCGTTTCCATCGCTCGCCGCGATCGAAACCGCGATGGCCAAAATCGCTGCCGACAAGGTCTACGCCGCGGCGCAGAAGGCTTTCAATGAAAAGCCGGGGCTTGGCTACGTTCGCTACGAAACATCGGTGCTGCTCAGCTTCGGCGGCTTCCCACAGATCGTCACGCCCGCGCCGGGCAAGACGCCGCGCACGTTTGAGCTGCGTACTTACGAAAGCGACGACGCCACTTCGCTCGGAGAAAAGATCCGCATGTTCAACGAAGGCGAAATCGCGATCTTCAAAAAGACCGGCCTTGAACCCGTGTTCTTCGGCGAGACCGTTTTCGGCCAGAAACAACCGAATCTGACCTACATGCTCTGGTTCGATTCGCTGGCCGCGCGAGAGGCCAATTGGGCGAAGTTCATCGGCAGTCCGGAGTGGCAGAAGCTGCGCGTAACGCCCGGCTGGTCCGATGCGGAAATCGTGTCGAACATCTCGACGGCGTTCCTGCGCCCGCTGCCCTTTTCGCCGATCCGCTAGAGCGTCACTTTGTGTGGGCCGGTAATTCGTCCGCTAACGTTCAGGTAGAGCAGGCACTCGCCTTTCAGCGGTGCTCCTGGCCAAGCGGCCGCCAGATCAATCTTACCGGCCACGAACTTCGCGCCGTCTTTCACCGGCAGCACGAGCCGGATCGACTGCTGATGCTGCTCGTCAAGCTGCACAACAATCACCGTAACCGGCACGGCCTCGCCACCTTCAGTGGACTTGCGCCGTAGCGCGCCATCGAGCGAGGCCTCGGCGGTGACCACCGCCGCGCCCGACAGACCCTCCGCGCCCTTCGGCTCGGC
>Ga0194122_10005043_pt1 | contig 12481 bp, 10 predicted proteins | sample TA2MahCa10mmetaG_FD_155487 | JGI IMG/M metagenome (GOLD analysis project Ga0194122, IMG submission 155487) | Freshwater microbial communities from Lake Tanganyika, Tanzania - TA2015021 Mahale Deep Cast 10m | ecosystem: Environmental > Aquatic > Freshwater > Lake | place: Tanzania: Lake...
CCTTCGCCGCCGATCTGGGCCAGGGTGATGAGCTCGAGCCGATTCGACGCAAGGCCCTCGATTCCGGGGCCAGCCAGTCGATCGTGGGCGACCTGATCGAGCCCTTCATCACCGAATTTGCCTTCCCAGCGATCCGTGCCAATGCCCTCTACGAAGGGCGCTACCCCCTGAGCACCGCCCTGGCGCGGCCGCTGATCGCCCGCCGTCTGGTGGAGATCGCCCGCGAGGTGGGTGCCGATGCTGTCGCCCATGGCTGCACGGGTAAGGGCAACGACCAGGTGCGCTTCGACGTGGCGATCGGTGCCTTGGCGCCCGATCTCAAGGTGCTGGCCCCGGCGCGCGAGTGGGGCATGAGCCGCGAGGAAACGATTGCCTATGGCGAGCGCTGCGGCATTCCTTCACCGGTGAGCAAGACGTCGCCCTATTCGATCGATCTCAACTTGTTGGGACGCTCGATCGAAGCAGGTCCCCTGGAGGATCCCAATGTGGAGCCCCCCGAAGAGATCTATGCCCTGACCGTGAGCGTCGCTGCGGCTCCCGATCAGCCCCAGGTGGTGGAGATCGGTTTTGAACACGGCTACCCCGTGAGTATCGATGGGGTGCGGCTCGATCCGGTCAGCCTGATCCGCCGCGCCAATGCCCTGGCCGGAGCACATGGCTTCGGCCGGCTCGACATGATCGAAAACCGTGTGGTCGGCATCAAGAGCCGCGAGATCTACGAAACCCCGGGGCTGTTGCTGTTGATCAAGGCCCACCAGGAGCTCGAAAGCCTGACCCTGGCGGCCGATGTGCTGCGCAGCAAGCGACAGCTTGAGCAGCAGTGGGCCGATCTGGTGTACCAGGGCCTTTGGTTCGGGCCGCTCAAGGACGCGATCGACGGCTTCATCGAACGCACCCAGAGCAGCGTCAATGGCAGCGTCAAGGTCAAACTGCACAAAGGCAATGCCACCGTCGTGGGCCGCAGCTCAGCCGCTGACAGCCTCTACGTCGATGCGATGGCGACCTACGACCGGGGTGATCAGTTCGATCACCGCGCTGCAGAGGGCTTCATTTATGTGTGGGGCCTGCCGACGCGGCTGTGGGCGGCGCGTCATCGCCATCGCTGACGGTCGGATCAACCACAGCCCGCAGGCGGCGACCGGGTAGGGCCAGCAAGCGGCGCTGGCCCTGTGGCTGCTCAGCACCGCGCAATGCCTTGAGCTGCTGACGCAGCGCAGCGTTGTCATGGAGCAACTGCTGCTGTTGCTCGAGCAACGGTTGCAGCCGCTGTTTGAATTTGGCCTCAAACATGCCGGGAAGCTCCTCCAGGAGCTTTTCCATTTCGGCAATGCGAGCCCGGGTCTGTGCCAGAAGTTCCAGCCGGGGGTCCGCTTCCATGGGCGGACCTTACAGCCAATGGCTCAGCGGTTCAATCGTCGCTGAGCCACAGCTGGCCTTGATCTGAACAGCAGATCAGGCGTTGGCGGGCTCCATCGGAGCCGCTTCGCTGTTCACCGTGGGCAGGGCCCGGGGTGCAGGCATGGGGCCGTCCTGCTTGACCGTGAGGTAGCGGATCACGTCTTCGGAGAGACGCATGGCGCGCTCGAGAACCGACACCTGCTGGCCGTCACCGTTGTGGTTGAGCTGCACATAGATGCCTTCGCGGTGCTTCGCGATCGAATAGGCCAGGCGGCGCTTGCCGCGCATCTGGCAATCGAGCACCTCTGCGCCTGCCTCGGTGATCACATCGCGGTACTTGGCGATATGGGTTTCAACCTCCTCTTCCGGAATGTCCGGACGAAGGATGTACATGGTTTCGTAATAGGGCTGCGTCATGGTCGCCTCAGGAACAGGGCAGTGGCCGGCGGTGGATCCCACCAGCGACGGATCAACCAACCTATCAGTCAGTAGAGCTGCATCCGCACGGCCTCTGAGACCGTGGGGATGTCAGCTTCCTTGCCCCGCAGGCTTTCGATCACGCCGAACAGCACCAGCAGCAGCGCCCCCAGGAACACGGTGTTGCTGAGGGTGCGCAGGGCAAAGCCCGCCCCCAGCGGTGCGAGCAGCACGCTGAACACCAGCGACAGCAGCACTAGCACGATGTCGAGCAGGATCGCCTGCAGCACGCTGAAGCGAATCAGATACGGCACCCGGCTGTTGCGCACCACAGCCAGGAACAGCACCAGAAACAGCACAAAACTGCCGAACGGCACCACCTGCTGCAGCAGGGCCACCGGCAGTGCCGGCGCGCTCAACCACTGCAGCGCTGGCCACAGGCCAAACAGCGAACGGCCAAACGGAATGGCGTCGCTCCACGGCAGCAGGTAGGCAGCGGCGGCGAGCAGGCGCTGCCAGATCGGCGGTGCAGTCATGGCAGCAGGCTATGGCAGTTGCTCGAGCAGTGCTTGGCGCATGAGCGCGACCGGTACATCGTCGCGGCGGCTCCACAGGCGCAGGGCGGCAGCCCCCTGTTCGACCAGCATGTCGACGCCGTCGATGCAGCGGCAGTTGCGCGCTGCGGCCTGGCGCAGCAGCTGGGTGGGCCTTGGCGTGTAAATGATGTCGTAGACCGTGGTCTCTGATTGGAGCGCTGCCAGTTCAGCGGCGTTCAGGGGGCAGGCGAGCTCAGCCTCGGGCTGGCTGGCGGAGACCATCCCCACGGGGGTGGTGTTGACCACCAGATCGGCGTGCTCCACGGCCGAACCCAGGGCCGACATGAACCCGTCGGCGGGGGTCCAGCTCAGGGCCTGCAGCTGGGGTGCCCAGCTCTGGCAGTCGCCCACGAAACGGCCGCGGGCTTCAGCCCGCCGGCCCGCCAGCTGGATGCTGGTGAAGCCCAGCTCCACCAGGCCGGCCACCACGGCCCGGGCGCTGCCGCCGCAGCCCAGCACCACCGCCCGCTTGCCCGTCCAATCGCTGTCCTGGCGGCGCAAGGGCGCGCAGAAGCCTTCGACGTCGGTGTTGGTGCCATGCCAGCCGCCGCCCTCCAGCGGTACCAGCACGTTCACGGCCCCCAGCCTCTCGGCCAGCGGGCTGAGGCTGCGGCACAGGCCTGCGACGTTGTGCTTGTGGGGAATGGTGACGTTGAGGCCGCGGCAACCCAGGGCGTCCAGTGCGCTCACCACCGCGGGCAGCTGATCGGCCGGCGTGGGCAGGGCCAGAAACACCCAGTCGAGCCCCATGGCGGCCAGGGCGGCGTTCTGCATCACCGGTGACAGCGAATGCCGCACCGGGTCGCCCAGCACGCCCACGATGGCGGTGCTGCCGCTGATCAGGGTTGGGGCGTTCACGGGCGGTGCGCTCACGGTTCGGCAACCACACCTAGCCCCAGCAGGGCCTGGCTGATGAGGATGCTCGCAGTCTGCATTCATCACCCGCGGAGGTGGAGTCCCATGGGCAAGGTTGTCGGTATTGATCTCGGAACCACCAACAGCTGCGTGGCTGTCATGGAGGGCGGCAAGCCCACCGTGATTGCCAACGCCGAGGGCTTCCGCACCACCCCGTCGGTGGTCGCTTACACCAAGAACCAGGATCAGCTGGTGGGTCAGATCGCCAAGCGCCAGGCGGTGATGAACCCCGAGAACACCTTTTATTCGGTGAAGCGCTTCATCGGCCGCCGCGTTGACGAGGTCAACGAGGAGTCCAAGGAAGTGAGCTATGGCGTTGAGAAAGCTGGCGCCAACGTCAAGGTCAAGTGCCCGGTGCTGAGCAAGCAGTTCGCCCCCGAGGAGGTGAGCGCCCAGGTGCTGCGCAAGCTGGCCGAAGACGCCGGCAAGTATCTCGGTGAGACCGTCACCCAGGCGGTGATCACCGTCCCGGCCTACTTCAACGACTCCCAGCGCCAGGCCACCAAGGACGCCGGCAAGATCGCCGGCCTTGAGGTGCTGCGCATCATCAACGAGCCCACCGCGGCGGCCCTGGCCTACGGCCTCGACAAGAAGAGCAACGAGCGCATCCTGGTGTTCGACCTGGGCGGCGGCACCTTCGACGTGTCGGTGCTTGAGGTGGGCGACGGCGTGTTTGAAGTGCTCTCCACCAGCGGTGACACCCACCTGGGCGGCGACGACTTCGACAAGGTGATCGTCGATCACCTGGCCGACAGCTTCAAGGCCAACGAGGGCATCGACCTGCGCGCCGACAAGCAGGCGCTGCAGCGCCTCACCGAGGCTGCCGAGAAAGCCAAGATCGAGCTCTCCAGCGCCACCCAGAGCGAGATCAACCTGCCGTTCATCACGGCCACCCCCGAGGGCCCCAAGCACCTCGATCTGACCCTGACCCGCGCCAAGTTCGAGGAGCTGGCCAGCAAGCTGATCGACCGCTGCCGCGTGCCGGTGGAGCAGGCGCTCAAGGACGCCAAGCTCAGCTCCTCTGAGCTCGACGAGATCGTGATGGTGGGCGGTTCGACCCGCATTCCTGCGGTGCTCGAGCTGGTCAAGCGAACCACCGGCAAGGACCCCAACCAGACCGTCAACCCCGATGAGGTGGTGGCCGTGGGTGCCGCCATTCAGGGCGGCGTGCTGGCCGGTGAGGTCAAGGACATCCTTCTGCTCGACGTCACCCCGCTGTCGCTGGGTGTGGAGACCCTGGGCGGCGTGATGACCAAGATGATTCCGCGCAACACCACGATTCCCACCAAGAAGTCGGAGACCTATTCGACCGCGGTCGATGGTCAGACCAACGTGGAGATCCACGTGCTGCAGGGCGAGCGCGAGATGGCCAGCGACAACAAGTCGCTGGGTACCTTCAGGCTCGACGGCATCCCCCCGGCCCCCCGTGGTGTGCCCCAGATCGAAGTCACCTTCGACATCGACGCCAACGGCATCTTGAGCGTCACCGCCAAGGACAAGGGCAGCGGCAAGGAGCAGAGCATCTCGATCACCGGGGCCTCGACCCTCAGCGAGACCGAGGTCGAGAAGATGGTCAAGGACGCCGAGTCCAACGCCGCCGTTGACAAGGAGAAGCGCGAGAAGATCGACCTGAAGAATCAGGCCGAAACCCTCGTGTACCAGGCCGACAAGCAGCTTGGTGAGCTGGGCGACAAGGTGGGCGCCGAAGACAAGGCCAAGGTGGAGGCCTCGTCGGCCAAGCTCAAGGAGGCGATCGAGAAAGAGGACTTCGACACCATGAAGTCCGAGCTCGAGACCCTGCAGCAGGCCCTCTATGCCGCTGGTGCTGCTGTGTATCAGCAGGCCGGTGCGGCCGGTGGTGCCACCCCGGGTGGCAATGGTGAAGGCGCCGCCGCTGCTGGCAGCAGCAGCGGTGCCGACGATGTCATCGACGCCGAGTTCACCGAGAGCAAATAACGCCTAACGCAAAGCCCCCGTTCAGGGGGCTTTGTCGTTGGTGGCGGTGGCGCGCTCAAGCGGCTCGATGGCAGCCTTTTTTGGTTGTCTTTGGCTTTGTGACCATGGTCATGACCATGGTCTGATCCGCGCAGGGTTCAGGGACCGACGCTCGTTAGGGCTTGGCGGGCCTGTTGCAGAACTGGCGCCGGCAGGCTGATGTAGCCCAGCTCCGGCGCTTCGGCTTGCGCCTGTTCACTCAGCGCGTAGCCAAAGGCTTTTTGCAGCGCCGGCAGTTTGGCGCCATTGCCACTCTTGTACAGCAGCACCCAGGTGAAGGTGACAATCGGGTAGCCGGCGCTGGGGTTGGGGTCGCTGCCGGTCAGGTCGGGGCCCAGGTTGATGCTGGCCAGGGCGCGACTGGCGCTGGCGGCATCGGGTGAGGCGAGTTGTCCGCCGCGGTTGGCAATCGCTGCGGCCTGCAGGGGCCCACGCACATAGGAGGCTTCGACGTAGCCGATTGCCCCTTTGGTTTGCAGCAGGTTGGCGGCGATGCCTTCGTTGCCCTTGGCGCCAATGCCCGTGGGCCAGTTCACCGATTTGCCGCTGCCGGGGCCTTGGGCCCAGCTGGGGCTGAAGGCCGACAGTGAACGGGTGAAGTTGTAGGTGGTGCCCGATCCGTCGGAGCGGAACACCACCTGCACCTTCTGATCAGCGCAGCCGAGCTGCTTGAAGTTGGTGATCTTGCCCAGAAACACATCGACCAGTTGGGCCTGGCTCAGCTTGAGGGTGCATCCCGGCAGGTTGTAGGCCACGGCGATGGCGCCGGCGGTCAGCGGCAACTGCACCACGCCACGCTGGCTTGCCTTGATGTCATCGGCTTTCAGCGGCGCATCACTGGCGCCGAAGTCGACCGTGCCCGCCAGAAACTGGCGTACACCTGCGCCGGATCCGACCGACTGGTAGTTGACGCGCACTCCCTGGCCTGCCAGATCGCTGAACCAGCGCTGGTAGATGCCCGCCGGAAAGCTGGCGCCGGCACCTTGCAGCGAGGCAGACGGTCCCCCGCAGGCCGCTAGCGCCAGCAGCCCAGCAGTGCTGCCCAGAGCCAGAGCAGCTTTGGCCAGAGCAGGGCTGGTTGTGGTAATCGATCGGCGGGCAGCGGGTAGCGCCATGAGGTGGGGACCGGTTTCCGCAGGTTAGGGGTCCGTTAAGGCCATGCCATCCAGTCTCTGCCTTCAGCCCGTTTCAACCTGTGCGCTGATCCATTCGGCGGTGGCGGGTGCCAGCAACAGGCCATTGCGGTAGTGACCTGCTGCCAGCAGCAGTCCTGGAGCCAACTGCTCCAGCCAGGGTGCCGGGCGGCCCTGGGGTCGCAGGCGCAGACCCTGCCATTGCCGCAGCCTCTGGCTCTGCTGCAACCAGCCCGGCGCCTGGCCGTTGAGGCTGGCCATGGTCTCGAGGGCAGCGGCGCCGGCTTGGTGACCAGGCTCAAGGGTGGCTCCCAGCCACAGCCGGCCGTCGGGCCTGGGCACCAGGTTGATGCCCTGCCAAACGGCCGCGGCAGGCCAGTTGGGGCTCCAGCTCCAGGCCGGCTGCCGCGGGGCATGACCCAGCTCTAGGGCCTGACCGAGCACCGGCTCCAGCGGGGCGGCCATGCCCAGCGACCGCAGCAGGGTTGGCGTGCCGGCGCCGGCGCAGATCACCACCACAGGGCTGCTCAGGTCGCTGCCATCGCGCAAGTGCACGCGCCACTGACCATCGCCCTGGGCCTGCAGCGCCGTTGCGGCTTCGCGGTGCAGCTGCGTGCCGAGCCGCTCCAGCTCGACCCGTAGCGCCTGCAGCACCGGCTGCGGGTCGAGCTGAGCATCGGCTGGCGACCACAGTGCCCCCAGCGCCGGGGGCAGCAGCGGTTGCAGGGTGGTCAGGCGTTCAGCCGGCCACAACTCCAGCGGAAGCCCCATGGCCTGCCGCTCCCGCACCAGGAGCTGCTGACGCTGCAGTTCTTCGGGGCTGCTGGCCAGCAGCAGCAGGCCGCGCCTGAGCTCAACCGGATGGCCCTGGGCCTGCAGTTGCGCGATCCATTGCTCCCACAAGGCAAGGCTGCGTTGGCGCAGGCGCCAGGACCGGCCACTGGCGCGGTGAAACACCTGCGCCATCAGCACCCCCAGGGCCGCCATGCTGCCGGCCCTGGGGTCATGCCCAGCAGGATCAGGATCGACCAGGCTGACCTGGTGCCCCCGCTGCTGCAGGTGCCAGGCGGCGCTGCGGCCGATGATGCCGCCTCCGATGATCAGGACCTGGCGGCTGGTGGTGCTGCTCAGGATCAGGTCTGCTTGAGATCTTCCTGAACCTGGGCGGGCAGCATCTGGGCATAGAGGCCGAAGCCGCTGGCGACCTTGATGTAGCCCTTGCGCAATTTGTCGGCGTCCTGAAGGACGGCGGCCTCATCGAGCTGGGCGAGAGCCGTTTTGAGGTTGTTGGCCCGTTGGGAGGCTTCGGCACGGTCGGCGGGCAGCAGATGCTCGTTGATCACGTACATCTGACGACCCACCTCCTGCATCGGCCCGCGAATCAGGTTGCGGGTGAAGGTCCAGTCCTTCTCGTTGACCAGCGCCGCGAGTTCAGGCAGGCGGTCGCGAGCAGCCAGAAAGCCTTCAGCCTGGCGCTCAATGATGGCGATGTCAGCGGCGCTGAGCACCGGGGTTTTGGCCTTGGCCTCGCCACAGGCGGTGAGCCCGAAGCACAGCACAGCCCCGACCAGCAGAAGGGCCAGGCGGCGCAGCTGCTGCAGCACGGTGGTCGAAACGGCGGTCATGGTCAACGGGGGTTGGGTCGCGCGTGGGCGTGACTGTATCGGCCCCTGGGCTGGTTGCTGACGCTCTGTAGCCGCTTGCAATCACGCCAGCTCTCGCCGCACGGCGCCTCAGGTGCTACGCATGCAGTTGCGGTGGACCTGTGGCATGAGCACCCCTACGGCGATCCTGCAGCTGATCTGTCCTGATCGCCCCGGGCTGGTCAGCGAGCTGTCGGGCTGGGTGGCGGCCAACGGCGGCAACATCCGCCACGCCGATCACCACACCGACGTCGGCGCGGGCCTGTTTTTGAGCCGCATCGAGTGGTTGCTGGAGGGTTTTGGCCTGCCGCGGCAGGCGATCACACCAGCGGTAGCGGCGCTGGCCGAGCGCCTCGGGGGCGAGGGTCAGGTGCACTTCTCTGACGTGCCACCGCGGGTGGCCATCTTTGTGAGCAAGCAGGCCCACTGCCTGCTGGACCTGTTGTGGCGCACCAAGGCGGGCGAGCTACCCATGCAGGTGCCGCTGGTGATCAGCAATCACAGCGATCTGCAGGTTGAGGCAGAAGCTTTTGGTGCGCAGTTCGAGTATTTGCCGATTGATCAGGCAACCAAGGCTCAGGTCGAAGCGCGGCAGCTGCAGCTGCTGGCCGAGCACCGCATCGAGCTGGTGGTGCTGGCCAAATACATGCAGGTGCTCAGCGGTGATTTTCTGAAGGGCTTCCAGAGCGGCGGCCCCCAGGACCACCGGGTGATCAACATTCACCACTCGTTTCTGCCGGCCTTCAAGGGTGCCCAGCCGTACCACCGCGCCTGGGAGCGTGGGGTGAAGTTGATCGGCGCCACGGCGCACTACGTCACCGAAGATCTCGATGACGGGCCGATCATTCAGCAGAGCACCGTGGCGGTGAGCCATCGCGATGAGATTGATGACCTCATTCGCAAGGGGCGCGACTGTGAGCGTCTGGCCCTGGCACGGGCTCTGCGGCTGCACCTGCGCCGTGAGGTGATGGTTTACCGCGGGCGCACGGCCGTGTTCGATTAGGCCAGGGCCTCGCCCCGGTGTCTGGCCAGCGTCGCCGGCGGTAGGGGTCCCTGCAGGTGCTGCCACGGCAGCACCTGCTCGCTGCTCCAGCAGCTGTGAATGACCTCCTCCCAAGGGGGCGGGAGCTGGGCTTGCCAGATGCGGGACACCTGGGTGCTCAGGCTGGCTGCCTCGCCCTTGAGCACGGCCTTGTAGGCGCGCTTCCAGCCCCCCAGGCTCTCGTGCTGACCGCGGGCGGCAGCGATCACCGGGGCCAGGCGCCGGTCGCTGCGGGACAGCAGCGCCTGGATCACGCTCCAGCCATAGCTCTCGGGCCGCAACTCAATGCCCTTGGGTTTGAGCCGCTTGGCCAGCAGCTTGAGGCGCTGTTCGGCTTCGGGGCGCACCCCTTCCCACTGGAAGGGGGTGTGGGCCTTGGGCACAAAGGTGCTCACCCCCAGGCTCAGGCGCAGGCCGGGAGTGGCTTTCTTGATGGCCAGCAGCAGATCGGCGGTGGCCTCCACATCGGCCTGCTCTTCAGTGGGCAGGCCGACCATGCCGTAGAGCTTGAGAGCGCTCAGGCCCCCATCTTTGGCGTAGCGGGCGGCGGCGAAGATCTCGCCTGTGTCGAGTTTTTTGTTGACCACGCGGCGCATGCGCTCGCTGCCGCTCTCGATCGCGATCGTCAGTGATTTGCTGCCGCGCTTGGCCAGGATGCGGCCCAGCTCGGGGGTCACGGTGGCGGCGCGCACCGAGCTGACGCTCACCCGGGTGCCCTCAAAGCGGTCTTGGTCCAACCACTGCAGCAGCTCAGCGAACTGGGGGTGCTGGGTGACCGACGCCCCCAGCAGGCCCAGGCGTTGGGTGGCGGCCAGCCCCTTCTCGACCGCCGGGATCAGCCCGTCGTCCAGCGACGGGGTGCGAAACGGCAGGGTCAGGTAACTGGCCAAACAGAAGCGGCAGAGCTCCGGGCAGCTGCGCACCACCTCCACCATGTGGATGCTGGGCCAGGCCGCCTCGGGGGTGATCACCATGGAGTGACTCAGGGTGTTGCCGCGCCAGGTCTGCTTGGCGATGGTGGCCGGGATGCCCGGCTCGAGCGGTTCCACCGCGAGCAGCTGGCCTTCGGCGCTGTAGCGGGGTGCATAGAGGCCGGGCACGTAGACCCCGTCCACCTGGGCCAGCTGCCGCAGCCGCTGCTCTCGCGGGGCGCCGCGGCAGGCCTGCAGCGCGTCGATGAACGCTGGCAGCAGCAGCTCGCCATCGCCCAGCAGCACCGCATCCAAAAACGGCGCCAAGGGTTCGGGGTTGGCGGTCAGCACCGGCCCGCCGCCAAACACGATCGGGTCATCGTCGCCCCGCTCGGCCGCCCAGATGGGGATGCGTTGCTGCTCCAGCAGATCGAGCAGCACCGGGCCGTCGAGCTCCCAGCTCAGCGACAGGCCAAACAGGTCGAGGTCGCGGTGGGGCGCATCACCCTGGTCGGTGAACAGGCGCCGCACGTCGACATCGGCGCGCTGGGCCAGGGTGGCCCACACCACCTGGTAGCCCAGGCTGGTGATGCCCACGCTGTAGCTGCTGGGGAAGGCCAGCACCGCCCGCAGCGCCCCGGCTACGGCCACGGCGGGCTCAAACAGCAGGGTTTCCTGGTTCAGGGCTGGCGCATCAGCAGGGCTGAGTCCAGCGTGTCACCTGGTCACACCCCCGCCAGCACCTGGGCCTCCTCTGCGGCACTCACCACCCGTCCGCTGTCCTCAAAGCCGTCGATCTGATCGAAGTTGAGGTAGCGGTAGAGCTCGGCGCCGAAGGGGTCGATCTTCTCGGCGGCGATGGCCAGGTACTCGTCTTTGGAGGGGATGCGGCCCAGCTGGGCGCACACCGCCGCCAGCTCGGCGCTACCCAGGTACACCTGGGCGCCGTTGCCGAGGCGGTTGTTGAAGTTGCGGGTGCTGGTGGAGAACACGGTGGTGTTGTCCTCCACCCGGGCCTGGTTGCCCATGCACAGCGAACAGCCGGGCAGTTCCATGCGCGAACCGGCCGCCTCAAAGGTGGCGTAATAGCCCTCTTCTTTCAGCTTCTCCTCATCCATGCGGGTGGGCGGGCACACCCACAGGCGGGCGGCGTTTTCCCCCTGGCCCTTGAGCACGTTGGCGGCGGCGCGGTAGTGGCCGATGTTGGTCATGCAGCTGCCGATGAACACCTCATCGATCGGCTTGCCGGCCTCTTCGCTGAGCAGCTTGACGTTGTCGGGGTCATTGGGGCAGGCCAGGATCGGTTCGGTGATCTGATCGAGGTCGATCTCGATCACGGCGGCGTATTCGGCATCGGCGTCGGCCTCCAGCAGCACCGGGTTCGCCAGCCAGGCCTCCATGGCCTTGATGCGGCGCGCCAGGGTGCGGGCGTCGCCATAGCCGCGGGCGATCATGTTTTTCAGCAGCGCCACGTTGCTGCGCAGGTATTCGCTGACGGTCTCCACCGAGAGCTTGATCGTGCTGCCGGCGCAGCTGCGCTCGGCGGTGGCGTCGGTCAGTTCAAAGGCCTGCTCGAGCTTGAGATCGGGCAGCCCCTCGATCTCCATGATGCGGCCGTTGAACACGTTCTGCTTGCCCTCCTTGGCCACCGTCAGCAGGCCCTGCTGGATCGCCACATAGGGAATGGCATTGACCACATCGCGCAGGGTGACGCCCGGTTGCAGCGAGCCTGAAAACTTCACCAGCACCGATTCGGGCATGTCCAGCGGCATGGCGCCGATGGCGGCGGCAAAGGCCACCAGGCCCGAGCCGGCCGGGAAGCTGATGCCCAGGGGGAAGCGGGTGTGGCTGTCGCCACCGGTGCCCACGGTGTCGGGCAGCAGCATGCGGTTCAGCCAGCTGTGGATGATCCCATCGCCTGGGCGCAGGGCCACGCCGCCCCGGCTGCTGATGAACTCAGGCAGCTCGGCGTGGGTCTTGAGGTCGACCGGCTTGGGATAGGCGGCGGTGTGGCAGAAGCTCTGCATCACCAGATCCGCCGAGAAGCCCAGGCAGGCCAGCTCCTTCATCTCGTCGCGGGTCATCGGCCCGGTGGTGTCCTGGCTGCCCACCGTGGTCATCAGCGGTTCGCAGCTGGTGCCCGGGCGCACGCCCGCCAGGCCGCAGGCCTTGCCGACCATCTTTTGGGCCAGGGTGTAGCCCTTGCCGGTGTCGGCCGGCGCCACCGGGCGAATGAACAGCTCCGATGGGGCCAGTCCCAGCTGGGCGCGCACCTTGTCGGTGAGCGAGCGGCCGATCAACAGGGGGATGCGGCCGCCGGCGCGCACCTCGTCGGTGATGGTGCTGGGTTTGAGCTCAAAGCGGGCGACGACCGTGCCGGCATCGGGCTCGCCAGCGGCGCGCTCGATCGTGCCGGCGTAGGGGCGGATCG
>Ga0194122_10005053_pt1 | contig 12464 bp, 10 predicted proteins | sample TA2MahCa10mmetaG_FD_155487 | JGI IMG/M metagenome (GOLD analysis project Ga0194122, IMG submission 155487) | Freshwater microbial communities from Lake Tanganyika, Tanzania - TA2015021 Mahale Deep Cast 10m | ecosystem: Environmental > Aquatic > Freshwater > Lake | place: Tanzania: Lake...
GTACAGCAGGGGGGCGTTGAACAGGGGGCTATCGATGAGATCGAGGATCCCACCGATCCCTGGGAATAGTCGCCCGGAGTCCTTGACCCCGGCCTCGCGTTTGAATGCCGATTCAATGAGGTCCCCTATCACCGCTCCCACGCTGAGAATCAGCCCTGCGGTGATGGCATGGCCGAGGGTCAATCCCTTGAGACGGCTGCCAGCGAGGTGGGCCAGTCCGACCGAGGCGCCGGTCGACACCAGCAGCGCCCCGGCGAACCCTTCCCAGGTCTTCCCGGGACTGATCCGGGGGATCATCTTGTGTCGACCACACAGGGAGCCGACGCAGTAGGCACCGACGTCGCTGAACTTGGTGACGATCAGCAGGTAGAGCACGTAGAAGCGTCCATCGATTCCGGTCAGGTAGTTGATCTTCTGGATGAAATTGAGCAGCCACGGCACGTACATCAGTCCCATGAGGGTGGTGGCGATGCCGGCGAAGCCCTGCGCGTTGTGGGCATCGAAGAGTTGGCGGAGGCACAGGCCCAGGACGAACAGCACCAGGACCCCGGTCTCGAAGTCGTTGGGTTTGGCGGCGAGGAGCTGGTAGTCCTTGGCGTGGGTGACGTAGTAGTGGGTGCTCGACATCAGGGCGATGCCGGCGAGGAGTCCCCACCACTTGAAGCACTTGAGCCCCCGCCGTTCGATCAGTCCGTAGAACTCCCAGAGTCCGGCCCCTGCCAGGATCAACATCAACAGCAGGAAGACCGCGTTGGCGACGATCGGGTTGGTCGAGAAGATCGCGGTCAGGACGATCGCCCAGAGCACCATGGTGCTGCCCAGCCGCCGCACGAAGACCTGTCCCTTTGAGAGGGACGGGGCGATGGTGGACGGACCGGGGGACATGGCGTCGGAGGTCTCCCGTCCCGCACCGATGCGGCTGGGACGGATGTCTGGAGACCGTGGACCTAGGATCGACCGAGGATCCGCCGTGTGGCGAGCGGCAACTGGTTGAGGTCGATCAGGGTCAGGAAGTCGATGGTCTTGAATTCCCGGTCGATCGCCGGTGCCCCGCAGATCTTGGCTCCAAAGGACAGGTACGCCCTCAGCAGCTTCGGGATCTTGGGAGGGTTTTCGGCGATCGAGTCGAGGGGGCAGACGTATTCCGGCCGTGGGGAGGTCCGGAATGCCGGCTCCACGAGATGGTCCCGGGACAGGTCCTGGAACGCCGCCGTCCCGACCGCCGGGTCCTGGCTGGTCAAGGAACTGCAGCCCACCAGGTAGCGGGCGCCTGCATTCCGGGCGTAGTCGGAGATGCCCTGCCAGAGGAGTCCGATGACCGGGAGGCTCCGGTGGTCGACATGGACGCATGCCCGTCCGAGCTCAACGATCTGATCCTGGACGGCCCGGAACGGGGCGAAGTCGAACTCCTGTTCCGAGTAGAAGCCGCGATTCCTGGCGGCCACCTCGCCGGTCTGGAGACGGTAGGTTCCGACCACCTCGCCGGTCTCCTTGTTCTCCACGAGAAGATGGTCGCAGATCGCGTCGAATGGATCCTCGTCCCGCAGCGTGGAATAGGAACTCTCGAGGCCCTCATTCAGTTCGAGGTTGAAGACGAAGAACCGCAGCGTCTGGGCGGCTCTGAGGTCCTCGGGTGAGGCAGCGAGGCGGAGACGGTAGGGGATGTCGGAAGAGGCCCGTGCGAGCATCCGCGAGCCGAGTTCGACCCGATCCGATCCCTCTGCTGCAGTGTTGGGTTCCGTCATGGGAGTCCTCACTGTTCCCAAGGATGGTTGAAACAGGACGTTTCCGGAGGCAAGCCCCGGGTCTCTGTGTTTCCGCGTTGTTTCAGACGGAGGATCAGGAGGCGAGGGCGCCTTCGGCGGTGCCGGCCGAGCCGGATTTTTCCTGGGAGAAGATCAGCTTCTTGCCGTCCGAGGTGACCTGGACGGGTTCTCCCTCGATGAGGGTTCCCCGGAGGATCTCCTCGGCCAACGGATCCTCGAGCTCGCGCTCGACCGCCCGGCGCATGGGACGGGCGCCGTATTGCGGGTCGAAGCCCTTGCCGATCAGGAAGTCCTTGGCCGGGGCATCCAGCACCACGTTCACGTTCCGACGCGAGATCCGCTCGAGGACCTTCTTGATCTCGAGCTCGAGGATCTCGACGAGTTCGGGTTTCCCAAGGGTCCGGAACACGATGATGTCGTCGAGACGGTTCAGGAACTCCGGACGGAAGAACTTCTTCGCCTCATCCAGAGTCTTGCTGCGCATGGTGTCGTAGTCGGTGACGTCGCTCGACTTGCCGAATCCGATGACGTTGCTCTTGCGGAGGACGTCGGACCCCACGTTGGAGGTCAGCAGGATGATCGTGTTCCTGAAGTCCACGGCGCGCCCGAGGGAGTCGGTCAGCTTCCCCTCCTCCAGGATCTGGAGAAGCATGTTCGTGACGTCGGGATGGGCCTTCTCGATCTCGTCGAAGAGCACCACGGAATACGGCTGGCGGCGGACCTTCTCGGTGAGCTGGCCTCCCTCCTCGTAGCCGACGTAGCCAGGGGGGGATCCAATGAGGCGGCTGACGGTGAACTTCTCCATGTACTCGCTCATGTCGAGCTGGATGAAGCTCTGGGCGGACCCGAACATCTGTTCGGCGAGGGTGCGGGCCAGGAGGGTTTTTCCGACGCCGGTGGGCCCGAGCAGGGCGAAGCAGCCGATGGGACGCTTGGGATCCTTGAGATCAGCCCGGGCCCGCCGGAGCGACTTGGCGAGGGCCGTCACGGCGTCCTTCTGCCCGATCACGATCTTTCCGAGCTCGATCTCGACGTTGAGTAGCTTCTGGGTCTCGGTCTGGCCCATGCGCTGGAGCGGGATGCCGGTCCACTTTGCGACGACCTGCAGGATGTCGTCCTCAGTGACACGGACGCGGCGCTCCTCCTTGTGGGTCTTCCACTCGGCCAGGATGCGTTCGAGGTTCTCCTTCGTGGCCTTCTCCTTGTCGCGCAGCTGGGCCGCACCCTCGAAGTCCTGGTCCTTGATGGCCTGTTCCTTCTGCTGCCGGAGGCGCTCGATCTCGGCCTCGATGTCCTTGACGTCGGGCGGACGCTGCATGGCCCCGATCCGAGCCTTGGCGCCGGCCTCGTCCATGACGTCGATCGCCTTGTCCGGGAGAAACCGGGCGGTGATGTAGCGGTCGGACAGCTGCACGCAGGCCCGGATGGCCTCGGGGTCGAACTCCGCCTTGTGGTGTTCCTCGTACTTGGGCTTGAGGCCGGTGAGGATGGTGATGGCGTCCTCCACGTTGGGCGGTTCGACCTTGACGGTCTGGAATCGGCGCTCGAGGGCGGAGTCCTTCTCGATGTACTTCCGGTACTCGTTGAGGGTGGTGGCGCCGACGATCTGCATCTCTCCACGGCTCAGGGCCGGCTTGAAGATGTTGGAGGCGTCCATGGTGCCCTCGGCCGATCCGGCGCCGACGATGGTGTGCAGCTCGTCGATGAAGAGGATGATGTTCTTGGACTTCTTGATCTCATCCATCACCGCCTTGATCCGCTCCTCGAACTGGCCGCGGTACTTGGTGCCGGCCACCATCAGGGCGAGGTCGAGGGTGACGACACGCTTGGAGGCAAGGATCTCCGGCACGTTGCCCTTGGAGATTTCCTGGGCGAGACCCTCGACGATCGCGGTCTTGCCGACGCCGGCCTCGCCAAGGAGGACCGGATTGTTCTTGGTCCGACGGCAGAGGATCTGGATGACGCGTTCGATCTCGCCCTGGCGCCCGATGACCGGATCCATCTCGCCCTTCTTGGCCAGTTCCGTGAGATCTCGCCCAAACGCCTTGAGCGCCGGTGTCTTGACGGCCTTCTTTCCCTCCTCGGACTTGCCGGCCTTGACCGGAGCCTCTCCGGCAGTCTCCGCCGCGGTCTCTTCGCCCTCGTTCTGCTGGAATCCGGGGTCGAGCTCCTTGAGCACCTCCTGGCGGCAGGCCTCGATGTCGACATCGAGGTTCTTGAGGACCTTGGCTGCGACACCGTCCCCCTCGCGCAGCAGGCCGAGCAGGATGTGTTCGGTGCCGACGTAGGTATGGTTGAGGGCCTTGGCCTCGCGGGCTGCGAGGGCCAGCACCTTCTTCACGCGAGGGGTGTAGTTCGGACTGCCCCCCGATTTCGTCTCCCCGCCATTGCTCCGGACCTCCTTCTCGACTTCGTGACGCACGTTCTCGAGGTCCAGTCCCATGCGCTGGAGCACGTTCACAGCAACCCCTTGGCCCAGCTTGATCAGTCCGAGGAGGAGGTGCTCGGTCCCGACGAAGTTGTGTCCGAAGCGATCGGCCTCCTTTCGGGCGAGTGCCAGCACCTGCTGGGCCCGCGGTGTGAAACTGTTCAGGTTCTCGTCACTCATGGCGTGTGGGGTTTCAGTCCTTCTGCAGGCAGGAAAGTAGCCGCAATCTGGGCATCTTGGCGAGCCCGGTCAAAAGATCTTGGCCGGCATCCGGACCGTTCAGGCCGGCCGGGTTGTCGCACGGGTGTGGTCCGGGGCGGGGAATCGCTTCATGCGGTCCCGCAGCATCTCGGCCCGGAGCGCATCGCGCTGCTCGGCGTCCAGCTTCTCCGGATGCGTCATCTGGAGATGCCAGGGCTGGCTGACGAGGAAGAGCTCGTCCACGGCCGACTTCTGGATCCCTTCGAGCATGCCGAGGTCGACCCCCAGCCGAAGCAGACTGAGCTGGTTCATGGTCTCCTTCGACGCGATCACATGGGCCTGGCTGAGGGCTCCATAGGCGCGGCCGATCTGGTTGAAGAGCTGTCGCGGTTTCTTCTCGAGCTGGGCGGCGCGGGCGTTCTGTTCGGCCTCGATGATCTGGAGCGCGACCTTGTTGAGGCGTTCGACGATCTCGCTCTCGGACTCCCCGAGCGTCTGCTGGTTGGAGACCTGGAAGATGTTGCCCAGGGCCTCGGTGCCCTCGCCGTACAGCCCGCGGACCGCAAGACCGAGCTTGTTCACGGCCTGGATGATCTGGTTGATGTGCTCCGCAAGGACCAGTCCAGGAAGATGGAGCATCGCGCTGACCCGGATCCCGGTTCCGAGGTTGGTCGGACAGGCGGTCAGGTAGCCATACTGCTCGGTGAAGGCGAACGGCACCTTTTCCTGCAGTGAGGAGTCGAGGGCGTCCAGTGCGAGCCAGGCCTGCTTCAGCTGGAGTCCGGGTCGCAGCGCCTGCATCCGCAGGTGGTCCTCCTCGTTCACCATCACGCAGAAGCTCTCGGCCCGGTTCAGCACGAAGCCGCTGCCCCCGCTCTTGGCGGCCAGTTCCCGGCTGATCAGGTGCCGTTCCACCAGGACCTGCTTGTCGAGGGGCGTGAGCTTGTCGAGGCCGCTCGCGAGGGGATCGGGCCCCAGCTGCGGCATCGCTGCCACAAGGGGCATCAGCAGCTCGTACGAGCGGACCCGGTCGGGTTTCTTGGCGTGGCCCGGAAAGGGGAGGTCGGCCACGTTGCGGGCGAGACGGACCCTGGAGGACAGGACGATCTGGTCGTTGGGTCCGCCGCGTTGGCAGAACTCCTGGGGAGCGGACAGGAACTCGAGGATCTTCATCGCGTCAGGGTGTCGAGGTTTCAGGGCCCGCAGTGGCCTTCCGGGCCTCCTTGATCTGGTCACGGATCGTGGCGGCGAGTTCGAAGTCCTCCTTGGCAACCGCCGACTGAAGCTCCGACTCGAGTCGTTGGAGCAGGTTCTGGGAGTCGACGGTCCGCTGGACGGCCGGTGGGAACTTGCCCTTGTGCTGGATTCCCCGATGCATGCCCTTGAGCAGTTGCTCGAGGCCGTCGGCAAACACCTCGTAGCAGCGTGAGCAGCCCAGCCTTCCGGTCTTCTTGAAATCCGCCTGGGTGAATCCGCAGCCCGGACACGTCACCGTGTTGCCGGTCGAGGCCGTGGCCTCCTCCATCTTCTGGGAGGCGCCGAGGCCCAGCAGGACGTCGGCAATCGAGTATACGGTGGGGTCATCCGCCCCCTTCTCCTTCGCACACGCCTCGCACAGATCCACCTTCTTCACCTCGTTGGCGACGATCTGGGTGTAGTGGACCTTGGCCGCGGCCTTCTTGCAGAACTGACATAGCATAACTGGACTCTAAAGTCCGCACGACCCGGCCCGGCGTCAAGCGGGGGGCGGAAGGAATGACGGTCCGTGAATGGGGCGGATCGCTGGGACCGACCCGATCAGTCGAAGATGACCTCGCCGTCCGTCTTGGTCCGCTCCTGGAACTCCGCGATCAGACGCGCCGTCAGCGGACCCGGTTTCCCCGAGCCGATCACCCGGCCATCCACCTTGGCGACCGGAACGATCTCAGCGGCGGTTCCCGTCAGGAACATCTCGTCCGCGATGTAGAGGTCGTAGCGGGTCATGTTGGGCTCCGAGGCCTGGATCCCCAGATCCCGGGCGCAGTCGAGCACCGTGTTCCGGGTGATTCCGTAGAGGGCGCCGGCGCTGAGGGGTGGCGTGTAGAGACGGCCTTTCTGGACGATGAAGATGTTGTCCCCCGTGCACTCTGCCACGAACCCCTCGGCGTTGAGCATGATGGCCTCCTCGACCCCTGCATTGTTGGCCTCGATGCGGGCGAGGATGTTGTTGAGGTAGTTGAGGGATTTGATCGCGGGATTGACCGAGTTGGCCAGCATCCGGGTCGTGGGCACCGTGACGATGGTCAGGCCCTCGGCATAGTACTTCTCCGGGTAGAGCTGGATGGTGGCGGCGATGATGATGACCGACGCCTTGGGACAGCGGCGCGGGTCGAGTCCCAACGTGCCCTTGCCCCGGGTGACCAGGAGCCGGATGTAGCCCTCGCGGAGGTTGTTGCGTCGGCAGGTCTCGACGGTTGCCGCCATCAGCTTCTCCGGCGTCATCGGGATGTCGAGGAGGATGGCCTTGGCGGACCAGAACAGGCGCTCGATGTGCTCCCGGAGCTTGAAGATCCGGTTGTGGTACATCCGGATGCCCTCGAAGACCCCGTCGCCATACAGCAGGCCATGGTCGAAGACGCTGACCTTGGCGTTGGCCTCGTCGAAGAACTCACCGTCGATGTACACTTTCATGCAGCGAAGACCCCGAGCCTAGGAGAGGCCATGCGGCCCGTGCAAGCCGTCGCCGAGCCATTCCACGGTCTGCTGACGGTTCCGAGGAGGGGTGCGCCGCTCGATGCGGCGGCGATTCCTCGTGAAACTGCTTGCGATGGGGCCGTCGGGACCCGCATGACGGGGCCGGTTCATGGGACCCGAATCGACTACATCGACCGCGGTGGCCGGGACGCGTCCCGGCGTCCCGCCCCTGATCGAGCTCTGGCGTCGTCCGCTGCCGCATCTGCGGAACGACCGGACCATCCGAGGGGTGTGTCGGGTGGTGACCTCGATCTCCCGGTGGCAGGTCCGGGAGATGCATGGTCTCGAGCATGTGGCTCCGGACCGCGACCCTTTTATCTTGGCGCTCAACCACAGCCAGCGGCCCGAGGCGGTGGTGGTGCCGACGTGGCTGTGCTTCCACCGGAACGGTCGGATGGTGCACTTCATGGCCGACTGGAACTTTCTGCTGATCCCGGTTCTCTCGTGGGTGATCCGCCTCCACGACCCGATCGTGGTCGTCCGCAAGGACGCCAAGCCCCGGTTCCTGAACGGGTTCAAATCCCGGTTCCAGAGCCCGCTCTCCCCGTTCGAGCAGGCCCGGGAGCGTCTGGCCCGGGGACAGTCCATCGGGGTCTTCCCCGAAGCCACCACCAACCGACATCCCTCCCAGCTGCTGCGCGGACAGGTGGGCGTCGCGAGACTGGCCCTCGAGTCGGGGATTCCGGTCGTCCCCGGCGGCATCCGGTTCCCCTCCCACCGCGGTGCCGGCCCGATCGGCGATCGGGAGCCTCTGACTGTCCAGTTTGGTCCCGCTCTCCAGCCCCCGGGCATCGATCCTAGTGGCGTGTCCGCGGAGTCCGTCGCGGCGTTCCATGAACAAATCATGCGCGCCATCTCGACACTCTCCGCCAAAAAGTGGCAGCCTTCGGCCCGACGGACCAAGTATGCCGTTGTCCAAGAATGAACTGCAGGTGAGTCGGATCACCGACGAGAGTGGGCGCCGAAAGGCGCTCGAGGTGATGCGCTCAACCTATCGGGACGAGAAGCACTGGATCTCGGCGGACGACAAGCTGGTCAGCCTGGAGGAGCTCCAGAACGACTCCGTGGCGTGGTTCGTGGCCGAGCAGGACGGGGCCCCGGTCGGGGTCCTCCGCGTCCTCTACGCGCCGCCCCTCGACCTGTATGCCGCCTACGGCTTCAAGCTGGTCGCCAAGGACATCGATTTGGACGCCTTTGTCCGGAACAACCGCATCGCCGAGATCGGCCGGTTTGCGGTGGTTCCCACGCAGCGCGGGAACATCCTCGTCTCGGCCGCCCTCATGCGGGAGGCCGTGGCCGCCACGGTCCGCAGGTCCTTCACCCACTACATCACCGATGTCTTCGAGGGTGAGGCCCACAGTCCGTTCCAGTTCCACACCCGGGTCCTCGGATTCGAGGTGGTGGCGACGCATGACGTCGGGGAACTGAACTGTCCCAACCGTCGGATCACGATGGTCCTCGACCTGAAGAAGTGCTACCTCCGACTCAGGTCCTCGCGTGGATGGCTGTTCCGATATCTCACCGAAGGCTGGACCGATGAGATGCATCGGGCTCTGGGTGGCGAATCGGCCAAGCCGGCCGTGGCTGCCTGATCTGGAACGAGTGCCTGGCAACGGACCCGCGGTGTCACGGGTGGAGACTTGAAGGTTCCGCTGGGTTGACCCGAACCTTCTGCAGTGAAGAGGTGGATTCGTCTTGCCGTATTTGCGGTCGTCGGGCTCTTGGTCGTCCTCCTGGTCCTCGAGTTCTACCTCGGCAGGATCGTCAAGGTGGCCATCGAGACCGTCGGTCCCCATCTGACGGGCACCCCCGTGACGGTGGAGGACGTCGACATCTCTCCCCGCATCGGTTCCGGGACCCTCCGTGGTCTGGTTGTTGGGAATCCCGCCCCCTACAAGGATCCCCACGCCCTGCGGTTGGGGGAGGTGCATATCCGTCTTGACCCATCCTCGCTCCGATCCAACACGGTCGTGGTCCGATCGATCGTGGTGACGGATGCCGAGGTGGCCTTTGAGGGTGGGCCTGTTCGCAGCAACATCCGCACGCTGCTCGACACCTTAAACCAGAGCGCCGGCCGCGAATCCGGGAAATCGTCCCACGCCAAGGATTCCCCACCGGGCCGCCGTGTGCGGGTCGAAGTGTTCGTGATCAGTCGGATGCGCATGCGGGCACGCCTGAACATCGCCGGCATCGCCTCTCCGGCCGCCACACTCACCCTACCGGAAATCCGGATGGAGGGCCTCGGCAGCAAGCGCGATGGGATCACCCTGGCCGAACTGGGTCGTGACATCCTGCAGGAGGTCTACTCCAGGGTCCTGCCCGCACTTGGTCAGAAACCCGGATTCATCCAGGGCACCCAGGACGGGGTGGAATGGCTGTTCGACAAGACCTCCGGTGCGGTCCGGGATGCCTCCAAGGCCGTTCGGGATCTATTCCGAAAGAAGGACGCCGAGAAGTAGGGGATAAGGGTTCCAGGACCCGGGTCCCGGAGGAGAGGCATCCGCCTCGGTGCGCGACGTCCGAGGTGCAGGGACGATTCCGGCGGACCCATGCCGGAGGGGAGGTGGGGTGGCCGACGGGACTCGAACCCGCAACAACCAGAATCACAATCTGGGGCTCTACCATTGAACTACGGCCACCGACCCGGGCCGAGACGCTACGGATCGGACTTTTGAGCGTCAAGAATCGCCCCACACCGCCTTGGGCTGCCGGGACTGGTAAGCTGTCCGGTCCGATCTGCGTTCCCTGGGTGGTCCGATGGACTGGACCGCTCCGACGAAGGCCGGGAGTTCCCGGATCCGCCCGCTCCGTCGGAAACCTCAGGAATCCTAGCCCGAAATCCCCATGACCCTTCCTCTTTCCCCTTCGCGAGGCCCCCTGCGGGCCATGTCCCTCATCGCCTCCCCGCTGACCCTCGGACGGGCCATCGCCGGTCCCGAGACCGTCTACTTCTTCGCCCAGCAGAGCGTGTCCAACCTCACGCTGACTGGATCCACCCCGGGCAATCTCACTGGCGGGGCCATGTGGGTGGAGAGCTACACCGAGGTGCAGCAGAGCCATGGGGTTTTCCTACGCGGAGCTCTGCACCGCTCCGGAGACGGTCGCGGGTCGGCCCATGCAGATGGGACTGGGGCTTCTAGCGGGGATGAGCGTTCTCCGTCGCCTCCGCCAGAGGCGCACCGCGGTGGCAACCCCGGCGGGGGCCTGATTCCATCGCCGGATCGGATCGGATCAGGACCTCGCCTAGAGCAGGGAGCTCTGGTCGCCACGGGGGGTGGCCGTGACCCCGAGACGCTTGTAGGCCAGCTCCGTGACGACGCGACCCTGGGCGGTCCTGTGGAGATAGCCCTCCATGATCAGGTAGGGTTCGTACACCTCCTCGAGGGTGTCGGCTTCCTCGCCGACCACGACCGCGAGGGAGTTCAGTCCCACGGGGCCTCCGTGGAACTTGGTGATCACGGCCTGGAGGATCCGCTTGTCCATCTCGTCGAGGCCATGCTGGTCGATCTCCAGGATCGCCAGGGCCTTGTCGGCCAGTTCCCGGGTGATCCGGCCATCGCCCCGGACCTCGGCATAGTCGCGGACCCGACGCAGCAGGTTGTTGGCGATGCGGGGCGTGCCCCGGCTGCGCCGGGCGATCTCGAGCGCCCCGTGCTCGTCGAGGCTCACCTTGATGAGTCCGGCGGCCCGTTGGATGATCTTCTGGAGCTGTGCCGCGGGGTAGTAGTCCAGACGTTCCCGGATGCCGAACCGGGTGAGCAGCGGCGCGCTGAGGAGTCCCGCGCGGGTCGTGGCTCCGATCAGCGTGAACCGTGGCAGATTGAGCCGGACGCTCCGGGCGTTCGGTCCCTGGTCGATGATGATGTCCAGCTTGAAGTCCTCCATCGCCGGATAGAGGTACTCCTCGATGGTCTTCTGCAGACGATGGATTTCGTCGATGAAGAGGACATCGCCCTCCTCGAGATTGGTGAGGAGTCCCGCCAGATCCCCCGCCTTCTCGATGGTTGGACCGCTGGTGGCCCGGAGGTTCGCCCCCATGGCCTTGGCCAGGATGTTGGCGAGGGTGGTCTTGCCCAGTCCCGGGGGACCGCTCAGCAGGACGTGGTCGATCGGCTCGCCGCGGCGTCGTGCGGCCTCCACCGCGATCTCGAGCCGTTCCCGGGACAGCGCCTGCCCGGTGAACTCGGCGAACGCGGCCGGACGCAGCGCCGCCTCCAGCGCCGTGTCGGGCTTCGTCAGGACATCGCTCACCATCCGCTCAGACATGCCCCGTCAGGATGGGTCTCCCGCGGGTGCGAGAAAAGGTCGAAGAGTCCCGATCGATGGCCCGGTCACTCGGCGCGGATCCTGTAGAACCGGGACAGGTCCGCCGCGGGAGGATCGGGATCCGTCACCGAGTTGATTCCGGCCTTTCCGGGAATCCCGGTGACCACCGGACGGAATGGCGTGGCCCAATCCGTCGTCCGCTCCAGGGAGTAGGTCCTCTCCGCCGGTCCGAGCCAGCGGAGGGCGCCGTCCGCTGACGCCGGAGGCAGCAGCCTCACGTCGAGGGGGGGAGTTCCCGCGGCCAGTTCCTGGGCGTTGGATCGACCATCCCGATCCGGGTCGTCCAGGGCACCCCCCGCGAGGTCTCCGAGCCCCTCCAGTTCCCAGAGGTCGAGGAGTCCGTCTCCGTCGACATCCTGCCGCTCCAGATCGAGTGTCACCGTCTCCACCTGCAGATCGGACCTGCCCTGCGCATGCAGCAACAGGAGTCGCAGCGGACGGGTCGCCGAGAATCCCGCAGCCCGGGCGGCGGCAGGATCCACCCGTATCCGGGGTCCGCGTCCCTCGTCGGACCAGGGCGTGCCTCCAAGGCCATGGGGGGTCGGATCCACCACCCGCTGGGCGAGGTCCACCGGGATCCAGCGGCTCTCGCTGACCGGGCTTCCGGGGCTCCCGATGACCGCGACCTGGTAGGCGAACCGCGTCCGGCCCACGGGAAGGCCCAGTGCGGAGAGTGTCACCGAGTGGATCAGCACCCGGCTGTGGAACGGATCGTCCCTGCCCCGATCCGAGCCCAGGGCGTCCAGGGGTTCCGCCGCAAGGAAGGAGTTGCCGAAGGGTCCCAGTCTCAACGCCAGCGTCACGAAGTCGTCATCCGCCAGGTCCGGCACGAACCCGCCCGCGTCGAACGTCGCCCGGTTCGAGTTGATCAGCAGCACGTCCGCCTGCTGGTCTCCATCGGTGTCGATCCGCACCTCGACCGCGATGCGCTCATACTGGGGGGTCGTCCAGGGCCTCCGGGTCGCCACCCCGAAGTACAGACGCGACCGTTCCGGAGTCGGGACGGTGTG